>Ga0187882_1000096_pt1 | contig 99739 bp, 111 predicted proteins | sample June2016WEW_19_1_3_FD_132991 | JGI IMG/M metagenome (GOLD analysis project Ga0187882, IMG submission 132991) | Peatland microbial communities from SPRUCE experiment site at the Marcell Experimental Forest, Minnesota, USA - June2016WEW_19_150 | ecosystem: Environmental > Terrestrial > Soil >... | reverse complement strand
CAGGCCAATCTCGATCCGCTACCCCTTCAATTCGACGCAGGGCAATTGAAGGGGTATTTGAAGGGGTAGCGGACTACGATATACTCTGAAAATACGTTCGGATTTTATCCAAAAACGACCGCAGGGTTGTGCGCTCGTTCGAGGGACAGTTCCCCCTCGGTTTTTCAATGCCTGCAGAGGATCAGTTTATGCCACGAATCCGAGCAGGGCGCCAGGATTCGAACTTTTGAGGGGGAGAGATCGTCCTTTTGGGACAATAAATTTAAGGGCTTACGACTCTGCCGATAAACAGGATATTCCCTGTCTGATTTTGCCGGATGAAGAAAATGAACGGATGGTTTGCGTTGAAAACAACTGGTTTCGGCGGGGCGGGATAGGCGACGCTTGTCACTCCAATTATGACTGCGGTCGCTGCGGCTGCCTCGGTGCCATTTTCGTCGGTATCGATAAATGCTTTATGAATTACGTCGCTGATGTAAAGATTCTCCGACGGATTTTTTATCGGAGCAATTCCTGAAAAGTCAGCAGCGGTGGGCGAAAAAGCGGTCGGCATCCCCATCGCTTTTAAATCCGATGGCATATGTTCTTCCGTTTCAATTTTGAACTTGGGCAGAGAAACGTCAACGAATTGATTCTGTAGTTCTTTTTCCCAGCCGCTGATTTTTTGATAGTTCAAGCCATTGTCCACTGCGGATAAATTATTATCTTTTGGCAACAGAACAAACATCGAAATGTCATTACCCTTGTAAGGAAGTTGCAGTAACTGCGCATTGCCTACGTCCGCATATGCGAAATTAGACGTTTGTTCCATCATTGACGCCTGGGTATGATTGCCGTTACCCGTTGTGAAATCCTTTTCTTGTGTTGCCGATTTATTAAAGATACTTTCCCACGCGGCCTTGAAGTAGATAGCATTCGTAAGAATAAGGCGCGTGTATTGACTGATGTCGCTAATTGATAAAATATTTTGAATTTTGTTGGCGGTCTTATTGGCGACCCACTGGTTGATGGTACTAACGGCAGTTGATGGATTATTGACAAAATCCAAGTTGGTTATACTTCCACCATAATAAGTTTTTACCGCACTCGTGTAATTATCCAAAAGTTGATAGTTATTTTGAACCCACAACGCATTGGCAGTACTTAACGTATAAGAACTCGAATTATTATTGATGGCGGCAAAGGCATTTTGATAACCGCCCCTCACTTGCGAAATATCTGCGGGAAAATGGAAAACATTTCCTATTTCCTGTGCTGTTTGTCCTTTGGCTCCTTCGTATACCATCGCCATCGCCGAAGAGATACTGAATGGGGAAAAGAAGATATTTTCATTCGAATTTTTCTCGGTGGCGTACCTTGAATAAAGATCGATGGCAAACTGATTGTTTGCATCTGAAACGTTGTTGGCTTGGAATAAATGAAGTGCGGTGGGCGTGGAGGTGGGCGTTGGCGTAGGGGTTGAGGTGGGCGTTGGGGTTGGTGTGATTGGGACAACCACGGGATTTTGAGAGGTGTGCGCGAGGTAGTACCAAGCTCCACCTGCGACAAGCACAACAAATACAATCGCAAGCACCCCAATTAGCGCAAATCCTCTTTTATTCATTGATTCAGTATAACATATCCCCAACGATAGGAGATGTAAGGTAGATTTTTCAATACTTGTTGGGGATTTAGTTGGTGTCGGTTCGCCTCCGCAGGAGTGTGCGCCCGTTCGAGGGACCGTTCCCTCGGTTTTTCAATGCCTGCAGAGGATCAGTTTATGCCACGAATCCGAGCAGGGCGCCAGGATTCGAACTTTTCCATAAAATCTTCTATTCCATTTTGTTCAGCTTTCAGGTTTTAGTATCGCAAAAGATTTAGGGATAAAATCGGGAGGATCGCCGATTAGAAAAAATGATGAAAAAAAGGTTATAATCTGATACATATGATCGAGGTAAGCAATTTGACCAAAAAATATGGCGATCTTGTGGCGGTAGATAACGTTACCTTCACGGTAAATGACGGAGAGGTGTTCGCCTTCCTCGGACCCAATGGTGCGGGCAAGACCACGACCGTTAAGATGCTCACGACGCTGCTTCATCCCACCGCGGGGGTTATGAGGCTCAATGATATTGATCCCGTACGCGAACCGGAGCGTGCGCGCCGAACGTTCGGGATCGTGTTTCAAGATCCAAGCTTGGACGACGACCTGACCGCCTGGGAAAATATGGATCTGCACGGGGTGCTCTATGACGTGCCGGATGCGGAGCGGCGGAAAGGGTGCGAGGAGCTCTTGAAATTCGTTGATCTCTGGGATCGCAAAGACAGTGTGGTCAAAGAATTTTCCGGAGGAATGAAGCGTCGGCTTGAAATCGCGCGCGGTCTCTTGCACGAACCTAAAATCCTCTTCCTTGACGAGCCGACGACAGGCCTTGACCCTCAAACGAGAAATCTCATGTGGGACCGCCTGCAGGATCTCAACAAGACCAAGGGAATGACGATCTTTCTCACGACCCATTACATGGAGGAAGCCGACAGGATGGCGAATCGCATCGCCATAATGGATGAAGGCAAGATCATCGCCACCGGGACTCCGGATGAACTGAAGAAGCAAACGAATACAGAGTTCCTTGAGGATGCATTCCTCGCGCTCACGGGCAAGACCATTCGCGACGAAGGGGCCGGTTCCGCCGACCATGCGAGAACCATGGGCCGCCGAATGGGAAGAAGATAACACCCGCAACATATGAAAAAAATCTATTATCTTTGGCTTCGGCAAATCAAGAAATACCTGCGCTCCAGGGCGCGCATGATCGGTACTCTCGCCCAACCGATCATATTCCTCGTCATGTTCGGTTATGGTTTCGGCGGCTCGTTCGGGGCGGGAGGGGGCAACTACCTCAACTTTCTGGCGCCTGGCATCGTCGGAATGAGCATCATCTTCACCGCCATTTTCACGGGCATAGAAGTGATTTGGGACCGCCAGTTCGGATTTTTGAAAGAAACGCTCGTAGCTCCCATGCCGCGCACCGACGTTATGATCGGCAGAACGGCGGGTGGCGCAACCGTCGCCACCATACAGGGCATTATCGTGTTGCTCATTTCCACCCTCTTTGGTTTCCAGCCGGCAAGCTGGGCGGCGGTTTTTCCCGTAATATTCATCATGTTTCTTATCGCGATTATTTTTGCATCGATCGGCACCATCATCGGTTCATTTCTCGACGACATGCAGGCCTTTTCGCTTATTATGAATTTTTTGGTCATGCCGCTTTTCTTCCTTTCGGGCGCGCTCTTCCCGCTGCAAGGACTGCCAGGTTGGCTTACGTTCATCTCCCGCATCGATCCCTTGACGTACGGCGTTGACGCCCTGCGCGTCCTCCTCGCCAACATCGGCCATCACGATCTGGGGCTGGGGACGGATGCGCTCGTCCTTGTGGGGATGGCATTGGTATTTTCATTGGTGGGCGGTTATTTCTTTGAGAAAATTCAAGTTTGACCTGATATGTTATATAATGGTTACAAGGCGCGAATAATTTTATGAAACAGTTTTTCACTGTCCGTATCCGTTTTGTTGCTGTGGTTGCCGTTCTTCTCGTTGCCGGCGGCGCGGCATGGTATATCGCTTCAAATGCGGCGCCTGCGCTCGGTTCTTACACCGTTGCGCGGGGGAATGTCGCCGAGGCGCTTGACGAGCCGGGGACGGTGGTTGCGGAAGACAAAGCAGACCTTTCTTTCCAAGAAGCAGGCCGGATAGCGCACGTATATGTGAAAGAAGGGGATGCGGCGAGCTTCGGGGCGGCGCTTGCGGATCTAAACAGCGCGTCCTTCAAAGCGGGCGCTGAACAAGCAAACGCGGCCCTTGCAGCGGCTCAAGTGAAACTCGACGAACTGCAAACGGGCGCCACGCCGCAGACGATCGCCGTATCACAGACCGCGCTCGCGTCGGCAGAGCAATCGCTCGCGAACGGTTATACGGGAGTTCCCAATGCTTTGAATGACGCCTATGCGAAAGCGAACGATGCGGTACGCAACCAGCTTGCCGCATTCTTCTCCACGCCGGAAGGGAACAGTCCGCAGCTTACGTTCAGCATAAATGATTCTCAAGTGCTTAATAATATTCAAGGTCTGAGGGTTTCCGCGAGTACAGAGCTTAATGCGTGGCAGGCAGAGCTTGCGAGAACGACCGCGAACGCTTCTGGTTCGGTTTTGGATGTTGCGCTCCAAAACGCCGCGGGCCATCTTTCAACAATCCAGGATCTTGCGGATGACGCCATGACGGCGCTTACCGATGAGACCGGCTTATTGGCATCAACGCTCGCGGCCTATAAAGTTTCGGCGACAACGGGATTGAACGAAGTGAATGGGGCGGTCACGGAGATCACCGCTGTCGAGCAGAATATCGCTTCCGAAAAAGCCGCCATCGCGCAGGCGCAGGCGGGATTAAATCTTACGACCGCAAGTTCAACGTCCCAGGTTATCCAGGAGCAGCAGGCTGCCGTCGCGCAAGCGCAGGCCGCCGCTGCCGCCGCACAGGTCGCTTTGGACAATGCTTCGCTCGTGGCACCCTTCCCGGGTACGGTGCAAGACCTCACCGCGCAGGTCGGGCAGGTAGTCGCGCCCGGCGTTCCGGTGCTTTCACTCTTAAATAATGACGGGCTTAAAATTCAAACCTACGTTTCCGAAGTCGACGTCGCAAAAATGAAAGCGGGCGATGCAGCGGAAGTAACCTTGGACGCGTTCGGTACCGGCACGACGTTTCCCACGACCGTAACGACGATAGACAGCGCGGAAACGCAAGTGAACGGCACGCCGTCGTACCTCATTACGCTTCACTTCACGAATGCTGAACCGCAAGTGAAGGACGGCATGACGGGCAATATTCACATCGTTCTCGCCGAAGACGACAACGTGATCGTTGTGCCGAGCCGCCTCGTGCTCAATAACGGCAACCAATACTTCGTGCTCGTAAAAACCTCCGCCGGAATCGAACAAAAGCAGGTTCAGATCGGCCCCGTGGGCGACAACGGCACGACGGAAATTACGTCGGGGATCCATGAGGGCGATACCCTCGCAAATTTCTAACCTATTTTTGATATGGCCGAAGAAGAATTAAAAATCGGGCAGCAATCAAAGAGCAATCGCCGTGTAATCAGATCCACGGTTGTTGTCGCCCTCATTGCCTGCGTCGCTATCGGCGGCGGAGCATACTGGTACGTTTCATCGAGGACGGTCTATATTGACCTGTCGGGCATTCAGGCGCCGGTCATTGATTTAACGCCGACGAACTCCGGTCCGTTGCAGGCGGTGTTTGTGAAAGTCGGCGACATAGTGAGGGCGTTTCAGCCCATTGCCCGCGTCGGAGATGAGATCGTCGAATCGGAAACGAGCGGCGAGATAATTTCAGTCAATCAAAACATCGGCGAATTTGAAAACGCCATGACCGGACAGTCCGTCGTAGCAACGATGATTGATCCTACCCAGCTTCGCGTCGTGGGCCGTTTGGACGAGGATAAGGGACTCGCGAACGTGATGGTGGGGGATGTGGCGAAGTTCACGGTGGATGCATTCGGTTCAAAGGAGTACTACGGCGTCGTGGACGAAGTAGGCCAGATATCACAGGGAAACACGACTTCTAATATTTTCAGCCAGCGCCCGACAGACCAGTTCAATGTTTATGTCCGTTTCGATCCGGCGAGGTATCCTGAGCTCAAAGACGGCATGTCGGCGCGCATTTGGGTCTATACGAAATAAGCTGCGGCAGGCCATAGCAAATTTCTTGAATCGCTTGGCGACGAGACTTTTATTCCTTTCGTCTGGTGCCCAAGGTAAGCTTGGTATAAATCTTGAGCAAAGAGAAGAGAAGCGCCATGATGAGCGGCCCTGTGAGGAATCCGATCGGACCAAAAAGACCAATGCCGCCCAAAACGCTTAAGAGTATGAGATAGGGATGCAGGTGCACGCCGCGATGCATGAGCTGGGGCGAGAGGACGTTATAGATAAGATTTACGAGGATAGCGCTCCATATGGCGAGGCCGATGCCCAAAGCGGTTTGTCCGGTAAATAAAAGATACGCAATGGCAGGTACGACGACGAGCCATGTCCCCACGATGGGAATGATTGAAGTAAATACGACGAGCGTTCCCCAGAAGGTCGGATCGGGAATGCCGAAGAGGAAGAATCCGATCCCCATAACGATTCCTTGTATGACCGCGACCATGAGGGTGCCTTTCACCACCGAGCTCCCCACGGTCTCCATCTCGCGGACGATATCTTCGCTATATTCCGGAGCGAGCGGTACGATCCCCGTCACCCAATTCTTCAGCCGCTCACCGTCCTTAAGAAAGTAGAATAATCCAAGGAGGCTCAAGAACGCCGTGAAAAAAATTTGGGTGACGCCCGAAAAGAGCGATCCGAGGTTCTGGATAAGCCACGTGAGCCCCTGCTGGACATAATTGCTCACGTTGAACGTGAGGTTGGGTATGGGAAAATTTTTAAAGTGGGCATGGAGAAAATTGGTGAGCGCCGCGCCGAAATCAAATCCTCCATGCGCCGTGAGCGAGGCATAGAGCGCGGTCGCTTCTCCGAATATCCGTACACCGAAAAATCCGAGCGGCACGAACACGATAAGCGTAACGATAATGATCGTGGCAAAGGCGGCAAGCGATTCGTAGCGAAAGACGCGCAAAAGTTTCTGATAGGGGGGTTGGAAAAGAAATGCAAGCGTGCCCGCGAAGACAAGCATGCCAACATACGGCGCGAGGATTGACCAGGTAAGGAATAGAGCAACGGCGAGCAAAGCCACGAAGAACCAAGTTTCCGATCGGCGGGCATCCATGCTCTTAGTGTACCAAATTATCGTATGTAAAAAATGTCGCTTGCCGGCGTGCCTGCGGGGATTCGGTTTGTTTGATCGGGCAAAAGATAGTGTACGTTTTTTGCCTGTTGCTGCGCCGGAAGGAAGGTATCCGTGATGAAGATCGTGGTCTCGGCGGGCATGGGGAGGCTGGAGGTTGTGATGTCGTCGGTTTCCACCACCATGACGCCGCCGGCTTCTACCACAACGTACTTCGGCGTGCTTGCGGGGAGGGCGTTGATCTCACGGCCGATCGTCACGTAATCGGCGTTGAATGTTCCCGGGACGTTCGGATTGCCTGCCCAAATAATGAAGTAATCAACGTAAGCGAACGCCGCTACGGCCACGAGGAAAATGGCGGCGATGGTGATGGCAAATTTGCGGCCGGCATATTTTTGGATGCTTTTGTAGCACCAGATTCCGCCGAGCGCGGCAAAAATGATCGCGGGCGGAAGCATAAGGATGGAACGGAGCGCGTGGGGGATTCCCTCGTCGGAGATTATGGCGGGAAGCGCGGCAAGGATCATCCATCCAAAGACGATCAACATGGAAAAAAGTGGCAGCGACGGTGCGGTACCGCCCGGCAACGCGGTCTCGCTCGGTGATGCGGTACCGCCCGGCGGTGCTCGGCGGCGCCAATATCTCCAAAGCGCGTAAATGCCGAGGATGATGCCGAGCACAAAGAGAAGCCCAACCGGCCAGAAAAGTTCCGGCGCACCGCTTATGTTGTGCCGCCAGTTGCCGTCGCCACGGATGTTGAACATAAGGAGCGTCTTTACGGTATTAACCGCAAAATCTTTGAGCGGACTTGATGAGTTCGTGACCGATATTTCTGAGGTTCTGCCGAAAAAGTCGGCAGGATGTTTCAGAAAGTACCAGCCGATCGGCGCGGCGACGATGAAAGCCGCGATAATGAAAATGACTGCGCGCTTCCAAAAGCCGGGGTGTTTTTTGAAGAACGGGATGAAGAGCAGGAAGAGGAGCGGGGTGATGCGGTAGGCGATGTACGTATAAAAGCCGAGCGCATAAACAATACCGGCGAAGATAGCATACCAGATAGCCGTGCGGCCGCGCGCCGCGCGGAACGCTTTAATTAAAAGGTAAAGCGCCCACGTGAGAAGGAGCGGTGCGAGAATTGCGCGGAAGCCGATGCGGGAAAAATTGATATGCCAGAAGCAGGTTGCCAAAAGAAAAGCGGCGAGGAGCCCCGGGCCATCCCCGAAAAGTTCGGCGACGAGGAGATAAAGCCCGAGCACCGTGAGTACGCCCGCGATCGCGGCGGGGAGACGGACCACCCACGGTTCATGCGGCGCGTGGAAATATTGGAGAAGGATCGCGATAAGATTCACATATAGCCCTTCGCGACCATTGTCTTCGGTATAGAAAACTTGATAGTGGCCAGTCGTCGCGGCCTCGGCGGCGTTGTTGCCATCAATTGCCTCGTCGGGATAGAGTCCCGGCGGGGTCGTCGTGAAATGGTAGAAGCGGAGGAAGGCTGCTATAATGAGAATGCCGACAAGAAGCCAAATCCTTTTGGATTTCGTCACGATTTAATTATACATCTAATGGCGGACCAACCTTCCACATTTGAACACACACTTGAGGCGGACATGCAGAAGCTTGCGGAGGAGATTCGAAAGCAGCGCGAGCGCCCGGAGATGGCTGGTGTGGGAGAAAAAGAGCTTCTGAAAGAAGCTATCCGCGCGTTTCCCAATCTTGAGAAATCGCCGGAGGGAGTCCCGCGACTGCCCGCGCCACCTCCTCCGCCTCCTTCCGTGTCATCGCAAAGTCCCTTGCCGGCATACGCGCAGAATGCCCCCGCGGAAGTGAAGCTTGAAATAGAATACCTTTTGGACGTTGCGCTGCGGCAGGGGCTCGTCAAAGCGTTCGCCGAAGCGCAGAAATCTCCCTATTTTGTTTTGGATGCATTCCACGACGCGCTTGCGGGAAGATTGTACCCGGAGCTCCAGAAGCGCGGGATGGTGAAATAGCACGCCATGACGGCGGCCGAAGATAAAGAGTGTCAAAATTGCAAAAGGAGATTCTTAATCTCTCCCGACGATTTCGCGTTCTATGAAAAGATAAAGGTGCCGCCGCCGACGTGGTGCCCCGAGTGTCGCTCTGCACGGCGCTTCGCGTGGAGGAACGTATGGCACCTGTATAAAAGGCAGGAAACGAGAACCGGGCAGGAAATACTCTCATTCGTTCCCCCTGAATCGCCGCTAAAAATTTACGACAAAGATTTTTGGCATTCCGACGGTTGGGATCCGTTGGCCTATGGAAAAGAAATGGACTGGTAGCGGCCATTTCTTGCGCAGGTTCACGAGCTCTTCCTCGAAACGCCGTTTCCCCATGCAAACGTACAGAGTATAACCAATTGCGAATATTGCGCGAATGCCTCATTCTCCAAAAATTGCTACTTTTCCCATGGGTTGGCGCACACGGAGGATTGTGCATATGTAATTTGGGACGAATCCTCCAAACGTTGCATGGATAGCCACATGACGGATCATTGCGAATTTTGTTATGGAAATGTGAACACGGCGCGCTGTTATCAAACATTCTTTTCGGTGAATTGTGAGGATTGCCACGATGTACTTTTTTCAAAAGATTGCGTCGGCTGCTCGAATTGCGTGGGATGTATCGGACTGCGCAACAAATCGTATTACGTTTTCAATACTCCTTGCCGCAAAGAGGAATACGCGGCGCGGATCCGGGAACTGGACCTCGGTTCTTACAACGCGCTCGAGAGATGTCGGCAGCAGGCGGATGAGATGTGGTTAAAATTCCCCGTGAAATTCATGCAGGGACTTCAAAACCTAAACGTATCCGGCGATTATGTGTATCACTCTAAGAATGCCCACTATTGTTATCGGGTCACCGGCGCGGAAGATGTGAAGTACTGCGTAAATCTACTCGCGGGCCCTGCGAAAGACTGCTACGACTACGCCAACTGGGGTGACGCATCAGAACTCATTTACGACTCGATAACATGTGGGAACAAAACCTATAACGTAAGATTCTCTGCCTACTGCTGGGGCGGCTGCAAGAATGTGGAATATTCGATAAACTGCCCGGGTTCCACGGATATATTCGGCTGCGCGAATCTACACCATAAACAATATTGCATATTGAATAAACAATATTCCAAAGCGGAGTATACAACCCTCCTTCCCAAGATCGTCAAACACATGAACGATGTCCCTTATATAGATGCCGCAGGTTGCATCTATCGTTACGGCGAATTTTTCCCGATGGAGTTCTCTCCCTTTCCCTACAACATCTCCGAGGCGCAGGAATTATATCCGCGGAGCCGCGAGTGGGCGGAGGCCAGAAAACTGCCCTGGCGCGAGGAGGAAAAACGCGATTATGTGCCCACGAAGGCGGCAGGAGATTTGGCGGATCGAATTTCGGACGTGGATGATAGCGTCCTGAAAGAAGTGATAGGTTGCGCGCACAAAGGGAAATGCGAGGAAGAATGCACCGGAGCTTTCCGGATTATCCCACAGGAATTTGCGTTTCTGCAACGTTTTCATCTCCCGCTTCCGCGGCTTTGCCCCAACTGCCGTCATTATGGGCGATTGCAACAAAGAAATATCCCTCGCTTTTTTGAAAGACAGTGTCAGTGCGCAGGATTGCATTCAAATGATTCGGTCTACAAAAATACTGCGCGCCATTTCCATTCAGAAAAAGCGTGTCCAAATCGCTTTCAAACCTCCTACGCCCCCGACCGTCCCGAGATCGTCTATTGCGAGCAGTGCTACCAAGCGGAGGTGGTATAGGGCGACGCATTAAAAAGTTGGATTTGCTAGAATTAAGGCGATGCTTGGGTTTTATATATTCATCTCTATCGTCCTTTGCGCCATCGCGGGCACAGCGATCTATTTTATTTTTCGCTCGCTCGTGCGGCGAAGGATAGCACTGTCCTTGAGCACCTCAGTTTTTCTCATCAAAATTCCGAAGCCGGCCGGGGGATCGGAGGCTACTCCCGGAGGTTCGGAGAACAAGGACTTCAAGGCGGAACTCGCGCACTTTGAGCAGCTCTTGGGAAGCCTGGCGGCGATCAAGAAACCGTTCACGTTTGAGGTCGCGGTGCCGCATGTGGGCGAAGAGATCCACTTTTACCTCACTGTGCCGAAACTGTCTTCGGAAGTCGCTGCGAAACAGGTCTTGGGATTGTGGAGCGGCGCATCGGTCACGCAGGTGACGGACGATTTCAATATTTTCAATCCGCACGGCGAAGCCGTCGCGGCATTCGTAAAGCAGAAGGAGCACTATGGGCTTCCCATGCGGACCTATAACGAGCTTGGCATTGATTCGTTTGAACCCATCGTGGGCGCGCTTGCGAAGATCAACGAGATCGGCGAGGGGGCGGCGGTGCAGGTCATCATACAGCCTGCGCCTGCGGGAACAAAGAAAGAGGTGCAACGCGCCATAGAGCGCTTGAAAAGGGGAGAGCCGTTCAAAAAAGTATTCCGGAGCGACTTCGTGCGCTCGTTCTCCGAGCCGGGGGAGATTTTGAACCCAAAGACCAAAGAGAAAAAGATAGAGGAGAAACAGGAACGCGTGGTGGACGAAGAGGCGGCGAAGGCGCTCCACGCGAAGATCATGAAGCCGCTTTTCTTCGTGAATGTGCGGCTCGTCGCCTCGGCGGGGTCAACATTTCAAGCGAACGACATTTTGGACGGGCTTGCCGCCGGATTCAGCCAATTCGGGAGTCCCACACGGAACGATCTCCGCGTGATAAAACCGCGGAATCCCGCGAAGCTCATCCGCAAATTCATCTTCCGCGAGTTTGACGCGTCGCAGGCCATGACGCTTTCCAGTGAAGAGATCGCGAGCTTTTATCATTTGCCGATCTCGTCCACCGAAACGCCGCATGTGAAGTGGCTTAAATCAAAGGAGGCGCCACCTCCGGAAAACCTTGCCAAACAAGGAGCGCTCCTCGGCTACAGCGATTTCCGCGGAGAATCAAGGCCAATTTATATCACGGACGAGGACCGGCGCCGCCACATCTATGTGATCGGGCAGACCGGTACCGGAAAGACCACGGAAATTTCAAGCATGTTAATTGACGATATCCAAGCGGGCAAGGGCGTTGCGATCATTGACCCGCACGGGGAGTTCGCGGAGAAGGCGCTCGCCAAGGTGCCGAAGGAACGCGTTGAGGACGTGATCTATTTTGACCCGAGCGATCTCGCGCGGCCCATGGGTATCAACATGCTTGATTACAATTTCAGCCGCCCGGAGGAGAAAACGTTCATCGTGAACGAGCTGCTCGGCATCTTTGACAAGTTGTACGACCTGAAGACCACGGGCGGCCCGATGTTTGAACTTTATATGCGCAACGCGCTCCTGCTTCTCATGGAAGACATGCCAAACGAGGAGGCGACCCTGATTGAGGTGCCCCGCATTTTTACGGACACCGCGTACCGCGTGCGGAAGCTTGAACGCATCCAGAATCCCACCGTCATTGACTTCTGGGAAAAAGAAGCGATAAAGACGAGCGGCGAGCAGTCGCTCGCCAACATGGCGGTGTACGTGAGCTCAAAGTTCACCGCCTTCATCTCTAACGACTACATGCGGCCAATCATCGGCCAACCAAAGTCGGCGTTCAATTTCCGCGATGCAATGGATAACGGGAAGATTCTGCTCATCAATCTTTCAAAAGGGAGAATCGGCGACCTGAACGCCAATCTGCTCGGCATGATCTTTATCGGGAAGATTTTGATGGCCGCTCTCTCGCGCGTGGAGATCGCCGACGAGTCAAAGCGCCGCGACTTTTATCTCTATATTGATGAGTTCCAGAACTTCGCCACCGAGGCGGTTGCGACCATCCTTTCCGAAGCGCGCAAATATCATTTGAGTTTGACGATGGCGCACCAGTTCATCGCGCAGCTCAAGGAGAACATCCGCGATGCCGTTTTCGGCAACGTGGGAACCCAGCTCATATGCCGCGTGGGACCGCAGGACGCGGAATTCCTGGTGAAGCAATTTGAACCGGTGTTCAACAAGAATGACCTCATCAGCATTGATAATCTGAACGCGTTCGTGAGGCTTCTCGTAAACGGCCAGACCTCGCGCCCGTTCAATATGAAGATGAACACGTCGTCGTGGGCGCCGGGCAACACCGAGCTTGCCGCGAAGCTCAAGGAGTACTCGCGGGTGAAGTTCGGGCAGGACAGGCAGGTGGTAGAAGACGAGATCTACCGGCGCCTGCGGGAGTAGCAAGCATTTCTTGAACCCGCTCGCGGCTTCGGAAAATCTAACTCGCTCGCAGCGAAAATCTGCCACCCTCTCGCCTTCGGCGGGGGTCCCGGCAGATTTTCTATTCGCTCGTTGATTTTCCTCGCCGCTCCGCTAGGTTCTGCGAAATGCTGCTACTCCCGCAGGACGCCTAGAGCATTGGGGTGACTTCGTGCCGCAGTAATGAAAAATCTCTCGCGAGAGAGATTTTTTCACATGCCCGTCACCAGCTATATAAACGCCGATTAGGGACTTGCGCCCCGCGGGCATGCTTTCATAGTAAAGCTCGTAGTTGCGGTATCAAATATCTTTTAAGGATTTTTTAATTGCCTTTCTGCGATTATTGCCGGATGGAGCATTTTTCGAGCGGCGGCGAGTTCGCTGCGGCCAAGCGGAAAGCGTTGCAGCAATACGAGAAGATTGGTCGACCATGGTGTCCCGCGTTGAAGACGTATGTCATCTTTAGTCGGGATGGATTTGAACATCTCATCCGCAAGCACGGCGTTCAACGACCGAAGACGGAGCAGCGAAGAAGATTTAGGCTAATTCCATGCATAGAAAAGATTCTCGCCGATTCGGCGAGTGTCGTCTCCCATGAGGAGAAAATAGTCGGCCATAGGATAAAGATTAGAGGTGAAAGAATTGCAGTAAAGTCGCGAGCGCATTTTTGGATATTTACCAATAAACGCGGTGGCAAAGTGATCAAAGTTGTCATCAGACAATTTGAGGGGGGAGAGAAACATTTTTGGAGTACTTATACTAAAAAGCCCTCTGGTAGAGAGGCTTCTTAGCATGCCTGCTGTCAACCTTATTACGTCGACTGGGACTACCGCCCCGCAGGCATGTTTTTATGGTAACGTGCGACGGTGCGATGTCAACCGCCACTTAATGATTTTTTAATGTTAGAATAAATGCATATGGCGGTGAGGTTTTTGAGTAAAACGAAGGGGAAGGCGCTCGCGGGGACGGCGCTTCTGCGGCTGGATTTTAACACGGAGGATGATTGGCGGATGCAGGCGGTACTGCCCACAATCAAATTTTTACTGAAGCGTTCCTCAAAGATCGTGATCGCGAGCCACCGGGGGCGGCCGAAGGGGTTTGAGAAAAAATTAAGCTTGCGGCGGGACGCAGCGATCCTCTCACGGCTTTTAGGAAGAAAGGTTTTGTTTATTGATCATTTTCGGTTTGGGGAAATAAAGCGCGTGGTTGCCGCTGCGCCGCGCGGTTCGGTGTTTCTTCTGGAAAATTTGCGATTCGTGAAAGGGGAAGAGACGAATGATCCGCGATTTGCGCGGCAGCTTGCCTCGCTCGCAGATTTTTATGTGAACGACGCATTTGCGGTTGACCATCGGGCAAATGCATCCCTTGTCGCAATCACGCGATTCTTGCCGAGCTACGCGGGGCTGGAATTGGAGAACGAAATCGTGTCGCTCTCGCGTGTGATGCAGAAGCCGAAGCACCCAATGATCCTTATCCTTGGCGGCGCGAAAGCGGCGGACAAGCTGGGCGTCATCAAATATTTCAGAGCAAAGACAGATTGGTTCCTCTTGGGCGGCGGTCCGGCGAACACCATTCTTTTCCTCAAGGGAATTGACGTTCAAGAATCCGTTCGCGATCGCGATCCGAAAGACCTGAAGGAGCTCAAGGCGGTCGCGAATTACAAAAACATCGTTTTGCCGGACGATTTTGTCTGGCACGACGGCATGGTGTTGGATGTCGGCCCCAAAGCGGTCCAAATTTTCAGCAAAAAGATCGGCGAGGCACGCACGATTCTTTGGAGCGGGCCGCTCGGTCTTATAGAACAGAAAAGATATGCGCGCGGGAGCATCGCCGTTGCGCGCGCCGTCGTGCGGAACCGGCGTGCGTTCTCCGTGGCAGGCGGCGGCGAGACCGTGATGTTCCTCAAAAAATACGGCCTTGATAAGAAATTCGGTTTCATTTCCACCGGGGGCGGCGCGATGATGGATTTCCTTGCGGGAAAAAAATTGCCGGGCATAGAGGCGTTGCGGTAGAATATTCTGCTCACTACGCGGCTCGCAGCGTGCCGCGAAGGAGTGAGCAAAAAGACGGATGAAATACGATATCTATTTTCACAATGATTTTGACGGCAGGGCCAGTGCGGCAGTGATGCTCGCTTTTTTGCGGAGCCGCGGCGGCGACATTGCACGCTATGTTGCCATGACATACGGGAGCGAGAAGGAATGGCTCCGGCAGGACCTCGCGAAGAAACGGAATCCGGCGATCGTCGTTGATTTCATTTATCATCCGCGCGCGGCGTGGTGGTTTGACCATCACCCAACCACGTTCAGGAATAGAAAGTGGGAAAAAGCATTCAAGCCGGACAAATTCCATTGCTATGACGCTTCGTACAAGTCGGCGTGCCATCTTATCTGCGACTCGCTCAAGAAAAATTTTGGATGGAAGCCACCGGCGCACTTAAAGGAGCTTGCGCGATGGCTTGACGTGATTGACGGCGCGGGATATCGGTCTCCAAGGGAAACGATTGAGATGAAATCGGCGGCGTTGCAAATCAATGCGCTCACGGAAACGACACGATGCACGGAAACAGGGGATCGGTTCTTTGTGCGGCTCCTCGCGGACCGGCCGCTTTCACAGATTGTGAAGGTTCCGAGGGTCGCCCGCGCGATACGCGCACTGCGGAAAAAGGTCCGGGAAAGCATGCGATTCTACAAGAAGAATATCCGTTCCTTTAAAAAGACGACATTCATTGATGTGACGGAGGATCCCTTACGCGGACTTTTGCGCTTTGCGCCGTACTATTTTTATCCGAAAACCTTGTACGGTTTCCGTCTGAAGAAGAAAAAAGAAGGAGTATGGTATCTTGGCGTGGGGGTCGCTCCGTGGAGGCGCGCGGCAAATCGGCTTGATCTGGGACTCCTCCTGCGGCGGCGCTACCGAGGGGGCGGACACAAAGATGTGGCGGCGACGGAATTCAAAACGAAGGGAGATGCCATGCGGGCGTTTGAGAAACTTAATGCATTGCTGAACCGATAGCATGGCGGCGAAGAGAAAGTATTATGCATATTTTGTGCCCGGCGAAAGTCGCAAGGGAATAACCGACCGTTGGAGCGAGTGCGAGGCGATTGTTTCGGGGAAGGTCGGCGCGCGGTATAAGGCGTTTGAGGTTGAGGAAGATGCGGCGCAGTGGCTCGCGCGCGGCGCCATGTATGATGCTAAAATGCCGCCGAAGCTCGCGCGCGGCATCTATTTTGACGCCGGGACGGGCAGGGGCGAAGGAGTGGAGGTGAGCGTGACCGACGAGAAAGGAAAAAATCTTCTCCACAAGGCGCTTTCAAAAAAGGAACTTAATGACTTCGGGAAACATCTGGTCGGGGATCCCTCGGCCACGAACAATTATGGTGAACTGTTGGCTTTGAAATACGCGCTCAAAATTGCGCGGAAAGAGAAAGTGAAAAAAATATTCGGCGACAGCCGACTGGTCATTGACTACTGGTCACGCTGGCATATCAAACGCAAAGAGCTTCCGGAGGAAACCGTGGCGCTCGCGCACGAGGTGGCGAAACTGCGCGAGAAATTTGAAAAAAAAGGAGGGGTCGTGGCGCGTATTTCCGGCGCGCACAATCCTGCAGATCTTGGGTTTCATTCATGAACGGATTATAAACGGACGAGCGGCGCTCTTAGATGAAGAGCGCCGTGGTTAAATCTTGCGGTTGGGCCGAAAACTGATAACGAGGTGGCAGTCCAAGGCGGCGGCAAGACGAACAAGTTGTTTGAATCTCATATTGACTGATCCAGCCTCAATCCTTTCCAGCTGGTCTTCGCTTAGGTGAGCCTGCCTCGCTAGTTTGCGTCGCGAAAGTTTCTTAGTCCTTCGCGCTGCCTCTATTTCTTCACCCAACACTACAAGTAAACTTCTCACAAATTCTTGCATGCTTTTACCCTCCGGTTTGATATGCGTGCCGACAAGATCCTACTGCTTATAATAAGCCAACACCTCCCCATTATCAAAAATGATTGCGCCCCGCCATGAGATATAGTATAATGCCCTAGCTGGCAATCCAGACGGTCGCTCGGCTGCGTCGCGCAAGCGGCGCCGGCCGGGAGGAAAGTCCGGACACCCACGTTTCGCCGCAAGGCGAAAGTTAAAACGGTAGCGGCTAACCGCCGCACGGCGAAAGCCGAGAGGTGCGATCAGTGACGCCCCGTTCCGAAAGGTTCGGGGGAGCCCGATCCCAAGCTAGACGGCTCAACTCCGCGATAGGGACAAGAAAGCGGAGGTGAAACGGCAAAACCCTTACCGGGTGCAAGGCCGCGCTCCGGCGAAAGTCGGAGAGTGCCGCACGAGCCCGCGAGCAATCAAGGGCCCAGAGAAATGACCGTCCCTTCCGCGCAAGCGGAAGCGACAGAATCCGGCTTAACGGATTACCAGCCAAAATCCCCCAGAAATGGGGGATTTTGATTAAAAGCCACGGAGCCTGGAATCGAACCGGGTATTCTGTGTCACCTCACATTACAGAATAGATGTTATATCAGTACAGACAAGGCTTGCATTCTCGGTGGGGGGTTTTAAACTGAACCTGACTATGACCACTGAAGAATTAGAATCAAAACTCCAAGGAGGGACGGAGACGCAGACTTTGGATATTAAAGCCGCCTGTGATTGGAACGCAGATACGATGGCAAAAGATATTCTCGCCATGACGAATGTTCGAGACGGCGGATATATTATTATCGGCGTTGAGGACGGTACATTCGCTCGCCAAGGAATCAACGCTATGCAAAGAGCGACTTACGCTATAGAAACCATGAGGGATCAACTCAGAGCCTTTGCCGATCCGCACGTTACTTTTACGGTAGAGTTTCCCCGTGATAGCACTGGTCTTGAATACGCTGTTCTTCGAGTAATGCCATTCGAGGAAATACCCGTGATTTGTGCGACGGATCGAGCGGGCTTAAGACGCGGGGTAGTATATTATCGCAATAGCAATGCTCGCGTAGAGAGTGCGGCGGTTTCAAATTCTTACGATATGCACGATATTATTTTGACGGCGACGGTAAAAATGATGAGACGTTTACGCGCGAGCGGATTTACGGTTGACGATCAACCCGATGAGGCAGCAGAGACTAGGCGACGACTGGAGGAAGAGCGCGAAAATCTATGAACACCGACGTATTGAAAATTATTAAATCGAAGGGATATTGGCGCATCAATTTTGAGCCTGTTGTTTATGGCGAAAAAATTAAAAAGCTCGGCGAATGTAAGGATATAGTTGAAAAAAATATTGTTGAATTACGTGGATGGGATTATCCGCATTATCCTCGCAGGACCGGGAAGGATGCCGGTTTAGATCCGGGAAGTAATTTCTATCAAGGATGGATTGACTGGTATGACCATAAAGAGCTTTGGCGCATGTATCAAAGCGCACAATTCTTGCACTATTTTGCCCTTCGCGATGACTGGATGGAGCTCGCTCACTGGGGTATTGTTCCTGACGCGGCGAAAGAGTCAAAAAATACTCTTAATATCATCGGTGAGGTTGTCTATGAAATGACTGAGGTTTTTGAGTTCCTTTCCCGTCTTACCCGCACCGGTATTTATGATGAAGGAGTCCGCGTCAGCATCTCGCTCAACAAGACAAAGGATCGAGAACTGGTAGTGATGGATGCTATGCGAGCGCCTCTAATGGGAGCGTACAAAGCGGCCGTAGATAAGATTGAATTTGTAAGAGAATATAAAAAAGAGGAATTACTCGATCAGTCAAAAGAATTTGCTTTTGGAGTTATACTTTATATCTTCGAACGATTTGGCTGGGACAATCCTCCGCTTGGGACAATTAAACACGATCAGGAAAATCTTTTAAGCGGAAAAGCCTAGATATGTTGCCATAAGCGAACATCGAAATGCCCAAAAAAATCAAAGCGACAAAAACAATAAATCCACTGCATTTCGAAGATCTTGAACCTCACCGCTTCGAAGATCTCGTTCGGCGCTTACTTTATAGTTTTAAGGACTGGAAAGAAATTGAGCCAACGGGGAGAGCGGGATCTGACGAAGGCTTTGATGTGAGGGCATGGGAAAATGGCGAAGCTATAACCAATTTAGGCGAAGAGGGAGAAGAGGGATCGCGCGTTCTTGAAGGTCGCCTTTGGCAAATTCAAGGGAAGCGAGAAAAAAGTATCACTCCGGCCAAAATGCGCACCCTGATTAAAGATGGAGTAGATGGGGCCAATCCTCCTTATGGCTACATTCTGGCCGCTGCCACAAATATTTCCAAAAGCACTTATGATGCTTTTCGTGAGGAGCTAAAGAAAAAAGGCGTGATCGAATTCCATTTTTGGGGCAAAGATTATTTAGAAGATCAACTTTCTTTGCCTCAAAACGATGAAATCCTATTCACCTTTTTTGGATTGTCTCTTTCTCCGCGTCGGCGTTCTCGTACTACCGAATTAAAATTCAATATCAATAACAAAAATAAAATCCAAAAGTTAATTTTTGGGACTGATAGGAGTTTAGATGCTTCAGTGCCGCGAGGGAAGGCTTTCTTGCTGCGTGATATTAAAGCTGAACATTATCCCTACAAAGGACAGTATCCTGATTTCGAGAAAAATAGGAGGTGGGAAGAGCATGATGTCATAGAGGTAGCAGCCAACGGAGTCGTTTTTAAAATCAGGGAGTGGTATGCCTATTTGGATAAAGTCGGAAAAAAATGGGACTATTCAACAGCCGTCGATCTTACTTTACGAAAAGAGAATATCGACAAAACGAATCAGGCGCGTCTCGAAGACGAGGGTAAAAAAGTGGAACGTTTTTGGAGGCATCTGCCTCGTCGATTTCAAGCTAAACTGATCCTATATGGCTTCGTTCGTTTTGAAGATATGTTGATTATTGATGATAAAGGCGACGTTGAGCATGCAGATCCCCACATTTACATTGATTTTTCTCCCAAAGGCCCTTTTCAATATCAGATTGGGAATCTCGTTCAAGAACACCATGCTCTCCACGAGAGTGAATTTCAAAAATTCGAGCGGATAAAGATTTTTCCATCAACCTTCCCTGGTCCAATTGCTAGAGGAACATCGCATGATATTTCTGCGTTAGGCTTCAATGAAGAGGCGTTGAAAAGTCTTAAATATTTCAGAGCAGCTGGAACCTTGTATTCATTCGATAATCAACTGAAGGCATTGGAAGAAGGAAACCTTATTCATTTCCCTGCACCGGATCAAGATAACTCCGAAAAATATGCGGAAGTAACTCACGTCCATGAAACCACTGTCGGAGCACTGTTGAAAGAAAAAGGGAGCGACAGCGAATATTATAGATCGCAATTAAAAAACAGTGCTGGTAGAGAAGTTAAAGATAAGGATAAAGTTGTGATATATGAAATCCAGGAAGTTCTGTTGCCGTACAGTAAGGACTATCTTATTTATCGCGATAATGATTTGAATTGGTAGGCAATGAAATTTTTCTAGAGAGTAAAAAAGGGTTGAATTCCGTATTACCATCCGCTCTACATTACAGAACCGACGTACTATCGTTCATCCTGAACAACGGAATCGACGTTATCGCTTGAAAAATTCATTTAAAACGAGCATAGTGTTGGCATGATGTATTTCTTAAGGAAGCTCGCGGTCTCTGTCATCGACCCAATCAGAAAGCGTTATCTGTTTGTCCTCGGCGTCATCGGTTGGGTTATCGTTCTTGGTATTCTCACGCCGATTTTACTCGGTCTTATATTCCTCATGCTGGGGAACCTTCTTGCTGGATGGCAGATTCCCAAGACCGTCCAGGTCGGGGATATCGTCTTATTCATCACCGCCGCTTTTGTCTTGGCCTATACCTACGAAACCAAAAAACTACGGGAGGAATCAATCTTTCAAAATCAGATGTCTTCGGCCATCGACATCCGTTTCCGGATGACGGGAAATTATTCGATACCATATCCCAACAGGACGACATTCGCGGAACTAGGAACGAGTGAGTCGCTACACAACGTCAGCAGATTTAATTTTTTAACCACGTTTTCAATGAAGCCGATTGGTCGCTGTGGATCGTTTGAAAGATTCCGCGCGGGTGATCCTCTGAGAGCAAATTATTTTATTGAAACCGATAAAGATCGAAAGAAATTTCTCAACACCTTGCGGATGCAGGAGGGTGAGATCCGGGCTGGTGTTTTGATGTCGGATGGAACGCGGTTCGTCTATACCTACCAAGCGACAACCGAGGGTTGGAAGCACGCCCTGCAAGGGCATCCCAATATGAGCGACACCTTCGCGCTTATAAAGAAGGAGCTGTGGCTATAAATCGTTGATTTTATCAACGTTTTCCGACGAAAAGCGATTTGAAAAAAATTGGACAACTATCAAGGGAAAATACCAGAGACCCGGAGATTAAATTGAAGGAAGGAGCGGCGGAGACCACCCACGAAGACCACTCGTTTCCAGTATTACTTATTTCCGCTGGGGGATTTGGATTCGAACTAGACTCATTACTACCCGCCCCACACGACAGAATTGGTCTTATAGATTGCTGCCCTGCGCTATAATAGATAGTAAGAATATCAATGATTAAAAAAATCAGAGGGAAATACACGGTGCTTTCGGAGAAAACGGGCCGTTCATTCGGAAGCTATGCCACAAAAGCCGAGGCAGCGCACCGCCTCCGCCAGATTGAATTTTTTAAACATATGAAGGGCGGCGCCGGACCCTCCAAGGGAAGAAGGCGAAAGCGCCCTTGATCAGATCATGTTGAAATTAGAACAGGACGAGTTTGAGAAACTTATACAGGAGGGGATATGCGCGATTCCGGAAAAGTTCCTGCGGAAACTGGCCAACGTGTCGATCGTGATCGGCGACGAGCCGACGCCGGCTCAGCGAAAGAAACTGAACCTCCCTCCGGGATCGACGCTCCTCGGTTTGTACGAGGGTGTGCCGCAGGTGTCGCGGGGAGCGAACTATTCTGCCGTGCCTCCCGACAAGATCACCATCTTTCAGAGGCCGATCGAGGCCGGGGCTGCCGATCGGGAAGATATGAAGAAGATCGTGAGAGATGTGGTATGGCATGAAATTGCCCACCATTTTGGCATGGACGAATCCCGCGTCCGCCGGGCGGAAGCCAACAGGCGGAAGCTTCGCGATGGCGCGAAATGATCCACCCTATTCTTGAATTCAGACGTTACGGATTACCAACAACATAAGAGCCCTGCTTAGGCGGGGCTTTTATGTTGGATATGTCCCGTTTTATTCCACTTTCTCTCCAAACGCTTCGTCTTCGGCGTCCATCTCCGCGTCGTGCTTGGTTTTATGGATCCTGCCGTCTATGTGATTTGCGGGAGCGTAGATGGTGAAGATTTTGAGCGATTCGCCGCCGGTGTTTATGAAATTATGCTTGGTCCCCGGCGTCACGACGACCACGTCTCCCGTCCGGTACGGCTGTTCCTTCCCGTCAAGCACCGCTTTTCCCTCGCCGTGTAGGAGAAAAAGGGTTTGTTCAACGTGTGCATGGGTCTCTTCCCCGATGTCTTCGCCGGGCTTTATGTCCATAACAACAAGTTGGCTCTTTTCTCCCGTGAAAAGCACCTTCCGAAAATACGTATTTTTCTCTGTTTCCTCAATATAATTGCCTGAATATGGCATGGTATTCGCTATAGTTTATCAACCGACCTTTCTCTGCCTCGCCTGTCTTTAATAGTTTAGCGCATCGGGCCTGATTTTTCATTTGCTACAATAGAGTCAATGATCACCGAAACGCTGGATCCGGAAGCGCTCGCAAAAAAGACACCGGAAGAACTGTACCGCGCACTTAATACCTCTGCGAAGGGGCTCACACAGGCAGAGGCGGCGCGGCGGCTTACGCAGTACGGTCCGAACGAATTTGCAGGGAGAAAAAAGCTCCAGCCGCTTTTAATTTTCCTTTCAAAGTTCAGGAGCCCGCTTCTCCTTCTGCTCATCGCCGCGGCGCTCGTCTCTGGCGCGCTCGGCTCACGGTTTGAGGCAGGCGTGATCCTTGTGATCGTTTTTGTGAGCGCACTCATTGATTTCATAAATACCTACAAGTCGGCGAAGGCGGCGGAGGAACTACAACAGCGAGTAAGCATCACCGCCGCGATTCTCCGCGGGGGCGAGCTCAAGGAGCGGAACATCCGCGACATCGTGCCCGGCGACGTGTTTGCGCTTGAGGCAGGCGACCTTGTGCCGGCGGATGGGATAGTCCTTGAAGCGAAGGACCTCTTTTTGAACGAGAGCGTGCTTACGGGGGAGTCGCTGCCGGTGGAAAAAGAGCTCGCGGTGCCCGAAGCGCGGATACTATTCCTGGGCACGAGCGTAGTTTCGGGCAAGGGTCTCGCAGTCGCCGCAGTCACGGGGACAAAAACGAAAATGGGCGGCATTGCCGACAAGCTCAAGCGCCCCGAAACGCCTACGGAATTTGAAAAGAACCTTAAGGACTTCAGCTTATTCATCTTCCGCATGACGCTCTTTCTCGTCCTTGCCGTAATTCTTTTGAACATTTTTGTTATCAAGCACGATCCGCTCCAGATATTTTTGTTTGCCGTCGCGATCGCAGTGGGACTCACGCCGGAGCTTCTGCCGCTTATCGTTACGAGTAATCTCGCGAAAGGCGCGCTCCGGATGGAGAAAGGCGGCGTGATCGTAAAGAAGCTCGCCGCACTCCACAACTTCGGGAGCGTTGACGTGCTTTGCACGGACAAGACCGGCACGCTCACCGAGGACCGCATCACGCTTGTGAAGTGCATTGACGCCGCGGGAAACGAAAGCGAGGAGGTGTTGTTCTTCGGATACTTGAGCAGCAGGAACCTTACCGGCGTCCGCGGCGTGCTGGACCATGCGATTGAAGCGTACCGGAAAGTTGATATCGCGGATTGGGAAAAAGTGGATGAGGTGCCGTTTGATGCCGAGCGGCGGTTAGAATCGGTAGTGGTTGCGAAGGGGAATGAGACGGTCCTCATCGCGAAAGGCGCGCCGGAAAACATTTTGAAAAATACGGAAGGGCTTGCCGAGGCGGACCGTGAAAAGATCATCCACGAGTACGAGGCGCTCTCAAGCGACGGCTTCCGCGTGCTCGGCTTGGGGATAAAGAGCGTTCCGCGGAAGGGGACTTCCTATTCCAAAGACGACGAACGGGGGCTCACGTTCAAGGGATTCCTTGCCTTCCTTGATCCGCCGAAGCACACCGTGAAAGATGTTCTCAAGAAGATGGCCGACCATAATGTGGCGATAAAGATCATCACGGGAGACAATTTTTTGGTGACGAAAAAAATTGCCGAGGAGATAGGGCTTCCCATTACGGGGGCGCTCACAGGCGACGAACTTGCGCAGATGGATGAGCAGCAACTGAAGGCAAGGGTGGAGTCGGCGAACGTATTCACGCGCGTGACGCCGGAACAGAAGGAAATGATCGTGAGTGCCCTCCGCGCGAACGGGCACGTCGTGGCATACCTGGGCGACGGCGTGAACGATGTGCTTTCCTTGCGGGCCGCGGATGTGGGCATTTCCGTCCAAAACGCGGTGGATATCGCGAAGGAGACGGCGGACATCATCCTTATGAGAAAGGGTCTCCGCGAAATTATTGAGGGCGTGGTGGAGGGCCGCCGGACTTTTGCGAACACTTTTAAATATTTAATGATGGCGCTTTCCTCCAACTTCGGCAATATGTTCAGCATGCCGATCGCGTCGGTGTTCCTGCCGTTCCTTCCCATGACCGCACCGCAGATATTATTGAACAACCTGCTTTACGATTCTTCCCAGCTCGCGATTCCTTTTGACAACGTGGAAAAAGAATTTCTTGTCCGACCGAAGAAGTTTGACATTGGTTTTATGAAAAAATTCATGATTATCTTCGGGCCGTTGAGTTCCTGTTTTGACTTTATCACGTTCGGCGTGCTTTTCTTTGTATTCCGCGCGGCGGCGGGTACCTTCCAGACGGGATGGTTCCTGGAATCCATTGCCACGCAGACGTTTGTCGTCGGCATCATACGGAACCGCGGCCGTTTTTGGAAGACGCCGCCGAGCTGGGAATTGGCCGCAAGCACCGTTGCTGCGGTCGTGGTTGCCTGGATCATCCCGTATTCGCTCCTCGGTCCCGCGTTCGGGTTCGTAAAGTTCGGCTGGTTGCCGCTGATACTTATCGCGTGCATCGTCGCGGCGTATCTCGCAGCCGTTGAGTTCGCGAAAAAATATTTCTACCGGAAGTACGGGAATTTGATAGAGAAATAGGCGGTGAACGACCGGCCTAGCTGATGTCCTTTTCGTGCTGCCGTTCTAATCGTTCGGAGATGTCCATTTTCCGGAGGAAGTAGAGGGCGAGGGTGATGAGCATGGTTGCGACTATGGCGAAATAGAATATGCCGAGGCCTGCGAGGATACCGATGGCGGCGGTCATCCAGACAAGCGCGGCGGTCGTAAGGCCCCGCGGATGGTCGCCCATTTTAATAATGAGCCCGGCGCCTAAGAACCCGATGCCCACGCCGATGTTTGCGATGATGCCGAAGCTGTTCGTCTGCGCCATGATATCGGGTATGCCGCCGGACATCCCGCCTGCGATGTAGGGGAGCAGGAGCCCGATCATCGCGAACATTGATGCGCCGCCCGCGACGATCATTTCGGTCCGCACGCCCGCTTCTTTGCCGACGAGTTCGCGTTCCACGCCGAGGATTGCACCGAGCACGAGCGCTACGACGAGCCGCACGAGCATTTGTTCAAAAGTCAACATTATACTAATATTAGCATATTGGCTGGGTGGAACGCATCTATGCGTTCGGCCATCAGTACTCAGAAGGGCTGCTGTCCGAACGCATAGAGGCATTCCGCACCCACATCGCTAAATATGAGAATCGTTGTTTCTGACATAGTTCAATATGAGGGAAAAGAGGTAGAGCTTTTCGGCTGGGTGCACGCGCGCCGGGACCACGGGAAGCTTGCGTTTATTGATCTCCGCGACCGGAGCGGCTTGGCGCAGGTGGTCTTAGGGCCCGGGATTAAAAATGCTTCTGATCTGCGCCTGGAATACGTGATTCGCGTGAAAGGCGAGGTCAAAAAGCGCCCGCCTGCGATGGTGAACGAGAAATTGCCGACGGGCCACTACGAAGTGAGCGCGAAGGAATTGGACATTTTGAGTCCTGCGGAGCCGTTGCCGTTTCCAATAGACGATGCGGGATACGAAGTCAACGAAGAAATTCGTTTGAAGTACCGCTATCTGGACCTGCGGCGCGAGCGGATGCAGCGCAACCTGAAACTACAACACGAGATGTTCCAGTTCATCCGCCGATATCTCACGGAAAAGGGTTTTTGGGAGATTGAAACGCCGATTCTTACCAAGTCCACGCCGGAGGGAGCACGGGATTTTTTGGTCCCGTCGCGCCTCCAGCATGGGAAGTTTTACGCTCTGCCGCAGTCGCCCCAGCAGTACAAGCAGTTTTTGATGGTGGCGGGCGTGGAAAAATATTTCCAGATAGCCCGCTGTTTCCGCGACGAGGATCCGAGAGCGGATCGCGCATACGGGGAATTCACCCAATTGGATTTGGAGATGTCGTTCGTTACGCAAGAGGATATCCTGCGCCTGGCTGAGGACTTGTTCACGCGGCTCGCGCAGGCGATATTCCCGGAGAAGAAGATCGCGCAGTCCCCGTGGCCGCGCCTTTCCCACAAGGAAGCCAGGGCGCACTACGGCACCGACAAGCCGGACCTCCGAAAGGACAAAACTAATCCCGACGAATTGGCATTCGCGTGGGTGACCGACTTCCCGCTTTTCACGGAACAGACCAAAGAGGATTTTTTCCACGGCTCCGGCAGCGCGAAATTCGCGCCGTCCCACCATATGTTCACCGCGCCGCACCCGGACGATATTTCGCTTTTGGATACCGATCCGACGAAAGTCCGCGGCTTGCAGCATGATATGGTACTGAACGGTTTTGAAGTAGGCGGCGGCAGCATTCGTATCCATCAGAGGGAAATTCAGGAGAAAGTGTTTGACCTGATTGGGTTCAGCCGCGGGCAAAAGGAACAGTTTGATTATTTCTTGAACGCGTTCACATACGGAGTGCCTCCGCACGGCGGCATCGCGCCGGGACTGGACCGATTCCTCTACGCCGCGCTTGGGGAAAGGAGCATCCGCGAGGTGATCGCCTTCCCCGCGAGTTCCGGCGGACAGACCGCCGTCGTGACCGCGCCGTCCGCGGTGGACAAGAAGCAATTGGACGAGCTAGGATTGGAAATTAAGAAAAAGAAATGAAAGATCTGGAATTCCCCGTTTTCAAAACCAAAGTTCAGGACGTCACCAAAAAATTCAACTTGAACGACTTGGACGATCGCCGAGAGTATTTTTCGCTGAAAGCGGGAAAGGAAATTGCGGCGATAAGGAAATATCTTGAAAGCGGGAAAGCGTTCGTGGCATATCTTTTGGGAAAAAAGAATTCCGGGAAAGGGACTTACTCCAAGCTTTTTATGGAAGCAGTGGGCAGCACCCATGTCGGCCACGTGGCGGTGGGGGATATCGTCCGCGACGTGCACGCGGGACTTTCGGATCCCAAAAAGAAAAAAGAACTTTCTATGTTCTTGGAGAAACATTATCGCGGTTTCCACTCATTGAAGGAAATAGACGGCTTGATTGAAGGACGGAGCCAGTCCACGCTCGTATCCACCGAGCTTATCATCGCTCTTTTGAAATACGAGGTGAGCAAGCGTCCACGGCAGGCGATCTTCATTGACGGGTTCCCGCGCGGGCTTGATCAAATCCATTATTCAATTTTTTTGAGGGAACTTTTGGGGTATCATGGCGAGCCGGACTTCTTTGTGTTTATTGACGTTCCGAACGCCGTCATTGACGAGCGTATCAAAACGCGCGTGGTGTGCCCCATCTGCAAGGTTCCCCGCAATACGAAATTGGCTCCCACGAAAGAGATCGGCTACGACGAAGAAAAAAAGGTGTTTTATCTGATGTGCGATACTCCGTCGTGCCACGGAGCGCGGATGTTGCCGAAGGAGGGCGATGAACTCGGGATTGAACCGATCCGCGCCCGCCTCACGGCCGACGAGAAAATATTCCGGCAGCTCTTCACGCTCACCGGGGTTCCCAAAGTGTTGTTAAGAAACTCGGTGCCGGTGGATAAGGCGGCCAATTTTGTGGACGACTATGAGGTCACGCCCGTGTACGGGTACGAGAGAGACGAAAAAACGAAGAAGATCAAGATCATTGAAACTCCTTGGATCGTTGATGCTGACGGTGTGCCCTCGTATAGTTTGTTGCCCGCGCCGGTGGCGTTGTCGCTCATTAAACAGACCGCGAAGATCCTTGTGTGAGCGTGGAACATTTTACGTCCCGAGATATGCTGGACACGACCCTTTGCCTGCCGCTTACGGAGGTTTCCATACTTCTCGGCATGAAAAAGCGCGGGTTCGGCGCTGGCCGTTGGAATGGCATTGGCGGAAAACCGAAGGAAGGGGAGTCCATTGAAGCTGCTGCGGTACGGGAATTGGAAGAAGAAATTGGCCTAAAGATTTCTATGGGCGACCTCAAAAAGTACGCCGTTCTGGATTTCTTTTTTGAACATAAACCTGACTGGAACCAGCGCGTACACATCTTTTTTGTGAAGCGATGGGTGGGCGAACCGACCGAGTCTGAGGAAATGCGGCCGCAGTGGTTCAAGTTCAGCGAGATCCCGTTTGATGCCATGTGGCCGGACGACCGGCTTTGGCTGCCCGAGGTATTGCAAGGGAAATTGATTGCGGGAAAATTCTATTTTAGCGACGACGGGAAAACGATTGCGAGGTACGAGATTAGGGAAGATAATTTAAGATTTTTTTAATCTTGTTGAGCTACCATGGGGTAGCTCATGGAGAAATATAAACGTATTTTCGCGGAGCAGATTTTGGGTACCCCGCCGAAAGCTCCCATAGCTTTATACGACGTACTGATCAGTCGTATTCCAATGGAGGTATACAGTTTTCTCCGCTTGCACAGTAAATTCTCCTCGCCAAATGTATACACTTCAACCTGGAGCTTGAAACACGCGTATGATCAGCGACCGGAGTTCACAATAAATTATCTCAGTGACCTTTCTGCAGTTTTTCAAAAACCCGATTATATTTCATTGCCGAGATTCGGCGACCGGGGCGATTTTATATTTTTCAGAAAGTTCCGCGAAAGGAAATTTTTGGCGTGCCCGCTTGAGATTTGCGTAAAGGACTATGGAGAAGTTCCCTTCTGCGTCACATTTTTTCCTACCAGACCCTCATATATCAAAAAGTCCACTATCATATGGAGCAGGGAGGGCGGCGCGATTCCTCCATCGTAATGGGATTCCATTGAGAAATCCCACCCCGCAGCAAAGCCGTCTTTCTGGCTTTCTGCCCCATGAGATAATGGATTTTATTCAGTATAGCTTTGCAACACGCCTTGTCAAATTATTTTTAATGAATTTTTAATTCGTGGTATTTTTTGTGAACGCCTTCACGATCGGGTCCATGTCGCCGTCCATGATCTTTTCAATATTGTGCCATTTTTTCCCAATGCGATGGTCGGTGATGCGGTCATCGGGAAAATTGTAGGTGCGGATCTTTTCCGAGCGGTCGGCGCTGCCGACCTGTTCGCGGCGGAGGTCAGTCACGGATCCCACTGCCTTGCGCTGTTCCATTTCGTACAGTTTCGCGCGGAGGACATCCATCGCTTTTTCGCGGTTCGCGTGCTGGGAGCGTTCCTCGCGCGAGGAAACGACAATGCCGGTCGGTTTATGGAGGATCCGTACGGCCGTTTCTACCTTGTTCACGTTCTGCCCTCCCGGACCGCCGGCGCGAGAGAATGTCGCCTCAATGTCGCCAGGTGCGATGCTTACCTCGCGCGCTTCCACGATTGGTAACACGGCCACCGAGGCAGTGGAGGTGTGCACGCGCCCCGATTTTTCCGTTGCCGGGATTCGCTGCACGCGGTGCACGCCGGATTCGTTCCGAAGCGCCTCGTAGCATCCCGCGCCTTGCACTTCGGCCACGAGCGATTTGAATCCTTGGAGCGAGGTCGCACTGGAATCAAGTACGGAAAACACCCACCTGCGCCTCATCGCGTAGCGCTGGTACATGCGCGCGAGATCGCCCGCGAAAATGGCGGCTTCGTCACCGCCCGCGCCAGCCCGTATTTCAAGAATTATTTTATCCGTTGTCATCGCTTCGTATGATATAATAATAGTACATCAATGGCAGGGCAACCATTCATACTGATTGTTGACGACGAGCCGGATTTCCGCGAGATTTTCCAAACCAAACTTTTGGCGATGGGCTATCGCGTGGATACCGCGGAGGACGGACAAGCGGCGCTCCTTAAGATGGCGAAAGCAAAGCCCGACCTTGTCCTTATGGATGTCAAGATGCCGGTGATGGACGGCGCGACGGCGGTGCTCAAAATGAAGGAAGACCCGGCATTGAAAGACATCAAGGTGGCATTTCTTACGAGCCTGGGCGACCCGCGCTTGGACATGCAGGACATCAACAGGAAATTCTCCGAAGAATTCGGCGCGCAGGGGTACCTCAAAAAGACCGACGACCTTGACGTGCTTGCGGAAAAGATAACGGCACTGCTTTCATGAGGGAAAAACCGCTTGTCCTCATTGTTGACGACGAGCACGAACTTCTGGAAATTATGTCCGTGAAGCTTGGGGCATCCGGCTTTGATCCCGTGGTGGCCTACAATGCCAAAGAGGGAGTTGATGCCGCGGCGAAATTGCACCCCGACCTTGTTCTTATGGACGTCCGCATGCCCGGCGGGGAGACCGGTACCGATGCGGCGCTTGCGATCAAACAGAATCCGGAGACAAAAGACATAAAAATCGCGTTTCTGAGCAACCTGAAAGATCCATGGCCCGCGACCCAGGGCGACCGCGATAGGCTCGCGAAGGGATTGGGCATGGAGGATTACATTGATAAGACCGCGGACCTGAATGTGATTGTGGCAAGGGTGCGGGAAATGCTCGCAAAAAAGTGACCCTCGTTGCAGAGCGAGAGTTAAAACGGCTTGGTATCATATAAGCATGAGCGCCGATGCTGACGAGCTTCGCAAGAAGCTTGAGGAGGACAACAGAAAGCTCAATGACCTGAACCATTTCAAGACGCATCTTTTGGCGCTCACGTCGCATCAGATGAAGGCGCCATTGGGCATTATCCGCGGCTACGCGGCGCTCTTGCGTGACGGCTATTACGGCGAAATAGACAACCGCGCGAGAGAAGTCATGGCAAAAATTGAGTTTGCAGCCGAAGACCTCGTGAACCTTGTGGACAATGTGATAGATCTTCGCAAGATTGAAGAGGGGAGGATTGAATATCAAATGGCGAACATTGATTTCGTGAAACTCGCGCGACAGGCGGCGGAGGAACTGGGCCATCTTGCGTCAAGCAAAGGCCTGAATTTGGAATTCCAGGCGCCGCAAAAAGAGATCATGATCTATGGCGATGAGCAAAAGCTGCAGCACGTGATAAAAAATTTGGTTGACAACGCCGTGAAGTACACCGAAAAAGGTTTTGTAAAGGTGAACGTGGAAGAGAAGGACGGAAATGTCGTGCTTTCGGTCGCGGATTCCGGGATCGGCATCTCGGAGGGAGTCCAGCCGTTTTTGTTTGAGGAGTTCGTCCGCGACGAGCGCGTGAAGGGCGAGATCCGCGGCAGCGGCCTTGGCCTCCACGTCGCGAAGATGTTCGTGGAAGCCCATAACGGGAAAATTTCGGTATCGTCCGAAGGCGAGGGCAAGGGATCCGCTTTCTCGTTCAGTATTCCAACGATATGACGGATGGAGATCGCCTTTTGTTGCCGGCGCCCGTTAACGCGTTTTTTTAGCCCGCACCTTCTTCGGTTTCGGCTTGCGAACGGCTTTCGCGCGGCGCGTCTTGAACTTCTCCACGCGGCCAGCGGTGTCTATCAGCTTCTCTTCGCCCGTGTAGAACGGGTGGCAATGGGAACAGATCTCAACTTTGATCTCGGCCTTCGTTGCGCCCACGGTGAACGTGTTGCCGCATGCGCAGACGACATGGGCTTGGGGGAAATACGTCGGGTGAATGTCCTTTTTCATACCTGCGCATGGTAGCACGAGCGCGGCGCTTCCGTCAATCGCACCCTTTTCATATTCGGAAAAATTTGCTAGATTTTCATTGTCGCCGGAGTAGCTCAATGGCAGAGCAATGCTTTCGTAAAGCAGAGGTTGGAGGTTCGACTCCTCTCTCCGGCTCAAAGGGTTATGGTATATTGAATGTATGGCAAAAAGCAGCGGCGCGCCGTCGGAGAGCGCGCGTTCCTGCCGCTGCTGCGCCGCGAATCCGACGAAACGAAGATGGATACAAACACAAGAAAAGAATTAGATGAGCTTGCGACCGATGCCCGCCGGTTAGGCGGGCGGCTTTGACTTGGCCGCAAGTGAAAAGAGAATAAAGGAACTCACGGCCGAGATGGCCGACGGGGCGTTTTGGAAAAACCGCGCAGCGGCAGATGAAGCAATCAAAGAGCTGGGAGTTCTGAATGATCTCGTGGTACAGTACCGCGAAATTGAAAGTGGCATCGCGGCACTCATGGCCGCGGCAGGCGGCGAGAGTTTTGACGAAGCGAAATTTTACGAACTGAAAAAGAAATTCAAGGAGTTTGAACTGAAGCAGCTGTTTGTCGGGCGCTATGACATACAGGCGGCAGTGCTCGCGGTTTATCCCGGCGCGGGCGGCGAGGATGCAGAGGACTGGGCGCGGATGCTGGGCGTTATGTATGAAAGTTACGCGAAGCGGCGCGGATGGAAGCTGCGGGTGATTGACGACAACATCCGCTCGCGGACAGTGGAAATAAAAGGGGATTACGCCTACGGATATTTGAAGAAAGAATCCGGCGTCCACCGCCTTGTGCGTATTTCGCCGTTTTCGCCTAAAAAGCTGCGACACACGTCGTTCGCGCTCGTGGAAGTGATTCCGGATTTGCCGCCGCTTGAAGAATCAAAACTGCAGATCCCGGAAAAAGACCTTAAATTTGAATTCTATCGCTCGGGCGGTCCGGGCGGACAGAATGTGAACAAGGTGGAAACGGCAGTGCGCGTGGTGCATCTCCCGACCGGGCTCGCCGTAAGTTCGCAAGCGCAGCGCTCGCAGGCGCAGAACCGCGCGTATGCGCTCAAGCTCCTCAAGGCGAAGCTTTTTAATCTGATGGAGAAGGAAAAGGTGAGCGAGATCGGCGCGTTGCGCGTGAAGGTAAAGCCCGAGTGGGGAAACCAGATCCGTTCGTATGTTCTGAACCCTTACCAAATGGTGAAGGACCACCGCACGGAGGCGGAAACGGCGAAAGTGGACGCAGTGCTCGCGGGCGACCTAGACCTGTTCATTGAAGCGGAGCTTGAAATGTTATAGAATACAAATTAACAGCGAATTTCATGATCGTTTTCCAGACAGTTTCCAAGCATTACAATCACGAAGCCACGGCGCTGGAGGAAGTATCGTTCCAGATTGATCCCGGGGAATTCGTGTCTCTCGCGGGCAGATCGGGCGCGGGAAAGTCCACCGTCGTCAAGCTTCTGATCGGCGAGGAAAAACCCACGAAGGGGCGGGTATTTTTTGGGCAGTACGAAGTGAACAAATTGGTGGATAAGGAATTGCCTGCCTTCCGGCGGCACATTGGCGTCGTATTCCAGGACTTTCGGCTCCTCCCGACTAAAAACGCGTATGAAAACGTGGCATTCGCGCTTGAGGTGGCAGGGCGGCCGCAGCGGGAGATCGCGGAGCTCGTTCCTCAAGTGCTGGACATGGTAGGATTGGGGGACAAGATGAGAAATTTTCCGAGCGAACTTTCGGGCGGCGAACGGCAGCGCGTGGCGATCGCGCGGGCGATGATCCACCGGCCGGAAGTCGTGATCGCCGACGAGCCGACGGGCAACCTTGATCCGTTTCATACGTTTGAGATCGTGAAGCTTTTGGAGAAGATCAACCAGCTCGGTACGACGGTCGTGCTTGCGACCCACGACAAAGAAGTGATCAACAGTCTGGAGAAAAGAGTGATCACGCTGGACCGCGGACGGCTCATTCGCGACGAGCAAAAAGGAAAATATATTCTGGTGTAACCATGATCACGGTCATTTCGCGCATCTTCCAATTCGGGCTGAAGAACTTCCGGCGGAACGGGTGGCTTTCCATGGCGACGATGGCCATCATGACCGTTGCGCTTTTCGTATTCGGTTCGCTCATCATTTTCGGCGTGATCACCGACCGCGCCGCTGCCTCCATCCAAGACAAGATTGACATCAGCGTGTACTTCAATACGAACACCTCCGAGGACCAGATTTTGAACATCCAGCAGTCGCTTGAGGGATTATCGGAGGTGCAGAGCGTGAGTTATATTTCGCGCGATCAGGCGCTCGCGATCTTCAAGCAAAACCACGCGAGCGATGCGACCGTGAGCCAGGCGATCAACGAACTTGATACGAATCCGCTGGAAGCGTCGCTCAATATCAAAGCGAAGGATCCGAGCCAGTACGCGGCGATCGCGCAATACTTGAGCTCGCCCGACATCACGCAGTACCTTGATGGCCAGCCGAGCTATTACAATAACCAGACCGTGATTGAAAGGCTCGCAAAGATCGTTAAAACGGTGGAGACCGGCGGATTTGTCGTCGCGCTGCTTCTCGCGCTCATCGCCGGGCTCGTGGCTTTCAATACGATCCGCCTCGCCATCTATTCCAACCGCGAGGAGATCGGCGTCATGCGCGTGGTGGGCGCTTCCAATGCCCTCGTACGCGGGCCGTACGTGGTGGAGGGCGTGCTCTGCGGCGCGATTTCAACGGTCGTCAGCCTGATCCTGATCGCGCCCATGCTTTATTTCGTTTCGCCGTATCTTGATGTGTTCATCCCCGGCTTGAGCATTTTTCGATATTTCTATGTCCATCTCCTGCAATTTTTCCTTTACGAACTTCTCTTCGGTGTTGTGATCGGCGGACTTTCCAGTTTTATTGCGGTCAGGCGGTACCTACGAAACTAGGCTCGCGCCACAGTGCTTTTGAGAGCCAGAATAAATTTCTTCCGGCGAGAAATTTTTCTTGCCGCTCGCCCCGTTCGCCGAAATGCACGCAACGGCATTTCGGACCAAGCCGAACGGGGCTGCGCGATCCTCTCAAAAGCACTGCGGCGCTTCGTTGTTCTCGGGGACATTAAATTTTTATTAAACGATGTTTGACTTTTTGCTCGGGAGCGCTATCCTTTTTAGGAAGACGGTATTAGTCTGTATGACTACGGATTAATTCTTCGCTTTCCGTGCAACGACCACTTTTGTGGCCGTTTGCATTTTAAATAATTTTAATCGTGTTTTTGCTATGGTAAGCGCGCCGTGGAGACGGGGCCGTAGTTTATTACAGTTAGAATATCGTCTTTGGAAAGCGAAGAATCGGGCGCAAATCCCGGCGGCTCCACGGTACGGCCGTTTTCAACATGGTCTATAAAAATCTCATGCGAGGGTATTGAATGTGGCTCTATTGCGTTTCGATTCCAACTGCCAGAGCAGACAGTTTTGGTGAAAGTGACCTACCCAGGGTTAATAAGACCCTAAGAAAAATGCCGCTCGCAGAGTGTGCTACGTTTTCGTTTTTTGTCCGGAACTGCTACCAGCGGCAGAAATCGGAACTGACGGGTGTGGCCGAATTTCTTGACAAGAACTTAATTCGTACTAATGTAACGGAGGTTGTTCACAACCGTAATAAGACTGACACAAAAAGGATGGTACAGCATGAAACACGCGCCTACGTTGAAGTTACTGGTCGGTAGCTGGCATCTCCTGAGGCAGATTATGGCCTTCGGGAACCCGACTGCCGGTGGTTATACAACTATGGCCGAAGCGCTCTGGGCGGTTGCTCAACTGAACAAGCGCTTGATGGCCGAGCACGGCATCGAGATCGCAGTGTCGGGTCACTGGTGGCACGAGCTGCGCGTTCCCGATGACGCGCCAGAAGTTGGCTACAGCGCCCAGTGGAACAATCCACGGGGTATCTCCCTCGATCAATGGATGGATGGCGCATTGTGCGGCCACTACCCGCTGATCGGACGCATCGTTCCTCCCGGGTTCGGTCTTCCCGGAAGCGATGACGGAGCATTCATCAATCCAGATCCGATCCGTCGAAAGCTAGCCAGCGACATGTTGATCTACAGCTTCAAGTGGTCGGACCGTGTCAAGATGGCAGGCAGCGAAGGTGATGTAATCTTTTGGACAGGGCCGGACGGCATTCGGTGGAAGAGGCTCGTCCAGGGTCACGACGTGCTCCTCGGACACGATTTCAATCCGCAACTCGAGGAGTGGAGTCTGATCGTGAACGGCGTGGGCAACGCCGTGAAGATGGCTCGGGAAAGGGGGTTTACCAACACAAAGCTGAAAATCGAGGGCAAACCTGCCGGCGATCCTTGCTATCTCGACGTATTCACGGACACTTCGCTCGAGATTGAATGCGTTCGGCAAATCAATAAGGTGGCCGGAGCCATGGTCGCCGAGTGGCAAGGAGAATTCTGCCACAGTCGTGGCGGTGGCCAGAAGTTCGCCGCTGCGATGCAACAAGCAATCGACGCAGGTGTCTTCGGCGGCGCGATACATCTCAACTCCGGTGGACTGGGTACTGTGAGCTTCACAGAGCTGCTGTCCAAGCCGGGCGGCACGCCTGCCTCGGAGTTCCAGCAGTACGTTGATAACGACTTTCTGCCCGGAGAAGGTGTCGCGGAGTGGGTGAAGGACCAGCTCGACACGATTAAACTCGGCGCCAAGTGGTCTGCCCAGACTGGTCATCCTTTCGCAGTGGAGTTCGACGCCCGATTCTGTCGGTATGCCGACACTATCGGTGCGCTCGAAAAGTCCGCTAGGTGGACCATTGCGACCTTCAGTGAAGCGTTCGCGCATCTCTGAGATCGCATCTCAACATGATGACGTTTTGTGGGCAGACGCTTTCGGCGCCTGCCCACTCAATTTGAGTTTACAAACTCCTTTGCGGATTCAGATTGGACCGCGCTATCTCGTACTACCTTACCCCCGGTGGCGGGACTCGAACCTGCTTCGCGGTGAAATCAGGCATAGAATTCGGGTCAAGCAACAACTCCGAGCGAGGAAAACCAATATTAAAACGATGCCGAGTTAGGGTCCGTCCGCTGGAGCGGGAAATTTTTATATTTGGTAAAATAAGGCGATGGCTGATCGTATCATTGCCGACAAAACCAAGACGGCACTGGTGGTGATTGATCTTCAAAAGGGCATTGTGGGGAGGCCGTGCGGGCCGCACGAGTCGGGCTTGGTCGTGAAGAACGCTTCCGCTCTTGCGCGAGCCTTCCGGAAAAACGGGATGCCGGTATTTCTCGTGAGGGTCACGCCGTCGCCGGATAGGAAGGACGGTCTCACGCCGATCGCCGATGCGCCTGCCTTTCCGGCCTCTCCGAACATGGCGCCGGATTGGGCGGAGATCGTTCCCGAACTTGGCCCCGAGCCGGGAGATTTCGTGATCACGAAGCGCCAGTGGGGCGCGTTCTACGGCACCGAGTTGGACCTCCAATTGCGGCGGCGCGGCATTGATACGATCGTGCTCTGCGGCATCTCTACGAGTATCGGCGTGGAAAGCACTGCCCGCTTCGCGTACGAATACGGCTATCAGCAGATTTTTGCCGAAGATGCCATGACGTCCAGCCGCACGGGCGAGGAGCACGAAAACTCCGTCAAAAATATTTTTCCGAGGATGGGGCGCGTCCGGAAGACCGAAGATATTTTGGCGGAACTGGTTCAAACATGATTACTTGTATATTTGAAGACGGGGGCAAGGCTTCGTTGCGTCATGCAGTGATTGATGCCCTCGTTCTCAAAAATGACAAGATTCTACTTGTAAAGCGCGCGCAAAAGTTTTTAGAGGGTGGCAAATGGGCGCTCGTTGGTGGCTATATGGAGCTTGGCGAAACCATTCAGGAAGCGGTGGTGCGCGAGGTGTTTGAAGAAACCGGGTACAAGGTGAAAGACCTCGTTCTTCTGCGCATCGTTGATAGTCCTCATCGTCCCGGGGAAGACAGGCAAAATATCTCTTTTGTACATTATTGCACCGCATTGGGACAAACCGGCGTCCCCGACGATGAAAACAGTGAATTGCGATGGTTCTCCTTGAATGCATTGCCTCCTGAAAGTGAGATTGCGTTTGATCATATGGAAAACATTTGCCTGTACCGCGAATATCTGAAGAGTCCCTTTGCGTTGCCAAAGCTTGGTTGAGTTTGTAGGGCGCGGCTCGTCCTCTTTCGAAATGGTGAGTAGTGAGATAGCGTAAGATTTGTTACTATCAAATTATGAAAACAATTCTCGTTGATGCAGTTCACGCTTTTGTAATAAAGGAAGGAGGCGCTTTCAAGATCTTTAAGGAAATGCATGATTTGCTTGAAACTTTCCCGAATAGAAAAATTATTTTGACAGGGGCTGATGACGAGAAATTCAAAGAGTTTGGTTTGGATAAAATGCCCTACGAAGTTTTTACATTGAAGCACAACCCGGAAAAAACTGACCCGAAATATTATGCAATGATGCTCGGACACTTTGGCTTAAGCAAGGACGACGTCATTTATTTTGAACACGATCAGAAGGCAGTAGAAAGCGCTCGATCCGTTGGTATAAAAACCTATTACTACGACCCAGACAAAAAAGACTTGAAAGTGCTTAGTGGTTTTTTGATCCAAAACTTATAGTTTTGATAAAATGAAAAACTATGCGAAAGTGGGGAATCGGCCGGGGCGGCCGGCATACCGGACAGCGTCACAATTTAGATATCGGAAATATACAAGCACGCTCAAAGCAAAAACAACTAGAAAGCGGGTTTTATTAAAAAATCGTTAAACAACGGGATTTTTACATTCCGCAATTTTTTGCTATAATTCCCTCGTATGCTGCAAATTTCGCTTCGCGCGGAAGAGATTTTTCGCATCGGGAGCTTCCCGGTGACGAATGCGGTCCTCCTGGCCGCGCTTGTCTTTGTGCTTTTGACCGTGGTGGCGATCGCGTTGCGGCGCAAACTTTCTTTTGTTCCCGGCAATGCACAGGGCGTCATAGAGATTCTCCTTGAGGGCGCCCTCGGCCTCATGAGTTCCGTGCTCGGCAGCCGTAAAAAGGCGGAAAAATATCTGCCGCTCGTGTTCACGGTCTTCTTTTTCATTTTGTGCTCAAACTGGCTCGGGCTTTTCCCGGGAGTGAGTTCTATCGTGGTCCGTCAGGGGGGCGGGGCGATCCCGCTCCTGCGTTCGCCCGCGAGCGACCTTAACTTTACGCTAGCGCTCGCGCTCATCGCGGTCACCTTCGCGAACGCGTTCGGCGTAGCAGCCGTTGGATTAAAGGCACGCCTTTCGGTTTTCTTCAACTTCAAGGGGCCCATAGACTTTTTCGTGGGCATCCTTGAACTTGTCTCCGAATTTGCTAAGATTATTTCGTTCTCATTCCGGCTCTTCGGGAACATTTTTGCGGGGGAGGTGCTTCTGGCCATCATGGCCTTTTTGGTACCGTACCTGGCGCCCTTGCCATTTATGTTTTTGGAGATTTTCGTCGGGTTCATCCAGGCGTTCATCTTCGGGATGCTTACCCTCGTGTTTGTCGCCATAGCGGTTTCGCACGGCGAAGATTTTGACGAGCACGCAATTGAAAAGGTCGCATAAACTTCATTCAAAAACAATTACGCATGGACGTTAACAGTATCCGGCTTCTTGCCACGTTCGGCGCCATCGGCATGGGCACCATCGTGCCCGCAATCGCGATTGGCTGGATCGGTTCAAAGGCAGTGGATGCGATCGGAAGGAATCCCGAAGCGGCGACCAAAGTGCAAACGATGGCGATCCTGGCCATCGCGTTCGCGGAAGCCATCGCGATCTATTCGCTTGTCATTGCACTCATCATCAAGTTCGTCTCTTAGAAACCAGTAACCAGTAACCGGTAGTCGGGTTTTATGCAACAATTATTCTCACAGCTTGGGATAGATTGGCACCTGCTCTTGAGCCAGGCGGTCAATTTTTTCCTGCTCCTCGTGGTACTGCGGATTTTTGTCTACAAGCCGCTTTTGAAGCTTCTGCATGACCGGCGTGCGAGGATTGAAGAGGGACTTCAGAAAGCCGACGAGGCCGACCGGCGCCTCGCGGAAGTGGAGGAGATCGGCAAGGGGAAAATAAAAGAGGCGGAAGTGCAGGCAGTGGGCATTTTGAAGAAAACCGAGGCCGACGCGAAGGTGGTGGAAACGAGAATGCTCGCCGAGGCGAAGCGCAAAGAAGCAGAAGCGATGCGGGACATGGGCGAGCGTGTTCGGGCCAAGGAGGAGGACGCGAGAAAGGCAATGGACAAGGAAGCCGCGGCGCTCGTGCGGCGCGCCATCGCAAAAACCGTGGAAATGTCGCCGGAGAAGATTGACGACGCCTTGATCGCGAAGGCGGTGGAAGAAGCAAAACGAACCGCATGAAATACCCCGCCCACATTTACGCGAAAGCGCTTGCCGAAGTGATCGTGGCCGCGAAAGGAGAGAGTGGTGCGGCGCAGGACGCAATTGTCAGGCGGTTCATCGCGCTCGTGCGGCAGAACGGCGACGAAGCGCATCTGCGGAAGCTTGTGGAAGAAGCGGCGCGGTTCGTGCGGGGAAAAAGCGGGGTACGGAAAATGACGATAGAGACGGCGCGGTCGCTTCCCGCAACGCAGAAGCGAGCGCTCCGGGCGCTCACGAAACAGGGCGACGTTATTGAGGAAAAGATAGATCCGGAGCTCGTGGCGGGAGTGAGGGTCTTGATCAACGACGAACTTCAGTTTGACGGCTCGCTCAAGGGGAAATTGGACAAGTTATTTCAATAATGTCTTACGAAATAATAGAAAAACTAAAACGGGAGATTGAGGGATACAAAGAAAAGCTTGAATGGCAGGAAATCGGCCGCGTGATTGAGGTGGGCGACGGCATCGTGAAGATCCTGGGTCTCCGAAACGCGGTGAGCCAAGAAATTTTGGCAATTGAAACCACACAGGGCACGCGTGCGGCACTTGCACTGAACCTTGAAGAGGAATCCATCGGCGCTTTGGTACTTGACGACTTTTTGACGATTGAGGTCGGGGATACGGTGAAACGCACCGGCCAGGTGCTCTCCATTGAGGTGGGCGAGGAACTTATCGGCCGCGTGGTGAATCCGTTGGGCGTGCCGCTGGACGGGCGTGGACCCGTTTTTAAAACTAACGCGAAACCGCAGAGGAATCCGCTTGAGGGACACTCGCCGTCGGTCTTGGAAAGAGAATCGGTGAACACGCCGCTCCATACCGGCCTCAAGGCCATTGACTCTATGATTCCGATCGGCCGCGGCCAGCGTGAGCTTATCATCGGCGACCGGCAGGTGGGGAAAACGGCGCTCGCACTGGACGCTATTTTAAATCAATTGAACGACAAAACGCGGCGCACCCCTATTTGTATTTATGTGGCGATCGGGCAGAAAGAATCCAAGATCGTGAGGATCGCGGAAACGCTGAAAAAATTTGATGCATTGAAATACACCATTATCATCGCGGCGTCGGCATCCTCGCCCGCGGCCTTATGGTACCTCGCGCCCTATGCCGGCTGCGCGATAGGGGAATACTTCCGCGACAAGGGCCAAGATGCGCTCGTCATTTACGACGATCTTTCAAAACATGCGTGGGCGTACCGGCAGATTTCACTCCTGCTCCGGCGCCCGCCAGGCCGTGAGGCATATCCGGGCGACATTTTCTACTTGCACTCGCGTTTGCTTGAACGCGCCGCGAAACTTTCCAAGGAAAAAGGCGGCGGATCCCTGACCGCGTTGCCGATCGTTGAGACGCAGCTCGGCGACGTGACGGCATATATTCCGACCAACATCATTTCCATCACGGACGGGCAGATCTATCTGGAATCCGACCTCTTTTACCAGGGCTTGCGCCCGGCACTGAACGTCGGTATCTCCGTTTCGCGCGTGGGTTCTACCGCGCAGACGAAAGCGATGAAAAAAGTGGCCGGCAAGCTGCGCCTTGCCCACGCGCAATTCCGCGAGCTCCAGGCATTCGTGCAGTTCGCGACCGACGTGGACGAAGCGACGAAAAAGAAAATCGCGCAAGGCCAGAAAATCAACGAGGTTTTGAAGCAGGAAGACCTTGCGCCTGTGCCGTTCGAGAAGCAGGTATGCGTCTTCTACGCGGTGCTCAACAACTATTTTGAGAACGTCGCAGTGGAAGATATCAAAAAAACCGAATACGGCTTGCTGGACTATTTAGCGAAGCTCCACGAGAACGACATTTTAAAACCGATCCGCGATACAGGCGATTTCTCCGACGCAACGGAAGCGAAATTAAAAGAAGCCATCATGCGCTTTCTCACCAAATAAATGGAATCGGCACAGAATCTCAAGCGGCGCATAAAGAGCGTCCAGAATATCGGGCAGATTACGAAGGCGATGGAACTTGTGGCGGCCACAAAGATGCGCCGTGCGCAGGAACTTGCGCTCACTTCACGGCCGTATGCCTATACCGCGCTGGAACTTTTGGGTATTCTTTCCGAACTTAAAGACGTGCCAATGCCGGAGCTTCTCGTTGCGCGGCCGGTCATAAAAACGGCATTCATGATTGTGACCTCCGATAAAGGGCTTGCGGGCTCGTTCAACAGCGCTGTTATCAGAAGATTTGAACATTTTCTCCGATCAGAACATATTGATCCGCACAATCCGCAATATGCTTTTGTTGCGGTTGGCCAGAAAGCGAAGAGCTATCTTGAGCGGCGAAAACTCAATGTGGTTGGGACCTTCACGCGCGTGGGCGATTATACGAAGCGGGAAGAGGTGGAGCCCATTTCCAATTTTTTGATTGAAGGATTTTTAAGGCACGATTTTGACAGTGTGGTCGTGTTCTTCACCACATTCGTGACCGCGCTGCGGCAGGACGCCGTCGCGCGTGAGTTCTTGCCCATCGGGTACGAGGTGATCAAGCAATCCATTGAAGAGACCATTCCGCGCGCCGGGCGGTATTCCCAGTATGCAAGATCGGAATCGTTCCTTGAGGAAAAAGAACGGGAATATCTTATCGAGCCGTCGCCGAAAGAAGTACTTGCGGAACTTGCGCCAGAGCTGTTGAGAATCCGTATCTACCACGCGATTTTGGAGGCGAACGCCTCGGAGCATTCCGCGCGGCGCGTGGCGATGAAGAACGCTTCGGATAACGCCTCCGAACTTTCGGAGGACCTCAACATGGAATACAATAAATCACGCCAGGCAAACATCACGCGGGAGATCATTGAGATCACGTCTGGCACGCAGGCATCGTAATAATTTCTAATGGCTAATATGCAAAAAACGGGAAAAATAACGCAGATCATCGGGCCGGTCGTTGACGTGGATTTCGGCGAACAGACGGTCCTGCCACCGATCTATAACGCACTAAAAATAAAACTCGGCAACCATGAGATTGTCGTTGAGGTGGTAAAGCATTTGGAGCCGGGCAAGGTGCGCGCGATCTCCTTGGCGCCAACGGACGGCCTCGCGCGCGGCGCGGAAGCCGTGGATACGGGGAAGATGATTGAGGTACCGGTGGGCGAGGAGACACTCGGCAATCTTTTTGACGTCTTGGGCAGACCGCTTACAACCCCTAAGGAGCCCTTCAAAAAATATTTGCCGATCCACCGCGAGGCCCCGAAGTTCACCGACCAGTCCACGAAAACCGAAGTGTTTGAAACCGGTCTCAAGGTGATTGACCTCATTTGCCCGTTCATCAAGGGCGGCAAGGTGGGACTCTTTGGCGGTGCGGGCGTTGGGAAAACCGTATTGCTCCAGGAATTAATCCGCAACGTGGCCGAAGAAGGCGGCGGCGTGTCGGTCTTCGCGGGTGTCGGCGAGCGCACGCGCGAAGGGAACGATCTGTATCACGATATGGTGAAATCGGGCGTTATCGCGAAGACCGCGCTCGTCTTTGGCCAGATGAACGAGGTGCCCGGCGCCCGCGCACGCGTAGCGCTCTCCGCGCTCACCATGGCGGAATATTTCCGCGACGAAGAGGGGAAGAACATCCTGCTTTTCATAGACAACATCTTCCGCTTCTCGCAGGCTGGTTCTGAAGTTTCCACGCTGCTTGGCCGCATGCCTTCCGCCGTGGGTTATCAGCCGACTTTGGCATCCGAAATGGCGGAGCTTCAGGAAAGAATTACTTCAACCACAAAAGGATCCATCACTTCCGTACAGGCGATTTACGTGCCTGCGGACGACATCACGGACCCCGCGCCCGCGACGACGTTCAGCCATCTGGATTCCACAATTGTCTTGTCGCGCGCGCTGACTGAGATCGGCATTTACCCGGCAGTGGACCCCTTGGCGTCAAACTCAAGCGCACTTGACCCGAAGATCGTGGGCCGCGACCACTATGAGGTGGCGCGCGAAGTCCAGCGTACGCTCCAGCGGTATAAAGAGCTGCAAGACATTATTTCCATTCTGGGCATTGAAGAGCTCTCCGAAACCGACCGCAAGACCGTTGACCGCGCACGCAAGATCCAACGCTTCCTTTCGCAGCCGTTCTTTGTCGCCGAGGCTTTCACCGGCCGCGCGGGCAAATACGTTCCGCTCGCCGATACTATCAAAAGCTTCAAAGAAATTTTGGAAGGCAAGCACGACGACAAGCCGGAAGAGAATTTTTACCTGAAGGGCGGCATAGAGGACATAGTAACTGGTAACTAGCAATCATGAGAATCGGCGTCTATTCATTGCAAAAGGTGTTGTTTCAGGGCGAGGCGTCTTTGGTGAATTGCCGCACGCGGATAGGCGAGATCACCATTTTGAACCACCACCGGCCGCTCATCTCCGTTTTGAGCAAGGGAACGATGAAAATTGTTGATAATAACCAAAAAGAGCACTATATTCCCGTGAGCTCCGGTTTTTTGGAAGTCCGCTCGGGGAATGAAGCGAGATTTCTCGTTGAGGAGGGCAAATAGGATGAAGAAGATTTTTGATTACCGATCGCCGAGTGAGCATTATCATAACAGCGAGGCGTTTCTCTGGTGTTGCGATCAGAGGTTCGAAGAAGTGCGCCATACGTTCGCGCAGGCTGGCACCTTCCACATGCCCGACCCTATCCTTGTGCCGGGCGGAGTGAAGCCGCTCGTAACACCGAAAGAGCCGCGCGATCGTGAGTTTGTCCTTGAGCAGATTGAAGTGCTCATGGGACACGGTTTCACCACGCTCTACGCAATGGCGCATATGAACTGTGCCGCATGCGACGGGAACAACGACCGCGCGTTCTATGAGGACATGCTCAAAAAGGCGGGAGAGATCATTCGCAATCGCATTCCCGGCCTTAACGTCCGGCTTATCTTCGCCGATTTCGACGGCTTGTACGAGGTATAAGTTGTCGGGGGTTATATCACCTCTGCCTGATAACACTGCTCACAATAGACGATTTCGGGCCTCTCCGGCGCAAAGTTTGTTTTGATATCTTTTCCGCACCGACCACACCGACGATCGTAGAGGGTAAACGGTCCCCGCTTCTTGATCCTCGCCATGTGACGGCAGTTGAAACATTTTCGCGGTATTGGGATGATAAGCCGTTTATAGAGGAGTAGCTCCTGCGGAATGATGCGGTAATTTCTGCCGCACTCCGCACATGCAAGAATTTCTTTGATAATAGATTCGGAAACGTCACGGATATGGTCCGGAATCTTTTCGAGCGGCATAGTTTCCTTTCCCTTTGTCGTTTGCACGTCGTCCTGCCATCCAAGTCCCTGTGCGAGCGCTTCTTCCTTGGTCATTGGCAAATTGTCTTGCCCAATCGTTTCGTTGTAGGCGAAGAGACCGATCTCCGGAGGCAACGGGAGACCATAACTGTTCTTTCCCTTCAATTCTTTAATAATGTGTTCTCTGATGCGCTTATATTCCACTTCTGGATATTTCTTGTTCAACAAACAAAATTCCGCGTTTTTGAGGCCGTCGCAGCCGATGCAGTTATTGCAGGTATTGAGCGCGAGTGAGTAATCAATATCGTGGCTGGCGGAGATGAGCGCCGATCCAATAACGCGGTTGGAGTATCCCGCCGCCGCGACGGAGAGCAATAGCTCGCTACTGTATCCGTAGCCAGTGGTGTCGTAAGAGTCCTTCATATTCTTGCTGAAAAAGGCATGCTTGCAATCTTCACAGTTCGTGTCTTCGAACGAATACTTCGTATTTTTCGATTCAGTGAGATAGTCACCGATGCAATTCACCGATTTCAGATTTTGATTCTCGCGTTGCGGAAATTGTAGTGCAAATTGCTCAAAGCGTTGCTCGGCCTCTTGCATTTTTGAGTAACTCCCCAAGATCTCACGCACCTTCCTCTCGTATTCTTCCCTGGAAAGTTGTTCGTTGAAAAAGTGATATTTTTGATTGCGTAAATTCACGCACCCGAAGCAGTGGGTGCACCCGCTGCAATTCGCGACATAGGCGCAGTCAATGCTGCCGCTTACGTTTTGCCCGTGATACACGCGCGAGGAATGATGGCCATTGATGCATTCGTAGCAATCTTCCAAAAACGTTGCGTAGTAAAGGTCCGAAGCATATTTACAATGCCGCATACCACGGGAGTAGAGCACCTCTTCTCCTTCGCCGGAGTTGGAGACGAGATAGCAGTTTTTTTCATATGGCCCGGCGTAGTTGATGTACTCGCTGTTTACGTTCGTGGGGCTGTGGGTGATGTAGAGGGCTTGCTTTGGTGTTTTTCTGAAAAGTTCTCCGAGTTGCTCAAAGAATGGCTTTTTGAAATCGAAATCGACGTTGAACGAGAATCGGTCCCAATTGTCTGAATCAAAGCACTTCGTGCAGTACGCCGTGTATGGTGATCGGGGATTATACGCGGAGATGATGGTTTTCCCGCATAGACCGCACCTGGAGTTATACAAAGTACGTTCGTTGCGATAGAGCGCTCGCCATTTAAAGCGACAGTTCGGACAGATGCTTGGAGGTTGAGCCCCCATTTTCTTATAAAAATCAAAATCCTCCGGCTCAATTGCGAACTGGTTTTTGCAGTCCTCACACGCCCGCGTTTCCCGCTCCATTACCTCAATTCTATCAGATTAAGAAAAATTAGATGCCTCTCAGTCCGATACTCAAGCTGGGTGCTCCGATGGCTGAATTGCGGCCATAACAATCTATTTTTATGGTATCCTAGGAAAGAAACGGATGAAATATAACAAGCTCGTACGCGACAAGATCCCCGAACACATCCGCAAAAGGGGCGGGAAGCCGGTTTATCATGTGGCAACTCGGGCGGAATATTGGAAGAAGTTGAAGGAGAAGCTGTATGAAGAGATCAAAGAATTTGAGCATAACGAAAGTCCCGAGGAATTCGCCGATCTTCTCGAAGTAATTGGTGCCATTGCGGATTACAAAAAGTTTAATTGGAAAAGAATAGTGAAGATGGGAGAGAAAAAAGCGGAAGAGCGGGGACGGTTCAAGAAGAGGATCATCCTAGACGAATCTTAATTTTATGAAGACCTCCCAAAAATCTTTTTCTGAAAAAGTATACGCGGTTGTTGCGAAGATTCCGCGCGGGCAGACGCTCACCTATAAGGAGGTCGCGCGGCGGGCGGGGAGCCCGCGGGCATACCGTGCGGTCGGGAATATCTTGAATAAGAACCGGAATCCCAAGGTGCCGTGCCATCGCGTAGTGCGCTCGGACGGCGATCCGGGCGGATTTGCATGGGGCCGCAAAAAGAAGATAATGATGTTGCGGCGCGAAGGGGCGCTCCCGTAGGGAAATAACATGCCGACGCTCAAGAAATTGAAAATAATCGTGGTCGCTTTCGCGGTTATCATCGTGGTTCTTCTCAGTGTGCTTGTATTTGTGAAGCCGGTCCAGGGACCCACGGTGCCCACGGGCAAGAACTCCGCACCGGCCACCTCGCCCGATGGGCGCGTCGTTGTAACGTCGCCACTCCCGAACGTGCTTATCTCTTCGCCTCTCGCGGTCGCGGGAACCGTGACCGGCGGCGGATGGTTCTTTGAGGCATCGTTTCCAGTACGGATTTTAGATGGTGACGGTACGGAGCTTGGCGGGGGTCCCGCACAGGCGCAAAGCGATTGGACGACGACCGGCACGGTACCCTTCGCGGTGAGCATTCCATTTACCACGCCCAAATATGCGACGGGAACCGTTGTGCTCGCCAAAGACAACCCATCTGGCCTGCCGCAGAACGCCGAGGAACTTCGCGTGCCGGTGAACTTCAAATAGGATCCAAATGGTGAAAGGTGATCCTCAAATGAATCTGGCGGAGAGTTTTCCCAGAACGGGACATCAAGTTTTCGAAAGCGTTGCGGGGGCAGATAGCGAGCTGTGGACTGCTGTCGGGGGGGAGTTGCAGCGCGGTTTAGACTGGAGCGAGAAAGAAACGCAGGAATTCGTGGATGCCGGGCACGAAGCGTTTATAAATGCGGTACAGCATGGCAACGAGGGCAGTGCCGCAGAGGAAAAAAGGGGAAAGAAGATAACGGTCACCTGGAATCTTGGGAGAAAAGAAGCCGAAGTCGCCGTTGAGGACAAAGGGAAAGGATTCAATATTAGTGAGGTTCCCGACCCTATTGCTCAAGAGAACCTGCTTAAGGGAAGCGGTCGAGGCCTTTTTCTCATGAGGAAATATTGCAGCGAGGTGAATGTTTCAGAGGGAGAAGGCGGAAAGGGGTGCAAGGTAACCTTGATAAAGAGGCGAGAATCTTAACATAAGTTAATTTTTATGAAACACTACATTTGCACCGGTGAGTGCGCCGGAGTTTCGGAAAAGCCGGGAACGTGCCAAACGCCCACGTGTTCAAAGCATGGCGAGCTGCTTAGCGAGTGCGACTGCGAGGACGGGAAGCACGGGAAGAAGGACGAGCAGAAAAAATAAGCATGCGGCGAAGCGTGGAGTCCCGTAACGCGAAGTTATATTTTTTGTTTGCCCAGACGGGACCGGCGTAATCCACGCCGACGCGCTTTCGGGCGACGATTGCTTTGCGGGGAATTATTACGCTTCGGTCCTCAAACCAGAGGCCGTTTCTTTTTGAAGCGTGTTTGCCGTTCTCAGCGGTGCCGATGTGTAAAAATTTTGTGACGCGTGCGGGGCCGTGCACCTCACGCAGCGCGCCTGTCCGAGGATCTTTAGAGACACCGGCGCGGATGAGGACGGCTGCGGGATAGCCGCCCGGCCCCGTCACGATATTCGCAAGCCAGTGCATCCCGTAAGTGAAATACACATAGAAACGGCCGGCCTCGCCGAACATCAGGTGGTTGCGCGGCGTGCGGCCGCGGCTCGCGTGCGAGGCCATATCGCGCGGTCCGTCGTATGCTTCCACCTCGGTCACCATGAGCGCGATCGTTTTCCCGCGATAGCGTCGCACGAGGTACTTGCCGAGGAGCGTCTTCGCGACCGCAAGCGTCGGCCTGTCGTAGAATGATTTGGTGAGTGCTTTTCGCATGGTTCGTATATAATATTAAAGCACGGTACATGCTTATAGTCTTATGATAGATGAGCGGAAACAAACCATTCCTACCATTCTCGTGGTCTTGGGCGCCACGGGCGACCTTATGGCGAAAAAGATCGTGCCGGCGCTTTTTAATTTGCATGCAAAAAAGCAGCTGCCGCCAAAGTTCAAACTCGTAGGCGTTTCAAGGCGCGCGTGGGGCGACGACGATCTCCGTACGCACCTCCGCACCATTCTTAAAGAGAGGACATCGCACGCGCCCGCCGCAACCGTACGATCGTTCCTTGACCTTGCCGCGTACCATCGGTTGGCGTTTGATTCTCCGGAGGACTACCTGGCGCTCAACGATCTTTTGAAAAATATTGACGATGCGTGGGGCATGTGCGCGAACAAACTTTTTTATCTTTCGGTCCCGCCGCAGTTTTATTCGCTCATCCTTGCCCACCTGCACCGCAGCCATCTGACCGACGGCTGCGGTCCGAACGAGGGATGGACGCGCGTAATTGTGGAAAAGCCGTTCGGCAACAATGAGAAGAGTGCGAAGGCGCTTGATGCCCAACTGACAAAGCTCTTTCGGGAGGAACAAGTGTATCGGATAGACCATTATCTGGCGAAGGAGATGTTGCAGAATATTCTGATGTTCCGGTTCGCGAACGATCTTTTTGAAAACGAATGGACGAGCCGTACGATAGCGCGCGTGCACATCCGCCTGTTTGAGAAAATCGGCGTCGAGGGACGCGGCCCATTCTACGACCACGTGGGCGCTCTACAAGATGTGGGACAGAACCATCTTCTGCAGATGCTCGCGCTCGTTGCCATGGAACGGCCCGCGCGGTACGACGCCCAAGCGATCCGTCCGCTCCGCGCGGAGCTTTTGAGGCGCCTCGTCATTCAGACGCCCCGCGAAGCCGCAAAGAACTCGTTCCGCGCGCAATACGACGGCTACCGTTCCGTACCCGGCGTTTCTCCCCGTTCAAGAACCGAAACGTACTTTCGTATCAAAGGATTCCTCACCGGCGCGCGGTGGGAGGGAATGCCGCTCGTCATGGAAAGCGGGAAGCGCCTCGGCGAGCCGATCAAAGAGATAGAGATTGTGCTGCGCCACGAACAGCCCTGCCTTTGCATAGGGAACGAACATCATCATAACCGCATTTTCATTCACCTTGAACCGACCGAGGGGATCACCATCAAGTTTCATTCCAAAAAGCCGGGACACAAGTTTGAGTTTGAAGAACGGACATTTAATTTTGATTTTCGGAAAACCGTTCTTCATGCTCAATATACCGAGGAATACGAAAAACTGATTTTGGACTGCATCGCGGGCGACCAGACGCTCTTTGTCTCAAGCGAGGAGATCGCCGCGATGTGGAAGTTCATAGACCCGTTCATCATTGCGTGGAAAAAGAACTTGGTCCCGCTGCGGCACTACGCGCCGGGCGGCCGTAAGATTGTCGCCGAAGCGGCGGCATTTGATGACGCGGCGGAAAGAAATGGGACCTCGGCGCTTCCGAAGGAAATAGGCATTTTCGGGCTCGGGAAGATGGGTGCGAACGTGGCATGGCAGCTGCGCGATAAAGGATGGCGCGTCATCGCAGCCAATCGCTCGCCGGAGTCCTTGCAACAGCTGGAGGGAGAAGGTTTTGAGGCGGCGTATTCTCTCGCAGAACTCGCGGCGGAGCTCGCGGTGCCGCGAAGACATTCGCCGCGCGTGATCTGGCTCATGATCACCGCCGGAAAAGGAGTGGACGAATTTCTCTTCGGCGCGGGACGGAGCAGGAATGGCATTGTGACGCACCTCCAAAAAGGCGACATCGTGATAGACGCCGGCAATTCGTTCTTTGAGGACAGCGTGCGGCGGGCGAAGCTTCTCGGCAAGCGCGGCATTCGGTTTGTGGATGTGGGCTTCTCGGGCGGCCCGCACGGCGCGCGCTACGGCGGCTCGCTCATGATCGGCGGCGACCGCAAAACATTTGAATATCTGGAGCCGCTCTTCGCCGACCTCTCCGTGCCCTTGGGCTACGCGTATTTCGGCGATGCGGGCGCAGGCCATTTCGTAAAGATGGTCCACAACGGCATTGAATACGGCATGATGCAGTCCTTGGCGGAAGGTTTCGCGCTCATGAAAAAATCGCCATTCAAGTTTGATCTTGAGAAGATTGCGCGCGTATACAACCGTGGCAGCGTCATTGAATCGCGCCTCGTTGGCTGGATGGAAGACGCGTTCCGCATTTATGGCAAGGAGCTACATGCGGTATCTGGCACGGTCGCCGCGACCGGCGAGGGTGAATGGACCCTAAAGACCGGCCGCAAGTGGCGCGTGAAACTGCCGGCGATAGAAGATGCGTTCAAATTCCGCATGCGTTCCCGAAAAGCGCCGAGCTATACGGGTCGAATCCTCTCCGCGCTCCGCAGCCGCTTCGGCGGTCATTCGGTGGGGGAGAGAAAGAAGGAAGTATAATAGCAATATGGATCGCAAGCCGAAGACAGGAATTTACCAACACTATAAAGGTAATAGATATAAGGTGATCGTAATCGCAACACACAGCGAAACGGGCGAGAAAATGGTGGTGTATCAGGCGCTATATGGAAAGAGGAAGATGTGGGTGCGCCCGCTCGCGATGTTTGCGGAAAGGATTAGGGTCAACGGGAAAAAAGTACCAAGGTTCAGGCTTATAAAAACAAAAAAATGAAGATCGTCATATTGCACGGTTGGGGACAGGATAAAAGATTCTGGGACACTTTCGCCGCTCCTTTTCGGAAGGGGGACGTGGTGGTATTTGATCTCCCCGGCTTCGGGAGCGAGCCGCACACGGTCCCGGATTGGGGCGTCCCGGAATATGCCGAATGGGTAACGTCAAAAATTGAAAGCATTCCCCCAGAAGGGAATGACATTGTGCTCCTTGGCCACTCCTTCGGCGGAAGGATCGCAAGTTATATCGCGAGTAAGGATCCCCGTTGGCTTAAGGGACTGATCCTCTATGCCGCGCCGTCCATACGGCGGCCGAAGTTTTCTACACGCCTCAAGATTGCAGGCGCGCACGTTTTGAAAACGCTTGGCGTGCGCGGGCGAGGGGGTAATCCGGAGTTGCGGGAGGCCGAGCAAAAAGGAATGGGAGAACTTTTTCGGAAAGCGGTTTCTTTTGATCAAACTGCCCTTTTGAAGAAGATTACAGTTCCCACGCTCCTTATATGGGGGGATAGAGATGACGTGGTTCCCTTAAGCATCGCGCGTGAGATGCAGCGCTTGATTCCCAATAGCAAGCTCACAACAATAGAAAGGGCGGGGCACAATGCCCATCTCAAAAATCCCCATTTGTTCTATGGCATCGTCAAACGTTTCATTGAAGGCCTTTAATATCCTTTTTCCCTTCGGGGATTTTCTCTATATTCTCCAGCAGGAGGATTATAGCAGTCGTCGGTATTTAAAATGGCTGCCGCGGTTTTTTCTGCGGCGCAACATCCAGGCGCGGGATCGCCTGCGCTACACGGCACGCGCCGGCGCGGTCCTTGCGATCGCTCTTGCGCTTTGGCTTGCGTCGCTTGCGGGCGTGTTTTTCAACCAGCATGCTTGGTTCGCGTGGACGGCCGCGGCAATAGTGTGGTTGCTTGCGGTGCCGCTATTTGTACTCGCAGCGAATATTGTTTTTATCCCTTTCTATCTGCCGGTGAGGTACGCGCGCATACGCCGGGCCGCGGAAAAGGTGCGCGCGGTGAATGGCCTGCGCATTGTGACGATCGCGGGAAGCTTCGGTAAGACGACAACGAAGAATTTCCTGTACGAACTTGTGCGGCATCATGCGGCGGTCCAGATGATAGCGGGGAACGTGAACACGCCATTGGGCATTGCGGGATGGATCATGGAACATTTGCGTCCCGATACGGAGATTCTGATCGCGGAGGTAGATGCCTATCGGGCGGGCGAGATAAGGGAAAGTTGCCGCATCGTACCTCCCGACGTCGCCATTCTTACAAGCATCGGGCATCAACACATGGAACGTTTCGGGAGCGTTCCGCGCCTGGCCGCGGCGCTCGGCGAGGTTTTCATCTACGCGAAGCCGAGAGCAAAACTGCTCGCACCGCCGGACGTTGCGCGCATGGTGGATCCCTTGCTCGGCGGGCGACAAACGATCATGGTCGGCGAGGAGGACGTGGCGGATACGGGCGCGCACCTCTCTGCATCGGCCCGTTCCGACCTTGCGCTTGCCGCACGGGCTGCGGAACTCTTGGGCGCGCCGGAAAGATTCATTAACGATGCCGCCCAAAAGCTCACACTGCCCGACCGCCGCCAAAAGGCGACCGTGTGGCATGGTTACGACTGCATTGACGATTCCTATAATATCAGCTTCCCGACCGCGCAGGCGGGAATCGCAGCCGCTGAATCGTTGGCGCGCAAAAAAGGGAAAAAACTTCTTGCGGTCACTGCAGGGATTCCGGAGCTCGGGCCGGCGGACAAGAACGGGAACGAACGCTTGGGGATGTTGCTTGCGGGGAAAGCCGATCACATCGTGGTACTCAAAAGCATATTCGTACGGGACATCGTCCGCGGCATTCCGGATAAAGAAAAATACACGGTCGTCGCAAACCTCACTGCATGTATTGAAATGGCCCCGAAGCGCTTTCCGCCGGAGCGGTGGGCGCTTTTATTGGAACCGGAGCTCACCGACCTCTATTACTGATCGACGAACCGTTCCACGATGTCGGTCTTGTAATCAAGATGCAGGTGGCTTGCGCGTTCCGCATCTTCCACCGCTTGCTCAATGAGGTCGGAAATCTGCTGTTTGAAGGGGATCCCGCTCGCTTCCCAAAGGTGGAACGCCATAGAGCCCGGGATGGGATTCAATTCCGTAAGGTAGAGTTTGTGGTCGCTCGTGTACATGAAGTCCGCCCGGATCATGCCTTTGCCGCGGCACGCGACGAACGCCTTCTTCGCCAGTTCCTGTATTTTTTGCTTCAAGACGTCCTCAATTATTGCGGGAAGTTCGCGGTTCTGCGACGCCATGCCTCCCTGCATCTTTTTTCCTCCGCGCTCGTATTTGTCCGCAAAGCTCAAGATTTCCTCCTTTGGAAGAGGCCGTTCCACTTCGCTCGCCTCAATATTGCCGTGCAGGAGCCGCACCGCGCAGTTGTATTCCACAAAAGAAGACAAGCATTTTTCCACAAGGATCTCCTTGTCCATCAGGGCCGCTTCAAGGAGGGATTTTTCCAACTCCACCTCCGTGCGGGCGATTTTGATGCCGATGCTTGAACCGAGATGCACGGGCTTCACGATGACAGGAAGGCCAACGCGGGCAGCAATTTTTTTTGCGCACTGCTCGGAGCCCGCTTTGATCTCGGACGAAAAAAGGTCCATCCCCGGCACGACGTCAATGCCGGCCCTGCTCGCCGTCTCCTTCGTGAGTTCCTTGTTCATCATGACGACCGATGCTTCCTGGTCAGGGGAGGTGAAGGGGATGCCCACGGCTTCAAGCAGCCCTTGCACGGGGCCGGATTCCCCCTGTCCGCCGTGCAGCGCGAGGTATGCGGCATAGGGATAGATCTTCCGCAACGTACCTTTTATTTTTATGAAACCGCCGTTCGCGTCCCTGCCGAACGTGAAGGCCCTCCGCGCCGCAGTGAGAAACTTGCGGCGGTCCCGGAGGCCGGGGAGGCAGAGGAATTTCCCTGCCTTGTCTATGTACACCGCAAGCGGCTCATAAACGCCCGTGTCAACGTTTTCCAGGGCCTGGAGACCCGTCACGACCGAAACTTCATGCTCCGCCGATATGCCGCCGAAGACCACAAGAATGCACCGTTTCATGCTTTCAGTGTAACCCAGAAAGATTTATACTGGAAGCATGATGCTGGACGATATCAAAAATTGTGCGAAGCAGTTCGCATATGAGCCGAAGGTAGAAAATGCCGCAAAACTGAAACGGAAATTCACCAAGTTCGTAGTAGTTGGCATGGGCGGGTCGCACCTTGCGGCAGATATCATAAGGGCGTGGCACCCGGGGTTGGATATCGTTAGTTGGTCAAATTACGGTCTTCCGCCGCTCCATGAGAAGGATCTTAAAGAGCGGCTCGTCATCGCAAGTTCATACTCCGGGAATACCGAGGAGCCGATTGATGCATTCAACATGACGCGGGCAAAACATCTTCCTTTGGCCGTGATCGCCACGCGCGGGAAATTGATCGCGCTTGCGCAGAAGCTTAAGCTGCCCTATGTGCAGGTCCCCGATTTCCACGCACAGCCACGGATGTCCACGGGGCTTATGCTCATGGGAACCCTCGCGCTTATAGGAGAGAAGACCTGGCTATGGGAAGCGCGGGAACTTGCGACCACGCTGCATCCCGTACGGGAAGAGTATCGTGGCCGCGAGCTCGCGAAGCGGCTGCACGGATCGGTGCCGGTGATCTATGCGTCGCTCCGCAATGCCACGGTCGCGTATAACTGGAAGATAAAGTTCAACGAAACGGGAAAAATTCCCGCATTTTGCAATGTGGTTCCCGAACTGAACCATAACGAAATGACCGGTTTTGACGCGAAGGAACGCACCGCGCCGCTTTCGCGCCATTTCCACTTTGTATTCCTGAAAGACGGCGGCGACGACCGGCGCATCACAAAGCGCATGAGTGTTTTGGAGAAGCTCTACAAAGACCGCGGCTTCAAGGTGGAAGTTGTCCTCCTCCAGGGCAAAAACGAGCTCCATAAGATATTCACCGCGCTCAACCTCGCCGACTGGACGGCGTATTACACCGCGAAGCTCTACGGCGTTGAACCCGACGAGGTGCCGATGGTGGAGGAGTTTAAGAAGCTCATCGGGCGGTAGGGAGATCGGGAATTTGAATATCTTTACAGATTTTTTTGGAGAGGAAGATATTGATTTCCGGATGCCTTGGTACCGCCGTCACTTTTTTGCACCGCTACCTTTTTCTGGATCATTTTTATCAATATCCTCTTGTTTCATCCCAAATTCGCTTAAACACAAATCACGAAAATAAATAGCTCCTACTCTCCTCAAGACGTTCAAAGTTGTCCCTTTTTCAAAAGCAAATTTCTTTAATTTATTCTCAAAAGTTTGTTCAAGCACCATCGTATCAAACATTTTAAAAATATGCTCCTGTACTTCGTAGGGGTTGCTTTCTCTTTTTTCTTCGCAAATGTTTGTTAAATCTTTCTTATGAGTGCCTATATATTCTTTTAACCCACTTTCTTGCAACCAGCTTTCTCCCGTCGCATTAAGCCTCACGGGGGAACGAGAGCTATAGGCGGGAATGCTCGCATTGTCGCTAGCCGTCTTCAAGTTGTTGATTGTATCTTTGAGCCATTGAATAGACGTTTCTATGGCAGTAAAACGTCCATTCGTATACCATGCGCCCAAAATTAAGGCCGCCATTATGCCGAGGAAATATTCCCAACTAATGTTAATGGTAAGACCAGGCATTGAGTTAAGGATATCAATTATAGGTGCGTTTTTGAAGATGCCATCTTTTTGTTCTCCTCAAGGATAAGCGTAAGCGCTTCACGGAGGTTTTCTTTTGCCTCCTCCATAGTGCGTCCTTGAGTGTGCGCTCCCGGCACTTCTTCAATCCAGGCGATGATCCAACGCCCCTCTTTTTTATATACCGCTGTGTATTCCCGCTTCGGCATACTTTGAATATGCGGCAGACCGACCTTGTTTTCAATTGCTATCGTCATGGGGATATTATACTCACTGAACATTAAATAATTGTTAACCGCAAATTTCTTTTAATAAAAATTTAATCTTTATTTGGGAGGATTTTAATGGGTGTTGTGCCATCCTCCGAGGAGCACCTTGAAGTTCGGGTGTATGTCAAAAAAGGAGAAACGTATGGCAAATCAAACAAGCACAATAGATTGTCACGATATTCCGGAGGCAGCGTACAAAGGGATTGCATACCGGCTTTTACCAAGGCAATTCAATGAAAGCTACTATCACGAACGTACGGATCGCAACATTGGATGGATCACGCAGGACGAACAAGATATCGTCCGGAGTTCCGCCATCGCCATCGCGGGCTGCGGCGGCATGGGTGGCGAACTTGCGGAAGCGTTCCTGCGCCTCGGCGTGGGAGAGATTCGCATTGCCGACAACGAGGTTTTCGAAATCTCAAACATCAACAGGCAGTCTGGGGCAACTCGGTTTACCATCGGAAAATCAAAAGCGCTTGAAACGGCGAAGATGATGCGCGCGATTGCCGACGACACAATCGTGGTTGCGTATCCCACGGGTATTTCCGAGAACACCGTTTTTGATTTTCTGCACGGCTGTCACGCGCTCTGCGACGAAATTGAATTTTGGTGCATCGGTTCGCGGATATTGTTGCACCGGGCCGCGCGGGAGCTCGGCATCCCCGTCTTCGTTTGCAGCGCCGTCGGCTTCGGCGCGCAGCTTTTCCTTTTCACGCCGCGCAGCATGACCGTGGAAGAATGTCTCGGTTTTGAGTACGAGGAGGCGGTTGATCTTGAGCGGAAGATGCGAAGCCGGAATGCGCGACCGGAAGAAGTAATGCGAGTTATGCGCGCGGTCACGCGGAGCTTCTGCTCTGAATGGCCGGAGTATTGCGCGGACGATTCGCCGATAAAAAACCGCGATTTCACGGAAAGGCGGTTGCGTGAAGAGGGATGCGGCTCGGTCATTGCAACCAACCCGCCGTTCGCCTGCGGCTTCGCTGCCAATCGCGCGCTGCTCGCTCTCATTGCGAATTCCGGGATAAGGCGCGTTATCGCAGAAATTCCCGAGATGCCGGGCTACTGTTATTTCGATGCCGCAAAGATGGAAACAAAGGTTGTAAAAGGGAGGTGGTGGTAAGTGATTATGATACGCCGAATGAACGAATATGAAAGAAACAAGGTTGCCTTGTTCGTCCAGCAAGCGATGCATATACAATATCGTTGCGATCCTCACGAATTGCCGGAGCTTGTGTTCGTGGGATGGCGTGATGGCGAACTTGTGGGAGCCATGGCGCTTTCCTTGAGCGCGGGGGAGCCGCTTCCTCTTGAAGAAACATACACGCTGGATTACGGATCATTCCCGGGCGTGTTCGATCGCGCGAAAGTTGCGCAATTGGGGCGCTGGGTCACCACGGTACCGGAGCTTTCCGAGGCACTCGTATATACCGCAATTCAGTACGCCATCTGTAAAGGCCGCGAATGGGGCATAGGGGAGATCAAACCGCAGGTTGCGCGGCGATTCTCGCGCATGGGCATCCGGATCTTCAGGCTTTCGGGGAGGCCCGTTTTGGAGCGAATTCCCAAAAGTGTTCGTCCTTACTATCTTCTGCCTCCCGCTCCTATCCCTGCCGCCATTGCGCTCCTTTCCGCCGAACGCGTACTTCGCGGGAGGACGGAAACGCTTATCGCGCAAGGGAAGGTTCGTTTTTCTCCGCCATAATGATCAATCGGCTCCGGCACATGTCGGAGCCGATTTGCCAATCAATTTGGTATCTTTAATACAATGCTTTTGGAACTTGTCACGCACATCGTCATAGACGGCCTCAATCTCGGCATCGGCATATATGTGTTCCTGAAAAATCCGCGGGGGATCGTCCATCGCTCATTCTTCGTTTTCACGCTCGGCATCGTGGGGTGGAGCGCGAGCATGATGCTCGTTCCTCTCACGGGACAATTTTGGCCCGCGATCGCCGCATTCTGGAGCGGCGAGATCGTGGTCCTGGGTTTTGTTTTACTTGCGGAAGTTTTCCCCGAAAGCAGGCCTCTTCGTAAGCGCTTCTTGTTTTTGCTCTTGCCGTGGTTCGGCCTCGTATTGCTTACGCCGTTCGGCGCGTTCATTCGCGCCGCTCGGTTCAATGCTGCGGGATATCTGGAACCTCAGCATGGCCCGCTCTTCCCGCTTTTCGGGTTCGTGGTCGGCGCTTACATCGCATGGAGCATCGTTACGATGGTTCGGAAGTACCGCTGCCTCCGCGGCATCCATCGCGTGCAGATGCGCTATTTCGCGGCGGGCGCGTGCGCATTCCTTTTCCTCGCGTTCCTTTCCAATACATTTCTTCCTCTTTTTGGTATCGTGGAATTCAATCTTCTCGGCCCGCTCTTTTCCATCGTCTTTATTGCAAGCACGGCGTATGCCATCGTGCGGCATCAGTTCATGGATATCCGCATCGTTGTCCAGCGCGGGCTCCTGTACGCGTTTTCCATCGGCCTCATTGCGTGCATTTTCTTCGGGATAGATTTTATAGTGAGGATGTTCACGCAAACCGAGGGATGGGCCGACGACGTCGCGGCGGCCATCGTGGGCGCGTTCGGCTTCGTCTGGTTCCGGCGTTTCTTTGAGCGCGTGACCGATCGTTTCTTTTTCCGCAATGATTACGATTATACGGCCGCGGTCCGGGAGCTCGGGCGGCTCTTGCATTCAACCATTGACCTTGCGGTCCTCTTGCAATCCTTGGACACGTTCCTTATGCGGACGATAAAACCGGAAAGAAGCGTATTTTCATACGATGCCCCCGATAAGCGGAAGGTCCGTGCGTTTTTTCACGGGGTCGATGAGTCGTTTCTTGAGCGGGAGTACGAAGATGTTTGCGTGAATATTTTTGAGAAAAAAACGGATCAGTTTCTTCTCCAGGAATGGGAGGGGAGATGGGAGAGTGGGCAAGGTGTGTCGGAGACCGAGCGTCGCACCACGCTCGCGTGTGCGGAGAAGCTCAAAATTGGCGCAGCCGTACCGTTTATGGTGCGAGGTAAGACGGCGGCCGTGATGCTCTTGGGGAAGAAGCTCTCCGGCGATATTTTCAGGTCAAAGGATATTGAGCTTCTTGGGGTCCTTGCCCATCAGGCGGGGATGGCGATAGAAAACGCACGCCTTTACGAAGAGGCGCGGCGTTATGGCGAGGAGATGGAGATGCGCGTCGCGGAGCGCACGGAAGAGGTACGCGTCATGCAGGAAGCGCAAGCCAAGTTTATCACCGACGCGTCGCATGAACTGCAGACCCCAGTTGCCATCCTCAAGGGCAACATGGAGATTTTGGAAGGGAGTCGGAAGGGGAATCGCAAGACGGCGCTCGGAGTGATGTCAAAGACCATTGAACGGATGTCGCGGGCGACCGATAACCTTCTTACCATCGTGAGATTAAATTCTTCTAAAGAGAAACTTCACAAACAGGAAATTATAGTGGAAGATCTTTTGGGAGAGGCGTACGACGACTGCATTGTCCTCGCAGAAAATAAAGGAGTACTTCTTTCCTATGCGAGCGATCCCGCGCGCGTTGCGGGCGACAGGGACAAGCTCAAAGAGGTGATTCTGAACTTCGTGAGCAACGCGCTTAAGCACACGCCGCGCGGCGGGCGGATAGCGCTTTTGGGAAAAGCGGACGGCGGCAATGTTCTGATTGTTGTTGAAGACACCGGCTCGGGCGTCGCGCCGGAGAACCTACCGCATATTTTTGAGCGTTTTTATCGGATCAAAACGGACGGCACTTCCGGCACGGGCCTTGGATTGGACATCTGTCGGCAGATTATAGAAGCGCACGGCGGCACCGTCCGTGCAGAGAGCGAACTTTCAAGGGGCAGCCGGTTCGTAGTTTCTCTGCCCGCGCTCCGACCGTGAGGGCATGAAGCATAACTATTTGCTATAATGAAACCAAGGCGTAAAACCATGACCACTTCCACTGGACTGCGCGGCAATCTCTACGTTCAGCGTGCGGACGATTTGATTTTGGATGGGGGAGAGAAACAATACGTGCTTCGGTTACGCGACCTTCCCACAGAAGAAAAGCCGCGCGAGAAGCTGTTGAAGTATGGAGCAGGCGCATTGTCAGTCACAGAGCTTCTTACCATAGTGTTAAACGTAGGCACCACAAAGGAGGGTGTACTTGCCATGTCGCGCCGGCTTCTTAAGGAATATGGTGAGAGCGCCATTGTGCACCAAAAAGACCCGAAGAAAATACAGGAAGCCCTCGGCATCCCGCTCGTGAAAGCGTGCCAGGTGGTGGCGTGCTTTGAGCTCGGACGGAGATTTTTCCGAGCCGACGGGAAAAAGCCGGTCATCATCCGGACCGCAAATCAGGTGTACGAATATTTGAAGGATATGCGCGACCTGCCGAAGGAGCATCTGCGGGGACTTTATCTTGATAGCCACTATCAGCTGGTTCACGACGAAGTGATTTCCATTGGCAGTTTGACCTCCAATATTATCCATCCGCGCGAGGTGTTCCGTCCCGCGATTGAGTATTCCGCCTCCGCAGTAATCCTTGCACACAACCATCCGTCGGGCGTGTCAAAACCCTCCGAGGCCGACCTTGCGATCACGCGCCAGATCGTGGAAGCGGGGAAGATCATCGGCATCAGCTTGCTGGATCACGTGATTGTCACAAAAACCAAATACGAAAGCATCCCGGCGGAATATGGTTGAATTTTCCCATCTCACAAAGACCTACAAAAAGCGGAACGTAGTGGACGATTTTTCGCTCGCGGTGGACGTGCCTATTTTCGGATTTCTCGGCCAGAACGGGGCGGGGAAGACGACGGTCATGAAAATGATCGTGGGATTGCTCCAGCCGACCGCAGGGGCGATCATGCTGGACGGGAAGGCCTCGTGCGATGTGGCCTCAAAGCGGCGGATGGGCTATATGCCGGAGACGCCATATTTTTACGAACGGATGACGGGGCTCGCGTTCATGCGCTTTTGCGACGAGCTTGTGGGCGCGCGCGGGGGAAATCGCACGGCGCACTATGAAGCGCTCCTCAAGCGCACGGGCATCTACGAGGCGAGGAACGCGGAAGTGCGGACGTATTCAAAGGGCATGCGCCAGCGGCTTGGCTTTGCGCAGGCACTGGTGGGCGATCCAGAATATCTTTTTTTGGACGAGCCGCTGGACGGGCTTGACCCTCTCGGCCGGCGCGAGATGAAAGAGGTGATGCTCACGCTCAAAAAAGAGGGGAGAAAGATCTTTTTGAACACGCATATCCTCTATGACGTTGAGGAGGTGTGCGACGAGATGGGCGTGATCCACGAGGGGAGGCTGCTCTACGCGGGGTCGGTGAAGAAGTTCTGCGCCGGGAAGCCGCTTGAAGAACAATTCGTCGCGACCGTTATTGCACAAGGGAAGACATGAGGAACATTTTTATCGTCGCAAAAAATACGTTCAAGCTTGAGCTCCGCGACAAGATACTTTACGGCATCATCGTGTTCGCCCTGCTTTATATTTTTTTTGAACTTTTCCTCGCGGATCTCGTGCTCAAAGAGCTCCCGATGGTGAAAAGCTTCGGCCTCACCGGCATCTATTTCTTCAACGCTATCATCGCGCTTTTCCTCGGCACCACGTCGTTCTTCAAAGATGTGGACCGCAAGGTGGTCTATTTCATCCTTTCAAAGCCGGTCTCGCGGGCGCAGTTCCTGCTCGGCAAGTTCGTGGGACTCTGCGCGGTGCTCCTGCTCACAACCGCCATCCTTGGCGTTGCGTACCTCGGCCTCATCGCCTACAATCACGGCGGGTTTGACGCACTTGGCCTTCTCGCTATCGTTATGCAATACCTTGAAATGGCGCTCTTCATCGCATTCGCACTTTTCGTTTCCACGTTCTCCAGCTCGTTGCTCTCCATCGTGTACACGTCCGCCGTGTTCTTCCTCGGCCACATCGTGAGTTCCTTGGTCGCCGACGCACAGGTAATCGGTATCACGGGCATACAATACCGGTTTGTCCAGGTGTTTTATTACATATTCCCGAACCTGGAAAAGTTTGACGTCCGCGCGCTTGCGATTCACAACGTTGCGGTACCCCTTACGTCCTTCGCGTTTGCGCTCACCTATGCGGTGGTGTACGTGGCGTTTCTCCTTGCGGCCTCTGTCTGGATCTTTACTAAAAAGGAAATCTAGCAATGCGATTGTTACGATCCGGCGCGACTCCCAAAATATCCTTTCTGCTTGTAATGCTCGGCTTGGTGATCGTTGCCCAATATGCGTATGATGCGACGCGCGTCGCGCCTTCCGCCGCGATTCCCGGGACGTCCTCGCCGGAGATGGTGCGGATGGTGGATATGGGCTTCCACGCGGCGGTGGGGTCGTTCCTCTGGGCCGGGACGATGCCGGAAATTTTGGATTTTTTCCATGGGCGATCGGAATATTTCCCGGACCTCGCTTTTCTGAATGGCGTGGATCCCAAGCTGAGCTATCCTTATGCGTTCTCGGTGCTTACGCTTCCGGCGATACCAAGACAGTTGCTTCCCGACGCGGTAGCGCAGGCGCAGGCAATAGGACAAGAAGGCATCGCGAACGCCGATCCCGATTGGCGCATTCCGTACTACATGGCGCTCAATTATTATCTGGAGCTCAAGGATTTGAAAGACGCCACATGGTATTTTAATGTGGCCGCGAATACCCCGGGGGTTCCTTCGTACGCCGAGCGCTTCGCGTTGAACTTCGGTATTGACCAAAAAGAGCGCGATCGTGTGCGGAACCTTTGGGCGACGGTGTACGAGAGCTCGAATGATCCCGACACGAAGGCCCGCGCCGCAGCGTACGTCACGCGGCTGAACGACTTTGATTATCTTGAGGCGGCGGCGGCGGCGTATAAGCAGAAGTACGGCGCGTATCCAACGTCTACCGACGAACTCGTCGCGAAAGGAATCATCCCCGCGGTGCCGCAGGATCCGTTCGGATTCACGTTTACGATTGACGGCAGGACCGGCGTCGCGGGGATAGATCTCACGAAACTGCCGGCGTACGTCACCGCCCTGCCGTCGCAATAAATTTTTTCACCAGGCTCGCGACACGCTCTTCTTTCTCTCGGAAGCCATGGCGCGCACGCGGAACGATGATAATCTTGCTTCGCTTTGATTTGATGTTTTTTCCGAACCATTCCGCCATCTCCCGTGCTGGCCGATCGGCATATTCGTCGTTTCCCGCAAAAACGACAAGCAGCGGAATTTTTATTTTCCGGAGTGTCCGGGGTATTTTCCGCGGCTGTGCGTAGCTGAAGATCTCTTCCTTGCTGTTTGGCGTATTCAAGCTCAAAAATCGCTGTGCATCAACGAGGTCCGGCCAGACGGATGCAGGGAGCAGTTCGTGCGGCCTCTTTTGCGCTACAAGCTTTGCGGCGTATGCGTGCGCCCGCCTGAATTTTCGGGGCTCGGCGAATTTTTTGTTGCTCGCGTAGTCGCTTATCGGAACAAGCAGCGCCGCGCCCGCGATCCTTCTCTGGTTATTATTTCGGCTAAGATAATACGCGATTTTTTGGGAACCGGTGGAATGGCCGACCAGGTAGATCTCCTTCACCTTTTTTCTTCGGAGCAGGCGCACGACCCCTTCCAGGTCGTCGGCGCATTCGGTAAATACCTCGTGTGCGCCGCCCGCGGTTTCCCCCTGCCCGCTTTTTTTGCGTATCCTTGTTACTTTGTCATGGCCGCGATTGTTGAAAAAGATAACTGCGGTGTCCTCGGATGCGAGAGGGACAAGGAAATTTTGATGGGAAAACACCGATGACGACGGGCTCAATCCATGCACGAATACGATCGCGCTCCGTGGCCGGTCACCACCGAACCAGAGACCATTTAGGAGATATTTCTTCGGCGTGACGATCGTCACCGGCAGACAACGCTTTTCCATATGAAAATCTTACGGCATGCTCTGTGGATTGACAAACCCGCGCTCTCGCCCCATACTGGAAGCAATGACAGTATTTGGACAAGAAGTTTTGACACTCTCCCTTGGTCTTCTCCTCGGGCTTTTGCTTATCCTTTCAACAAAAAGGCGGGGAAGTGTCGTATATGGAAAAATAAGGAAAAAGTAGAGAAAAAGAACCAAACTATAGACACCGAAACCTCCCCGCCAAGGGAGGTTTTTTGGTCATCCGGTCTGAAAATTGGTTGTTGGGAAAAGCAGAGGGGCGAGAGGAGCAATAACCAATTTTCAGGCCAGAGGGAAAAGCCACTGGTCTGAAATAGCTCTTTGTTCCCAAAGGAGGTTCCTATGCGGTTGTTGTTATATTGTTTGGTGGGACTATGGTTGAAATGCCTGGAGGGGAGATATATTGAAAGATATCTTCCAAATCGAAACCACGCAGAGGACTTGGAAAGTCCCTGCGGAGGAGGATAAGTTTCGCGGGCGGGAATCGTGTCTGATTCCCGCCCCTGACCATTTTTATTCTAGTTCGCGGTATTCGGCGTGCCGCTTGCGGTCGGCGGAAGCACATTGCCACCCTGTATGCGGAGCATGCCGGGGATTTGCATTGGCACCGGCGCAGGGGGCGGATAAACATCCGGTGCGATTGTGATACTCGTCACTTGCGAGAGGGCGTTCTGCAGGCGATTAAGGAGGCCGGTGAGTTGCAATAAGGCACCGGGTTGGACAATGTTTTGTACGGTGATGTCGCGGTTGTCGTTCGTATGAAAAACGAACGAGCCGTCGCTGTTCACTTGCGTCACGGTGCCGCTATAGGTCTGTGGCGTTGCCGGGATGGAAAGATCGCGCACGATGTCGGCATTCAGCGTTTGCCCGTTATCGGTCGTTTCGCCGTACACATTCAGTTCATCGCCGACCCGGAGATCGGAGAGCTGAAGATTGGTCCGATTGCTGTCCAAAAGAATGGTCTGCGCGTCAACATTCACCACGTATTTTCGCGCGGTGTTCCATATCGGCATGAGCGCCGACGGAACTTGGACGTTTTGCAGCGCGGAGTTGGACACGGAGGACGGGGAGGACTGCACGCCCATTGGGCAAGCGATAGATTGCTTCGCGTTGCCGCTCGCTCCGAAACCGTAGCAAGGATACATGGACTGTTGCGCGACCACGAGCGTGGCGGGCGTCGTTGCGGCGGAGATGGATACAAGGTCAACGTTGTTCAATTGTATGAATTCGCTCTCCGAGGGTTTTGAAAGATCGCGGACGAGGTAGGCCTGGATGCTGCCGTCCGCGTTGTAATAGCCATAAAGGTTGATCTGATCTCCTGCGGCAAAATCGCTCAAGGTTGCGGGCGTCCGGTCGCGCAGATAAAGTTCTGTGGAGGCGTCAACTTCAATCCGGTACGCCTGGGTTTGGACGGGATGGGGATAAAGATAAATGTTCGGCACGGAGCCGCTCGTGCCTGGTGTGGCGCTCGCCGGTATCATAGGCATATTGGTTGCCGCAGACGGCGTCATAGCGGACGGTCCCGTGTTGGACAATGTGGGGGAAGTAACCGCGGGAGGGACAGCGGTGGAAGGGACAGGACACGTGATGGCCTTGCCGGTCGCGGAATTCTCGGAATCAAACCGGTAGCAGGTTTCTGAAGATGCCGAAGCCGCAGAGGGGACCGCGGACGGAGCCATAGGTGCGGAACCCGCGTTCGTGCCTGCGCTCCCGGGAGCGCTCGCCCCCGCCGCGCCGTTGTATATCATCGGAACGACCACGGGAGTGGGATATGTCGCGAGAATCTCCGCCGGCGGATTGGTCGCCGAAACGCTCTCCACGGTCAAGTCGTTGAATTGAATGAAGCCGGATTCGGTCGTTGGCGGCGGGGCAATCGGCATCGGCGGTGAGACAATGATGGCTGGTGAGGTCTGACCTCCACCGCTCTGGCCGACGCCTGCACTTGCGCTCGCGCCCACCGATTGCGCGCCCGCGAGCGGCACCATGAGTGCCGTGACCACCGCAATTTGACCGATTGCCGCAAATATCGCAATTCTTTTCATATTCTTATATTATATAGAACGAGCGCGCGGCTTATTTGTTACTCTTCTCATGAAACTATCCATCGGCATCGTGGGGCTTCCGAACGTCGGCAAATCAACACTGTTCAAGGTTTTGACGAAACAGGACATTGTGATTGCGAATTATCCCTTCGCGACGATTGATCCGAACGTGGGCGTCGTTGCGGTTCCCGACGAACGGTTGGAGAAACTGGACGCGTTGTCAAAATCAAAAAAGAAAATTCCCGCAGTGGTGGAATTTTATGATATTGCGGGGCTCGTGAAGGGCGCCTACAAGGGCGAGGGACTTGGCAACCAGTTCCTTTCGCACATTCGCGACACGCAGGCGATCGTCACGGTGCTCCGCGCGTTCCAAAATCCGGAGATTATCCATGTGGAAAATTCTGTGGACGCGTTGCGCGACTTGGAGATTATAAATTCCGAATTGATTTTGAAAGATCTGGAATCGGTTGATAAACGCTTTACGAAGGCCGAAGCCGAAACGCGGGCTGGAAAAAAAGAAGCGGCGCAGGACAAAGAACTCCTCGCGCGGCTCAAGAAATGCTTGGAGGACGGAAACCTGCCCATCGGCGATGCTGCGCTCGCGCACGATCTCCGCGCCGATGGTCGCCTGAACGACCTCAACCCTTTGACATTGAAGCGCCAGATCTATCTTTTGAACGGCAAGGGAAGCGACGTGCCGCAGGAGCTCGTGGCAAAAATAAAATCGCTCGGCGCCGATTATCTCATCGCCGATCTTGCGAGCGCGGAGGCGGTGCCGGAGCTTATCAAGAAAGCGTACGAAGTGCTCGGTCTCGTGAGCTTTTTCACGACCGGGGAGGACGAGACGCGCGCGTGGACGATCGTGCGCGGCACGAAGGCCCCGCAGGCGGCGGGCGTCATCCACACCGATTTTGAGGAGAAGTTCATTCGGCTTGAAGTGGTCAGCTACGACAAACTGATGGAAGCCGGCGGTTGGAACCAGGCAAAACAAAAAGGATGGATACGGATAGAAGGGAAGGAGTATGAGGTAAAAGATGGCGACGTCCTTGTGGTCCGCCACGGGTAGCTGTACAGAAGTAATTTTTGATGGTACTATATGGAACTAGAACTGGGAGTGGGTTTTGCGTCAGATCCCAGAATATGACACGGGGAGGATCAAATGAACAGCAGTGACACGATTGTGGTTCGGAGGAGCGAGCGCGAAACGTTCAGGGGAGGGAAAGCGTGGGGTAAGGTTCTTACCGAAGTTGCGATTTATCTTGCCCATTACGCTCCCGGCGGCGAGAGTGATGATCACTTTGCGGAGCAACTCGGGGCAATCAGTTCCTGTCTCGAGAACGCTGAGAAGAGGATTGAAGAGGGAATTAAATCTCTTTACGCCCCAACCAAGATGATTACCATCTCCGATGCGTTGGGGGATGCTGGTTCTTTCCCGCACCGCGAGAGGGACCTGATCGAGCTTCTCATCAAGCATGCGTGCTTGAAGGGAGAGGATGATCTTTGCAAACTCTCTGAGAGGATAACCTGGACGAGAGGAGTGGTTCGTTCGGTGCAGGAGGGAATCGCTCCTTATCAAGGAGCAAAGAAGCTCCTGGATATGCTGGCAGGCTCCGTTTAGGACCTTCCCTCCAATGCGGACGCGAGGGTTTCATCGTCCGCGAACTCTATTTCACCGCCGGTTGGGAGCCCTCGCCCCAACCTGGTGGTTTTTTTTGTAAGCGGCGCGAGTTCTTTCATAAGGAGCGATGCCTGGAGGTCGCCGAGCGAAGTGGGATTAAAGGCGAGGATGATCTCCTCCGCCTTGCCGCCCAGACCGGCGGACGGCTTCTTTTCAATAAAACTTTTCAAGCTTTGGAGGCGCAGCTTCTGCCAATCCTCAAGAAATCCGGTCTTGGGAATTTCGCCAATGACGAAATAGCGGCCGGAGAATTTGCCGGTATTTTCCAGAGAAATAAGATCGGTTTCTTTTTCCACTATCATAATAATGTCCTGCGCGCGGTGCGGGTTTTTGCAGATGTCGCAGAGCGCGCCATCGTTTTGATGGATGAAAAAGCAGCGCTCGCAGATTTTTATGTCCCCGAGTTCGGCGATGCTCGTCGCAAGACCGCGGATATTTTGCCTTCCTTCGTTAATTAAGTGAAATGCGAGCCGGATCGCCTGGCGTGGCCCAATGGACGGCAACTCGGAAAGTTCGTCAACAACCTTTTGGATCGGCGCGGGAAGCTTCATGCAGAGATTGTAGCACGATTTCGGCGCGGTGTGGCGGGCGGTAGTGGCGGGCGCGGGGCTCCGCGATGCTTCTGCGATTCTACAATGCCGGAAGTTCGCTGTACCGCTTTTCAACGCTCCTGAAGGTAACCCGTTCCGGATCAAAGGCGACCTCCACCTCGCCGATAGGGCCATTGCGGTGCTTTGCGATGAGAATCTGCGTAACGTTCTGGGTGTCGCCGCTCCCGCTGCTCGCATTGCTCTCGCCGCCGATGTCAAATGATTCCGCGCTGCGGTCTTTGCGATAGATGAACATCACGACGTCCGCGTCCTGTTCAATGGAGCCGGAATCGCGGAGGTCGGAGAGCCGGGGGACTTTGCGATCGCGCTGTTCCACGCCGCGCGAGAGCTGCGAGACGGCGAGGATGGGGACTTTAAGTTCGCGCGAAAGTGCCTTCAGTCCCCGCGAGATTTCCGTGACTTGCTGGACCATGTTATCGGAATTCGTGCGCGGGCGGATGAGCTGGAGATAATCCACGATCAAAAGATCCAGGCCGTGTTCCACCTGCAGGCGCCGCGCCATGGAACGCATTTGCATGATGTTCAATGACGGACTGTCGTCAATAAAAAGTTTCGTGCCGGAAAGGCGGTCCAATGCTCCTTGGATCATGCCGAATTCCGTGTCGCTTTTGATGCGGCCGGTCAAAATGTTCCAGAGCGGCACCTGCGATTCGGCGGAGATCACGCGGTCAATGACCTGTTCGCGCGACATTTCAAGCGAGAAAGCGCCTACGGTATGGCCCGCGAGCGCGGCATGGCGCGCAATGTCCAAGGCGAATGCGGTTTTGCCGGTTGACGGCCGCCCGCCGAGAATGATGAGATCGGATTTCTGGAGTCCGGAGAGTTTGTTGTCAAGTGCGGTAAAGCCGGTGGGAACCCCGCGGAGCTTTTCGCCGCCGTCATGAAGTTTCGCCATTCGCTCGTAAGCGGTTTTCAGCTCATCTTTTACGGCGAGAAAATTCTGTGGGATTGATTTTTGGGAGATGGAAAGGATTTTCTGTTCAATGTTATCAAGGAGATCTTCCAGTTCTTGCGGCGCGCCGAATGCATCTTCGGTAATCTCGGCCGATGCCCTGATCAAATCGCGCAGCACTTTTTTCTCCTTCACGATGCCCGCATAGTGCTGCACGTGCGATGCTGTCGTCACCTGGTTCGTGAGTTCGGCAAGATAGCTTGAGCCGCCGATTTGCGCGAGCAGGTCCCTTTCTTTGAGAAAGTTCGTCAGGCTCAAGACGTCAATCGGCTGCTGCTTTTGATAGAGGGTGAGGATCGCTTCGTAGATCTTTTCATGGGCAGGCGAATAGAAATCATCCGGTACGATTATGTCCGCCACGCGGAAGATCGCATTCTTATCTATCAGGATGCTTCCCAAAACCGCCTGTTCAGCTTCAAGGTTCTGCGGCGGGATTTTTAGTTGTGATTTTTTTGTTGCGGCCATAGGAACGGTCCTTGAGGGGTGTCCTCAACCTCATATCCTAGGTCGTTTATCTCTTTACGCAAGCGGTCCGCCTGCTCAAACTGTTTATTATCTCTGGATTGCTCGCGTTTCGTTAGGAGTTCTTGAACCTTTTTGGGGATGACCGGTCGGGACCCCATCAAAATACCCAATATTTCATCAAATTCACCGATAAGATGCGCTTTTTCTGCGGCAAGGATATCGCTTCCCATCGCCTCATGAAGGATTGCGAGGCTCCTTGGGGTATTTAAGTCGTCATTCAAAGCATCCTTGAAGTTCCGGAGGATTTCCTGGCCATCCCTCGAAAGTTTCACAGTCGCAAGATCTCCAACCCCTCTTGCGGCATCAAGCAGTTGGTAATGTGCAGCATAAAACTTCCACAACCCATTCTGTGCCGCCTCCAGACTCTCCCAGGTGAAATTCATTTTTGACCGGTAATGGGTTCCTAAAACCAGATACCGAAATGCGAGGGGATTGATACCTCTTTCTTCAATGTCTTTCAGCGTGAAGAAATTTTTTTCTGATTTGGCCATCTTCTCTGCGTTCATAAGAAGAAACTCTCCATGCATCCATACGTGCGCAAGCGGCACACCGTACGCCGCTTCCGACTGTGCGATCTCGTTCTCGTGATGGGTGCCGATGTGGTCCACGCCACCAGTGTGGATATCAAATGGTTGCCCGAGAAAATGGCGCGAGATCGCAGAGCACTCTATATGCCACCCCGGGAATCCTTCGCCCCACGGTGACGGCCAGTGGAGCAGGTGCTTTTTGAATTTTCCGGTGAGCTTGAACCATAATGCAAAATCTGCTGCATTACGTTTTCCTTTATCTACAATCACCTCGTCGCGCGCACCGGTTATTTTTTCGGCAAGCGATTGGCCGGAGAGTTTGCCATATGTTTTGTCCTTGCTGACATTAAAATAGACCGCGGTCGGGGTGTCGTAGGCAAACCCTCTTTCAAATAAGGTTTCAATCAATGCGATCTGGTCATTAATGAATTTGGTGGCAGGAGCGATAATGTCAGGCCTCTTTATGTTCAATTTTTCTAGATCATCAAGGAAAGCCTTCGTGTAGAATTGTGCGATTTCTTCAACCGATTTCTTTTCGGTGCGCGCTTCTTTATCAAGTTTGTCCTCACCTGCGTCTGAATCGCCGGTTAAATGACCCACGTCCGTTATATTCATCACGCGCCGGACGGCATAGTGATCGTATTCCAGCGTGCGTTGGAGAATATCTTCAAAGATATAGGTCCGCAAATTCCCGATATGTGCGAAGTTGTAGACCGTTGGTCCGCAGGTATAGAGGCCAACCCATTCTTTGTGGATCGGCGTTAGCGTTTCCTTTTCTCGCGTGAGCGTATTAAAAAGCCGGAGCATGGCTTACAACGTTTAAAACCATCCCTTCCGCTTGAAATAGATTGCGAGAATTATCATCGCGGCGGCCATGGCGCCAGCCACGATCCAAAAGGCGCCCGGCAGGCCAATGATGGGAGTGTCCACCGTTCTCATGCTGAAGAGCCCGGCGAGGAGCACGAACGGGAAGGTGAGGAACGAGAGCGCGGTGAACGTTTTCATCACGTTTGAAATTTTCAAGTTCATCAGTTGGTTGTTGGTCTCTTCAAAATCAACGATGGTCTCGCGATAGTCTTCCAGCTGGTTCACCACTTTCAGTTGGTCCCCAATGAGGTCGTTCAGGTATATTTCCGCATCGTCTCCCCAGAATTTTCTTCCTTTGGCAAGGAGCGAGCGGAGGATCGGCTCCTGAAGGCGCACGACGATGCGGTATTCCGACACGTCGCGCTTCAGGTACATGATGCGGGCGAGGACTTCCTGCTCTTTCCCTTTGAAGATGTTCCGGCCGACATCTTCCACTTTTTCCCGGATGTGGCGCAGCTGCCGTTCTTCATAGGCGATCAAGTGTTCCACGATGTGGCACATGAGCTCCAGAGAATTTTTTTCGTGCCGCACTGCAAAGTGATCCAGTGCTTCCGTGATCGGTTCGTAATGGATAGTAGCGACGGTATCCTTTGCGACGATGAAATCTATTTCTGTCCGCACCGACGTTTCATCGTCCGTATCGTACTTCGGGAAGTAATAAATGAAAAAGAGATAGTCCTTGTAGGCCTCCGCGTGCGCCCGCGCGGAGGGCCCTTTAAGCTCATCCACGATGACCGGATGCAATCCGAATTTCTTCTTGAGCCATGCAAGATCGCTTCTCGTCGGCCGCGCGATGTCAATCCATTCCACGTGCGTGTTCCTTTCGGTATCCATTGAAAATATTGTACCATACCGCGCGTATTAGCACTCTCTTGACATGATTGCTAATCGCGCTATAATGGCCTTGATGAACGAGCGGACGTTGCAAATCCTTGAAGCGGCGGTGCAGGGTTTCATTGCGACAGGAGAGCCCGTAAGCTCGGGCTGGCTTTTTGACCATTACGATTTCGGCATCAAGCCGGCGACGATTCGGCTGGAGCTTGACGCGCTGGAAGACGCGGAATATTTGGAGCAGCCGCATCATTCGGCCGGACGCGTGCCCACGGATGCGGGTTACGAATTTTTCGCAAAGCGGCTTTTGGGCACCGTTCCGGAATCCCGCGAACCGACCCTTGCCGGACTTTTTCATGAGCGTGCGTGGCCGGATCTTTTGGGCCATCTTTCTGCTGAATTGCGGCTCGTGAGCGTGGCGGCGGACCTTGCGCACGAAGCGGTGTATAAAACCGGCCTTGAGGAGCTTGTGGATTGCCTGGATTGGGAAAATCGCGGCGAGATCCGCTCGGTGATCCGCGATTTTGAAGATGTGGACGAGCGTCTGCCGCGGGCAGCGGAGAAAGTCGGCCCGGCGGGCGAAGCGCCGAAGGTCTTCATTGGCAGGAAGAGCCCGCTCACGAAAAGCGAGAACCTTTCCGTGGTCGGCGGGAATTACCGCATGGACGGTACCACCATTTCCATTTTTGCCATCGGCCCGAAGCGGATGGATTATAAAAAGGTCATACGAGTTTTTAAAAGCTTATAATAAAGAACATGGCGGAAGAGAACAAAGATAAGTTAACATTTGCTGAGTTTTATAAACAAAATTGCAGCTCAATCCCCAAAGAAGGAAAAGAGGAATGGGAAGTTGTTAATGAGTTTTACAAAGAACAGTTACAAAAATGTAATGATGAAAAGAATGAATATCTTGCCGGATGGCAGCGCGCGAAGGCGGACTTTATCAATTACAAAAAAGAGGAATTCGCGCATCTGCAGGAAGTGGCGCAGTACGGAAGTATAGATCTTATAAGAGACTTTATTACGGTGCTGGATAATTTTGACCTCGGGCTCCGTGCGCTGGAAAAGAATGGGACGGTGGATAAGGGAGTGTATCTTATTCGGTCGCAGATAGAAGACATTCTGAAAAAGCGCGGACTTACGAAGATAATTATTAAGCCGGGCGATCCGTTTGACCCGGCGGTCGCCGAGGCGATGACCGAAGTGGAATCGGAACAATCGCCCGGGGCGATCGTGGAAGAGATAGAGCCCGGATACAAATTACATGACAAGGTATTGCGGGCCGCGCGCGTGATTATAAGCAAGCAGAAATAATATGGAAGATTTTCGTCAGAGAAAATTAAAAATTGTAGAAAAGTATGTAACGCAACTGCGGTTAGGCTCGTTTGAACGTAATTTTGATTCAAGTAGCGAATATTGTCTTCGTTGCATCCCCGCGGCAGGGTACACGATCGATTGTTTGCCTTTATTAGCGGCCGAGAACCACTCGGGCGTGCTTTCAACCCCCTATTTTGATAGAATCCACACATCAACCCTAAGATTCCAACTTAGCAGCAACGCAAAATTTTTTATTCCTGCGCCAAATATTAAAGAAATTCATGCTGGTACGATAAAAGAAAGCTTTATAGGAAAATCAATACAGATTGTAGATACCGGTTCGAGCACTAATGCCTATATTGATAAACTGACTGATTTTTTCCCTTCTAGCATAGCAATAAATTTGGGGGTATTTGCTCTTCTTTCCGATTTTGATGAGATTGCCAATAATTTTTTGAACAATAACAATAATAAACCAGCCCCATTCCTGTTTTTACTAGATTCTCAGCAAGTTGTGAAGATTGAAAGATACGGTCCCGAAGGCTTCGTTGGCTGGACAAAAAGGGAATTACTTACTAGGTCGAGAAATAAATTGAAAATAAGAAATAAAACGTAAAAACTATGGAAAACTCAAAAATTATCGAAAATAATAGCAAGGCAATCATCCTTCTGCAGTTAGTTATTCCGGGTTCGAATAACCAAGCCCAGCTGAGTATCCGCGGAACTGGTTTCATTGTTTTGAAGGATGGTACGTTCATTACTAATGCACATGTTTACAAAGAGATCCCTGAAAATCAGCGGCAGTATTTGAGTGCACAAGTGATAGATCGAGTAGAAGACGCAATTACTTATTATAAGAAGGTTGACATTGAGGTCGTTAGGCTCGACGAAGAAAACGACATTGCTGTTATGAAAATAAAGGGAAAAGACAACTTCATCCCAGTAGAGAAAATCGGTGATTCGGAAAAAGTTAGAGAGGGCGATGAGCTTCTGTTTATGGGATATCCCTTAGCCACAGAGCTTTTAGCAATGGGATTTGGAATCACAATGAGTGCGAACCATTGCATAGTCAGTTCGATAAAAAGGCGGATGCAAGATAAGTCGTTGCATTTCTTTATGATTGACACACACACTAACAGTGGCTCAAGCGGATCGCCGTTATTTTCGAAATCAACCGGCGAAGTTATCGGTATTGTGAGTGGAAGAATCTCTAGCCGAGTGCAAACTGATCCCGCTAACCAATCCAAATTTGCAGATATCCCCGCCAATATGGGTATTTGTCGGCCCATTAACTATTTGAAAAAATTAATAAAATAAAAAACAATGGCGAAAATTTTGGGAATTGACTTGGGGACGACGAACTCCGCGGTCGCGGTGACCGAGGGCGGCGAGCCGCGCATTCTGGAAAATGTGGAAGGAAATCGGACGACGCCCTCCATCGTGGCGCTCTCAAAATCAAACGAACGATTGGTGGGGTTGCTCGCGAAGCGGCAATCGGTGACGAACCCGAAGAATACCATCTTTTCGGTGAAGCGCCTGATGGGACGGAAATTTACCGACCCCGAGGTGCAACGGGATAAGGCGTGGCTTCCGTACGATATCCAGGCGAGTGCGACCGGCGGCGTGGAAGTGAAAATGGGCGACAAGTGGTATTCGCCGGAAGAGATCTCCGCGTTTATCCTTGGCAAATTGAAAGCCGACGCGGAAGCGAAGCTTGGCGAGAAGGTAGAAGAGGCCGTGATCACGGTGCCGGCGTATTTTGACGACTCGCAGCGGCAAGCAACGAAGAATGCGGGCGAGATTGCGGGCCTCAAGGTGCGCCGCATCATCAACGAGCCGACGGCGGCGGCGCTTGCGTATGGTTTGAACAAGCAGAAAAGCGAAAAGATCGTCGTCTACGATTTTGGCGGCGGGACATTTGATATTTCCGTGCTTGAGGTGGGCGACGATGTTGTGGAGGTGAAAGCGACCGGTGGCGACACGCACTTGGGCGGCGACGATTTTGACAAAGAAATCCAGCAATATCTCGTCGTGGAATATAAAAAGCAGGAGGGGATTGATATTTCAAAGGACCCGCTTGCGCTCCAGCGCCTGAAGGAGGCGGCCGAAAAGGCGAAACACGAACTTTCAACGGCGGTGGAAACCGAGATCAATCTGCCGTATATCAGCTCCGATGCGAACGGCCCGAAGCACTTCCTGATGAAACTTTCGCGCGCGAAACTGGAATCGCTCGTACAGAAGTATATTGACCGGTCCATCCAGTTGACAAATGAGACCGTCACATCGCCCGCGCCGAAGGGCGCCGGGTTCAAAATGGGGGACATCAACGAAGTGATTTTGGTGGGCGGGCAGACGCGGATGCCCGCAATGCAGGATGCGGTGAAAAAACTTTTTGGGAAGGATCCGCACCAAGGGATCAATCCTGACGAAGTAGTGGCAGCAGGGGCGGCGGTACAGGCAGGCATTCTGCAGGGCGACGTGAAAGATATTTTGCTCTTGGACGTGACGCCGCTCACGCTCGCAATTGAAACGTACGGCGCGGTCGCGACGCCCATGATCCAAAAGAATACGACGGTGCCGACCGCGAAGACGCAGATTTTCAGCACAGCCGCGGACAATCAGACATCCGTGGAAGTGCACGTGGTGCAAGGCGAACGCCCGATGGCGGGAGATAACAAAACACTCGCGCGCTTCATGCTGGATGGCATTCCGCCTTCCCCGCGCGGCATGCCGCAGATTGAGGTCACGTTTGATATTGACGCGAACGGCATTCTGAACGTCTCCGCTAAGGACAAAGCGACCGGCAAGACGCAATCGGTGAAGATCCAGGCGTCCACAAACCTTTCAAAGGACGAAATTGAGAAATTAAAGAAAGAAGCAACCGAGCACGCAGCCGAGGATGCCAAAAAGAGGGAATTAGTTGAGGCGCGCAACCAGGCAGAATCGCTCATCTACACGACGGAGAAAGCATTGAAGGACGCGGGCGATAAATTGCCGGCCGATGTGAAAGGCGGCGTGGCGGAAAAGCTCACGGCACTCAAAAAGGCAGAGGAGGGGGAAGACATGGCGGCGATCCAGTCGGCCACAGCGTCGCTTTCGGCCGAGATTCAAAAAATCGGCCAGGCGTTCTATAATAAGAATGATGGAAATCAATCCGGCGACGCTCACGGGACCGAGAACCCAGAGCCAAAACCAGAGCCAAAACCTGATCAATCCCAATAAGGTATCGTCCTCTGCGGGAACGGAAGGATTTTGGCGGTCCATTGTAATTGATTTCTTGAGCATCGCCTCCGCGCTCTGTTTCGGCTGGTTCTATTTCCGTTATCTTTCCGTCGCTTCCTCGCCGTGGTATCTCTTCGCCGCGTTTCTCCTTTTCTCCGCATGTTCCGCATTGCAGGTTTTTCTTGCAAAGGGAATTGGGCGGCGGACACTCGTTATTTTTGGGGAATCAGTGGCGCTTATCGCGTGCTTTTTGTTTTACGACAGCTGGTTGATCGCCGGCATCGCGGGACTCGTCGCGTTCGCGGTGCTCCTCTGGGGATATTTCGCGAGCCGTTCGGCGCTGCGCGGCAGCATTGAGGTCCAATTCTTTAGGATAGCGCGAAGCGTGTTGGGGAAGGTGGTGACAGCCCTCGTTTTGGTCATGATTCTTGTGTACGTGCCGCAGGCGGAGAGTCAGGGGCAACCGGTATTCGTGGCGCGCGGGGATTTTCACGTATTCTTTGATTGGGCCGCGGGCGTGGTGAATGGTTTCTACCCCAATGTTCCGCTCGCGGGTTCCTTCGGGACATTTGCGGAGAACATTGCGAGGACGGAGCTCGCGCAAAATCCGGCGTTCGGATCGCTAAACCAATCGGAGCAGAATAAGACGGTCGCGCAGGCCGCGGCGCAATTGACGGCGAGCGTGGCGCAGACGACCAAAATAGCGCCGGCACCCGATGAAACGGTGAGCGACGTGGCGTACGACTACCTCGTCGCCACACTCGTCGGGTTGCGGGACCATTTTCAAACCCAATTTATTGCGGTGTGGGCCATCATTTTATTTTTCATCCTCCGCAGTATCGGCATTGCATTCGTTTGGGTTGCTGAGTTCGCATCGCTTATTGTCTACGAGATCTTGCTCGCAACCGGATTCATGCATATAGATAAGATTACGCAGACCCAAGAGGTCATTACGTATTAATATTTAATGGATTTTTAATGTCCGCGTAGTATCATAGGAAATGCCATGAAAGATTATTATCATATTTTGGGGGTTGCAAAAAACGCTTCCGACGAGGAAGTGAAAAAGGCGTACCGCAAGCTCGCGCATCAGTACCACCCGGACAAGCCGGGCGGCGACGAAAGCAGGTTCAAGGAGATCAACGAAGCGTACCAGGTGCTTTCGGATAGGACGAAGCGCGCCCAGTACGACCGTTTCGGCACGGCGGAGCCGGGAGTGGGGTTCGGCGGTACCCAATGGGGCGGTTTTCCGGGAGGAGCGCCAAATTGGGAAGGGTTCGGATTCGGTTTTGATCCGCAAAATTTCGGCGATATGGGCGACCTCGGCGACATTTTTGAGAGCTTTTTTGAAGGGATGGGCGTGCGTCCCGCGCGAAAAACGTACGAGCGCGGTTCGGATCTTGAAATGCACGAGGAAATCACGCTTGAGGAAGCGTTCCGCGGCGTGACGAAAACCCTGCACTTGCGTACGTTCGTGCAATGCGCGAAGTGCGGCGGCAAGGGCGCCGAGGCAGGGAGCGGTTTTGAAAAATGTTCCACCTGCGACGGGCGCGGCGAGATCCGCGAGCAGCGCCGGACGTTCTTCGGCAGTTTCTCGCAGGTAAAGATCTGTGAGAAGTGCCACGGCACGGGAGAAGTGCCGAAAAAATCATGCAGCACGTGCAAGGGAGCGGGCCGGATGGAGGCCGCGCGCGAGGTAAACGTGGAACTCTTGCCGGGCATTGAGGACAACCAATTGATCAAGGTGAAGGGGATGGGCGAGGCGGGCGAGCGCGGTACGGCGGCGGGCGATCTTTACATCCGCGTGCGCGTGAAGCCGCATCACCTTTTTGAACGCAACGGGAATGACCTCGTCGTCGCGCGGGAATTGAACGTCATCCATCTTCTCCTTGGAAAGAAAATTGAGGTTCCGACCATCTCGGGCGGCAAGATCGCCGTGGAGATCCCCGCGCACTTCAACCTGAAAGACAATTTGCGTATCCCGGGCGAAGGCATGCCGCGGTTCGGTTCGTATGGCCGCGGCGATCTTTTCGTGAATTTCATTATCAAGGCGCCAAAGAAGCTAAGTGCGAATGCGAAGAAATTACTGGAGGATTTGGAGGAGGGAGGATAGGACGTTAAAAGGATCTATAATAAAACCGTGCCGCTGGACATAGGGGTAGGCATTTTCGCATCAGTTTTCTTAGGCCGATTTTTTGGAATCGCGTTCACGCCGATTTTTCTCGCAGGCGGCATTTTATTTTCCCTCCTGCCCGACTTTGATTTTCTCTTCACACTGAAAAAGGGGACTACCGCAAGGGCGCATGAACATCGCGATTTGTTTCATTATCCGCTGTTATTCATTCCCATTGGAACGATCATCATTTCTTTTTTTGATTACCGATGGGCCGCACTATTTGCGATAACGACATTTTTGCATTTTCTTCATGATTCAATCGGGCTCGGATGGGGCGTTCGGTGGTTCTATCCATTGTCACAAAACTACTATGCGTTTTTCTATCAGTACGATATTTCAAGAAACAAACTACCCGCAAAAACACTCTACGTATGGAGCGGGGAAGATGTCCGGCGTCTCTCAGTGCACTACGGCGATAAAGATTGGATTAAAAACATTTACCTAAGATTTCACCCTTACGCAATTGCAGAGTTTTTAGTATTTCTTTTTTCGCTGGTGATTTTATATGAGTATTGGTTGCGCTGACAATGTCCGGATTTCTGGATATCGGAACCAGTACGAACGTGATATTATTTTCTCATGCATATAAAGATATTGCAGTGGAATGTTTGGAATGAGGAAGGTGTAGGAAACATTATACGATTCGTCAAGAAAGTGAATCCCGACATTGCTTGTTTTCAGGAGCTTGTGGTGGGCGGAAAATGGAACAAGTACGAAGATGTTCCGAAAAAAATAGCGAATGAACTGCATTTTTATTACGCCTTCTTTCCTGCTCAAAAACAGCCGAACGAAAAAGGAGAACAATTTCCGTTCGGCAATGGGATTTTCAGTCGGTTCCCAATTAAAGCCGTATTTTCCCGACATGTCCAAAAGGAAATGCCCTATACAGGAAATTATTCAACCTTGGGACGAATATATGGAGAAGTGAGGGTTGCCGTGCCGGGAAAGCGCGCGCTTGTCGTGGGCACGACGCATACCTCTTATACAAAACGTTTCGTCACAACACCCGCAAAGCGGAAAGAAGCCGATGCGCTTCTCAGCATCCTTAGGCGGAAGAAAAGGAATTTTATTTTCACGGGAGATCTCAATGCATCCCCTCGTTCTTATACCATTGAGAACATTCAAAGATACCTCAAGCACTGTGGTCCGGATTTCCGCGAGAACACATGGACGACGAAGCCGTTTGACTACCGCGGATTCAGGGAAACCAAACTCCGCTGGCGCCTTGATTATGTTTTTGCCACAAAGGACGTAAAAGTCCTCTCCTCCCGCATTCCTAAGACAAAATATTCCGACCATCTGCCGATTCTGCTTGAGATTGATGTCTAAGGGGCGGCATGAATAGTGCGATACAAAATGTCGTCCGTGCTCCACACATTGAAATCCGCACTGTTTTTCTTTATAATAACGAATGATTTAATGTGATCGCCCCCATAGCTCAGTTGGCAGAGCAGCTCGCTTTTAACGAGATGGTCCTAGGTTCGAGTCCTAGTGGGGGCACATGAAGCAGAGCGCTGAAACCATTGAAAGAATAAAATTACTTCGGCAGCAAGGTTTCACCTTGGGTGAAATTATCACCGAAACGAACATTCCCAAGTCAACCGCATTTTATCACATAAAAAATTTAGCAAAGTCCAACTATCTTAAAGGAAGACTCCTCGCCATCAATCGCGCCAAGCAGAAAACATTAACCGACGGGAGGCGTGGTAAATCTGTAAAGCCGTATTCTTACCGGGTGCCATTGGAATGGAATGCGGCCTTTGTTGGTTTGGTGGCTCATTTTATGTTTGATGGAGAAATTTCGCGGGTTTCATCTATTTACAACAATCGGAGCCGAACACTGGTAAATAACGTCATCTCGCTTATGGATACAGTCCTGGGAGTTTCTGATTATAAATTGCTCAGGAAGCCAGATGGCGTGTTGAGGGTGAGCTATCATCATGTTGAAATTGCAGCGTTTTTGAGACAGAAAGTCAGAGAACTTTTAAGTTATATCCGTGGCGGTTCTTATGAGGAGAAGACCGCATTTTTGAAAGCCTTTTATGACGACGAAGGCAACGTTACGTTTACTCCAAGAAAACGGATCGTCCGCGGATACCAGCATTCTTTAGAAATTTTGCAGTTAGTGAAGGAATTGCTTGCCGACCTCGGCATCGCGAGCCGGATGGAAGCGCGATTTTATGAACTCTGTATTTCACGGAGAGCCGATCTTTTGAGATTTAGAGATGTCATAAATTTTTCGGACGGCGTTTGTATAAATGGATTACGTTCAAACAGTGTTTGGAAAGAATCTTTGGAGAAAAAGGAAATATTGGAAAGGTTGATAAATTCCTACAGATGCTAAAATAAAGGTATGGAGAACATCCCTGTGCCAATTTCTCCGGTGACGCAAGCACCAGATGCACGCCTGTCTATCTGTCCCGCGTGCCATCAGCCGGTGCAGCCGGAATTTTATTTTTGTCCGAACTGCGGAGGGGCGCTCAAAGAGAAACCACTTTCCACGACGGCGGCAACGCAGGCATGGATTTATGCGTTGAGCATTGTTATGCCGTGGATCGCGTTCCTGGCGTTACATTATTGGCCGGGGGTCAAATATATCAGATCCGACGATGAAAATGCGAAACAGATCGGCATCATCGCCTCCGTGCTTATGGGAATCTCAACGGTTGTCATGATGTGGCTTTTGATCGTGTGGACGCAGCAGCTGGTCCAGTCGTCATTAAATGAGGTGGGGAATTTGGGGAATTTTGGGGGAGGGCTCTAAAAAGCTTTTCAATGACGAAATGGATTGTGGGGGTGGATGAAGTTGGCCGCGGCGCGCTTGCGGGACCGGTCGTGGTTGCTGCCGCAGCAGTGCCCGCCGGATTTAAACCGCACAATCGCATACTCGGCATATTAAAAGATTCCAAGAAGTTGAGCGCGAAGAAGCGCGAAGCGTGGTGCGCGTATTGGAACGAACATCAGATTGTAGAATTCGCTTTAGCGCGTGTGTATCCGCGACAGATAGAGAAGCGGAACATTTCAAAAGCCGCCAATCTTGCGGCAGCGCGGGCTTTTGGAAGATTGACGGGGATAAGGAACTGCCGCGTTTTCCTTGATGGCGGCCTTTTTTTGGGCAATGGCGAGCAGCCTACGGGTGCAAAGACAATCGTGAGGGGCGACGAAAAGATAAACGCCGTAAAGATTGCCTCGGTTGTGGCGAAGGTTCATCGCGACCGCCTGATGCGGCGGCTTGCGAAGCGATACCCGGCATACGGTTTTGAAATCCACAAAGGATACGGAACGAAAGCGCATCGGAAGGCGATCCAAACGCACGGCCCCTGCCCCGCGCACCGTTTGACGTTCGTCGCAAAATCATCTATCATGGACGCATAGACACGCGGCAAGGCAATGGGAGGCGTACCAGTCAAACATCACTCAAAAGGGAAAGTGGGTCGGCGGCGTTCGCATTTGGCGATGAAAAAACAGCGCCTGTTTGTCTGTAAAAATTGCGGCGCGCCGAAATTGGCGCACCGCGCCTGCGCGCAATGCGGAGCAAAATGAAGGCGCGCGGATAGCGGGGCGGTCAGTTCTTTAGAAACACAATGGCAACCAGACACTTAATTCGGACCGTGATTCTCCAAACCCTCTATGAGTGGGATTTTTACGGTCGCAAAAAGGACGTGACGGAGATTCTGGAGCGGAACCTCGCCGAATTCGCGCCCAGCATTGATGAGCCGGAGTTCGCGTGGAAAATTTTGAAGGGCGTCGTGGAGCACACGAAACACATTGACAATGTGATCACGAAAGCCGCTCCCGAGTGGCCGCTGGACAAGATCGCCATCATTGACCGCAACATCCTGCGCATCGGCCTCTACGAGCTTTTGTACGCCGATCCCGAAGAAGTGCCGCCGAAGGTGGCCATCAACGAAGCGATTGAGCTTGCGAAGAATTACGGGGGACCGAACGCGGCGCGGTTCGTGAACGGCGTTTTGGGAACGATCTACCGCGAAGTAGGAGAGCGGAAGGCGGCGGACGTAGAACGTTCCACGCAAAAAAAATGATGGATACCACACCATTACAGAAAAAACTCGGAATTTCATTCAAGAACGAAGACCTATTGACCGAAGCGCTGACCCACCGTTCGTACTTGAATGAGTTCCCGAGATGGCGGTTGCCGCACAACGAGCGCCTGGAGTATCTCGGCGACGCGGTTTTGGAATTGCTCGTTTCGGAAGCGCTTTTCGCAAAATTTCCCGATTATCCCGAAGGAAAATTGACCGTGCTCCGCGCGGCGCTTGTGAACTACCAAATTTTGGCGCGCATCGCGGAGTCCATCGGTTTGGATGGTTTCATTCTGATGTCGCGCGGCGAACGGAAAGATACCGGCAAGGCGCGCGAGGTTATCCTCGCGAACGCGATTGAGGCGGTGATCGGTGCGATGTACCTTGACCAGGGGATTGAAAAAGTTCACGCGTTCGTGAAAAAGAACATTGTGAGTAACCTGGAGGATGTGATGAAGACGAAAAGCTACCGGGACGCGAAGAGCGAACTGCAGGAATTGATCCAGGAAAGATTGCGCATCACCCCTACCTATCGCGTGATGGAAGAAACGGGTCCCGCGCACCAGCGTGTCTTCAAAATGGGCGTTTATTTCGGGGACAAGTTTGTGGCGGACGGCGAGGGAGCATCCAAACAGGAAGCAGAACTTGACGCAGCGAAGCACGCGCTCCAAAAACGTCTCCCGTAACGCAATGGCACATTTTTTGAAGCGGCTTGAATTGAACGGATTCAAATCCTTCGCGGGGAAGACGGTTTTGGAATTTCCGGCGGGGATTGTGGCGATCGTGGGGCCGAATGGGTCAGGGAAATCAAACTTGGTGGACGCCATGCGATGGCTTCTCGGCGAGCGGGATGCGAAAAATCTGCGCGGCGGTAAAGTGGAAGACCTTATTTTCGCCGGGACCCAGAAGCGTCCGCGCGTGGGTATGGCGAACGCCAGTTTGCACTTTGAGAACCGGAACAAGTTTTTCCCGGTGGATTTTGAGGAGGTTATGATCACGCGGCAGGTTTCGCGCGGCGGCGACAGCAAGTATTTTTTGAATAAGGCGGAGGTGCTTCTCCGCGACCTTGTTGATTTCTTTGCAAAGGCGCGCATGGGCTCGCGCGGGCTCATCATTATAGGCCAGGGCGACAGCGATCTTTTTGTCCGCTCAACGCCCATGGAGCGCCGCGAGATGATAGAGGAACTTTTAGGTCTCCGCGAATATCAGCTCAAAAAGGCGGATGCGGAGCGGCGGTTGAAGAATAGCCGGATCAATTTGGATAAAACGAAAGCGCTGGTTGAAGAAATCCTGCCGCACTTGCGGTCACTGAAGCGGCAGACGAACCGGTGGGAAAAGCGCGGCGCGCTTGAGGAGGAATTGCGCGGGCTGGAGGCGATCTTTTTCGGCTTCCGATTGAAGGAGCTCGCGCGGCAGAGCGGGGAAGTGGAAGAAAAGATTGCGGTAAACGAGAAACAGCGGGAGATTTTGGACCGCGCGCGGCGCGAGGCGGAAACGCGGCAGGCGGAGATTGAAGCGAGCCAGCCGGCGGAGCAGAAGAACCTTGCGGCGATCCGCGCCGAGATCGGGTCGTTGGGGGAGAAACGAAGTGCCCTGCAGAAAGATCTCGGGCGCTTGGAGGCGCAGATTGAGCTCAGAGAATCGGGAGAAACTGGCGTCACAAGCAGCAGTCCCTCCGCAGAGCGCCTTTTGAACCTGGTGCGTATGGTGAAGGAAGAGCTGGAACGCGCGCTTGAGGAAGATGCGCTTGAACTGCATGCGACGGCAGAAAATATCCTGGAGGAAATTAAGGATGTCCTCGTAGAGAAAGAAAAGGAAGGCGGAAAATCGAAAGACGCGGAGGGCGGGCTTAAGGCGCAATTTGAGAAAATATCCCGCGACCTCGTTTCTCTGGAGAAAGAAGTTCTTGGGCTTCGGGAAAAAGAAAAATCCTTTGAGCAAAGCCAGGAAAGTTTTTACAAGGTTTTCAAGGCCGCGGTTGCGGATGTGCAGGCGGCGAAGGACCGGATAGGGGAATGGGAAAACGAGCATCGGGAGCATGTGCTCCAGAAAGAGCGGGTGGATTTGCGGCGCGGCGAGGTATTGCACCAAATTGAGCAGGCGGGGCGGCGCGCGGAGGAATTCGCGCACGCGGAGGTTCCGGAAGCCATGCACGAGGGCGATCTTCATGCAATGGAGCAGCGGATTTTCCGACTGCGTGGCGATCTTGCATCCATCGGTGAGATTGATCAAGCACTTATGAAAGAAGCGCGCGACACCGAAACGCGGTACGCCTTCCTTACAAAGGAATCCGAAGACCTTGAAAAAGCAGTTGCGGACCTCACGCGCCTCATGCAGGAATTGAGCGAAAAGATAAAAACGGAATTTGATAAATCGCTTACGAAGATCAATGAGGAATTCGGCAAATTCTTCGCGCTTATGTTCGGCGGCGGCATGGCAAAGTTGAAGGTGGAAAAGCCAAGGGTGGCAAAAGTGGAGGCGGGCGACGCGGAGGAAGGCGATGCTGGCGAGGGAGCGATGCGTGACGAGGGAGAGAAGGCCGAGGAGGAAATGGCGATAGAAAAAGACGGCGGCGTGGACATTGACATCCGCCTGCCGCGGAAGAAGGTTACGACGCTTGACATGCTCTCGGGCGGCGAGCGGAGCTTGGTCGGCATCGCCGCGCTTTTCGCGATGGTGGCCGTAAGTCCGCCGCCGTTTCTTGTGCTGGACGAGGTTGACGCGCCTCTTGACGAGCGCAATGCCCGCCGCTTCGGCGACATGCTCAAAGATTTTTCAAAGCGGACGCAATTTATCATCGTGACCCACAACCGCGCGACGATGGAGGTGGCGGACATCCTCTATGGCGTGACGCTTGGCGAGGACGGGACGTCAAAGATCGTTTCCCTGAAGCTGGAACCGGCTGCGGCGTGAGCCGTGTTAACATTATCTTGTGAGCCCGCGCCTCTTTTTCCTTTTTCACGTCCATTCGGAAAGATCCCATGATAGCTCGACCACAATTCGCGAATATGTGGCATACTTGGAAAAAACCCTGAAAGAAAAAGAATATGCGGTTTTAGGCGTATCGGACCATAACGTAATTCCATTATTGGTAAGCCAAGCGATAAGTTTTTCCACCGAAAAGGTACTGGTCATCCCGGGCATCCAGTGGAAAATAAAAAAAAGGATGACCGACGCCGTTTTAAAGCTAGTTGCAAGAAGGGAACTCCTGACTTTCGGCAATCATGACGATCTGAGGGGCTACACCGAGAAGCTTCATTACCGAATTCTGCCTAACGAAGAGATCTTTGCTAATCTCACCGAAGAAGAGTTTTTAGAGTATGTCGCTCACAAACGGGAAATGATGATCATCGTCCCGCACCCGAAGCATTTCGTCGTCGATTATTATGGAAAGAAACAGATCAAACGTCTAAAGAGAGAGTTGGATGAGCGCAACGTCCGCCTCCCATTTTTGATAGAGGACAAGACCGGATACGATCCCTTCCCGAGGATCCTTTATGCATACAAAGGGAAATATCTAACCATTGGCGATCCGGATGCACATGAAATATTCAGCATATTGGGGACGAGGTCTCTCTTCTCCGTAGAAACGTTTATCAACGCCCCCGAGAACGAAAGAATAATCAATCTATGGCGAAAGACTCTGCGCACAAATAGCCACGAGTATTATCAAGAAACAATTTTGGCGATATTCAAGCTGCTCGTTGAGCACAATGAGGACATCTATGTTAAAAAACACTACCTTAGGGCATGGATCCAGTTCTTTCATTCCGTACCGATGTTCGCGAAGAGAAGATTCAGCAACTTTCCCTATAATTTCCTGAAATGAATTGAAAAACTTTTTGTTAGGTGCTATTATCTTCTAAAGAGAAACAGGGGCTCATAGTATAGTGGTAATACGCCGCATTCGCATTGCGGAGACGCGAGTCCGATTCTCGCTGAGTCCACAAGGAAAACGAAATCTATGAAAAAGTCAGAGTATGTCTCAAAAAGTTTGATAAGCGCGGTCGGTACGTTTTTATATGTCGCTGCGGTTGCCTGGCTTGGTTTCAATAGCCAGGCGATCTTCGGCAGGACGACCAGTTTTCTTACGCCGTTGTTCGCGTTGCTGCTGTTCGTCGTATCGGCTTCCATAACGGGACTATTGGTTCTGGGAAGACCCATTTACCTATATTTGAACGGCCTTAAAAAGGAAGCATTTGTTCTGCTCTTTGCCACGCTCGCATGGTTGATTTTGTTCCTTATCGGAGTGGTGATTGTGCTATTGCTGCAATAACGCGTAACATGAAAATCGTGTGGAAATTTCTGAAATACATCACGAATAACGAGGAGAAATCGCGGCACGAGGAGATCTTTGATGCGATTTTTTGGGTGATTGAAACAGTGGCGCTTGTTTTCGGTACCTGGATCCTTATTGCGATGCACGACCCGCAGTGGATTGCGTTTCTATTTATTGAATATTGCTGGGCGATGGACAATTTGCGGCATAACCGGCCGTAATCCTATGGATAAAATCACACTTTGGTTCATCATTGGGTTTGTGGCGCTCGCGGTAGCGGTCGTGATTGTGGCGGGTGTCTTGTCCGGCGGATTTTCTACGGGATCAAACAGCAGTTCAACTCCCAAGGGATTCGTGGCGACCACGGTGCCCGCGATCGCGTCTTCCGACTGGACGCGCGGCAATCCGAAAGCAAGCGTGACCGTGATTGAATATGCCGACTATGAATGCCCGGCATGTGCCGAATGGGCGCCGATCATGAGCCAGCTTGTGCAGAATTTCAGCAGCACGGTCCTTTTCGCATTCAGGAATTTTCCATTGTATTCCATTCACCCCGATGCGCAGATTTCCTCACAGGCGGCGGAAGCGGCAGGGCTTCAGGGAAAATATTGGGAGATGCACGGCGTGCTGTATCAAAAACAAAGCGAGTGGGTGGCCGCATCGCCGGACGCAGTCGTGGGCCAATATTTTGACGGCTACGCTGCCTCGCTCGGTTTGGACGTGAATAAGTTTAACCAGGACATCAATACAACCAAGGTGACGGATAAGATTGCTGCCGATGTGGCAAGCGGGAACGCTGCTTCCATTGACCACACACCGACCTTCTTCCTAAATCGGACGCAGATTCCGAATCCGAACGGCTTTGATGACTTTAAAGCGGTGATTGACCGAGCCCTTGCGTCATCCACAGCCGGCTAGGCTGAATCGGTTATAATAATAGGGTAGCCTAAAGGTCGACAGTTTTGGGGGTTTGTCATGAAATAATGATAATACAGAGTTGGACGGAGTTTGTGGTGGTGTCGCTCCAGAGCGTATGGCTCCAATTCGCGAGCTTTGTGCCGAACCTGATCGGAGCAATCATCGTTCTTATCCTCGGCCTTATCGTCGCCGCAGCGCTGGGAGCGCTCGTGGAAAAGATCTTTGAAGCGCTTCGCCTGGACACGTTTCTTCAAAAGCTTGGTCTGAGGCCCTATTTTGAACGCGCCGGCCTGCGCCTTCGGGGATCGTATTTCCTCGGCCGCCTGGTCTACTGGTTCATTGTGATTGCGTTTCTGCTTGCGGTGTGCGGCAGCCTGGGCCTCTACGCACTCTCAAACTTCTTGGGCGCGGTGCTCACGTATATTCCGAACGTGATCGCGGCGGTGCTCATCATGCTCGCGGCGGTGGTCGTGGGGCATTTCATGCGGCGGGTCGTGATGGCGTCGGTTTTGAGCGCAAAGCTCCACGCGGCGCACTTCTTGGGGACGCTCACGTGGTGGGCGATCGTGATCTTCGGGTTCCTTGCGGCGCTTACGCAGCTAGAGATTGCGGTTTCTATCATCCAAAGCATTGTGACGGGATTCATCGCGATGCTTGCCCTGGCGGGCGGTTTGGCCTTCGGCCTTGGCGGGAGGGAATACGCGACATACCTTTTGGGAAAGTTGCGCGATCGCACGGAAGCGCGATAGAGTTTGTGAAAAGATTCTAAATTTGGCAGCGAGGCAAAAACCAAATTTATGTGCGTAGCATCTAAAACCCCGCTTGACGCGGGGTTTTGGATTTTGCTACACTGTTCCCTATGTTGGCGATCAAGTTGCAGCGTATCGGCAAGAAGCATCATCCAAGCTATCGGTTGGTTGTTGCCGAGAAGCGGTCCAAAATGGCGGCACCGCCCGTGGAAGACCTTGGCTCGTACCATCCGCTTACAAAAGTGGCAGCGTTGAACAAGGAGCGTGTTGCGCATTGGGTGAAAATGGGCGCGCAGCCGACGCTTACGGTGCATAATTTGCTTGTGGCGCACGGGGCGCTTTCCCTTCCGAAGAAGACGGTGAAGACGAGAAAGAAAGCAAAAGCGGGGGAAGGGGCGGCAGTCGGCGCTGCGGCAGCTTCTGCAGACAAAGAGAAAATGGCCGGAACCGCTGCGGCGGCACAATAGCGAAAGGTCGAAAGCACAAACAGAAGTTCAATGGCGAATTCATCTACTGCAGATCAGGAATTCCTTGAGTATCTGGTGAAGTCTCTCGTGGACCATCCGGAGGACGTGAAGGTTGACCGAAAGGTTGACGAAATGGGCGTTTTGCTCTCCCTTCGCGTGAACGCGATGGACATGGGCCAGGTGGTCGGCCGTCAGGGCGCGACCGCGAAGGCCATCCGCTCGCTTTTGAGGATCGTCGGCGTCAAGAACAACGCCCGCGTGAATCTGAAGATTGAAGAGCCGGAAGGGAGCACAAGGCCTCCGAGGACCGAACGACCGAGAGGCGAAGGAAGACCGGAAGCGACTCGCGACGGGTACTAAGCTATACGCGCAACGTATAACACTTTCGCACAAAAGCCGCCGAGGAGTTGCATCCCGGCGGTTTTTGGTTTACAATCCTATCCAATATGTCGCTGGCCTATACTGATCTCACTAAGGGGATTCTTTTTATTATGGACGGGGCGCCGTACGAGGTGCTTGAGTCCCATTTTTTGCGCATGCAGCAGCGGAAGGCCGTGGTGCAGACGCGCATCCGAAATCTCATCACGGGCAAGCTTTTGGACCGCAACTTCCAGGCGAGCGATACCTTTGAAGAAGCGGAGATTGAAAAGAAAAATGCGATATTCATCTACGTAAGCAAAGGCGAATATTGGTTTCACGAAGAGGGGAATCCGAAGAACCGCTTTGCGCTTTCGAGTGAACTTTTAGGTGACCGGGGAAGATTCTTAAAGCCGAACACGAAGGTGACGACAGTAGTGTTTGACGAAAAAGTGATCACCCTGGACCTGCCGGTAAAAATGGACTTCAAGGTCATTGAGGCGCCGCCGTCCATTAAGGGCAACACCGCGCAGGGCGGTGCAAAGTCCGTGGTTATAGAAGGAGGAGCAAGCGTCAATGTACCGCTCTTTGTGAACGAAGGCGATTTGATTCGCATTAATACCGAAACAGGCGATTACGTGGAGCGAGTATAGCGAGAACTCTGAGCTGCCGCGCGCTTCTCCTTTCTCCGGAGGATGAGATATACCACAATCAGGGCAGAGTAGTTCGCGATCATGAACCATGGTGCGGCCCACGAAAATCCGTAGAGGAATTTCCAATGTGAAATTGGCCAGAAGAGCGGCGTGGGGAAGAATTGCGCCGAGTGCGTTGGGATATCTATAAGGATGTGCAAGAGCCAACCGCCGAGCTCCCAAATGGGCCGCCGGAAAATGAGCCACGCGAGGAGAAAGGCCGCTCCGAAGATAATCACACTGTGGCTAATGTCATAGAGATTATAGGCGAGCCGGATGATGGGGATCTGCGTCGCAAGTGTTCCTATGGGAACGGTTTGGGGGCGGGAAATTTGCGCGAGGGACATATTGCCCGAAAGCACGCCGAACGCAATCACGAAGAACGGGATCGTGAATGCAAAAAGATCGGGGAAAATTCCCCAGAAGGTCGCGTGCCAGACATTCAGGTGCTTCGGCTGCTTGATAAACGTTGGTTTGTCGCCCTCGTGCGGCCCGGCCTTTTTCAGTTTTAGGTTTACCGCTCGGGCGGCGGCCGCCGTCCAAAGCCCGTGCGCAAAGATGTCCATGCGTTTTATTATATGCTACATTGTGGGCTACCATTATAAAGGACGGAAGATATGAAAAAAATCACCCGAAAAACGGTTTTTGTCGCCATGTCGGGCGGGGTGGATAGTTCCGTTGCGGCGATGCTGTTGCGGGACCAGGGCTATGATATCGTGGGTGTTTTTATGCGTTGTTACAATCTGGACGGCTGCGCCGAGCGGGATGCGGAGGACGCGCGCCGCGTGGCGGAGCATTTGAGGATCCCGTTCTATGCCTGGGATTTTGAAGAGGAATACAAACGGCGCGTGGTGGATTATATGATTGAGGGCTACCGCGCGGGGGTGACGCCCAATCCGGACGTGATGTGCAACCGCGAGATCAAATTCGGAATATTTTTGAAAAAGGCGCTCGCTATGGGGGCGGATTACGTGGCGACCGGGCACTACGTGCGGCTCAAGGAACGGAGAAATGACCTGGATGAGAAAACCTTTTCGCTTTGGGCGGCGAAAGACAAAACAAAGGATCAATCGTATTTCTTGTGGACGCTCACGCAGGCGCAACTTGCGCACTGCCTTTTTCCGATCGGCGATTACCTGAAGTCCGAAGTGCGCGCGATGGCGCGCCGCGCCGGATTGCCTACGGCGGAGAAAAAAGATTCGCAGGGAATCTGTTTTTTGGGGAAAATTCCCCTCGCCGACTTTTTGAAGCAATACATTCCCGTGCGGCGCGGTGCGCTTGTGACAACCGAAGGCAAGAAGATCGGAGAACATTCCGGCGTGGAGTTTTACACCATCGGCCAGCGGCACCTCGGCGCCGATTTCAAGTTTCCGCGAACCGGCGGTGCCACGGAACGCAAACCGTTTTACGTGGCCGCAAAGAAGGTGGAGGGAAACGTTGTTGTGATCGCGGAAGGAAGCGGGAATCCAGCGCTGTATCAGAAATCATTGGAATTAGCGAATGTAAATTTCATCCATCAGTTACCGGATACCGGCAACCGGGTACCGGTATTCGCCCGCGTCCGCTATCGGCAGCCGCTCTCGGCGGCGAACCTAGCTGTCATAAAGGACGGAAATTATCGGCTTCAATTTGAGAAACCGCAGAAATTTGTTGCCCCCGGGCAGTCGGCAGTTTGGTACTCGAAAAGCGGCGAAATGCTTGGCGGAGGCGTCATTCTATAGAGGAGGTTAGGGGAGATTGACATCATACCCCACTCAGCTATAATGGAACCCGTGACCGTAACGACTGCTTTTTTACAATTGAATAGCAGTAGAGAGTTTTTTAGTTGTCCCAATTTATTCTTTTTTGGCAACGTTTTTGAGTGATCAAACAATGTTGCGTGGAATTCGTTCGAACCCCTCTATAGAGGGTTTGAATGACGGTTGGCAACGAGGCAAAAAACGAGAATTTATTCTCGCTTTTGGCGAGTGAACCAACCGGGCAGAGCGCAAGCTCTGCCAAGCTCAAATTCTTTTTTAAGAGGATTTGATCCTGGTCCAGGATGAACGCTGGCGGCGTGGATAAGGCATGCAAGTCGAGCGATTCGTGTTTTGAAATTGTTTGAGATTACATCAAGAACAGTGGATGTTCACGAGGAGCGGCGAACGAGTTAGTAACACCTTGGTACGTACCTCAAAGACGGGCACAGCTCGCCGAAAGGCGGGGTAATTCCCGATAGTCCCGCAAGGGTAAAGTCGCAAGACGCTTTGAGATCGGCCTAGGCCCGATCAGCTAGTTGGTAAGGTAACGGCTTACCAAGGCTATGACCGGTAGGGGAGGTGAGAGCCTGACCCCCAACGACAAGACTGAGACACGGCTTGTACACCTACGGGTGGCAGCAGTCGAGAATATTCGACAATGGGCGAAAGCCTGATCGAGCGACGCCGCGTGCAGGATGAAGGCCTTCGGGTTGTAAACTGCGGTAGTAACATGACAATGCAAATGAGTGTGTTACGGAAAGAGGTGGGTAACTACGTGCCAGCACCAGCGGTAAAACGTAGACCTCGAGCGTTATCCGGATTTATTGGGCGTAAAGAGCGTGTAGGCGGTTTTGTGCGTCTTCTGTTAAAGCCCAGGGCCTAACCCTGGAAGTGCAGGAGATACGGCGAAACTGGAGGAGGTTAGAGGTGCATGGAACGCACGGTGTAGGGGTGAAATCCGTTGATATCGTGCGGAACACCAAAGGCGAAGGCATTGCACTGGGACCTTCCTGACGCTGAGACGCGAAAGCGTGGGGAGCAAAAAGGATTAGATAAATCCTGTCTCCGGTTTGTACCGGAGCGAATGGTGTCCCCCTCAATGGCAACATTGGGGTGTGCATCTAGCTGTATCGGGGAAGCCCATCAGTCGGTGGGGAATCCCGAGGGAAGTCGGCGCAATCGCGCATCGACCCCGTAGAGACTATGCAAGTCAGAAGATAGAAAATGACAAAGTCATTTTTGTCGGATCAAACTAAAGAACTCATTTTAGGTTCACTCTTGGGAGATGGATCGCTTCGGATTCACGAGCCATACAAGAATGCACGATTTTCCTTTCGTCACACGATTCGCCAGGAAGAATATTTTTTCTGGAAAGTCAGACAGTTGAAAGAGATTTCAACCGACAAGTGTTGGTGGTGGCAGGAGAAAAATGGTTTGGGCGGCCCGATGTTGCGTTATCAAAGCGCTGCGCTTGAACCGCTGACCGATCTGTATGGCCTTACGCATGAGCGAGGCAAGTTCGCGATTCGGCGCAAATGGCTGAATATGCTTACCCCTCTTTCCCTTGCGGTTTGGTGGCTTGATGACGGTTCATTGGTGGTAAATAGCCGGAGGGGAGTGTTATGCACCGATTCGTTTTCCTATGAAGAGCAGAAACTTTTGGCCCGCTACCTGCTTGTCAAGTGGCACGTAAGAGTTTCTATTGGCAAGATAACGCGGATCAGAGAGGGAAAAGTGCATGAGTACTATCGTCTTTGGATTCGCTCCAGCGAGGAATTGAAGAAATTGCTTGCAATTATTTTGCCATTTGTAAAAGTTCCATCCATGTTACCTAAAGTGATGCTTCTTTATCGTGATTCTGAATTGCAACAACGCTGGATTTCTGAAGTGGTCCATCTTACTGGATTCCCGGAAACTGTAGTGCAAAGCTGCGTTTCGGCGAAGAAGGGAAAATGGAAAGCTTTCAGAAAATGATATAGTCCGATCCTCCGAGCAATCGGAGCGCGCAAAAATATTGCGCAAACTAAATCTACAAGAAGACCCTTGTAGTCCACGCCCTAAACGATGCCTGCTTGGTGTTTCGAGTATCGACCCTCGGAGTGCCGTAGCTAACGCGTTAAGCAGGCCGCCTGGGAAGTACGGCCGCAAGGCTAAAACTCAAAGGAATAGACGGGGACTCGCACAAGCGGTGGAACATGAGGTTTAATTCGACAATAAGCGAGGAACCTTACCAGGGCTTGAAATTCTTGCTGAAAGGCGTTTGAAAGGATGCCCTTCTCACAAGGACAGCAAGGACAGGTGTTGCATGGTTGTCGTCAGCTCGTAGTTTGAACCGTTCCCTTAAGTGGGGTAACGAGCGCAACCCCTATCGAGTGTTACAAGTGTCACTCGGAACTGCCCAGCCCTATTCGCCGGAACCAATGAATCAGTTGGTGAATGTTCGGACGAATAGTGCTGGGAGGAAGGAGGGGATGACGTCAAATCCGCATGGCCCTTTGATGCCCTGGGCTACACTCGTGTTACAATGGCAGCGACAATGGGTCGCCAACCCGCAAGGGGGAGCTAATCCCATCAAACGTTGCCCCAGTTCGGATTGAGGGCTGCAACCTGCCCTCATGAAGCCGGAATCGCTAGTAATCGCGAATCAGCCACGTCGCGGTGAATACGTTCTCGAGTCCTGTACTCACTGCCCGTCACTGCAAGGAAGCCGGGAATACCTGAAATCTCCTTTTGGGGATAAGGGTAAGCTCGGTGACATGGCAGAAGTCGTAGAAGTAAACTACTTTGTTGCGACTTTCGGAAGGTAACTTCCGACAACCAAATCTGGCTATATGCTGGAACATCTGAGTATCCGACATTACTGGATTTAATGAATATTTTATAGAGATTTAATATTCATTGAGTACAGTAACAATATGATCGGTGCAGACAATCAGCAGGCAACCCGGCATAGTGCCGGAGAGTCCTCAGAGACTATACGCCAGACTCCTCTTTCTAAGGAAGAAATTCTCGCTTATCTGCACGGTGCATTGCACGATGCATCGCGAAACAAACGAACGCGCATTCGTTTTGTTCAGAAATATCCCGAATGGCTAATCTTGCTACATAATCTATTGGCGGAGATTGGATATCATTCTTGGATATATAAAGAAGGACAAAACCGAAACTTGTACGCACTCGAAACGACCTGTAAGGAATTGGATTTTTCTTATAATCCGGTTACGATCAGCGATCGCTCCGAGAAAATAATGTATGTGCGCGGGTTCTTTGATGCCGAAGGAGGGATACCAAGAAATTCTGGAAAGTTCTATATACAACTTGTCCAGAAGAACTTTCCTAAAATCAGCGCGATTAAACAATTGCTTGCTGATCTTGGCATAAAGAGTGGAATAATTCATAATCCAAGTCAAAAAGTTGACCCCGATTATTGGAGAATATTCATTCTTAAAGAAAGCCATCGGTTATTTGCAGATAAGATCGGGTCATGGCATCCGATCAAGCGGGAAATATTTAGAGAAAGGATGAAGATATAGTCCATGCCGCGTGGCGACACGCGGGGGGAACATGAACAAGGCACGCGTAGCGGAAGCTGTGCGTGGATCAATTAAACTAAGTCGATAGCGCGCGGTCGCGCGTTAAGGTTGGGGCAACTAAAAAGCTCTTTGCGAATGTGATACAATAAGCATTACGAGCATGCCGCAGGGAAAGAGAGTTATGGTGATTGAAGACGACAAGTTCTTGTCTTCCTTGATCAAGGCGCGCCTTGAAAAGGACGGCTATACGGTCATCCAGGCGTTTGACGGCGGCGAGGCGATCGAGTTTTTGCGGAAAGAAAAGCCAGATCTTATTACCCTTGACCTTGTTATGCCGCGCGTGACTGGATTTGAGGTATTGCAGGCGATCTCCATCACGCCGGGACTTGAAAGAGTCCCCGTCGTGATTCTTTCCAACCTCGCACAAGAATCGGACGTGGAGAAAGCGCGGCAGCTGGGCGCGCAGGAATATTTCGTGAAGGTGAAGATTTCCATTGACGATCTTATCGGAAAAATAGAGGCATTGGCGCATTAATATGATTACAGAAGATATCATGAAAAAAATAAAGCCCGGAGCCAAGGTCCGGGTGTATGAAGGCAAAACCCCTTTTGAGGGGCTTGTGATCGCGCGCAAGCACGGTGCGGAGCCGGGCGCGACTTTCACGGTCCGTGCGATCGTTGCCGGGGTGGGCGTGGAGAAGGTTTATCCGCTGCACTCGCCCTCCCTACAGAAAATACAGATTGTTTCCGGCCCGAAGAAAGTGCGCCGTTCAAAATTGTATTTTGTCCGCGGCATCTCCACCGCGCGCATCCGGGCAAAGCTCGACGTGTCGGTGTAGACCTCTTGCAAGCTTTTTCGCTCCTGCGCAGACGAAGTCGCTCAAAAGCTTGCAAGAGGTCTAGAGCGGCTTGTTTTACTTGTTTTATTGGGAGGTCGTTTTATAATTGTGGAGAAACTGTAGCAATATGCGCGGGTGGCGAAACCGGCAGACGCACTACCTTGAGGTGGTAGCGACCGTAAGGTCGTGGAGGTTCGAATCCTCTCCCGCGCACATATTGACAATCCGTCGAAAATTTCGTACAATTCTCGCTGGAATGAAACTGATAGTTTCTATCGTTTGATAACTTAATTTCTGCAAGGAGGTCAATGTGACCAACCCACTTCCACGAGAAATTCTTGGAGTTGTTTGGGATTTTGACGGGGTTCTCATGCCCGATTCGGAGCAGGTAAATATCGCCGCCGTGGTGAAAACCTTTACCGATCTCCATCTTCCTCCGCTTACTTCTGGAGAAGTCGTTTCCATTCCTGGAAGATCTTCAAAGGTGTTCATCCCCGAGCTGCTCCGTGCGCGTGGCGTTGGATCGGAAGAGGACGCGGAAGTTGTTTCTTTCAACAGAAAGAATTATGACGTCATCTGGCCCGGAAAGGCCACCATGGCACCAAGGCTCACCGAAACAATCCTTTGTCTCACGCATGTTGGCACAGTGCTCGCATTGGCGACAACAAATCGGAAATTGATCATAGATCGATTTCTTACGTCAGTGCTGCCGATTCCCAACCCGTTCCGGGTAATAGTGGCAGGGGAGGACGTACGAAATCACAAGCCCCACCCAGAAGTTTATCAGCTTGTCGCAACACGGCTTGATATCCACCCAAGCAAACTACTCGCAGTTGAAGATACCGCCATTGGAGTAAGGTCTGCTAAGGTGGCAGGACTTTGGTGTGCGGCGATTCCCAACTCTTTTACCAAGTTTCAAGACTTCTCCGAGGCGGACTATCGCCTCAGATCTCTGCATGAAATTCTCACCATCACAGGAGGCACCAAATGAGAGAGGTAATTGTGGTCGGGCTGGGTCATGCCTGGCTCGAATTCTACAAGGCAACGCTGGGCGCGCTTCAAAACGCGAAAACGGTCGATCTTCTGGGCACGGTCGATCCGGCATTTCCGGTTTCGGACGCCGAGACATGGCATGTTCAGGATATCGAGAATATTCCTCAAGAAGCGGTACGTCCCGATGTCGTACCGATCATTCTAACCGCGGACCACTATCACGTGATTGAAAAACTCGCACAGATGGGGTTCAAAAAGATGATGTGTGAGAAACCTCTCGTATCCCGTAGGACGGAAATCGAGAAAGTGCAAGAGCTTGTCGCTCGTTATGCGCTCAAGCTCTATGCGATCGATTTCTATCTTCCCAAGATGCTCGGCCTTCGGGTAATGAGGGGTATCGTGGGGCGGGGCGATCCGCGCTATGAGTGGCTCACCATTTCCAGCCCCGAAGCAGACTTCGGCGAAATGCTTGGCAGGATCGAAAGTGTCGGGGTTCAGGTGATAGAAGCTGGCAAGTTCTGTCTCCCCGATATCGCTGGCCGCCCCTACCTCGCAAAAGACAAGGAGGTCGGCGGGATGGTTCTCGATCTCATAACGCATGTCTGTGGACCACTCTACCAAGCGCAGCTGCTTGGCAGATGGCGAGTGTGCGACGCTTCTCTTTCACGGCTGAGCGACACCACTTCGGGGTATCTTGTTCATGTTGCTGATGTGCGTACCGAGGTGGAAATGTACGTCACCGCTCTCCTTGAGGCAGATGGTATTCCTATCCATCTCGCATTCGGAAAGGTGCCCATCGAGAAGGGTGGTCTTTGGTCGCTTGAGATCCGGGGTAACAAGGGCATGTACTTTGCCGGGCTCAGGACCGGACAGCCTGCAGTTCTCGTGTGCAATGACGGCCGCACCGTTACGTTCTCCTTAGACATCCCAACATACGAGCTTGTTATCAGGGAAGCGTTGCTTTATTTCGACGGACTGCTTCCCGGGTTTGACGGAAACTACGATGCCTTTCTCGCCTCCATGGAGGTGGGACGGGCAATCCTCGGTAAATACGCCCAAAAAAGTACGTAAGAACGATTACAATCGCCCCGACGCTCTCTCAGAGAACGTCGGGGTATCTCTATCTCGGCTAGGAGCGGGGACAACGGTCGTGGAGGTTCGAATCCTCTCCCGCGCACAAAGGCAAAAAGTATAGATTTTAATTGGGTAAAACAGGTTCGAACCCCGGAGCGAATCTATTTAAATAGGAGTATGATTAAGTCATGAACTCCTCATATGTCGCAGCGGTCTTCATTGTGCTGATGGT
>Ga0187882_1000082_pt1 | contig 105993 bp, 91 predicted proteins | sample June2016WEW_19_1_3_FD_132991 | JGI IMG/M metagenome (GOLD analysis project Ga0187882, IMG submission 132991) | Peatland microbial communities from SPRUCE experiment site at the Marcell Experimental Forest, Minnesota, USA - June2016WEW_19_150 | ecosystem: Environmental > Terrestrial > Soil >... | reverse complement strand
TCGCTCGCTTCGGCGCGGTGCCCACGGAACACCCTGCCTCGACGGCAGCGCAAAGCAGCCAACTGAGAGTACGGGTTGCTCTCACAAGGTCACCCTCCTCACAACTCAGAACGTCAGCGATGCACCGAGGCCCAGGCGGCCGCCCGGTGTCACGATCAGACTGACCTGGGCGCTGCTCACCGGCACACTCGCCCAGTCATCCGTGACGATGCCGGAACCGACCACCGCTCCGACCAATCCACCCAACAACGCGCCCGCGGCGGCCACGGCACCGGGGGAGATACACATGAAACCCCGGCAACTGCCGGCCCAGAAGCCAAACCCCGTGCCGACGATCGCGGCGCCGATCAGCACACCAGCCGAGGCGTGCCCGTGCGTGCTGACACTTACCTCAAGAGTGCGAACCGAGTCGAGCGAGACGGCCACATCGAGCGAGTCCGCCTGATACCCAGAGCGGCTCCAGGCCGGGGGAGGCGAATCCGGCTCAAGAACGATCTCGCGCCCGCGCACCACCCGGATGGTACCCACCGAGCGATCCAATCCAGCGGACGGCGCAGTCACCCGCACGCGCTGCCCCGGCTTGAGCGGCGGTGGCTGCTGCGCAGACAGCGGTTGGAAGGCGGCGAGAACACCCGAGCCGAGAACGGCAGCGATCAAGCCGACGCGAATGTTGGTCATCGTGCGCTCCCTCTGGCGGGATTCGGCGGGCCGAGATCTGGCCCTCCGACTGTGCACGACTCTAGGCGGGAGCCGTCAAGCAAGAGTCAAGCGGAGCAACAACGAGCAGTGAGGTCGGTAATGAGTGCGAGGCGTCGGGCGAGCGTTAGGCATCACGCGCCCGGCCGCTGCAGGCGCGGGTTAGGTGCCATGGTGCGCCCTAGCGCCGCGGGTCAGCGGCGCGGCTGGTCGAGCGCCGTCGCCCGAAGGAAACGCCAATGCTGATGCCGAGACTGACCTCGTTGTTCTCGCGGCCGAACGGCACGACAAAATCGTTCAGTCCCGCGGGCCTGAGGCCGAACGGCACCGTGATCGTCGGCCGCAAGGCAAGCACGTCGTCCAGCAGCACCGCGACGCCGCCGCTCGCCAGCCAGTAGGTACCGGTCCCTCCACCTCCCTCGGCGTCCAGCGCGCGGCTGAGGCCCGTCGGCCAGTAAATCACGGTGAGCCGCGACAGGCTCAGCCCGCCGAACGCGATAAGCGCCAGATGCCCGGTCCTGATCGGGATGGCTGCCAGGCCCATCCTGATCGCACGGTCCACGTACCGATAGTCTTGCTGTTCCGCCAGGAAGTTGTACGGGCCGAGTGACACGGATACGGAGGCCGCGGGACAGAGAAAGACCCTCCGTGTTAGCCCAACTGCCAGATCTGCTCCGACTGCCGCCCGGAGGTCGGCCGTGCTCGCGTCCAGCTCCGCGTCGTGCGTCCATCCTGCGGCCGCGCTCGCGTAGAGAACCCCACCCGCGGCGAAGGAGCCCTCGAGCGACTTTGCGTAGCTGTACGACGCGAAACTCGCCGCGACCAGGAAGTGCCGGTCCCGCAACGAAGCATAGCCGTCACACACCTGCGCCCGGGTCCGGGGCGGCAGCAGGATCGCAGAGCTGGCGACGGCCAGGGCGGCCCACGGCCGGCTGACGCTCACGGAGCCACCCAGCGCCCGGTGACCGTGCCGCCGCTCGGCTGAGCGTAGGAGACCATAACGGTGTCTCCGGATCGCATCTGGACCGTGCCGTCGTGGGGCACCACGGCGCCCGAATCGACGAACACCGGCCGCTCCAGATCCCACTCTGGCAACGGGGGACATACGTCGACACATGCGTACGGGCCATTCAGCTCCACGAGGAGCACGCCTGGCGTTGCGCCGGTGATCTTCGCGACGGGGATCAGGTCGTCCGGTGAGAAGACAATAACGTTCCCAAGGTGCGGATCGGACCAGCAGCCGCTGGCAGAGCACACGCCGAGGTCGTGGAGCCGCGCGCCGACGCTAGCGAGGCCAGGAGCGAGGTTCCACACGTTGAGGCTGTCTCCCGTCGATACCGTGAAGTCGAAACAGCGGAAGTGCGCGCCGCGCTCCCTGACCGGGCACCAGCTGCGATAGAGGTCTGAGCTCTCGCGGTCTCCATTCGACACAGCAATCTCCACGTGCACACGCTGGCCGTATTGCAGGCGGAACGAGGTGTCCGCCGGGTGGCTGACGATCGTCAGGACGATCCCGCGCGGAAGGACCGCGACGGCGCTGAGATCGAACCCGGCAAGCTCGGGTCGGGCGTAGCGACTCGGCCCGAAGAGGTCTGCGCACGCTCCCGCAGCGACTGCCGCCACCGCCAACGCGACAGCCGCTCGTACGCGTGTCCGAAGCCAGAGGACCATCCAGCCTGCCTCCGTCATCCCGCACCGAAGATGGTGCGCAGGCGTCAGCCGTGCGTGAGGCGGCCGTGCCCGGCGGCTGCAGGCGCGGGTTAGGCGGCACGCTAGGGCTCCGCGGAGACCGCCACCCAGATGGAATCTCGCCTAACGAGCGTAATAAACCATTGCAGCCACAGCGGATCGACCAGCCAAGTGCGGTCGAAAGCCCCGCGCATGGGCCGTACCTGCAGAAGCGCCAGGAAAACACTGTCGCCGACCGCCGGACTGGAGAGCGCGACGATAGTCGCTGTGAAGCCACGCACGTCATTCGTACACACGTCTGTGAACGGTCTCAACACTTCACAGATGCCCGCGACGGCATGTCGCCGAATCAGCGCGCGCTCAAGTGCAGTGTCGCGGGGTGCGAGCTCCTGCAGCAAGAGCGCGCCGACCGGCTCTCGGCCGAGCGCTAGGCTCTCCGCAGCCAGGAGCGCGGCGGCATATACAGACGCCAGTTCCGAGGTAGGGAGTGCGACGCGGGGGCCTCGGGGCGGGGGAGGCGTTGGCGGGATGGTCGCAGAGGGCGTACCCGGCACACGGATCGTGATCGGTGGTGGCAGGGTGATTGCGTGAGATGCGCAGCCCGATGCCCCAAGCGCTGCAACCATCGCAAGACCAGACAGCCAACTGACTGGAGAAGTGTGCAACGCCCCCCCCGTGGCGAGCGTGCCGCCTAACGAAATGCGCCTCGGCGGCGGGCGAGCCGCCGTCCGCCGCCGGCGCTGCTTCGGCACCAGCGTCCCGACACAGGTCCTCGGCGGGCCGTTATCGGAGAGCAGGAATGCCGACAGCGGCGACGATCCGCAGGGCCTGATTCTGCGTGAAGCCACGCCGCACCAGGGCGTCATAGTAGTTGCGCGTGAACGTGGCTAGTCGCTCCGCCACGTCAGGCCGAGCTAGGGTGTTGACGAGGCCCTCGTACATGTTCGACACCAAGTTCCCGTACACGGGGGCCATCTGCGCGATCATGCGCTGGACCGAGTCGGCGCCGATGGCCTCTCTTGGCACGCCCTCGCACAGCGGCGCGCCTTCGACCGCGTCGGGGCGGGGCCTCGGCACGTTCCCGACAAAGATCACACACGTGAACTCGGCGCCCGTGTGTCTGGCGCTCGCGCTCCACCCGGTCGGCGTGGCCGCGGTGAGCTCGATCTCCACGCCCGCGCTCGGCCTGTACTGCAGCGAGTCAATGCTGACCGCGTACCGCACGTGGTCGGCGAAGTACCTCTCCTGCGCGATGATGAGGTTCCGAAGATCGGAGCGCACTGCGGCAGCCCACGCTCGCAGGTCTGCCTGCCCTGGGGCCTGCGCACGTCCGAAGCTCGCAGAGACGAGTGCAAACACCACGACGAGCGCCCAAGAAGACCGGCGAATCAGCGACATGCGATCCTCCTCGCAAAACGAACACTCAGCGGCGGGCAACGGTCCGCCAGCTGCTCAACACCTCCGATACGTGAGTCTCACCGCAACTCCGCCTTCAGTATCTCCACTCGCCACCCGAACTCCTCAGCCAGTTCCTCGCTCCAGCCAGCCTTGCTGAAGGCGATCCGGCCGGCCCGGTCCACGAACCACGTGGTCGGATACGCCTGCACGCCGGCACGGCCCGCGTACCCGGCGTCCACGAGTACCGGCAGGTCGTACTGGTGCCGCTGCATCCACTCGCGCAATGCGGTCAGGTCCGGATCGTTGTTGATCGTCAGCAGCCGGACTGTGCTGTCCTGCGCGACCTGCCGCCAGTACCGCTGCACCTCCGGCATCTCCATCACGCACGGCCCGCACCACATGCCCCAGAAATTGATCACGGTCACGTGGCCCGCGAGCGCGCTCGAGCGCACGGTGTCACCGGCGAGCGAGACCAGCGTGAAGGCGGGCAGCGTGTCGCGCACGGTCTTGAGCTCTGCCGTGACCTCCGCGCGGCGCCGGGCGCGATCGCGGTCCCGGATCGTGGCATAGTACGCGTCGTATCCCTGGGCCGAGCCGTGGCGGGTCACATAGAGCTTCTGGAGAGCCTCCCGATTCGGATTCTTGCCAGGGGTGGGCACCATCGCGCCCCGGATGTAGTACGCCTCCGCCGAATCCAGCGTACCGGCCGCTTCGAGGAGCCGCCCGAGGTGGTTCAGCGTTGTGAGGTTCTTCGGCGCGAGGTCAAGGGCCTGGCGGAGTTGTTGTTCCGCGTCCTGCAGCCGCCCGGCGCGGATGTACACCCAGCCCAGCGCGTCCGCCATGGTCGAGGCCATCCAATCGCGCGCCTGGGTGTACTGGTCCGGATCGAGGAAGCTGCGCTCCTGCTCGATTCGCTGGCGGCCGGCGATCACCCCCTGGCGTGCGAGACGCTCCGCCTCGTCTAGATGGACGCCCCGGTCCGCCAGCGCGATCGCTCCCTGCGCAAAGGTGATCTGCGGATTGATACCCTCGTATCGCTCCATGCCGAGGATGATCTGCAGCAGCGTATCGGGATGGGTTGTCGAATCGGCCTGGTGGAACAGCTCTCGGTATGCGTCCCCCAAGAGCCGCTCGTTGAGATGCGTCGGGCGCGCGATGAACGCCGCGAGCATTCCGCGGTAGGTGCCCTTGAGCGTCGAGTCGTGCACCGTTGTGTCCGCCACCTTCGTCCCGACGGCCCGATACCGGCTGACGAGGACCCACTCGGCGGCGATCGAGGCCGGGTGGTCGCGGAGAATCCGGTCCTCCGTCACCCGCTGCGAATCGGGCATCCCGAACGCCTCATACTCGTTGGCGAGGAGCTGAAGCGCCGCCGGATCGTTCCCCCGCGCGGCACGCACCCGCTCGATGCCCGGCAGCGCCGCGGACGCGGCCTGCTCGCGATCGCGCATGTGCAGGCTGCGCAGCGCGCGCCAGTAGTCGCGGTTCACGCCCAGCGAGAGCGGAGCCAGCTCGGAGGCGCGCCGCAGCAGCGCCTGCGCATCCTCGAGCCTGCCCACGTCGAGCAGATAGGAGCCGGCGAACTCCCAGGCCCGGATATCGGTCGAGTCGATCGACCGGGCCTTCGCCCAGAGCGATTCGGCCGTGTCCCGCATCGCCTCATTCGGTGGATGCGTCTGACTCGCCGCGGACCAAGTCGCGTTTGCGCGCAGCACGAGCAAGCGGGTGGCCGACGGATCGCGCGCCAGGGCGGAGTCCACGATCGGAATGACGTCCTTCATCCCCCGGGCGTTGCTCAGCGTCGCGACGCGGAGCCACACGACATCGGGATCACGTGGGGCGCGGCCGCACATGGAGTCACTCGCCGCGAGCGCGGCCGCCGACGAATCGGCGTAGGAGTGGTAGCCCAGGGCCGCCGTCCGCGCGAACCAGGCCCAGACGGAGCCCGGGTCGGCGGCCATCATCGAATCCGCCAGGGCCAGCGACGCCGGCGTCTCCTGATCCCTGGCCAGGAGCAGAACGTACCACGCCGCCGCTCGGGGATCCCGTAGCTCCCGAGGACGCGCGCGCGCTTCCGCCACGCCGCCGGCGTAATCCATGGCGTAGTTGAACCAGCTCAGGCGCTCAGCCAGGGTCCTCCCGGCGCTCTGCGCGCGGGCGGCCCGCACCGGAACAGCCAGCAGGATCGCAACGGCCAGGCTGAGAACGAATCGGGATGAGCTCATGTCACGCCTCCGCGTGCTCGTGCGAAGACACTCAGCGAACGACGTTGGCGCTCACACTCATGGAGTCGGTGCGCGACGCAAGGCATAGGCGGGCACTGCACACCTGGTAGGTCACAGCGATGACGAGCGGGCGCCTCCCCTCCGACAGACGGGCACGGGAAGCGATCGGCAGGCGGAAGGTGACCGAGTCGCTGTACAGCTCACTCACCCCGGTCGAAGTCCGGTCCGGGATCGTGTCAGGCGCTGGCCGGCCTATGGCTCCGGCCAGTCGGAAGGGAGGATCGCTGAGAATCCGGATCACCGTCGCGTGGGGTCCGCCCGCAGGCTGCGTCAGGGAATACAGATGCCACCCAGCGTCGATCCGGGCTCGCAACTCCGCGACACCCGTGACCCCCGAGTCGCCAGCGCGCAGGTCGCCCGACAGGACGAGCGACCACGTCACCGGCCGCAGCCTGGCCTGCTGGGGCCATGCGGCCACGTTCACGACGCAAAGCAGCAGGACGAGAATCCTCACAGCCACACCCAACGCGACTCCTCGGCTCTGGTCTGCGCTCGGCACCTCAGCGGCGGGCAACCCCCCCCGGCCACACAACACCTGCCGAACCTATATGCCAGGCGTGAGGGAGGCGTTAGGCCCCACGCGCCCGTCCGCTGCAGGCGCGGGTGAGACGACAGAATCAGATCCTGAGTTGTGACCGCCAGCGCCCAGGTTCACCTGAGTCGTCTTCCCATTCGATTCGCACATCGTACCGCATGGGGCTACCCATAACGATTGCCATGATATAGCGGACGTCGACGCCGGGGCCGAGCATCGTCACTTCCTCGTCTTCGGAGAGAGAGATGACGTCGTGTTCTGCTAGAGACTTGTCATCCACGATGACTCGGACCGCCCGCGCCTCCGCATCACCGTGATTCCGGATGACAAGCCGGTAGTCGTGGCCGGAATGGGTGATCTCTGCTCCGAGTCGCGCCCGCCTGGCGTGAAGCAGCCGATCGCGCTCGCGCGCCGACTCTAGCGCGAGCAAACGTCCTTGAAGTCGCGTCTGGGCCTCGGCGGTGCCGCGGGCTTGGATCACAGCCCAGCCCGAAACCGCTAGAGCCGCCACTCCAAGAAGGATGCTCGGGGTATCCACGCTGTCTCCTGCCGGTAGACGCCGCGGCGGGCCACCCGCCCGCGCTTCCACATACCATGCACACGCTACCGCGCGGGCGTTAGATCAGCGTCAGCCCCGCTCCCGGCGGGCCCCGTCCGGCGGGTCCCGTACAACAAACGACCGTTTGATGTATGCCGGCGCGCCAGGCGCCCCTACAACGCGCGATGGAGCCGCGCGGCGTACCCTACCACCCCCGCGACCGTGGACGCATGCCAGCGCCGCCGACGTTTGGTCTGTACCCCCTCAGCGGTCAGCTTGGCAGCGATGGCGCGGTAGGTGTGGCCCCGGCGACGAAGGCCGAGGATGCGCTGGACAATGACCTGCTCCGCTGCCACGGGCTCCAGCGCGAGCCGGTGGCCGGGCGTGCGGTATCCCAGAGGCGTGGTCCCGAGCCGCTCGCCCAACGTCCGCTTGTGGGCCAGCGCCGCGGCGGTACGCTCGCCGATCAGCTCACGCTCCATCTCGGCCAGCGCCCCCATGATGCGGAGGAAGAAGCGGCCAGAGGCGCACGAGGTGTCCACTGTCTCATGGAGGCTGTGCAGCACCACGTCGTGCGCCTGAAACACGTCCTCGACGAGGTACAACAGGTCACGGGTTCGCCGGCTTAGCCGGTCCAGTTTCACCGCGACCACCGCGCCAATTTCGCCCGCTTGGCATGCCGCGATCAGCCGTTGCATGCCCGGGCGGTCCAGGCCCTTCCCGCTCAGTCCCTCGTCGCGGATCACCTCGGCGAGATCCAGGTCCTTCGCGAGAGCATAGGCGCGGATCTTCGCCTCCTGAGCGCCGAGCGAGATGCCCTCGCGCGCCTGCTCAAGCGTGCTGACACGCACGTACCCAATGGCCCGAGGCTTGGGCACGTCCGCCATTGATCCAGTAGCCATGTGCGCCGTGTGCCACCTCCGAAGATCCGTTTAGGGATTATAACACATGTGCGATAGTGATGCAAGTCAGATGTGCTATAGCACTTGCATCACAGCGCCAGGGCGCTTAACTTAGGCGGAAACGGGGGTCGGCCCTTCGCCGGAACCCCGGTTCACAGATCCGGGAGGGTATCACTCTGGCAACGCGATTCCGTCTCCGCGAACTCATCCACAAGGCACGGATCAGCCAAAGCGAGCTGTCTCGGCGCACAGGGGTGGCTTTCGCTACGGTGAACAGGCTGGCCACGAACGCCACCCAGCGCGTCGATCTAGCCACGCTCGACAGGCTCAGCGAAGAGTTGGGCTGCGAGCCGGGCGATCTGGTTGAGCGGGTGCCAGCAAGGGCCCGGCCCCGCAGAAGGTGAGCGACGCGCCACGAGCGCTTCTGCTTCGACCTCGAAGCCCCTCTGCCGCTGGGAAGACGAGGGCATTTCATACTCGCTGTGGCCGGTAAGGGGCGGGCCCGGCGCCGTCTTGTTCGCCTTCGGACCTGGCATCCGCATCCGCGTGGCTAAGGAGCGGCTCACGGACGCGGGCGTGGCGGAGTGGCTGACATTGACGGAGGCGGAGCAGACGGCACGGGCCGAGACGCTCCTTCGTCGTCAGATCGGGCGCTGAAGTGCGCGCCCAACGCCGAGAATCAATGCCTACACGATCGAGGTCTCACTCGACCCGTGCACTCGTCGCGCTGCTCTGAGCCCGCGCGGCCCCTCTTGCGAAGCTCGCCTAGCGTAGTATCTTGGCGCTCAACTTTTATAAGGTTCAAAGCTTATAAGTGACTAACTCACGTAGCAACAACTACATAGGGCTCAAAGAGGCAGCGTCGTTGGTCGGCGTAACGACTACTACGCTTCGGAACTGGGACCGTAAGGGTCGCCTCAAGGCGGTCCGGCATCCGGTCAACAAGTACCGGATGTACCGGTTGGAAGATGTGCTTGCCCTTAGGGGCGAGATCGGCGTCTTCCCCGAGATGTTGCCGAGCGTCGAGAGCCTGCGCTTGGGTGAGGGGAGCCGGTTGTCGACGTCAGACCTACGGCGCTTGGTGAGCAGTCTGCACCGGATTCTCCGAGATTCGGAGGGTGGCAGCAGTCTGATTGAGAGGTTCGACGAACTGACCAAACTCCTCTACTGCAAGATCCATGACGAGTTGCTCGAAGCAGAGGGCGCACAGCCAGTCTTCTCCGTCGCGAAGGGCGAAGGAGAGCAGGAGGTTGCGCGACGTCTGAGGGCTTTCTTCACGCAACTCGTCCGCCGTCGACCTGAGCTCTTCCCTGACCGCTTCTCTGAGATCAAGCTCTCGGATGATGCCTCGGCCCGCTTGGTTGAAGCACTCGCTCCAACGAGACTTTCGGGCGGGACAGAGGACCTCAAAGGACTGGCGTATGAGGAGCTGATCAGGAACACGTTTGAGAAAGGCGATAATCAGCAGTTCTTCACTCCTCGAACAGTCGTCGAGTTCATGGTGGAGATGCTTGGGGAGCCGCTGTCGCACGCCACGATGGTTTGTGACCCTGCGTGCGGCACAGGTGGATTCCTGTTGAGTGTTCATCGGTGGTGTCAGCGTCACTCGACCGCCGAGCCGCCGCTCCTTGTCGGACTGGAGGTCGACGACAGGCTGGCCTGGGTCACCGGAATGAACCTAGACCTTCACCGAGCGGTCAGGTTTGAGGTCAAGCATCTTCCGGGCACCGGCAGTCTAGGTTCAGACAGCAGGCCCATGTTCGGCACAGTTGATGTCATAATCACTAACCCCCCGTTTGGTAGCGATTTCTCCTCTACCGAAGCCCTTAGAGACTTCCAACTCGGCTCTGGCCGCACGGCGCGTAGACGTGGCGTCCTCTTCATCGAGCGATGCCTGGACCTCGTGAAGGCGGGCGGAATGGTTGGCATAATCATCGATGATGGCGTACTGAACGGGCCGTCCAACACCGATACACGGGAACTTGTTCTTCAACGCTCGCATCCTATCGCAATTGTGAGCTTGCCCGACACCACGTTCATGCCGTACGCGACCGTCAAAGCGTCCGTGCTCTTTCTGAAGAAGAGGACCGGGGGCGAACGCACGGAGTCGGGGGACACATTCTTCGGTGACGCAGAGGTTGTTGGCAGAAAGCCAAATGGAGATCCGCTGTATCGCGTGAATCGCGCGACCAGGAAGCTGGAGCTTGACTCAGATCTGCCGAGGATCATCGAACTATGGAGGGGCGGTTCGTCGAGTCACGACGCATCAGACACACACGGCTACTGGTCTGAACTCCCGGCGCTGGCGGATGCGCCCTTTAAGAAGGATGGAGTTCGACTCGATCTCGCGTTTCATCATCCCGCGCGGCACGAAGCTGAGGCGGCACTAACGGGTTCGCCGTTTCCATTGATGACCATAGGCGAGCTCTGTGACGACCGAAACGAGCTAATTCTGCCGCTGCAGGAGCTTCAAGAGGAGGACATCACGTGGGTCGGACTGGCAAATATCGAGGCGCATACGGGGATTGTGACGCCGTCAGTAATCAATGCGTCTTCCCTGAAGAGCGCGGTGAAGAGGTTTGAGGCGGGAGACATTCTATGGGCGAGGATGCGACCTGAGCTGCGAAAGGTCTGCCTCGTCCCTGACGACATGGAGGTAGGCTATGCTTCGGCCGAATGCGTAGTTCTCACCCCGAAGCTAGGCGATGATGGCGAGGCACTGATAGTACCCGAACTACTGGCGCTGTTGCTCCGTTCGGATCTTGTTTACGGTCAGATTGTTCATCTCGTGACAGGAATCGGTCGGCCGAGGCTGACCAAGTCCGCGGCACTCGACATTAGACTTCCTGTGCCACCGCGTTCCGTACAACTCCAGTTGATGGACTACTACAGGGGTATTCAGACCCAAGCGGAGGAGCTACAACGCCAGAGCGAACGGGCCCGTGAACAAGCCCTGGGCCTGATGACAGAAGCGGAGATGCAACTGGCCAGAAGAATCCTCCGAACGCAGTAAAGGCACCGGCGTGAGGTGAGCGTGGACTCGATTACTGACCTACTAGGGGGGAAGGTTGCGGACGCTGAGGTGGTCCTAGGATACCTCCGTCGAGACCTCTTTCCTGCTGCAGTCAAGCTACTAGACGACGAATGGCTACCTCTCCAATGCTCGCTGTTCTCAAGCGATGCACTTCCGACGAATCAGCGAAATCTCACGGACGTCCGAACCAGAGTCGGCGTACTGCTTGAATACCAACTCGGGAAGGCCATTGAGCGCGTGCTGCCGCAGGACATTTTGGAACGCCTGTCGATGACCTTTGTGCTGGCGAACAAGTTCCCCGATCTCGCATTCCGTGGACGCGCTGGCGAGACTGGCGTCAGGTTCGAAGTCAAAGCGGTTCAGGCGGTGGCTGAGGAGAAGGCTGCCAACTTCGACACGCTCTTCAAGGACATCCGTAAGGGCACCGACTTCGTCGTAGTCCTCCTTTGGGAGTGGGAGCGACACGCTTCATTGCCGTTGAGCTATCCGAGAATTGATTCTGTCTTTGTGCTCGATGCCTACCAGCTCGCTCAAATGAGAGACTGCTATTGGTTGAACTGCCCGCCAACCGACGTGGAGCCGGGTCGGCAGGGCTTCGACTTGTGCTTTGGAGTGAATTGCAGCAAAGGCAAGTACAACCACGAGGAGGGGAACTACGGGAAGCTGATGCGCATTTTCGACGAAGACTTCGAGCAGTATCTCGCGGAGGAGGCCAGGTCGGGAACCACCCTAAAGGAGTACTATCTGTGCCGAGATCGGATCTATCGGCTGGGGCTTGAACGCATCGCCGACCGCATCATGGCTTCATTCGGCGCCCGATCTGTCTCGCGATCCAAGGGCCTTCCGTTGCTCGCGGTTGCAGAAGGGCGGCCCGGACGAGTCTTGATCGCGGCTGCGGCTGAAATGCCATCGCCAAGGGAGGTCGTCCCCATCGCGGTGAAGGATGATATCCAGCTGGTCCTGCTGATGAACGCGAAGTTCAGATGGCAAGTGTGTGACCGGACGGGCAGGGAGCTTGGTCGCGGCAGCAAGCCTCGGGCCGCGATGGAGTGGTTCGAGGGCTGGGCCAAACGCTCCTAGACAGTATCCTCGTCTGACCGCAGGTTCACCTTCTGAGCGACTTCCCACATCTGCGGATCGTACGCCAGCCCCGCAACGTGGTTGATGAACCGCGCACACTCCGAGCCTGACTCATAGGCGAGGACGGACGACCTGTCAAAGGTCGAGAAGACGTACTTGTTGCCAGTCTTCCGTATGTGGAAGAAGTAACCTCCTCTCTTCGCTACACCATCCTTCCTCACGACGACCATACTTACCCCAGTGGCCAATCGTTCTCCAACATACTGCAGCAGTTGATCCCACGAGACCGGATCATCCGTTACGATCTCGACCAGAGGTGGAAAGGGTAGTTCGAGTGGAGTCGGCATCGGCGCACCTTGCATCCTGATGAATTCTGTGGTCGCACTTCAGCGGCGCAGAACCTCGGCAGCGAGCAGCTTGTTGTACCTGGCCAGATCCACCGGGTGAGAGCGGCCAGCGGAGGCCTGCTTACGCAGCAACGACTCAAGGAATCGACCATCCGCATCCGGCAGGTGAACCAGGCTGGTGCGCACCTTGCCCGTCCAAGCGGTCGACGACTGAGGTAGGTGGCGCGTGAAGCTGAGGCTCTTCCAGACCCCTATCTCATGGATAGGAATGGTCTGGTCGAGGGGGAGCCATACCTCAGCTCGCACCTTGAATCGGAGTGTGAACGGGTCGACCGAAGGATGGAAGATGGGCCGGCGATCGCTGTAGGGCCCGGCCTCCACCCTTAGAACGCCAATCCACCGCGATAGACCTATCATGTAGCAAATCAGCGCGTCGCCCTTTACTACGCGGTGTGCAGCGTTGTGCTGTCGAGGTCGAAACCCGGAAACGGTGCGGTCGGACTTCCCGAACGCCTCGTACGTCTCGGGGGAATAGACATCTACGTAGTAGGCCATCGTCTGTCCTGTGTCAATTGAGTACAGGCGCCCGAGCCAATGAGGCTCAGAGCAGACGGCGAGCGTCTGCAAGCTGTACTACCTGTGGCACCCCTACAATGCACACGTTAGTCGGGGAGCGTTAGGAGGTGTCATGGGGCGCCTCAAAGGCGTGTGGGCGGCGCGCGATCCTCGTGGCGCCAGTCGATGTGAGCCCAGGAGTTCTTCAGACCATTCAACGAGGTCGTGAAGCCGATGACGCCGGGGCGGCAGGCGCGGGAATAGCCTGATGGTGACAGCCGGTTGACGACCCGGTGACGGCGCGGGTGTTACTTCCCGACCATGGGAATCATGATATGGGAGTTTCCGCTCACTCCGACTGCGCTCAGGATGGCGAGGCAGCCACTTGGGGAGGTTCAAGAGGGGAGAGAGCCGGGTGACCGTCGAGACGCTCTCTGCAATTCTTCCTGCGCTGGTCGTGAGCCCAGCGGAAGTCGTCGGGCCATTCAGGGCGGTTCTTGCTCCGAGGACGCCGAGGCGGCGAGGCTAGGCCATGGGTCCCCGATAGGCAAACGACACCCCGGTGATGCCAGAGCGTTTGCTTCTAGGACATGGGCATGATGATCTGGCCGGAGTTCCCGCCGTGGCGTCCGAGGCCTCCGACGCCGCGCGAGTTGCCCGCGAGGGATCAGCCGGGCGGGCGCGGTCGCAGCGCAAAGCCACGGACGCTACCTTCCCCCGCGCCACCATTGGGGGACTCGGATGACAACTGCCGTGGACGGTCTGGTCGAGCAGTTCAAGGGCGGATGGCCATTCGTGGAGTCGCTTGTGACATCCCGCCGAGAGGAAACGCTGCACCTCGACTTCAAGCGAAAGAGCAACCCCCGGAACCCGGGCATGGACCGCCCGGATCGGGAGAACCTGTCCGCCGCGCTAAGCGGCTTCGCAAACTCGGATGGCGGTCTGTTGGTGTGGGGCATTGACGCACACAAGGTGGACGGCATTGACCGCGTTCAAGGCATCGTGCCGATCGAGCAACTCGCCCGGTTCACGTCGGAGTTGAAGACGGTTACGCCCGACATGGCATCTGGTCCCCTGCCAGACGTGGAACACCTGCCGATACTCGCGCCGGGGAAGGCGGACGAGGGCATTGTGGTGACCGTCGTTCCACGGAGCGACATGACGCCTCACATGGCCACCGGCCCGGAGATGCATCGGTACTATCGGCGGACCGTGGACCGGTTTCAACACATGGAGCATCATGAGGTCGCGGACATGTTCGGACGCCGCCCGCAGCCCGACCTGCGACTTGAGATCCCCTGGGAGATGCACTTCGTCGGAGCCACTGAGGCCCACATCCTGGTCCACTTTATGGTCAGTAATCGGGGCCGCGGAATAGCCAGGTTCCCATGCCTCACCATTGGCCATCCGCCAAAGTCGTGGCCGTTCTTCCGCGTATCCGGCTCCGGCGAGGTCGGAGGCCCGTTCCAAACGGCCAACGCTCCTCATGGATGGCACCTGCGATATCAGGGGTTGTCGGACGGAGTGATCTACCCACGAGACGAGTTCAAGGTAGCCACGATTGAGTTCGCCATTGGCGATCTCCGTCAGAAGGGGGGTATGACGCTCATCGCCGAAGTTGTCGCCGAGGGGACGGCGCTCGTGCACGTCGAACGCGTCGTCTCCTTGGTCGACATGATGTACGCCGGTGACCAGCTGACGCGCACAGGACAGACCTACCTAAGCGAGGATCATCCCGGCAGGCGGCCTCAACCTCAGTGAGCCGGAGTGTCCCGCAGGCGCTCGGGCGAGGCCGGTAACGCACGTTTGACGCGCGTTCCCCAAACGCCTGGAGCGACTCGGGTAGGGAGCTGCGCGTCGGAGGATATTGGTCCCCGCTGGTTCGTTACCTGTGCTTCTTGCGGAGAAACCCCTTGTAGAACGGCTGGGCGACCTTTGCTTTCTGCTGGTTGATTTCCTTCACGTAGTCAATCGTGTGCTGAGGCGGAATCCTAAACGAGAAGACGGTCTTCTTGCCGAAGTTAGTGACGGCGAAATCCCCCGTGGTGATGATGTCCATACCGATGAGAACGTCCGCCCCGATGATCTTGGCCCGGGTCACGCGAACGTTGGGAAAAGCGACGCCGTTGGGAAGGGCGATGTTCGCGAGGAACGTCTCGGCGAACTCCGGGCCATGAACACCGTAAACCTGTACCATGCCTGTCGGCTTCAAGCCACAGGCGTCAATCACCGCCTGGGTGATTGCGGACGCGGTAGCTCCGGTGTCCCAGATGGCCTTGAACGGATGATACGGCGGCGGCGTGCCCTGCGGTGTGATTCGTACGTCGAACGCTGCGGATGCCTGGCAGTCTGTGATGAGAGCGGCTAACGGCCCAGCTGCCCTAATGGTTAGGGCGTGCGACTGCGGCATCTATTACGCGAAGGCCACGCGGGAGTGGAATGTCTGTGTGTGGGCATCCGTCCCCGGTTCAACCTTCTGGACCAGGAAGGTCCCCAGCTCGTGCGTCTTCGCCGTCTCGCTGATCGCTGTCAGCTGATCGTCGTAGTCGCCGATCACAGCGCGGTTCTTGATGACAATGAACTTGCCGTTGTGCTTCTTGACCAATTCCGCCTGGTTCTCGAGGTAGTATTCAAATTCGCGCTTCAACGGACTCTCCTCCATGGGCCGTCTTCCCCTCCTATAGCATCGTTGGCAAATATGGGGCCACGGACCTTCGCGCCGCCAGCCTGCCAAGAACCCAGCCCCCTACGGAATCCTCGGACGCTGTAACCGACGCGGTGGCAGAGAGATGATGCGCTGGGCGAACAGACGGCGTCTATGCTCTTGCGCGTCCCGCCCCGCCGTGATCTAGAAGGGAGGGGGACCGACCCCCTGAGGCCTGTTCAGGTGCGGGCCGCCGTGGCGTCGCCTACACCACGCTCAATCCCACAGCTCAAGGCCCCTGTCCAAGAGTCCAAGCGGCGAGCCGAGTTTCTGGGTGGATCGACGGACTCCATGTCCGTTTTGGGCGGCGCCAGGCAGTAGCCCCCGGCGCAGGGCCGGTTGGGCTCAGTGCCCGGCGTACTTGGTGAGCAGCGCCTGGAACCGCGGATGGTTGCGGATCGGGTCCCACCGCGGATCGAGCCGGAGCAGGTGGACGCTGAACATGGAGGGTTCCGCCAGCAGCCGCTGGATCTCGTCCAGGGCTGCGTCGGTGTCGCCGGCCTGTGCCAGGATCCGGGCACGCGTCACCGCCACGCTAGGGCCGTTCATGGCATCCTCGCGGTACACCGCCGACTGGCGCAGCCAGCTGGCCTCGCGAAGCGCCTCGGCGCGACGGCCCAGTCCGGCCAGCGCCAGGCCGCGGGCCGCATGGGCGGAAAAGTCGTCCGGGCGCTCCCTCATCACGGAGTCTAGGAGCACCCGCGCCGAATCGAACGCCGCGCGCGCCGCGGGCCGGTCGCCGCGGAGTTGGTGCGCCCAGGCAGAGAACAGCGCGCCAGGTCCGAACCCGAGGGCAAAGGGCCCCGCGAAGACCCGGGTACGTGCCGTCCTGAGCACCTGCAGCATGCTATCGGGCTGTCGTTCCAGCAAAAAGAGTTGAAGCTCTAGACTGGCTCTGGTCCCGTACGTTGGTACAAGTTCCGCGTCCCCTGGCAGGCGACTCAGCACCGTTCGGAGCGTGTCGAGCTGCCCCTGCCAGAGAACGTAGGTGAACCCCTTCAGTACGGCGGCAGTGTGAAGATCGGGCGCGAGGCTCAAGGCCCGGTTGTACAACCGCACCGCCTCAGCGTAGCGATGCAAGTGAGTGTAGGTCAGACCACCGATATCCCAGGCCAGGTTTGCGTCGCGCGGATCGAGCTGCGTGCCCTTGTTGAACGCCGCAACGACCTCGTCCCACTCCCCCAAACGGCGGTGCGCGTACCCGACGTACACCCAGAGCTGCACGTCGTTGGGCAGTCCCTTGAGCGCGATTGCGAACTCGTCCAACGCTCGCTGGAAGTCCCCGCCAACGTAGTGCACCAGGCCCATGGCGGCATGCGCCTGTGGCAGGGCGGGCGCGAGCCGCAGCGCCGCCTCCGCTTCCTCTCGCTGGCGCGCCGCCCGCGCAGGAGAACGGTCGTAGCCCTGCCAGTACAATTGCCAATGGGCTTCCGAGAGCGCCGCATGCGCCAGCCCAAAGCCCGGATCGAGCGCGAGCGCCCGCTCGAAGAGCAGCTGCGCGCTCTCGTAGTTCTGGCGCAATTGGCCCGGCCGCACGAAGCACTCGTGGCCCTGCAAGTAGAGCCGGTACGCCTCCGCATTCGCCGTGGGCGTCGCCGCGATCGCGCCCGCCTCTGCCCGGGTGAGCGTGGCCCCCACGGCCTCTACGATCCGCTGCGCAATCTCACTCTGGACCGCGAAGGCGTCGTCGAGCGTGCGGTCGTAGTGCTCCGCCCACAGATGCGTCTCCGTTAGGGGGTCGATGAGCTGCGCGTTCACGCGCAGGCGGCTTCCTTCGACCTGGACGCTCCCCTCGACGATCGTGCCGACAGCCAGCTCGTCCGCGATCTCCCGCATTGGCCTGGCTGTGCCGGCGTAGCTCATCACCGACGTGCGCGGCCGCACCGAGAGCGCCGCGACCTTGGCGAGTTGAGTGATCAACTCGTCGTGGAGCCCGCCGGCGAAGTAGCCGTGCGGCCCCTCGCCGCTGAGGTTCTCGAACGGCAGCACCGCGATCGCCGTGCGGGGATGGCGTGACCCCGACGGGCTCGGTCGCAGCCAGCGTCCCACGGCAACGACTCCGCCGATGATGACCAGCGCCCCAAAGCTGAACACCGCGATACGCCGCCACCGGCTCTGCCCTCGGAGCAGCCCCCGCACCGGCTGCGTGTCCGTCGGCGTGATGCCACCCGAGGGGGTCGCGAGTACCTCCAGCACCGGCAGCAGCTCCTCCGCCGTCTGCGGGCGGTCCGCCGGCTTCTTCGCCAGACACCGCATGATCAGCTGCGCCAGCGGCGGCGGGATCGTCGCCCGCCGCTGCGTCACTGGCACCGGCGGCTCCGTCACGTGCGCCGAGAGCACCGCCTGCGGCGTCGCCCCCACGAACGGCGGCTGCCCCGTCAGCATCTCATACGCCATCACCCCGAAGGCGTAGAGGTCTGCGCGGTGGTCCGTGTGTGGATCGGCCGCCGCCTGCTCCGGCGCCATATAGGTCGGCGTGCCCAGCGCCGCTCCAGCGGTCGTGAGCGTCTGCCGGCCCGTGGCCTCGTGCACCGCCTTCGCCACGCCGAAGTCCGCCACGAGCGCGTGCCGCCCCGAGAGCATGATGTTCTCGGGCTTGATGTCCCGGTGCACCACCCCCTTGGCGTGCGCCGCGGCCAGCGCGTCCGCCACGTCCCGCAGGATCCGCGCGGCTTCGGCCACCGGCAGTTCCCCGTGCTGGCTCAGGCTCTCCCGCAGCGAGGGGCCCTCGATGTACGGCATGACGTAGTAGAGGAAGCCCGCGGCCTCACCTGAGTCGTAGACGGCGAGGATGTTGGGATGCTGGAGCTGGGCGGCAATCTGGATTTCGCGGTGGAACCGCTCGGCGCCGACTGTCGCAGCGAGCTCAGGCTTCAGGACCTTGAGGGCGACCTTGCGGTGGTGGCGCAGGTCCTCGGCGAGGTACACCGTAGCCATGCCGCCCTGCCCGAGTTCGCGCTCGATCGTGTAGCGGTCGGCTAACGCTGTCCGCAGCCGCGCGAGTGGATCCGCCAGGGAAGCGTCTCCCACGTCGCTCACTCCTTCAGCGCCACAAGCGCCTTGAACGGCGGGTAGTCCCGCAACGTAGCCAGCTCCAGGGCGGTCGCGTGCCAGCCGAGCTGGTAGCGGCCGCCGTGGTTCAGGTAGTCGCGCAGGGCCGCGACCGCCTCCTCCTTGCGGCCGAGGAGGGCGAGGATCCGCGCGATGTCGAGGCCGTTGTTGCTGGCCGTGTCAGCTCGTAGCGCCTCTACGCGCCGCAGGGCAACAGCGGTATCTCCCTGAGCAGCCGCGATGCGCGCGCCGGCGTTCACGTAGAAGGAGTTGTCCGGGAATTGCCGGGCCAGGTCCGCGTACAGGCGGCCGGCCTCGGCGTAGCGCCCCAGATAGTAGTTCTCAGCCGCCATGCGCGACTGAACCTCTACGTCCTTGCGCTGCTGGACGGGCAGGGCCTGGTGCCAGGCCAACGCCTGCTCCTCCATGCGCAGGAACTCGTCCTTCGTGCGGTGCTCGAAGAGCTCGGTGGCAACCTGGTGCATCAGATACCCCGGCGCTCGGTAGTCGGGGAGCGCGCGGCTCGCCGTCAGGAGCTGATTGAGCTCCGCCATCCTCCCGAGAGCAACCAGCGCTCGGGCCTCGGCTTCGGCATGGGCAAGACTGGCGGGATCACGGCGCCTGGCATCGCGGGCCAGCGCCAGCTCCTCATCGTAGCGGCCAAGCCCGTGCAACGCGAAGGCCTCGTAGCCGTACCACGCCTGCCACACGCGTCCCAACCCGCTTGTCGTGTCGCGGAGACGGTAGAACCTCGGAGCCTCGGAGATGTGGTTGGCCACCACCGCCGCCCGCAGAGCGTTGTACGCCCAGAACTGGGAATCAACCCGGAACGCCGCCATCGTGGCGCTGTACTCCTCCTCGGGCGAGCGGCGCCATGTCTGCGCGACGTCCAGAAGGACCGCTTCGCCCGGTGTGAGGCGGGCACGCCGGGTTTCCATCACTCGCAGGATGGAGTCCACCTGGCGCTGACGCCCCAGGTTCCAGTTCGCGGTCATCAGAAACTCGGCAGTGGCAAACTGTGTGGAGTCGCGCCGAAGGATTTCCTGAAACACGGGAATGGCATCCGCATAGTTGTACTTGAAGAACAGCTGGAACGCCCGGGCGAAGAGCCGGAACAGTGCAAGACTGCTGGGTGGTCTATACAGCGTCGCGTTGATGTTCCTGAAGTCCGGCGAAAGATAGAAGGCTGCCGCTCCCAGGATCCGCTCCTTCGCCGCGTCCACCGCCCGGCCGGGGTCCGTCGCGGGACCGCGTTCGGCGGGAAGGCTGAAGATCGTCTTCAGGTCGCGAGCCCTGAGCAGCTGGGACTGCACTTCAAGCGTGTCGCCCCGTTGATAGATCACCCCCGTCACGAGGGTCGCCGCGCCGCTCGATTTCGCGATCCGGCTCAGCAGCTCCGGTGTCGCGGGGCCGGACTGCGACGTCCCCAGCACGGCGCGCCGCGGCTTTACGGCGCCCAGTCCGGCCTCCTCGATCCCCGACTCAATGCGGTCCGCTGCCAGCTCGCCGACGTCCTTGAGGCTCGCCGACGTCACGTGGGTATCGAATGGGAGCACGAGGATGGGTTCGCGCAGGTCCGCAGCCCCAGCCGCGCTGCCTCGCGAGTGCCGCAGGATCACGCCTATGAACCCGAGCGCAACCACAGCGACGGCGATCCCCGCAACGACTGGGACATGGCGTCGCCACCGGCGCAGCGCGGCGCTCACTGGCCGCGTGTCAGTCGGCGTGATGCCCCCGCTCGGTGTGGCGAGTGCCTCAAGCTGCGGCAACAGCTCCTCCGCGCTCTGCCAGCGGTCGGCCGGCTGCTTCGCCAGGCACCGCATCACCAGCGCGTCCAGAGCCCGCGGCACCGCCTCGCGGAACTTCGTGATCGCCTGCGGCGCTTCCGTCACGTGGGCCGAGAGCACCATCTGCGGCGTCGTCCCCATAAACACCGGCCGACCCGTCAGCAGCTCATAGGCCACCGCCCCCACCGCGTAGATGTCCACGCGGTGATCGAGGTGCGGATCGGCGGACGCCTGCTCCGGGGCCATGTAGGCAGGCGTCCCGAGGGCGACGCCCGCGGTCGTCAGCGTCTGCCGCCCCGTGGCCTCGGAGACCGCCTTGGCCACACCGAAGTCGGTCACCAGGGCGTGGCGGCCGCGGAGCAGGATGTTCTCCGGCTTGATGTCGCGGTGCACCACCCCGTGCGCGTGGGCCTCGGTCAGCGCATCCACTACGTCGCGCAGGATGCGCACCGTGTCCGGGACCGGCAGCGCGCCTTCCCGGGCGAGTCGCTCGCGCAGCGACTGCCCTTCCACATACGGCATCGCATAGTAGAGCAGGCCCCCGGCCTCGCCCGAGTCCAAGAGCGGCAGGATGTTAGGATGCTGGAGCTTCGCGGCGATCTGGATTTCGCGGTGGAACCGCTCAGCGCCCAGGGCGGCCGTGAGTTCCTGGCGGAGGACCTTGAGCGCGACCTGGCGGTGGTGGCGCAGGTCCTCGGCGAGGTAGACGGTGGCCATGCCGCCCTGCCCGAGTTCGCGCTCGATCGTGTAGCGGTCCGCGAGCGCCAGGCGAAGCGTGTCGGAGACATCCACCGCTTCACCGCCGACGTGAGGATGCCCTAACGTATGGCCCGGCGTCCGGGGCGGCCAGCGCGCGCGCTCTCTCTGCACGTCTCGCCGTGTCGGAGGATAAACGAGCAAAAGAGTCGAATACGGGGGCTGGATGGTCGAGGCGCGAGCTCTTATGAACCGGCCTCGCTCTGCTGGCTCTCTAAGAACAGACAGTGTGACCAACCGTGGGACCATATCTCGAAACCGCTCGTTCACGTGCGTTCTACTCAGCACCACTCGACGGGCAGGAGTGGCCAAGCGGTGCCGAGAAGTGCATCCTACACCGGAGCGTGACCGAGGTGGGAACGACCTTTTAATCCGCAGGTCGTTGGTTCGATGCCCACCCCGGGGAGGCCGCAATCCGTGACCCCCTGAGCCCTGTTCAGGCCCGGACGTGCCGCGGCGCTAGGCGCGTTGTGCTGATTTCGAAGACGACCCTCGTTGGCGGAAGCAGAGGGGGTGCGGCCGACCAGCGGTCGCAACCCGATTATCTCAGCGCGCTGCCTAAGCCGCGCTTGCAGCTGCCGGGCGCTCGCATCAGGGGCGAGCCTGGGCGTGCTGCCCTTCTGGCCGGCATTCACCGGCACACCTGCAACTTGGTCATGCGGTCCTCCGATGCTGTATCCGCCGGGGTGGCAAGGAGATCACGCGCCGGACGGTCAGACGGCGTTTATGCTCTTGCGCGTCCCGCCCCGCCGTGATCTAGAAGGGAGGGGGACCGACCCCCTGAGTCCTGTTCAGGTTCCTGTGTAGGGCCGCATCGGAGTCCGACTGACGTTGCCCCCGCCTTGAGCCCCGTTGGCCTCGGAAGATCTGCGTGGCACATGCCCACTTATTCAGGGTCAGCAGCTGTGGATCGGATCTACTGATCCGGGGTCAGCCGCACCTCGAGATTGCTCGGGCTGTCCCGTCGCAACCCCGAATCGACCGTAAGCTATTCGCCATCATTCGGAACTCGCAGATTGTCCGTCGGCAGGAGGCCTATGTGAGCCCTGTGCTGCCAGGGTCGGGCGAGCGCCGGGCCGGCAGGGACCGTCGCGTCGGCAGGCGCCGCAGCGGCAACGACCGCCGCGCACAACAGCGGCGCGTGCAGTTCACCCCGGTCGCCGTCGACTACCGGAGCGGTCACGACCGCCGCACGCGCGACAGGCGCATAGGTAGGGGCCGGCGCATCCTCGGAGACCGCCGGGCGTACTGACGGTGGAGGGAGCCTCGGCATCTAGCTTGTGCAGGTGCTGTTCGGCGGTCGGGGACCATCTGCGGCTCACCAGTGAGCCACCCGCCAGCGTCCGGCGGACCATCTGCGCCGCCCTCCCGGCGTCCCCCAGGCCACCGCTGTGCTGACGGTACGTACGGTCCGTGCTCCGCACTAGGTTCTGAAGCCGGCAACGCTGGTGCCAGCTAGGCGGCGGGCGGGGACTTGAGCAGCGGCTCGAGCGTCTCGCGCAACTCACCCGGCGTGAAGGGCTTGTCCAGCGTCGCGGTTGCGCCACTCGAATCCGCCATGGCGAGCACCTCCTCGCGCGACATGAAGCCTCCGCCCGAGATCATGATGACCGGGAGTCTCGGATCCCGCTGGTGGATCCGCACGAGCAGCTCCATGCCATCCGCGGCGGGCATGTACACGTCCGCGATCACGAGGTCGAAGCGGATGGCGTCGAGGAGTCGGAGCGCCTCGGCGCCATCAGGTGCATCAAACGCTTCGTGGCCGAGGTTCGTGAGCATGTGGCTCACTGCACTACGGACCTGAGCTTCGTCGTCCACCACCAGGATCTTCGCCATGTCGTACCTCGTCACACTACGGCCCCGAGAAGCAGCACACGCCGGATCTGAGCGACGCGCACCTATCCTCGGTCCGGCGCATCGAGCACCTCGCGCACCTTCCGCGCGAGTCCCGCCGGGTCGAACGGCTTCGGTAGGAACGCAGTGCCCGGACCCAGCCCCTCGTGGTGAACGATCACATGCTCGGTGTAGCCGGACGTATACAGCACCTTGATCTGCGGTCGGAGTGCTCGCACGCGTTCAGCCAGCTCGCTGCCGCCCATCTGCGGCATGACGACGTCGGTGAGCAGCAGGGCAATCGGCTCACTCTGATTCTCGGCGGCACGGAGTGCCTCCCCGCCGTTGGCCGCCTGGAGCACGCGGTAGCCGCGCTCACGGAGCGATCGGAGTGCGATGTCGCGCACCTGCGCGTTGTCTTCCACAAGGAGGATGGTCTCGGTGCCACCCCGCAGCGCCGCCGAGCTCGCCGGAGAGAACGCCTCCGCCTCAGCCTGGATGCGGGGCAGGTAGATCTTGAAGGTCGTGCCCCGGCCGGGCTCGCTGTAGGCCCAGATCCAGCCGCCGCTCTGCTTGACGATGCCATAACAGGTCGAGAGACCCAGGCCTGTCCCCCCGCCCAGCTCCTTGGTGGTGAAGAACGGCTCGAAGATGTGTTCCAGGATCTCCGGCGCCATCCCGCAGCCTGAGTCGCTCACCGCCAGCATCACGTACTCGCCCGGGGCCATGCCGATGTGGCGAGCCGCGGACTCGGCGTCGAGCGTCACGTTCGACGTCTCGATCGTCAGCTTGCCGCCGCCCGGCATCGCGTCGCGGGCGTTGACCGTCAAGTTGACGAGCACTTGCTCGATGTGGCCAGGATCGGCCCAGACCGCCCCCAGGTTCTCCGCCAGGAGCGTCACGAGCTCGACATCCTCGCCTATGAGCCGGCGCAGCATCTTGTCCATCGCCAGGGTGACGGCGTTGAGGTCGAGCGCGCGGGGCTCGGCGGCCTGGCGGCGCGCGAACGCCAGGAGCTGCCGCGTGAGGACGGCGGCACGGTTGGCCGCTTCCTCGATCTCGCGGATTTCAGACCGGGCGGGGTCGCGCTCCGGCAGGCCGTCCTTGGCGAGGGCGGCGCCGCTCAGAATCACGGTGAGGAGGTTGTTGAAATCGTGGGCCACGCCGCCCGCCAGACGGCCCACGCTCTCCATCTTCTGGGCCTGGCGCAACTGCGCTTCGAGGCGTTTGCGCTCGGTGATGTTGTCGAAGACGGTGACGAAGTGCCCCGGCTCGACGCTGTAGACGGAGGTGGACAACCAGATCCCCAACGCCTTCACGAAGGATTCGAACCTCTCGGGCCTGCCCGTTGTAGCGACCCGGCCGTAAATGTCGAGCAGCTCCGGGTTGGTCTCGCGTATGCCGGGGATGACCTCGCTTACCTTCCTCCCCACCACATCCTTCAGTCCCGTCAACGAGTCGAATGCACGGTTGACAGCGAGGTATACGAAGTCTCGTGGCTCGCCATTCTCGAACAGCATTCTGCAATAGGCGAATCCCTCGACCATGTTCTCGAACAGGGAGCGGTACCGGGTCTCCGCAGCATTCAGCGCTTGCTGCGCTTGCCTCCGCTCGCGCATGCGCTCGGTGATGTCTGTGCCCGACTTCCTTCTTGGCACGAAAGAGCACTCCCTCAGGCCGTGACACGCCCCGCTCGGCTTTCCGAGGAACATCTCCGCCCGGGGCGGACCGTGTACCTCACGACGCAGTTATTCGCGGACACCGGCAGTCGGCCGGCGTCAGTGACGCGACGGTCACCGATGGGGGCGTGCGTCCAAGTATCAGTCCCGCACGCGGCGGGGGAAAGACTATGACATGTCATAGTTCCGATTTATCAGGGCTTACAGGATTGCGGCCGGCACCTGGATCGTCCAATTCGCGCGGCTGGACAGCGTTCGCCGGATGCCGCCCGAAGCTCCCCGAGGCCGCAGTCCGTCGGAACAGAGCCCGACGCCCTTCCGCCGACGCGGACTATAGGATCTTATAGTCTATCATTGGGGGGTCCTCTAACTCACACTAGGGTACCTCTTATCCGGGAGATTCCCGTGGCCCTGCCTCCCCGCAATCACCGCATCAGCCTCGCCGAGGCCGCCGCGCACACGAAGCGCCATCGTGATGCCAAGGTGTCAGACGTGAAGGCGGGTGCCTTCCACAAGGATCAGGTACTCGATTTGTTGAGCCAGACGGGATGTGTCGGCCTCCGGATCTACTACGGCCGCGACCCGGCCGGGGCGCCGAACCTCGTATTGACGGGGATTGACTCGGCTGACAACGATCTCACGGCCGGCGTCATCCTCGAGATCAGCTTCCCCTGCCCGCCGTTCTGCGGCGGCGGCAACTCCCTCAACACCTGACGTGCCGATGGCGATCCCTGCTGTGCTGTACCTCGGGGCGACCTCTGAGGCCGCCCCGCTGGTTGCGGCGGCGGTCGTGCGCCAGCCCGCGCGGGGCGCGCGCGCCTGGGTGCTCACCTGGTGCACCCTCCTAGTTGTCGCGGACGGCGCGCAATTGTGGCTGGCGCTGCACAAGATCAACAACCTCTGGATTGCGTACCTTGTGACACCAGTTGGCGGCGCGCTCGTTCTCTGGGCCCTCTCATTCTGGCAGTCCGGGCAGCTGCCGCGCCTCACCTTGCGGCTCGCCATCGTGCCATTCCTCGTGGCCTGGGCGGTCCTGACCGTCGCGTTCGAGGACACGTCGGCCTTCAGCCGCGCCGCGGAACCGATGGCGAGCCTGATGTGTCTGGGCGCCGCCACCTTCACGCTCCTGACCCGGAGCCGCGACGCGGTCGGCTCGCTGCTGCGGCACGACTGGTTTTGGGTCACCGCGGGGATGGCGCTGTACTTCGGGATGTTGAGCACCGTCGGACCGCTCAGCGCGCTGCTACTCGGCGATGCCCCGGGCCTGATGTTTCAGGCATACGAGGTGAAGTCGGTGCTCCAGGCCGCGGCGTTCCTGGCCGTCGCGGGCGGGATGGTGTGTCCGGCCGCAGCCTGACGCTGCTCTCGCTCTTCGTGGCGGGCGCGCTGAGCGTCGCAATTCTCCTCGCGGCGTTCCTTGCTGCACTCGTGATCGCGCAGCGGCGGCGCATAGCGATCGACCGCGCGCATGCACAACGCATCCTCGCTGTCCAGGAGGAGGAGCGCTCGCGGGTGGCCCGCGAGCTGCACGACGACGCGTTGCAGCGTATCGCCCTCATCCGCCACGAAATGGACGAGGCCGCACGGCTCGCCAATCCCGAGGCGGCGCACCGCATAAGCGGCGTTTCGGGTGAACTGGAGGACCTGAGCACGGTGCTGCGGACGGCCGCGCATCAGCTCCACCCTTCCGTGGTCGAGAAGGCGGGGCTGGCGCCGGCCCTGCTTGACCTGGCGGCAGAGTTCGGGCGCACTTCTGGCCTCGACGTCCGGGTCACGCTGCCCGCTGGGAACGTCAGCGTGCCGCCGGGCATCGGCGTCGCGGTCTACCGCATAGCGCAGGAGGCGCTGCGCAACGTAGTGCGGCACGCCGGCGTTCCGCAGGCGGAACTCGCGATCGAGCTGGGGGATGTGGGGCTGACGCTGCGGGTCGCGGACGCAGGGAAGGGGTTCAATGCCGGCGGCAGTGGGCCTGAAGACGGCCTGGGCCTCATCGCGATGCGCCAGCGTGCCGAGGCGTTGGGAGGCAGACTGGCAGTCATAGCCGCGCCGGGAGGGGGCACCGTCGTGACCGTGAACTTCCCCGGAGCGCGGGCATGATGAAGCACCGGCCCCGGCTGGTGATCGCCGACGATCACCGGCTGCTGGTGCAGGGGCTCCAGCAGATGCTCGGCCAGCACTTCGAGATCGTGGGCGTCGCCTACGCAGGTGATGAGCTGCTGGAGTTGTTGCGGCGTACCCCCGCCGACGGCCTGGTCTTGGACCTCTCGCTCCCGGGTCGGAGCGGCCTCGACCTGCTGCCCGACATCCGCTCCGTGCAGCCGACGCTCCGCGTCCTGGTGCTCACGATGCACGTGGACCGCATTCTCGCGGAGGCAGCCCTCGCCGCTGGCGCGACCGGGTTCGTGCCGAAGGACTCCAGCATGGACGAACTGGAGACGGCACTGCGGGAGATCCTCGCGGGTCGGCGCTACCTATCGCCCCGGATCCCGAAGTTCAGTCATCGCGTCGGGCTCGACGCCATACACTCCAGCCTGACGCGGCTCACGCCGCGCCAGCAGACGATCCTCCGTCTACTGGGGCAGGGCGAGACCTCGGCCGAGATCGGACACATGCTCGGCTTGAGCGAGAGCACGATCACCTTTCACCGGCACCGCATCCGCAAGATTCTTGGGCTCACCTCGGAGTGGGAGCTGGTCCGGCACGCGATCCTGGTGCACCTCGCCACGAGCGGTGATGACGAGGACGCAACGGGCAAGCGGGGGAAGCCCTAGCGCTTGCGACAGTGGCCGCGCAGGTGAGCTTATCCATTCGCAACTCGGCGAGAAGAGCAACGCCCTGAGCGCTGTTCAGGACCACATCGAGATCGACCCAAGACCAAACACCAAAGAGAGGGCGCCCAATCGACGCTGTAGGTTCCCATAGCCTTTCAGTCTTCGTGGCAGCCGGTGTATCCTCGCATAGCAATGTGAGTACCCGCGCGGCCTCGACGCGATATGAGAAAGGGCGCGAAGCATGGCCAAGGGGGGGGACAGACATAGCCGGGGCCTCGAATGAACTCCGAGTGGCCAAGGCGGGACGAGCGCAGGGGAGGCGGGGACCGTCGCGTAAGCAGACGCCGCGGCGCCAACGATCGCCGCGTACGAGAACGGCGCACGCAGTTCAGCTCGATCGCTGTTGACCGCCGTAGCGGTAACGAACGCCGCAGGAGCGACAGGCGTGTGCGTCTGGGCCGGCGCGTGGTCGGGGACCGCCGGGCCGTGGCCGGGGCAGTCTGAGTCCCATTGGTGAGTCTGTCACTGAGCTAGTTTCGGCGCTGGCATTTCACCGGCTCACAAACGCCCTCCTACGTTGCGGACGGCTCGTGCACAGGGCGGCCGGCACTCGAGGTGACAGCATCGCGGAAGGCGTCCTCGCTTGAGTGCCGGTGCTCATGATCAGTACCTGCCGCGCGTCATAGATGGGTGCCGTGCGGTGGGGCCGTTCCGTCACAGATGAGGCGTGGATTGTTGATAAGGGGCTTCATGTCTATCGAGCTTGTGCATGAAAAGGAAACCAGAGCCCTCGTGCCGCTCGATGCTGGCGCACTCGGGTGCCATACTGCTGTTCTGGCGCAGTCCGGATCCGGGAAGTCCTTCCTCGTCGGCCGTCTCATCGAGGAGCTTCTCCTCAAGACTAGGGCGCGTCTTATCGTCTTCGACTCCAACTCCGACTTCGTGCGTCTTTCTGACACTGACAGTCGGGTCTGGAAAACTCCGGCACTTCAGCCTTGGCTCTCCAAGCGGGACACGCTGTCGAGTTTCAAGGCCAGGTGGGCCCGCACGAAACTGACCCTCCTATCGAGTAGAAACCTGCCGGGCGCGCATTCCTTGCGAATCAGTTGGGGCAACCTGACTGACCACGAGAGAGCCAGCGTCATGGGCTTTACTCCGGTCGACCAGCCGGAGCTCTTCTGGGCACTGGTGCTCGCGGGCGAGATTGCCCGAGATCGCTGGGCCAATCGTGAGGAGCCCGACTTCGATTTCGAGCACTTTCGCGGTGTTGCAGACGAGCTCTGTGACTATCTCCTCGGCATGGACGGCCCCGACGACATCTCCGAGCACACGATCGCAGGGAGCCTCCGTGTTCTAGGGCCGAAGCTCGCTCTGCGTTTTCGCACCCTCGTTCGAGCAATGGGTGACTTCGACATTTGGCGTGGGGCGGGGGACGGCGAACGGGACATTGCCGATGTCATTGCCCGCTCAAGCGATTCGTCGGCTGTAGTGATCGACCTTCTCTCGCTGGAGACAGAAGCCGAACGGCTCGCTCTGGTAGCGCGGGTGTTGGCTGCGGCGTGGGGCAGTGCTCGCGAGGCCTACTCGGCGGCACTGCGGGATGTCGGCGAGCTCGACCGGCGAGTCCCGACCATCCTTGTGATTGATGAGGCACACAATCTCGTTCCGCACCAGCCCAAGTCTCCTGCAGCCGAACACGTGGCAGCGGACATCGTTCGCGTCGCCGCCGAAGGGCGCAAGTTCGGTCTCTTCCTCCTCGTGGTCACTCAGCGCCCACGCCGGATCGATCCCAGTGTGCTCTCGGAGTGCGATGCTCTCTTCCTCATGAGAATGACCAACGCCAGCGATCTTGAGGCCGCGGAAGGACTCTTCGGGTTCCTGGATTCGAGCTTAGTCTCGAGCGCCAGCTCGCTTGAGGTAGGCGATGTCTTACTGCAGGGCCGGATCGGAAGAGACGTGATTTGTCACGCCGCCCCACGCAGGACAACAGAGGGCGGAAGGAGCTTGGATCAACGTTACTGGACCGCGACCCGCTCGAAGGCGCGTTGATTCCCCTCTGATGGGAGTCGAGAATGTCGGGTGATTGGAGATCGCCGCTCTACCCGGTGGAGCTTCCCAGCAGGAAGATCGTGGTCAACGTTACCTGGTCCTGTCCCACCTTTGCCGTTCCGACGCCGGGTGTCCCCGATGTGGCTGCCGCGTTTCGGCAAGAAGGCCTGAGACGGATCCTGGACTTCGGAGCGGGTAAGCTGCGAAACACGCTCTTCCTTCTTTCTCTGAGGAGAGGATTCCGGGTCTGGGCTGTCGAGTTCGAGGACTGTTTCCAGACCAAGGTTGGCAAGGCCAGACTCGCAGAGGCAAGGCGGCACAAGGGGTTCTTTCTCAAGAAGTGGCCGTACGAGTTCCTACATTCACGGTTCGAGGTGGACGCTGTACTCCTCGTGAACGTGGCCAACGTGGTACCGCATGAAAGCGAGAGAAAGAGAATCGTGGCGGAATGCACGCGACGCTTGAGGAAGGGCGGTCGTCTTCTCTGGATGTCGCAGTACGGTGAGCCGTACTACAAGCCGGGGGTCACCAGGCGGCTTCAGTCGTCGGACGGCGGTTGGTTCTACAATCTTGGGAAGGAGTTTCAGACGTACTACAGGGAGTTCTCAATAGCCGAGATAAGGTCTCATTTCGACAGCCGCAGGTACCGAGAGATAGGCAAGGTGAGCGCACCGCACCATCACGCTTTCCTCTTCGAGAAGCTGTAACGGGGCTACTGCCTCAATTTCGGGAAGTTGATGTGCCAATCGAGCACGCGGCCCCGGCCCGTGCCACACCCCCGTACGCTCGGCTCGTCTCCTTGCAGTACGCCATCGGTCTGGAGCCTGCATGTTGCGATCAACTGGCTGTTTTGACCCTCGTGCCGCGACCGCGTGCGCCACCGTGAGGGCCACTCTGGCTTATGTGGTTGCGATCCGATGCTCGCTGGCGACTTGGGACAGGTCTGGCGTCCCTGCGGCTTTCGATTTTGACCCCTTAAGGCCGTTTCATTCGGAGGAGGCCATGCGGACCATGCTGAAGGTGTGTGCACTGGCAGTTGTGGCCGGGTCAGCTGTGGTGCTGCCCCGAGCTGGCGGCCTGCACGCGCAGGGCGCGACCGGCAAGGTCGAAGGCACGGTGAAGAACCAGTCCGGCGCTCCAATGGCCGGGGTGCAGGTACTCATCGTGGGGTCGGCGCTCCAGGCCGTCACCGACGAGAGGGGCTACTTCCTCTTGAACAACGTTCCTGCTGGTAGTGTGACCCTGCGGGCCCGGTACATTGGATATGCGCCTTTGGAGATGCCGAACGTGCGCATCTTGGCCGGCCGGACGATGACGGTCGACCTCATCGTCGCGCCGGGGTTGATCGAGGCTCCCGAGCCGATCCCACAGGCGGCGAGGCCCCCGGAGCTCTCCCGGCCTGCGGCCCCACAGGCCGCGAGGCCCCCCGAGCCGCTGCCCCAGTTTCCCTGGCCTCCGCCGCAGGCCACCGCTCGCGTAGTGATCCCCCGTGGCCTCGTCACCCGGCCCGTCCGCTCGGGCGCGCCAAGCGCCCCCGACACCCTCGGGTACGTCGCCGACAGCATCGAGTCGGCTCTCCGTCGCGCCGACATCGAGTGGGCCGTCTATGCCGTCGGTGACTCCGGGTTCGCCTACGTCACCCGTGCCGAGAGGATTCGCGCCACCGGCGAGCCATTTCCCCCGCCGGACCGCTTCCCCGACGACATCGCGACCGCCACGGGGACCCACGGCTTCCTCGCACTGATCATCTCGCGCTTCCGGGCACGGCCGGGCTTCTTCCGTATCATCGCCGTGGTCGTAACCAGCCGGCCGGTCCTCTCGAGCGGCCGGCCGTTGTTGCTGGATGCTGCGACACAGCTCATCCACGGCGGGATGGCCACTGTCCCCGCAGCTCTCAGGCGCCGTGCGGTGCGCGACCTCGAGACCGTGGCCTTGGTGTACGAGTTCGAGAGACCTAGCGCGGCCGACTCCGTTGCCCTGCGTGCCTCACCGCTCGTTAGCGCGCGACAACACCTCGCCTTCGCAGGCCTTTGGACTCAAGCTCAACTGGGAGCGCACCAATGAGCGGCCGTCGCCCAATCAGCGCGTGCCAACGTCGCCTCCTAGCTCTCTGGGCGGTCCTCGGTGGCCTCGCGCTTGTGGTAGTCCTGGCGCAGATAGCGCCAGGCGGGGTCTACGCCACGCATGCCGGTGAGGTGCTGGACTGGTTCCTGCCCACAGTCGTCCCGACCTTCTCGCTGATGCTCGGGAGCGTCATCGCCGACATTCGGTCGCCCGAACCCGGCGCCAGCGTGGACGCCTTCACGTACCGTCTGGCGGTGTGGATCTCAATTCTCTACCTCGGCTTGGTGATCCTGATTCTGCTCATCTACGCGCAATCGCCCACGCCAGTCGAGGAACTAAAGGGCTCGGGCAAGCTCATCGCCGCGCTGTACTCTGCTGTCGGGATTGTGCTCGGAGGGTTCTTTGTAACCCGGAGATCGAAGTGAGGGGCAGGGCGGCCGCTATCTGCTGAACAGGGGCAGGCCCACGCGTCTCCGGTCTACGGCGGCAGCCGCTTACGGCGCTCTTGACAGTACTGCACTATCCGAGCACAACGACCTCCGGAGGCCTGTTCAGGGTCGTGCAGGGTCCCTTCGTGGGGCGACGCTGCTCCGGAGCACTTCAACCGACGTCGCACGGCGGGTGGTACCGATTCCAACCGGGCAGTTCGCCGTTCTGGCGGCCCGGCTGACCGACTAAGACATCTCACAGACTATCCGTTGCGGACCCCGCGCTCATGATTGCTGGGGCCAGCCACGAGTGCGTGGACCGCTGGCCCAGAGTAGGGACGGATCGGAACCACTGCCGGTAGTACGGCGGCTCCCGGGACCTAGCTAGCAACGGAGCGGACTTGTCGGCAGGTGACCACGGGCTTGGCTGCTTTCGAGGAATAGCGAAAGCGGGGTTTGGGCGTTTCCACCTTTGCAGAGGGAGGAGACACAATGCCAAGTGACAGCGCCATGGTGCCTGATGTGTTGATGGCGGATGGTTCCTTCGCGACCGCCGCCAGGTCCTTCGCAAGCGATAAGCGGTTCGAGGACGCGTGGAAGAAGTTAGACGTCGTCGGCTTCTGCACCGGATTCAACACTTTCTGTGATCGTGTTGCCGTCTACAATGACTTCCATCGCATGGAACGGCGGCTGTGGTCCTTGAAACTGGGCAAAGGCAAGGTGCCAGAGGGCCTTGAAACGGGGCTACGTGAGCGGGTTCCACTGGGGCGCAAAGCCTATGCGGATGCCTTCGGGGGCATAGACAACTGCCTTGGCGCTCTCGAGCAGGCGGGCTTCGACGAGCTCCTTGACGCTCATCTGGGAGGATTTACTGCACTTCTCAAGGATCAGCACCATCCTTTGCGGGCGGTACTACAGAGTGCCTTCACCCGACTCGGCTGCTCATCCTCAATGCTCGAGGAGTTCGATCGCTCACTTTCTCAGGTAGACTACAATCCGAAGCGCCTCGTGGGCACTACTCGTCCCAGCGAGCTCCGAAGGGTCTTGAAACAGAGTACTGAAGCACAGGACAAGATCTTTCAGTTCACGCAGGCGCACGGGTTGAGCTACCTAAAGGGAGAATGTGGGCCCCCGGCGTGGGCGGTGACTGCCTCTGAGGTGTTAGCGTATTTCGGGTTCTCAATCGGTGCGTGGGTCATTGTCGCCATCGTCGCGGTGATCATCACGATTCTCGTCGTACTGTGCGCGACCAAACTCTTGCCGGCGAGCATTCTCAGCAAGTGCAAGTATCTGAGTGTCACGCTCGGCTTCACTTTCTGACGCGCGATGCCTCGGCGATTTGGCTTGCATACGGAGGAACTCGGCAGGGTCACACACGTTCTGCTAGGCTCGGCTGTCGGTGCAGATTTGGCCCAACGGTGCGAAACGGACACTGAGGAATTCTGCGGTGGCCTATACGGCACCGTAGAAGGCGCGCTCGTCGTGGTGTCTAACTGGTATGCGCGACCGGCTTCAGCCTCTCAGGACCAGTTCACTGTGCGCTTGGATGACTTGTTGCTCGGATTCCCCAACCGGCCGGGCCTGAGGTTCTTGGGGATCGTGCATTCCCACGCGCATGGCCCGCCCGTGCCGAGCCAGTTCGATCTGTACTACAGCGGGCTCGCGCCATGGATATGGATGATTGTCGGGAAGACGCGCGGGCCCCTTCCATCCTTCTGTGCATTCGCCGGGAGCGGGCTTTCTAGATCTATCAGTGTGGTCTTCGCTCGGCCGGAGCGAGCGAGGTGTTTCCTGCACGAGCGTGGACCTTGAATGCGATCTGCGCGGAGCACGAAGTAGTAGTCCTGGCCTCCACGGCGGAGTCAAGAGGCGCCGGGGTTCCACCAGGTACGGACCATGAGAGCCCGTGTCGGGGAGATGGCAAAGGACGCCAGTGCGGCCCGGGGGGGGCGGCGCATGCGCCCCCAACGGGCACAGCGTACTGCTGCGTACCACGCTTACGACGAGTGCGGCTCAGCCCCGACTCTTGTGAGTGGGTTTCCGTGTTCGACTCACGGATGACGCGGTGGTGGCGACCCGCCGTTGAGTTAGCTGCTGAGCCCGTTTCGGGTGTCAAAGTCTGCTAATTGAGGAGTCCAACCCCGGCAGCGGACGACACGAACTCGCTGTTTGACAACATCTTGCGGGGAAACGGCGATTTCCTGGGCCGACTCTGGATCAGCAGAGTCCCGGAAAGAGAGGGCGCCCCTAGGGCACTATAGGTTCTCACAGCCTTTTCGGGCTCGTGGCGGCTGGTATGTTCTCGCTCTGCACGTCAACCACCGCGAGGAGGCCCCCGTGAAGGTCGCGCCGTACCACACGAACTCTCCTGAGTATCCGCCCCAACATCGCAACGTGTACCACGATCACGACGATTGCCCGGACGGGAAGAGAATCAAGCCCCAACATCGCTCGAGCGGCACCGGGGGCAAACCGCGCTGCACTGAGTGCATCAAGCTCGGCTAGCGCAGCCGCGGTCCCAAGGCCACCCGTCAGCACCAAGGAGGTGCAACATGCGCATCGTCATTGCGCTCGCCACGCTTCTCGCCTTCTCGTCTCCTCTCGCCGCCCAGACGACGTGCGATCTCCACTGTGGCACTGAGCGATGGGCCATCAAGACGCTGTCGGATCCCGGCGCCAGCCAGGTAGACACGACGCCGACAGCAGCTACGGTCAAGCAACTGCGGGCCCTTCGCGTCCCGGCCAGCATCCCGCGGCGCCGCGGCAAGCCGCAGCTACCCGCGGCCGATCGTATCGCGCCCGTAGAACTGACGACGTACCGGGTCGAGGCGCTGCTCCTAGGCTGGAAGCTCGAGAGCGACGAGGACTTCCACCTGGTCATCGCCAGCCCGGCCAATCGCACCCAGACAATGATTGCTGAAGTGCCGAGCCCTACGTGTCCGGAAATCTGTCGCACGGGCAATGCCGTACTGTTTGCATCGCTTCGGCAGAGACTCATCGCACAGCTCGGGCAACCCAAGAGTCGCTATGTCCGCCTACCCCAGGCGTTGCCGATCACGATTACGGGGGTGGGCTTCTTCGACTTCGCGCACGGCCAGACTGGCGTCGCGCCGAACGCGATCGAACTACATCCGGTTCTTGCCATTGCTTTCCACTGACCCGGGCCGACCCGTGGGTTCCGGATCGACAGGTGATCCATATGGGCGAGCGTTGAACCGTTCTCCGACCGCCACTGGGCCTGAACATCCTGTGGGGCCATCCGCATCCAGCGAGGGGCGCCAGGGAATCGGTCTGTGTCTGTCCGGTGGTGGGTTCCGAGCAACCTTGTTCCACCTTGGAGCTCTTCGCCGCCTGAACGAACTCAAGATCCTGTCGACCGTCCGAACCGTGTCCTCTGTCTCCGGCGGGAGCATCGCCGCAGCCCATCTCGCGACTGTCATTGCCCAGGCTGGAACTGATGGTCTGGAGGAGTGGAGCCAGCGCGTCGCGCGACCTCTCTTAGAGTTCACGTCGGCCGACCGCCGCACGAGGGCAGTCGTTAAGCGGCTCCTTCCGTGGAATTGGTTCAGGAGCAGCACCGGAGTCGAGGCGCTTGCGATTGAGTATGCCCGACACCTGACGACGCTGAAGTTGGTCGAGCTTCCAGCACAGCCCAACTTCGTCCTCTGCGCGACCGACATGGTCTTTGGTGTCAGTTGGGTCTTTGAGCGCAGCCGCATGGGGGACTATCGGGCAGGATACGTGTCGCCGCCCCCCAACGACTGGCCTCTCGCGCGAGCCGTGGCGGCATCGTCGTGTTTTCCGCCCGTGTTCAATCCTCTCCCAGTCAAGCTCCAGCCGCAGGGGGTTGCCGGGGGGTCATATCCCAAGGGAGTGCGGCGAGACGCGCTTCTCGGGGCGATGCGGCTGACCGACGGCGGGGACTACGACAACCTTGGGCTAGAACCGATATGGAAGGATCATGCCGTCGTGCTGGTCTCCGACGGCGGGGCGCCGTTCGACGTGAGCGAGGATGAGGGTTTGCTGTGGCGGATAGAACGCTACTCCGCGATCCTGGGCAATCAGGCGCATGCCATCCGGCTGCGCTGGCTCATGTCCAGCTTCGAGGCGGGTCAGTTCAAGGGCGCCTATTGGGGTCTGAGGAGCGCAACTACGAGTTATGACCCCGATGCCCGTGGGGGTTACTCCAAGGAGCTCGCCACCGAGGTCATCGCGAGAATCCGCACCGATCTCGATGCGTTCTCCGCAGCAGAGGCAGCAGTGTTGGAGAACCACGGCTACTGGCTCGTGGACGCAGCGCTGCGGCGGCACGTGCGCGAACTGATTCCGGCGGAGCCGCCGCCTGCGAGAGCACCGTATCCAGAGTGGATGGACGAGGATCGCGTCAGGACGGCCCTTCGATGCAGCAGCCGTCGGCGGCTATTCCGCTAGACCTCGGCGATCCGTTGTTGATGCGGGAGGAAGTGACCTGCCGATAGGAACGGAGCTGGCCGCCGAGTGCACGCCCGCGAAGTCAATGAGCCGTCGAGTCTGGCTGGCGACCTTCTACCGTCATTTCCCGCGCCGGCGTGCGCGCTGGATTCACGTCTAAGCCAGGATGGGTGCCATGGACCTCACTCTGACGAACCTGTTGACGGCATTTGCGGCTCTGAGCGTCGCGACCGAGAGGATCACGGAGGCCATTAAGGGCATCCCTGGTCTCTCTTCCTTGCTCGCGGTCGAGCGCGAGCTGGACTCATGGCAGGAGAACTTGAGAAAGGCGTGCGTTCATATCTTGGCAATCGTTGTTGGAACGGTCCTGGCGCGAACGCTCGGCAATGCGCTTCCGCTTGTGCGCCAAGACTCGAGTGTGTGGGTCTTCGTGGTATATGGCGCCATGGCCAGTGGCGGGTCTGGTTTGTGGAACAGCGCGCTCGACATCGTCCGCGAGGTCAACAAGCAGAAGCAGATGGTGAGCGCACAAATGGCACTGAAGAACTCCTAGGTCTGATCGCGAAGGTCAGGTCTAGTGGCGCGGAGAATCGCAAGCCGACCACTGATGGGGCGGTGGCATGACGGTCTTCGGGGACCGCACTTGTGGACACGGCAATCGACGTGAGAGCTCGGCAGGCCACAGCCCAAGCGCTGTCCGGAGCGGACGGCAACGGAGGTACGAGGTATGCCTATCGTAGGCGTGGGGAACGATCCGACCAAGAAGGCACAGGTCTTCAATCAAGCTGGCGCGAAAGCTTGCCTGTTGGTCTTCGTGACCGACACGTACCAGAAGGTGTCAGGGCCGGCGGTAACGCTGATGCTGAACAAGTTTGATGCAGATGCGACCGCAGCTGATAAGAAGACGATGATTGGCTATCCGATATATGCGCTTCTTGAGGATGCCAACATGAAGGCACTGTGGAAGGAGTTCGATCCTGACCTGTATGTCCCCGGGTTCGTTTTCACGTACCCGGACGGTAGCCACACAGGGATCAAGTATATCGGCCTGCCAACACCTGATGAACTGATCGATCGACTCAGCCTGGTGGTGCCATGACCCGTCTCCCCGATAGTCAAGGCGTGTGGACGCCGAGGCGCGCCTTCACGAGTATGTGTGCCCTTGCCACCATCGCCTCCCCCGCACTCGCGCGCGGCCAGACCACGCCGAGAGCCGACCTGCCCTACGTAACCGTGACGGAGCAAACAACGTCGGGGCAGGGCCTGGTCGTGAACACGTCGTTCGCGCGCATCGACATCAACAGCAAGATCGTGATCGCCTTCGATGGGACCGCTGCGTCGTGGGCCCAAGGCGCAACGGTGGCGCCAGGAGTCTACCTGTTCCGCGACGGCGAACAACTATCATTGCCTCCAGGCGTACTGTCCTCAGAAGATGTGTTCCCGAATACCGATTCTACTAGTGCGGCGCGCCCCCAGCTCACAGTCACAAAGACGGACCCGCAACACCATCGCATCGAGCTGGACTTTAACGCGCGAGAGAGACTCAAGAAGCAGGGCGTCGAGATCAAGGAGGATGACGAGATCCTCATTCGGCTTGATGAGGTGCAGTCCAATGGCCCGCGCTCGTCTCGGACGATACGACTCGTTCTGGTGGACCTCGGACTCACGGCGCCCAAGGAGATCTCCGCGCCACTCATGGTTTTCAAGATAGGCAGCGGTGACCCGCAGTTGGGCGTCGGCCTAAGCGGGATCTGGCACGTCAACAACAGGCACGGCTTGCAGAACTACCTGGGATTCGGCCTCACGCTCACGCCGAATCAGGTTGACCTCGCATCGCTCTCGAGCTCGCAGATCGGCATCATACCGACCGTTGCCATTGGGCTAGGAGCCAAGAACAAGGATGTGTTCATGTTCGGCGTCGGAGGTCGTGTGGGTGGATCGACACACATCATGTATTTCGCGGCCTTCAATCTGTCGTGGATCACGCGAGTGATTCACTGAGTGCAGGCTGTGATAGGGAGGACGGACGGCTGAATTGTGCTGTACGGCACCCCGGCTGAGTGGACGACTTGAGTCGCCGGCCAGCGCGCCTGTGGCGATCATGAGTGAGCGACTCGCCAAGGCCGCTTGGTTTGGAGAAAGCGCCATCGGCAAGTGCGTGACCGTGGCCCAGCAAGACGCGCCTTGCCGCATGGTGATCGGCGTGGTTGCCGAGGCGCGGGTCCGGCGGATCATCGAGGAACCGGCGATGGAACTGTACCTCCCTTCGCGCCAGGAAATGACCTTCCCGGGTTCCGCGATGGTTATTCGTGCCGTACCACGGCGCGTTCGAGCGGTAGCTGCGGAGGCGAGGAGACTCTTTGTTCAGACGTACGGCGGCGATGGAAGCCGGCTGGTACAGACGATGGCCGAGGTGGTGGCCCCGGAGATCCGGCCCTGGCGTCTTGGGGCAGCGCTCTTTTCAGCCGCTGGACTCTGTGCGCTTGTTCTGGCCGCGGTAGGTGTCTATAGCTCCGTGGCGTACGCGGTGAGCGAGCGCACTCACGAGATGAGTGTGCGCGCGGCTCTCGGCGCCAAACCCCGTGCCGTTATGCAGCTAGTCGTTGGCGAGGGCATCCGCGCAGTCGTCGGGGGAGTGTTCGTAGGCGTGGCTGCGACATTAGCGCTGGGCAAGTTGGTCGCCTCTATGCTCTTAGGGGGTCACACCCCACGACCCCCTGGTGCTGGTGGTGGTGTCGCTGGTTCTTGTGACGACGGCCGTCGCAGCGTGCCTCGTGCCGGCTTGGCGGGCGATGCGGGTCAGCCCGATGGAGGCGTTGCAGACCGAGTGAACGGTAGGACTCCGATATCGGAGCCTGAGCGGATTGCGGCCGGGCGAGCACCGGGCCGTGGCATCGTGGGGTCCGTTTCTTCCGGCATAGTCCGACATTTTGGGAGCTGAAGTCCGACATCGCGATCCGGTGCCGACGCTCGGAATCGCCACCAGTCCGCCACTTTCTGTGGTTTGGACCGTTTGGGTCATCCGACATTCTGCCGGACTTGGGCCCTGCACGATACGAATGGGGTTCAGGGGGTCGCAGCGGTGGGGCCTTGGCTGGCCGTCTGCCGCAGGCGCGGAAGCCCGCTAGGAAGCACGATCTCCCGCTATCCCCGAGAATGCCCCGCCCCGCTACAGATCGAGCGTCCTAGCGGGGCGGCGGGCTGATAACGGGCGCATTGGCTTAGGCTTGGCGGCTTCGGCGCGGTGGCAGGTCGATGGTGCGCCGAACCGTAAAGAGGTTTTCTTGCTTTTGCGCGTCCCGCCCCGGCGGACGTGCGCAAGGACGGCTCGGCGTTCGACCTGCCGATTGCGCTGGGCGTGCTGGTTGCCACCGAGCAGGTCGTCGCAAGCGGCCTGTTCGGCTGGGTGGTCCTCGGCGAGCTGGGGCTGGACGGCGAGATCCGGCCGGTGCGCGGCGCGCTGTCGATGGCGGTGGCGGCGCAACGCGCCGGGTGCGCGGGCGTCATCCTCCCGGCGGCAAACGTGCGCGAGGCGGCCGTCGTACGGGGGCTGGACATGCGCGGCGCCGCGACCCTCGCCGAGGTGCTGCACCACCTGGACGGCGGGCCGCCCCTGGCGCGGGCGGAGGTGGATTTGGACGCGCTGTTCGCCGCCCGCGCTGCCTCCGATGTGGACTTCGCGGAGGTGAAGGGACAGGAGCACGCCAAGCGGGCGCTCGAGGTGGCGGCGGCGGGCGCGCACAACATCCTCATGATCGGCCCGCCGGGCGGCGGCAAGACGATGCTCGCCCGGCGGCTCCCGACCATCCTGCCGGAGCTCTCGCTCGCCGAAGCGCTGGAGACCACGAAGATCCACTCGGTGGCGGGGCTCCTGGCGCCCGGCGAGTCGCTCATCGCGACGCGGCCGTTCCGCTCACCCCACCACACGATCTCGGACGCGGGGCTGATCGGCGGCGGGAGCTACCCGCGCCCGGGCGAGGTGAGCCTCGCGCATAACGGTGTGCTCTTCCTGGACGAGCTGCCGGAGTTCCGGACCAACGTGCTGGAGGCCCTGCGCCAGCCGCTCGAGGACGGGTCCGTGACGATCAGCCGCGCGGCCACGTCGCTTTCGTATCCGGCGCGCTTCATGCTCGCGGCCGCGATGAATCCATGTCCGTGCGGGTACCTGGGCGACCGGGGAGGGGCGCACGCGTGCGTCTGCACGCCGGCGATGATCCAGCACTACCGCTCGCGGCTCTCGGGGCCGCTGCTGGACCGGATCGACGTGCACCTGGACGTGCCGGCGGTCCGCTATCGCGAGCTGTCAGCCGAGCGTGGCGGGGAGCCGAGCGCCGAGATCCGGGAGCGATGCGCGCGCGCCCGGCTGATGCAGCGCGAGCGCTTCGCGGCGCGGTCGGGGATCTTCGCCAACGCGCACATGGCCCCGCGCGACATCCGGGTGCACTGCCAGCTCACGGCGGCCGCCGACGCGCTGCTCCGGACCGCGATCGCGCGGCTGAGCCTCTCGGCGCGCGCCTACCACCGGGTGCTGAAGTTGGCGCGGACGATCGCGGACCTCGCCGCCGCTGACCGCATCGAGCCGCCACACGTCAGCGAAGCGATCCAGTACCGGAGCCTGGACCGCCCCGCCCGCTGAGCGGATGCGGAAGGGCTACTGCTTGCGCGCCGTGAAGGGGCCGGTACTGCCCGCGAAGGTCACGGTGCCGTTCATCGTCTTCGGGTCGGCCAGCACCGCCTCGGCCCGGGCCTCTCCGTCCGGCGAATCGAACACCATGACGACGTGACTTCCGCTGATGGTGAGGGACGTGAGCGTAGCGGAGCCCTCGGCGTCGGCCGGCGTGGCGGTGCCCACGTAGCTCGAGCCGGAGCGCCGCAGCTGGATCACGCCGGCCATCCGCTGGCCGGGGAAATCGGCCACGAAGTTCCAGTCGCCGGAGAGATCTACGGCGGCCGGCGCCACGGCGGGTGCGGGTGCGGGCGCAGCGGGAGTCGGGGCGGCGGGGGGCCGCGCGGCAGGTGTGGGCGCGGCCGGCGCCGCCTGGGGTGCAGGCGCCGCAGGCTTCGGGTTGTGCGCACAGGCGCCGAGCAGCAGGACGGCGGCCAGCGCGGGAAGGAATGGCGACAGCGGCTTTCGCATCGCGGCCCTCTCGGGGAGCGGCGGGGATGATTAGCTTAGACCGCGTGGGAGGAGCGCGCTAGCGTGCGACTGTTCGTCGCGGTGAACCTGCCCGCTGCGGAGCGTCGGGCCGCCTTCGAGGCGACGGCCCCGCTCCGCGCTGCGCGACTTCCGTTCAAGTGGGTCGGCGAAGACTCCATCCATGTCACGCTCCGGTTTCTCGGCGAGGTGGACGAAGTCAAGGTGCGGCCGATCGGCGAGGCGCTCGCCGCGGCGGTGCGCCCGGCGCGGCCGTTCGACGTTTCGCTGGGCGGCGTCGGTGCCTTCCCGAGCCTGGCGCGGCCGCGCGTGGTCTGGATGGGTGTCGAGCGGCACCCGGCGTTGGAGCTGCTCGCCAACGACGTGGAGAAGGCGCTGATGGGGCTCGGCTTCGAGCCCGAGCTGCGCCCGTTCCACCCGCACCTGACGCTGGGCCGCGCCGAGCGGAGCGCGCGGCCCGCGGCCCTGTCGGGCCTCGAGCATCTCGCGGTGGCCATCGATTACCAGAGCTCCATCGCGGTCGAGAGCGTGGACCTGATGCAGAGCGTGCTCGGGCCGAAGGGCGCCACGTACACGGTGCTGTCGCGCGCGACCCTGAGCGGCGCCGGCGGCGGAGGGGGACGGTAGGGTGGGCTGCCTCAAGAACGTCCTGGCCGGCGTCGGCTGCCTGGTCGTGCTGCTGGTGGCGGCGGTCGTCGGCTTCATCTATCGGGACCGACTTGCGCACCTCTACCGCAAGATGCGCGGCATGCCGGAGCCGCCGCCGGCGGTGTACGTGTTGCCCGCTGCGGGCGGCGCGGATCGCGCCGAGGCGGCGCTTCGCGAGCTGGCCCGGCGCGGCGGGCCGGCGTACGTGGACATCGCGCCGGCCGAGCTGGCGGCGCTGATCGATCGGGAGATGGCGCGTGTGCCGCACCGCGTGTTCGATTCCGTCGCCGTGGCTCTGGGAGACCAGCGGATTCAGGTGAGAGGATCGCTCGACGTGTCGCTGTTGCCACAGCGGTTGCTGGGACCGCTCGCCGAAGGGCTCGGGCGTCGCGAGCCGGTCACGGCCGGCGGCGTGCTCGCGGCCGCGCCGGACGGCGGCCTGCGCTGGACGCTGGACCAGCTCGCTATCCGCGACTTCCCGTTCCCCAAGTCCGTCATCCCGGCCGTCGTGCGCTCGTTCGGCCTCGCGGACGCGCGCGACGGCACCGTGCCGCTCCAGCTCCCCGGGCCGGTCGGTGACGTGCGGGTGAGCGCCACGGGCGTGCGCCTCTACCGGGCGAGGGCGCGGTGAGCCACCGCATCCTCGTCGTGGACGACGAGCAGGGGGTGCGCGAGGCACTGCGCCAGCTGCTCGAGTACGAGGGCTACACGGTCACGCTGGCCGGCTCCGGCGTCGAGGCGCTGGACGCCTTCGGCGAGTTCAAGCCGCACCTCGTCCTGCTCGACGTGAAGATGGCGGGAATGGACGGCCTGGCCGTCCTGGCGAAGCTGCGCGAGGCCGACCCGCAGGCCCTGATCGTGATGATCTCCGGCCACGGGACCATCGCCACCGCGGTCGAGGCGACGCAGCTCGGCGCTCACGACTTCCTCGAGAAGCCGCTCGACACGCACCGGGTCCTGCTGACGCTCAAGAACGCGCTGAGCCACATCGTGCTGGAGCGGGAGGTGCGCTCGCTCCAGGCGGCCGTGGAGCGGCACTACGAGATCGTGGGCTCCTCCACCGCGATCCGGCAGGTGATCGAGCGGATCGAGAAGGTGGCGCCCACGCCGGCCCGGCTGCTGATCACCGGGGAGAACGGCACGGGAAAGGAGCTGGTGGCGCGGGCGGTGCACCGGCTCTCGCCCCGCGCCGCGCGCGCCTTCGTCGAGGTCAACTGCGCGGCCATCCCCGCCGAGCTGATCGAGTCGGAGCTGTTCGGCCACGTGAAGGGCTCGTTCACCGGAGCCTTCGCGGACCGGGTGGGCAAGTTCGAGCTGGCCGACGGCGGGACGCTGTTCCTCGACGAGGTAGGGGACATGAGCGCCGCGACGCAGGCGAAGGTCCTCCGCGTGCTCCAGGAGGGCGTGATCACCCCCATCGGATCGTCGCGCTCCATCAAGGTGGACGTGCGCGTCATCGCCGCGACGAACAAGAAGCTCGAGGACGAGATCGCGGCCGGCCGGTTCCGCGAGGACCTGCTCTACCGGCTCAACGTGGTGCCGATCGACGTGCCGCCCCTGCGGTCGCGCCGCGAGGACGTGCCGCAGCTGGTGGCGCACTTCGTCGCCCAGCTCGCGGATACGCAGGGGGTGCCGCCGAAGAGGGTGTCCGACGGCGCGCTGGAGCGGCTCAAGCGCCACCACTGGCCGGGCAACGTGCGGGAGCTGCGCAACACGGTCGAGCGGCTGCTGATCCTCGCCAACGGCGACGTGGTCGGCGAGGCCGACGTCGCGCGGATGGTGGGCCCGATGGCGGAAGAGACGGGGCTGGGCGACGTGCTGCTGCAATCGGAGACGTTCGAGCAGTTCAAGCAGAACGCCGAGCGCGCCTTCCTCCTGGCGAAGCTCAAGGAATACGACTGGAACGTGAGCGAGACGGCGCGGCGGCTCGACATGCCGCGCTCCAACCTCTACAAGAAGATCGAGCGGTACGGACTGGCGAGGGAGCCATGAGCGGGGGACAACCACCGCGGGACTGGGACAAGGAGCTGGCTCAGATCGACAAGCTGATCGCCTCGGGCGGCGGGGCGGGGGCGCAGAGCCCCGCGGCGCCGGCCCCCGCCGCTCAGCCGGCTCCGCGCGCTTCGCGCGCGCCGGCGGTACACGAGAGCGCGCCGGGGCGGCGGGGCGTGCTCTTCACCTGGCTGCGGCTGCTGCTCGGCCTCGCGCTCGGCGTGGCCATCACGCAGTGGCCGTACGTCCGCGGCTGCGGAATTCCGTTGTTCGGATATCTCGTCGCGGTCGCTGGTGTGATTGTTGCTGGCCTGTGGAGCGCAGTGTCGTCGTGGCGGTCGCGCTCGGCGCTTGCGCACATCCTCTCCATCGCGCTGTTCTGCTGGGGCGGCGTGCTGGCGGCGCGCGAGGTTCTGCCCCGCATCGGCTACGCGCGGACCACGGCGACCTGGTTCTGTCCGGCCGGTGGCACCACGGCGCCGGCCGCTCCATCACGACCCCAGGGAGCGTTCTGACCATGGCGAAGACGTTCAAGAACTTCATCGCCGGCGAGTGGGTGGCCCCCTCGACCGGGGAGTACATGGAGAACCGCAACCCCGCCGATTGGCGCGACCTGATCGGCCGCTTCCCCAAGTCGGGGCCCCGGGACGTGGAGCGCGCGGTGCGCTCGGCGCTCAAGGGGTTCGAGACGTGGCGGCGCGTGCCGCCGCCGGGGCGCGCGGACGTGATGCGCCGCGCGGGCGACATCCTGGTGCGCCGCAAGGAGGAGATCGCGCGGGCGATGACCCGGGAGATGGGCAAGGTGCTGACGGAGACCCGGGGCGACGTGCAGGAGGGGATCGACACCGCGTACTACGCGGGCGGGGAAGGGCGCCGCCTGTTCGGCCACACGGTGCCCTCGGAGCTCAGGGACAAGTGGGCGATGACCACGCGCCGTCCGGTCGGCGTGGCCGGGATCATCACCCCCTTCAACTTCCCGATGGCGATCCCGACCTGGAAGATCTTCCCGGCGCTGCTCTGCGGGAACGCCGTGGTCTTCAAGCCCGCCAACGACGTCCCGCACACCGGCACCCTGCTGGTCGAGGTCCTGCTCGAGGCCGGCGTGCCTCCCGAGGCGCTCCAGCTCGTGCACGGCCGCGGCTCCGCGGTGGGGAACGCGCTGCTCGAGCACCCGAAGGTGCCGATCCTCTCGTTCACGGGCTCGACGGAGACGGGCGCCCGGCTCGGCGAGGTGTGCGGCCGCCTGCACAAGCGGCTGTCGCTCGAGATGGGCGGGAAGAACGCGATGATCGTGATGGACGACGCGGACCTCGACCTGGCCCTGGACGGAGTCCTGTGGGGCGCCTTCGGCACGACGGGGCAGCGCTGCACCGCCACCAGCCGGCTGCTGCTCCACCGGAAGGTGCACGACCGGTTCCTGCGGATGCTGTGCGACCGGGTGGAGAAGCTGCGCCTCGGGGACGGGCTCCTGCCGACGACGGACGTGGGCCCGATGATCAATGAGGGTGCGCTCCAGACCACGATGACCTACGTGGATGTCGGGAAGAAGGAAGGCGCTACGGTCGAGGTCGGCGGCCGGCGCCCCGGCGGCGAGAAGCTCGGCCACGGGTGGTTCTACCGGCCGACCGTGTTCGCGGGGGTGAAGGCCGGCTCGCGGCTCGAGCAGGAGGAGATCTTCGGGCCGGTGCTGGCGGTGGTGCGCGTGAACGACCTGGACCAGGCGATCCGGGTCAACAACGACGTCAAGTACGGCCTGTCCTCGGCGCTGTACACGCACGACATCCGCAACGCGTTCCGCGCGGTGCAGGACATCGACGCCGGGATCACGTACATCAACGCGCCGACCATCGGCGCCGAGTGCCACCTGCCGTTCGGCGGCGTGAAGGAGACGGGCAACGGGCACCGCGAGGGCGGGTGGGCGGTGTACGACTTCTTCTCCGAGACGAAGACGGTGTACGTGGATTACTCGGGCGTCCTTCAGAGGGCCCAGATAGACACGTACGGAGAGTAGAAGGCGGAGGGCTGATCAGTTGCCAGACGGCGAAGGAGGAAGTGGTTCCAAGTTGCCAGGCGTCCGAGGCCAGACCAGTCGCCAGGACTTGCCACTGGTCTGCCCTCCGCGCCCTCGAGGCTGGTAACCACTTCTCCCTTGCCGTCTGGCAACTGTTCTGAAGTCCAAAGGTCTTGCCGCTTGCGTACTGCTTGGGTATCCTAACCCTCAGCGCTTATCGTCGCGGAGCCGCATGCCTAGGCATCTTCCCGCCGTCAGGAAGACATCGGTCGACGAAGGCTCGCTGGATCAGTACCTCCGCGAGATCAGCGCGTACCCCCTCATCTGCCGCGAAGACGAGATCGATCTGGCCGTCCGCATCAAGCAGAGCGATGCGGAGGCGCTCGACAAGCTGGTGCGATCCAACCTGCGCTTCGTGGTGTCGGTGGCGAAGAAGTACCAGAACCAGGGCGTGTCGCTGGCGGACCTGATCAACGAGGGCAACCTCGGGCTCATCCGCGCGGCCCACAAGTTCGACGAGACCAAGGGCATCAAGTTCATCTCGTACGCGGTCTGGTGGATCCGCCAGGCGATCCTCCAGGCGCTCGCCGAGCAGAGCCGCATCGTGCGGGTGCCGCTGAATCGCGCCGGCACGCTGCACCGCATCGGCAAGCGCTCCTCGGCGCTGCAGCAGGAGCTGGGTCGCGAGCCGACGGTCGAGGAGATCGCGGAGGGGATGGACATCAGCGAGGACGAGGTCGCCAAGACTCTCTCCATCTCGCAGAGCCACCTCTCGCTCGACGCCCCGATGACGCCCGGCGAGGACAACAAGCTCCTCGACTACCTCCCCGACACGCTGAACCCGACGCCCGACGAGCAGACGTTCGAGCACGCCCTGAGCGAGAGCATCGAGCGGGTGCTGGGGACGCTCAAGGAGCGGGAGGCCAAGATCCTCCGGCTCTATTTCGGGCTCGACGGGCAGGAGCCGATGACGCTGGAGGAGATCGGGAGCCTGCTCGGTATCACGCGCGAGCGCGTCCGACAGATCAAGGAGAAAGCGCTGTCCCGCCTGCGGCACATCTCCAAGGCGCGCGCCCTCGAGAGTTTCCTCACCTAGGTTGAAGCTCGGCGTCATCTCGCTCGGCTGCGACAAGGCGACGGTGGATTCCGAGCACCTCGTCGCACGGCTCGTCGGGCACGGGGCGGAAGTCACCCCCGCCCTCGACGCCGCCGACGTCATCCTGGTCAACACCTGCGGTTTCATCGACGCCGCCAAGCGCGAGTCCATTGAGGCGCTGCTCGAGGCGGGGCGTCTCAAGCGGGGCGGTCGCTGCCGCGCGGTGATCGCCGTCGGCTGCCTCGTCGCGCGCTACGGCGGCGAGCTCAAGGCCGAGTTGCCCGAGGTGGACTACTTCTTCGGTTTCAAGGACCTGCCGCACCTGGTGCCGCGGCTGGTGCAGGACGGCCTCCTCGACGCGCGCGAGGCGGGGCACCCCGGCGTGCGCCATTACCTCGGCACGTCCCCCCACGTCCGCTATCTCAAGATCAGCGAGGGGTGCGACCACACTTGTGCCTTCTGCGCGATCCCGCTGATGCGCGGCACCCACCGCACCCGAGCGCTCGAGGAGCTGGTGCAGGAGGCCGCCGAGCTGGAGCGCGCGGGCGCCCGGGAGATCAATCTGGTGGCGCAGGACCTCGGGCATTACGGGCGGGACGTCCCGGGCGGGCCGCGGCTGCCGGCGCTGCTCCGCGCTCTGCTCGAGCGGACGAGCGTGCCGTGGTATCGCTGCCTGTACGTCTACTCGGCGGGCATCACGCCCGAGCTGGTCGAGCTGCTGGCCACCGAGCCGCGCGTCGTCCCGTACCTCGACATGCCGATCCAGCACGCGACGGAGCGGATGCTGGCCGCGATGCGGCGGCCGGAGCGGCCCGACACGATCCGCGCCAAGGTTCGCGCCCTGCGCGAGGCGATCCCCGATCTCGCCCTGCGCACCACGGTGCTCGTGGGGTTCCCCGGCGAGACCGAGGGCGACCACCGCGCCCTGGTCGAGTTCCTCGACGAGATCCAGTTCGACCGCGTCGGCGCGTTCGCCTACTCCGCGCAGGAGGGCACGCGCGCAGCCGAGCTCCCCGACGACGTCCCCGATGCGGTGAAGCAGGAGCGCCTCGCCGAGGTGCTCGAGCTGCAGCGCGCGGTCTCGGCCGAGCGGCTGCAGCGCCTCGTCGGCCGGGAGGTGGAGGTGCTGGTGGACGGCCCCGAGGAAGGCGACGCGGCAACGGTGGCGCTCGGGTCACGGACGGATCCTGCGGACGGCGCAACGGCCGCTGCGGCGAGCGGCTCGCCGACGTCCGGCGCGGCCGTCGGCCGCACGATGTGGCAGGCGGACGACGTGGACGGATGCACCTACCTGCGCGACGGGAGCGGCGGTGCGAGCCGGGCGGCCGTACCGGGGAGCTTCGTCCGCGCGCGGGTCACCGAGTCGCTCGACTACGACCTGGTGGCGGAGCCGGCGACGTGAGACGGGTCCTCGCTGCCGCCGCGCTCCTCGTCTTGACGGGCTGCGCGCCCCGCGGGGCGCTGGTGCCGGTCCGGGGCGAGCCGGTGGTGCGCGTCGGCATCGTCGTGGACCAGGCCATGGGCGACATCAGCGCCACGGGACAATTCCGCGTGGTGGGCCAGGACGGCGACATCCTCGGCGTGGTGGACCCTGGGGTCGTCTGGCACGTCCAGCCCGCCGACGGTGCACGACTGACGCTGGTCCGTCCCGACCGGACGGAGCCGATGACGGTGCAGCAACCGGTGACGGTGACCCTCGAGAACGCCGGCGACCTGGTGGTGATCGGGGGACGGCACTACCGCGGGGATGCGGTCCTCCTCCGCGGCTCGACGGGCGTGACGATCGTCAACCGCGTCCCGCTCGAGGCCTACACCCAGTCAGTCACCGCCGTGGAGCTGGGCGTGAGCGACCCGCAGGCGCGCGACGCCGTGCGCGCCCAGGCGGTCGCGTCGCGCACCTACGCCCTGCATTTCCGGGGGCACCGCGAGGCCCTCGGCTTCGACCTGTACGCGACGGTGGCCGACCAGGTCTATCCCGGCGTGGACGGCGAGAAGCCGTACGTCAACCAGGCGACGCGCGAGACGCAGGGGCAGGCGGTCACCTGGCGCGGCGCGCCGATCGAGGCGCTGTTCCACTCCGCCTGCGGCTACTCGACCGAGGCTGCCGACCAGGTCTTCCGCAACGGGGAGGCGGCACCGTACCTTCGCGCCGTATCCGACCGGTTCGGGCGGGGGGACCACGACTTCTATTGCAGTGCGGCGCCCAACTTCCGCTGGCGCGAGGAATGGGACGGCGCGACTCTCAACGCCATCCTGGCGCGGACGCTCCCCGCGGCGCTGGGCGCCGCCACGTCCAACGTCGGGCGCGTGACCGACCTCAAGGTCACCAGGACGATGCCCAGCGGCCGGGTCGCCGAGCTGGTGGTGACCACGAGCACGGGCGACCTGACGGTGCCTTCGTACCACGTGCGCGACGTGCTCCGGCCGGCGCCCGACCGCTACCTGCTCTCCAACCTCTTCCAGCTGTACGTGCAGCGGCAGGGCGGGGAGTTGGTGAAGGTGGTGGCCGCGGGGGCGGGGTCGGGGCATGGTGTGGGCATGTGCCAATGGGGTGCGATCGGGCGCGCGCGGGCGGGGCAGGACTACCAGCGCATCCTCGCGACCTACTATCCCGGGACCAGACTGGAGCGGCTCTACTGATGGCTGGCGGCGGCGCGGTGTCGAACATCCGGGTGGGGATCGTCGGCGCGGGCGCGATCGCGCAGATCGCGCACCTGCCGGTGCTGCGCAAGCTCAAGGGCGTGCAGGTCGTCGGGATCTGCGACAACGACGGCCCCAAGGCCCGGGCGCTGGCGGCGCGGTTCGAGACCGGCGCCGCGTACGACGACATCGAGGAGCTGCTCGAGCTGGCGCGGGTGGACGCGGTCGTGATCTGCACGCCGAACCACCTGCACGAGGCGCACGCGATCAGCGCGATGGCGGCGGGCGCCCACGTTCTGGTGGAGCGCCCGCTGGCGCTCTCCGGGGCGGGCGTCGCGCGCATCCTCAAGGCGGCGGAGCGCTACAAGCGCACCCTGCTGGTGGCGATGAACAGCCGGTTCCGCGCCGACGTGCAGGCGGTCCAGGGCTTCCTGAAGGGCGGCGAGCTGGGGCCCCTCTCGACGATCCGCTGCGGCTGGCAGGTCTTCCGCACGCCGCACCTCACCCTCGGCTGGCGGTCGCGCCGCGCCGAGTCGGGCGGCGGCGTGATGATGGACCTCGGGTTGCCGATGCTCGATCTGGCGCTGTGGATTGCCGGGACGCCCGCGGTGGAGCGCGTCTCCGCCTTCCTCGACCGCGTCCAGGGCAAGCAGGTGGATGAGATCGGCGCCGCCCATCTCTACTGCGAGGGCGGGCTCTCGATCTTCTGCGACGTCTCGTGGCGGCACGTCGGGGAAGGGGAGCGGACCTGGCTCGACGTGCAGGGCGCGAAGGGCTCGGCGTCCATCTCCCCGCTGCGCGTATTCAAGGAGCTGCACGGCGTCCCGGTGGACGTCACGCCAACCGGCGCGATCGGGAGAGAGAACCCGTTCTCGGCATCGTATCGTTCGGAGTGGGCGTACTTCCTCGCGGCCATCCGCGGCGAGGTGCAGGTCGAGCCGCCCGAGGACCAGTTGCAGCTGCACAAGGTGCTCGAGGCGATCTACCGCTCCGCCGACGAGCAGCATGACGTCAAGCTGTGAGAATCCCGCGCTGGCTGCCTGACCGGAGGGACTTCCTGGCGGCGGCGGCGACCGCCGTTTTGCTGTTCGTCGCCTATCCGCCGTTCAGCCTGGTGCTGCCGTCGTTCGTCGCGCTGGTGCCCTTCCTCTGGGCGCTGGAGGCACGGACGCACGGAGGCACGGACGCACGGCCGGGGAGCGGCGCGAAGCTGGGGTTCTGGACGGGCCTGCTCGCAAACGGGCTGGTGCTCTACTGGATCGTGGTGGCGCTGTGGCACTTCACGCCGCTGTCGGCGCTGGGCTACGCCGCCACCGTCCTGATCCTGGCCGCGTGGTGGGCCCTCGCCGCGTGGGCTACGGTCTGGGTGCGGCGCCGCACAGGGCTGCCGATGTGGGCGGTCTTCCCCCTGCTGTGGACGGCCGTCGAGTGGGGGATCGGGCACCAGGGCGGGGTCGGCTTCCCGTGGCTGGGGCTCGGCACGTCGCTCACGGCGGTGCCGACGCTGGTCCAGTGGGCCGACCTCGCCGGCGCGCGCGGCGTCGGCCTCTGGCTGGCGTGGGTGAACGTGCTGGTGGCGCTGGCGCTCCGGCGCCGCAGCTGGCGGCCCGTCGTGCCCGTGGCGGCGACGCTTGCGGCGGCGCTCGCCTACGGGGTGTGGCGCGAGCGGACCACCGTGCTGGTGCCGGTCACAACGGTCGCCGTGATCCAGCCCAACGTCGGCTACAAGGAGAAGCAGACGCGCCGCGAGGATTCCACGCTGGTGCAGCAGCTGCTGCAGATGACGGTGCGGGCGGAGTCGCTGCCGGGCGTGCGGCTGGTGGCGTGGCCCGAGGCCGCCGTGCCCGTCTTCTTCGTGGACCACCCACGGTGGGAGGCGTGGATCGCCGACTCGGTGCGGCGGAGCCGCATCCCCGTCCTCGTGGGCGGTCTCGACGCCGAGCCGAACCCGGCCGGCTACTGGGACTACTACAACGCCGCCTTCCTGTTCGACTCGACCGGCTCCGACCGGTTGTTCCCCGTCTACCGCAAGAAGTACCTGGTACCGATCACGGAGCGCGTGCCGTTCGTCAACCCGCGGCTGTTCGGCAACCTCAAGTTCTTCGGCGGCTTCGGCCACGGCGACCGGTTCCCGGTCTACCGGATCCGCGAGGGCGGCTTCGGCGTCGTGATCTGCTACGAGTCCGCGTTCGAGGACCTGCCGCGCCGCTACCGGAGCGACGGAGCGGATTTCCTGGTCAACATCACGAACGACGCCTGGTTCGGCCGGACCGCGGGGCCGTACCAGCACGCGGCGCACCTCGTGATGCGGGCCATCGAGACGCGGATGGGGGTCGCCCGCGCAGCGAACACGGGCGTGAGCGAGTTCGTGGACCCGCTGGGCTACACGCACCTGCGCACGCCGCTCGACGTCGAGCGCGTCGAAGCCGACACGGTCTACACGACCGGCATCCACCCGCTGTACGTGCGGCTGGGCGACTGGGTCGCCATCTTCGTGCTGGTGGGCAGCGGCTCGCTGATCCTGGCGGCCCTGCGGCGCCGGCACTCTCCGGGAGAGATCTCATGAAGCAAGCCTCCGTCCTGGTCCCGCTGGTGTTCGTCCTCGCCGCGGGCCCGCTCGCGGCCCAGCACCCCTTCTCGACGGGCGGGACCTACGATCCGGCGGTGCCGACGCCGAAGAGCGTGCTCGGGTACGACATCGGGGACCGGTTCACGCCGCACTATCTGGTGGCGCGGTACCTGGCGCGCCTGGCGGCGACGAGCCGGCGCATCCGCCTGGACACGGTGGCGCACAGCTTCGAGGGGCGGGAGGTCTTCCTGGTGATCGCGACGAGCGAAGCCAACCAGGCCCGGCTGGACGCGATCCGCGCCGACGCGGCGCGCCTGGCCGACCCGCGCGGCGCCTCCGCGGCCGAGCTCGCGGCGGTCGTGGCGCGCCTTCCGGCGATCGTCTGGCTGGGGTACACGGTGCACGGCAACGAGGCGTCCGGCGTCGAGGCCGCGCTCACGGTGGCCTACCAGCTCGCGGCGGGGCGCGACCCGGAGACGCAGCTCGTGCTGGACAGCACGGTGGTGCTGATCGATCCGGTGGAGAATCCGGACGGGCACGAGCGCCACGTGCAGGACGTGCTGCGGGCGCGGGGGACCGGGGGCGCCGAGGACGTGCCGCCGGTGCAGGGGGCGATGGTGCACCAGGGAGCGTGGCCCGGCGCGCGCGGCAACCACTACGACTTCGACATGAACCGCGACTGGTTCATCCTCTCGCAGCCGGAGACGCGCGGGCGCGTCGCCACCTTCGAGCGCTGGTGGCCGCACGTCGCGGTGGACCTGCACGAGATGGGGGCGGACCAGAGCTACTACTTCGCCCCGCCGATGGACCCGATCAACAAGAACGTGCCGGAGAACATCCGGCGCTGGTGGGACATCTTCGCCACGTCCAACGCGGCCGCGTTCGACGCGCACGGCTGGTCGTTCTTCCGCCGCGAGGACTTCGACGAGTTCTATCCGTCGTACGGGGACTCGTGGCCGATCCTGAACGGCGCCATCGGCATGACGTACGAGGAGGCGTCGAGCGAGGGCGGCGCGATCCGAAAGAGCGACGGCACCCTGCTCACGCTGCGGGACGCGGCGTGGCACCACTACACCGCGTCGTGGGCCACGCTGGTGACGGCGGCGAAGCGCGCCCGGGAGCGGGTGAGCGACTACCTCGCGTTCCGGCAGTCGGCGGTGACCGACGGCGAGAAGGGCCCGCTGCGGACCGTGGCCATCGCGCCCGACGCGCAGGGCCGGGCCGACTCGCTGGTGGCGCACCTGCTGGCGAACGGCATCGCGGTGACGCGGCTGCGGGCGAGCGCCGACGTGCGTGACGCCGTGGCCTACGGCGAAAGCGCGCCGCACGCCGTGCGGCTTGCGGCGGGGACGTACCTGGTGGACATGGCGCAGCCGCAGGGACGGCTCGCCAAGGCCCTGTTGGAGCCCGATGCCCAGCTCGATTCCTCGTTCATCGCCGAGGAGCTGGAGCGGCGGCGCACCGGCCAGCCGGACCGCTTCTACGACATGACCGCCTGGGCGCTGCCGTACGTGTTCCGGGTGCAGGCGTGGTGGAGCCGCGGCGCCGTCGGGTCGGCGGACCCCGTGGACTCGGCTGCGCTCGCCGCCGGCCGGACCGCCCAGGTGCCGAGCGCGACGCCGCAGTACGCCTACGCGTTCTCGGCCGGGAGCGAGACGTCGCTGCGGCTCCTGGGCGCGCTGCTGGCCGACAGCGTGCGGGTCGCGTTCGCGCCGCGCACCTTCACCCAGGGCGGAATGCGCTTCCCGAACGGGACGTTCCTCGTGCGCGTCGCCACCAACGGCCCGCAGGTCGGCGAGGTGGTGGGCCGCCGCGCCGGGGAGATCGGCGCGCGCGTCGTGGCGCTGAACAGCGCTGCGGCGGATTCGGGGCCCGATCTCGGGAGCAACAGCGTCTTCCCCGTGAAGGCGCCGCGGGTCGCGCTGCTCGGCGGGCAGCCGGTGTCCGGCCAATCGTTCGGCCACGCCTGGTTCGCCTTCAACCAGCGGCTGCACTACCCGGTGGTCACGGTGAACGCCGCCTCGCTCGGCGGGCTCGACCTCAAGACCTTCGACGTGATCGTCGTGCCGTCGGTGGGCGCCGGCGCCTTCGACCGGGTGCTCGGCGAGGGGGGCAGGGAGCGGCTGGTGGGGTGGGTGAAGGACGGCGGGACGCTGATCACGCTCGACGGCGCGACCAGCTGGCTCGCCGGGGAGAAGCTGGGGCTGGCGCGGCTCCGCCTGCGGCGCGACTCGACGCGGGCCGACAGTTCCGGCGGCGCGCCGCTGCCGGCCTACGTGCCGGGCGCGATCGTGCGGCTGACGGGCGACACCCTGTCGCCGCTCCTGGCGGGGATCGGCGCGACCGAGATCCCGGCGCTCGACTACTCGGACCGCGTCTACAATCCGCCGAAGGACCTTTCGGCCGGGGAAGCCATCCTCCGGTACGCGCCCCTCGCCCGGCTGCGCCTGGCGGGCTACCTCTGGCCGGAAGTGCCGGCGCGTCTCGCCGAGTCCGTGTACCTGTGGACGGAGAACGACGGGCGCGGGCGCGTGATCGGCTTCGCCGGCGATCCCAACTTCCGGGACCTGTGGCGCGGGCTCCTGCCGCTGTTCGCGAACGCGGTCTTCCTTGGCCCGAGCATGTGAACCGCTCTGCCGGTGTCCGGGCGCGCGGCATGACCTCGCCTCTCCCCTCTCGCGTCTGGCAGGAGTCGTGGTGCGGGTAGGAGTGGATGTCGGCGGGACCTTCACCGACCTCGTCGCCATTGGAGCGCGGGGCCTGGTGGTGGCCAAGGTCCCGAGCACGCCCGACGCTCCGGAGCGCGGGATCTGGGACGCCTACGACGCCGCGGGACTCGAGGGCGGCGCGGACGCGCTGATCCACGGCACCACGATCGCGACGAACGCCCTGCTCGAGCGGAAGGGCGCCCGCGTCGTCCTGGTGGTCACGGAGGGGTTCGAGGACCTGCTTGAGCTGCGCCGGCAGGACCGCGCGGCGCTCTACGATCTCTCGCGGCAGCATCCGCCGCCGCTCGTGCCTCGCGACCGCACCGTGGGCGTGCGGGAGCGGATGGGGCCCGGCGGCGCCGTCCTCGCGCTGACGGACGAGGCGGCCGCCTCCTGCGTGGCGCAGGTGAAGGCGCTCGAGCCCGAGGCCGTGGCCGTCTCCCTCCTCTTCGCCTTCCGCCATCCGGAGCACGAGGCCCGACTCGCTGCCGCGCTCCGGGCCGCGCTCGACGTGCCGGTGATCGTCTCGCACGAGCTGGTGCCGCGGATCCGGGAGTACGAGCGGACCTCCACCGTTGCCGCGGAGGCGTTCCTGCGCCCGCGGGCCGGGAGCTACGTGGCGCGGTTCGCCCGCGACGCGGAGGCGCGCGGCCTCAGCGGAGGTGCGGCCCGGGTGCTGGCTTCGAACGGCGGCGCGCTGCGGCCGGAGCTGGCCGCCGAGCGGGCCGTGTGGCTGGCGCTCTCGGGACCGGCAGGCGGGATTCAGGGGGCGGCGCTGGTCGGCGCCGCATCCGGTTTCACGGATCTCCTGACGCTCGACATGGGCGGCACGAGCGCGGACGCCGGCGTGGTCCGCGGCGGCGAGGCCGACTCGCGGACGCACGGCACGATCGCCGGCGTGAGCCTGGCGGTGCCGCACATCTTCATCGAGACGGTGAGCGCAGGCGGCGGGTCCATCGGCTGGCTGGACTCGGGGAATGCGCTGCGCGTGGGGCCGGAGAGCGCGGGCGCGGTGCCGGGCCCGGCGTGCTACGGCCGCGGCGCGACGCGGCCGGCGGTGACCGACGCGTTCGTGGCGCTGGGCTGGATCCCCGACGGCTCCACCTTCGGCGGATCCATCCAGGTGTCCCGGCGACTGGCCCAGCAGGCGGTCGGCGCGCTCGCCGCCGCGGCCGGGCTCGAGCCCGCGGCGTGCGCGCTCGGGATGATCCGCATCGCCGAGGCGACGATGGCGCGGGCGCTGCGGCGCGTCAGCGTCGAGCGCGGCCTCGATCCGGGCGAGATGACGCTCGTGGCTTTCGGCGGCGCCGGTCCCCTGTCGGGCTGCGCGCTGGCCGAGCTGCTCGGCGTCAAGCGCGTGCTCTTCCCGCCGCACGCGGGAGCGCTCTCGGCGCTCGGCATGGCTGCGGCCGACGACGTGGTCGAGCATGCCGTCTCGGTCCATCTGCCCGCGTCGGCGTTCGCCTCGCGCGCGAGCGCCATCGCCGCGCCGCTTGCGGCACGCGTCGCCGAGCAGCTGCCGGGTGCCGCGGTCCGGTACGTCGCCGAGTGCCGCTACGTCCGCCAGGGCTACGAGCTGGACGTGCCGTGCGGCCACGGCGTGTGGGAGAACGTGGGGCGCGACTTTCACGATGTGCACGAGCGGGCCTTCGGCCATCGGGATCCGGAGGGGGAGATCCAGGTCGTGGCCCTCCGGGCCGTCGGGACGCTCGCGGGCGGCGCGCGGAATGTGCGGTGGCCGCGGCGCTCCACGCTGGGCGGCTCGTCGCGCCTGCGGATCCGGCTGGAGCAGGGCGAGGTGGACGCCGCCGGGGCCGACTGGGAGGGCCTGCCCGACGGGAAGGTGCTGGTGGGACCCGCGGTGATCGAAGGCCGGAGCGCGACGGCCCTGATCCCGCCGGGGTGGGTCGGGCGGGTGAACAGGATCGGCGCGATCGTCGTCGAGGCTGGTGATGCTCGGTCCGATTGAGCGGGAGCTGATGGCGCAGCTCTTCGCCGCGATCCCCGAGGAGATGGGCGCGGTGCTGGTGCAGAGCGCCCGCTCGCCGAACATCCGTGAGCGGCGCGATTCCTCCGCCGCGCTCTTCACCGCCGCCGGCGAGCTGGTCGCGCAGGCGGCCCACATCCCCGTGCACCTTGGCGCGATGCCGGACGCGGTGCTCGCGGTCGCCCGGAAGGGGGCGGTGGCGGGTGACGTCTGGGTGCTCAACGATCCCTACACCGGCGGCACGCACCTGCCGGACATCACGGTCATAGAGGCGGTGGGCACGGAGGCACCGGGGCACGGACGCACGGACAAGGCGGCGCACGCGAGCGCGCCCATCGCGTACGCAGTGGTCCGCGCGCATCACGCGGACGTGGGCGGGGCGCGGCCGGGCTCGATGCCGCCGGGCGCGCGCCGCCTCGACGAGGAGGGGGTCGTGATCCCGCCGACCCGGGTGGGGGAGCGCGGGGAGTTGCTGGACGACGTGGTGGACGGCTTGGTGTCCCGGATGCGGGAACCGCAGCTGAGGCGGGCGGATCTCGCCGCTCAGCTCGCCGCGGCCCGGCGCGGAGGCCAGCGGTGGAACGAGCTGCTCGCTCGCCACGGCGCGGCGGCGCTCGAGAGCGCCGTGCACGACCTGATGGACTACGCCGAGCGCCGAACGCGGGCCGCGTTGGCGGCCCTCACGCCCGGGACCTACGAGGCGGAGGACTTCCTCGAGGGCGATGGGATCACCGAGGCGCTCCTCCCCATCCGGGTCCGCGTGAAGGTGGAGGGCGGCTCGCTGGCGATGGATTTCGCGGGGACGGCGCCGGCCGCAGAGGGGAACGTGAACTGCCCGCTCTCCGTGACCCGGTCCGCGGCGCTGTTCGTCACGCGCTGCCTGATTCCTGAGGACGTGCCGACCAACGGCGGCGTCGCGCGCTGCATCGCGATCGCCGCGCCGCCGGGGTGCCTGGTGAACGCCCGCGCGCCCTCGGCGGTGGCGGCGGGGAACGTGGAGACGAGCCAGCGGATCGCGGACCTGCTCTTCCTCGCCGTGGCGCAGGCGGGGGCGAAGGTGGCGGCGCAGGGGCAGGGGACGATGAACAACGTCATCCTGGGGACGAAGGACTGGACGTACTACGAGACCATCGGCGGTGGGCAGGGGGCGGGACCGGGCGGAAGCGGCCCGAGCGGCGTGCACGTGGGGATGAGCAACACGATGAACACGCCGATCGAGGTGCTGGAGATGGAGACGCCGGTCCGGGTCGAGCGCTACGCGCTGCGGGCGCTCTCCGGCGGCGCGGGTGTGCACGCGGGCGGCTGCGGCGTCGTGCGGGAGCTCAGGGCGCTGGAGCCGTGCTCGCTCTCGCTCATCACCGAGCGCCGGACACTGGCGCCGAAGGGGCTCGCCGGAGGCGCGGACGGGGCGCCGGGCCGCAATCTCGTCAACGGCCGCGCGGTAGGGTCGAAAGTGGCCGCCGAGCTGCAGGCCGGGGACGTGGTCACGATCGAGACGCCGGGAGGCGGCGGGTACGGGAAGGCGTGAGACGTGAGGCGGACAAGCGCAGGCGTGAGAAGGTCAGGTGAGACGTAAGAGGCGGAAATGCGTGAGAGGTGAGAAGCCGGCGCGCGATCTTGCCCGGGTCGTCTCACCTCTCACTTCGTCTTCTCACTTCTCACGTCGCCGTCTTACGCCTTCGGTTGTCCCTCTCCCCCTCACGAAGACTTCTCGGCCAGCCGTTCGAACACCTTCCCGTCCACGAACAGCTCGAAGAGCTCCCCGTCCAGCATCCCGCCCTTGACCTCCTCGTGCATGATGTCCAGCGCGCGTTGGAGCGGCACCGCCCGCTTGTAGGGGCGGTCGGAGGCGGTCAGGGCGTCGAAGATGTCGCTGATCGTCATCATCCGGGTCTGCACCGGGATCTCCGCCGCTTTCACCTTCCGCGGGTAGCCCCGCCCGTCGAGCTTCTCGTGGTGCCCGTACGCGATGATCGGGATCTGCGACAGCTCCTTCGTCCAGGGGATCTGGAGCAGGAACCGGTAGGTGTGCGTGACGTGGCTCTCGATCTCCAGCCGCTCGGCCTCATCGAGGCTGCCCTTCCGGATCGTGAGAAAGCGCACTTCGTCGTCGGTCAGGTAGGGCTGCGCCCGGCCGTCCACGTCGGTGAAGTGCTTCTCCCTGAGCCCCAGCAGCTCCTCGAAGCTGCCCTCGGGCAGGACGGTCGGCTCGTCGGCCTGCAGCACCGTCTTGAGGAAGCGCTCGAGGTCCTCCAGCTCCTTGCGGTGGGCGGCGTCGAGCGAGCCGAGGAATTCCTCGTAGCCCTTCCGTCCGTTCTCGGCGAGGAAGTCGGCGCGCTCGCGATGGTATTCCATCTCGGCGGTGCGCTTCACGAAGGCGTAGCGGCTCCTGATCAGGGCCAGGTCGGGCGGGTAGAGCTTCTTTGCCTTGACCAGCACCTGCTCGCGCACGCCGACCTTGCCGAAGTCGTGGAGCAGGCCGGCGTAGCGGATCTCCTTGATCTGCTCGCGCGTGAACCTGACCGCGCGGAACGGCCCGTCGGCGGCGCGGTCCACGACCTCCGCCAGCCCCACGGTCATCGTCGCCACGCGGCCCGAGTGGCCGAAGGTGGTCGGGTCGCGCTGCTCGATCGCCGTCACGGCGGCTGTGACGAACCCCTCGAACAGGCGCTCGATGTCCTCGTAGAGGAGGCTGTTCTCGATCGAGACCGCGGCCTGCCCGGCGAGGGCCTGCACCATCTCCACCGAGCGCCGCGAGTAGGGAATGACCTGGGCGGCGACCGCCTCGCTCGTGGCGAGCACGGCGTCCGGATCGCGCTTGCGGTTTATCAGCTGCAGGGCCCCGATGATCTCGTTCTTGTGGTTCTTCATCGGGACCGTGAGCATGGATTTCGACCGGTACTTGTTGCGCTCGTCGATGCTGCGGTTGAAGGAGTACTCGACGTCGGGCGGCAGGAAGTAGACGTCGTCGATCACGAGCGGCTCGCCGGTCGAGCAGACGTAGCCCGCCTGGCTCGCGTGGTTCAGCGGCATCGTGAACTCGACGAACGGCATGTTCGGCACCGTGTCGTTCTGGGCCAGCTTGAAGCGCAGCTTGGGGCTCGGCGTGTCCCGCCCTTCCACCAGGTAGAGGGAGCCGCCGTCGGACTGCGTGATGCGCCGCGCCTGCGTCAGGATCATGCCCAGCAGGACGTCGTAGTTGCGCTCGGTGGAGAGGGCGACCCCGATCCGGGTCAGCTCGGCGATCTCCTTCGAGCGGGCGGCGATCTCGGCGCGGGCGCGGGCCGCTTCGATGCGCGCGGCCGCCTCGCGGTAGCCCGCCTTGAGGGCGGCGAAGAGCTGGCGCGGGCCCGCCGGATGGGTCAGGAACACCGGCCCGAGCTCGATGCCCGGGAGGTCGGGCGGCACGTCGGTCTCGCCCGGGGCCCCGAGCGCGACGATGGCCGCGCCCGCGTCCGCCGTGGCGCGCACTCCGGCCATGCCGAGGAGGCGCCGCAGCGTCTCGTCGAGGAGCAGCACCGTGGGCCGCTCGTCCACCACGCCGGCGGCCGCGCTCGCGATCGCCCGCCGCTCGATTTGCTCGGCGTCGAGCGCGGCGGCGGCCCCGCCCGGGTCCCAGGCTGGGCTGTGGAGCAGGACGAACTTGCTCACGGGTGCGGGCGCCGCGCCGAGTCCGGTGCGAGGGAGGCCCGGCGGGCGCTCTCGGCGGCCGCGGCGCGCCGTCCCTCGACGCTGAGGCTGTCGGGGATCTTCACGCCGCTGATGAGCCGCAGCGGCCGGCGGCTGACCTGCTCGAGCACGTAGCCGAGCTGCGTGGAGATGTTCCGGAAGTTGACGATCATCGCGTTGATCTCGGGGCGGTTCTCCCCTCCCATCGCGACGAGCAGGCGGGTCAGCGTGTCTACGCTGACCATCAGGGCCCGCGCCTGCGTCATGGTCGAGTTGAGCTGGGAGAAGGTCAGGCCCGTCCGCACGTTGGCGCTGTCCAGCACCAGGCGCAGGCGGTCGAGGTTCGCGCTGACGCCGTCGAGGAGCCTCTCGGCCCCGGGCTGCGTGGCGACGAGGAAGCGGCGCGCCGTGCCGGTGGTGACCTGGAGGCTGTCGGTCAGGCCGCGGACCGAGTTCATGGTGCCCGTGGCCGAGACCAGCGTCTGCTGGATCGTGCCCTTGAGATCGTTCGCCAGGGCGCCAAACGCCTCGATGGCCGAGGCGCCGCGGTGCATCTCGATCGTGTCGCCCGGCGCGAGGGAGCCGCCGCTGCCGGGGTTGACCGTCAGCTGGATCGTCGAGCCGCCGAGGAGGCCTGATACCACCTCGGCGGTGGCGCCGTGCGGCAGGCGCAGCGGCGTGCCGTCGGGGAAGCGGTCGAGCAGTTGCACCCGGATGATGAACTCCAGGCGCCCCGCTTCGCCCACCGGGCGGGGCGCGATGCTCGCCACGCGGCCGACCTCGAGCCCCTGCATGAAGACCTTGCTGTCCACAGCCACGTCCGTCGCGTTCTCGGTCTTCACGAACACGTCGTAGCGGTCCACGCCCCAGCCGCTGGTCGCGATCAGCGCGATCGCGACCAGGGCCACGGTCGCCACCAGGAACAGCCCGACGTACAGGTCGGTGCGCTGTACGTTCACTGCCATCCGGCCAGCCTCACTTCTTGTCCTCCACCGCGACGCCGTCCACGACCCGGACGGCCCTCGAGATCAGCCCGCGGACCGACGGCGTCAGGTCGCGGGACGTCAGCAGCACGGCGCGACGCCCTCCGTCTTCGGACCGGCTCACGCGCTCCAGCAGGTCCATCGTGGCCCGGGCGGTGAGGCCGACGAACGGGAGCTCGAGCACCACCAGCTTCGGGTTCAGCGCGACCGCGCGGGCGGCGGCGGCGCGGCGGCGGTCTTCCTCGTTGGCCTGGGCCGGGCGGAGCCCCGCGATGGGCCGGAGCCGGAAGTCCTCGATCAGCTGCGTCACCTTGGCATCCACTTCGCGCAGCCGATGGTCGGTCGCGAAGCGCACCGGCAGGGCCACGTTGTCGCGGAGGCTCAGGTTCTGCAAGAGGCCGTCGCCCTGCGGAAGGTATCCCAAACGCCGGCGGAAGACGAGCAAGTCGTAGTAGCTCAGCTCGCCGATCGGCAGGCCGAAGACCTCGACCGTCCCGGAGGCCGGTGTCGCCAGTCCGAGCGCCAGGGTGCCGAGCGTCTCGATGCCGCTGTCCTCCTCCCCGACGGCGGCGACGACCTCGCCGGCCTGCAGGGTCAGATTGAACAGGCGGTCGGGGCGGCCGAGCAGCGCGACATCCCGGTAGGCGAGCGGCGGGGCGCCGGCGACCTTCGCCATCTCCCGCGACAGGAAGACCGAGCCGCGCGATGCGGTCACGACGCGATGACCACGAAGAGGGCTGACATGATGAAGATCGCCACGATCGTCGCGACAACGCCCCGCGTGACGGCCTGCGGGATCTCGGTCGGCCCTGCCTTCACGGCCAGACCGTGGTAGCTGCAGAAGAGCGCCACCGCCGCACCGAAGAAGATCCCCTTGGCGAGCGTGAGCCAGACGTCCCCCGCCGACAGGGTCTTGAGGACGATGCCGGTGTAGCGGTTGAGGCTCATCCCGCTGGTGGCCGCCGCCACGAAGCCGGAGGTGAGCGCGACGGCGTCGAAGACCACCATCAGCGTGGCGACCGAGACGATGGCGCCCAGCATCCTCGGCAGCACGAGGTAGATGTACGGATCGATCCCCATCGCCTCGAGCGCCGTCACCTCGCCCATCACCCGGTTGGTGGCCATCTCGGCCGCGATGGCGGTCCCCGACCGGCTCACCACGATCAGGGCGGTCAGCAGCGGGCCCAGCTCGCGGATCACCGCGACGACCATGATGGTGCCGAGGTTGTCGATCGCGCCGAACCGGCCGAGCTGCCGGATGCTCTGGGAGATGACCAGGAAGGCGAGGATGGCGGCCAGGAACGCGACCAGGAAGATGGCTTGGAGCGCGGTGAAGCGGATCTGGTTGATGAGCACCCGCAGCATCACCCAACGCCCCGCGCGCGTCAGGCGCGCCGCCGCGCGGACGGCGCGCAAGACGAAGCGCGCCAGCCCCCCGAGTACGGAGAGCTGGCGCGCTCCAGATCGGCCGATTGCCGCGACGGCTGCCGTCACGGCATCAGCTTAACTCGCGCACGCCCCGGCCTGCAAGCGATTGCAGTCCGACTTCGCCTGCGTGTAGTTCGGGAAGGCCGCGATCGCCCGCCGGTACTGCTCCACCGCGCGCTGGGTGTCGCCGCGGTCCGCGTACAGCACCGCGCGCGAATACGCCATCACGGCCGCCGTGGGCGGCGCCGGGTTTTGCTGGCGGAACTGCTCCATGGCGTGCCGCTCCAGCGGCGGCACGTTCGTGTCATGCATCAACCGCTGGGCGAGCTGCGGGACCATGTCGAACACGTTGTCCATCTTCCCGCGCACGCTCTCGGTCTTCAGGATCTCGCTCGTCTCGGTGTCGAAGATCCGCGTGTCCAGCCGGAGGTTGCCGGCGATATCGATAAGCGTACCGGTGACCATGTACCGCGCCCCGATGAGCTTCCCGATGCGGGACAGCGTGCCGGAATCCACGCGGCCCTCGTGTCCGAGGTTCTGCTCGTTGAGGATCTGCTGCAACTGCGTACGCTCGACCACGCGGATCGCCGGGTTGGCGGTCAGCTCGGAGAGCGTCATGGCCGCCAGGCCACGGCCCAGCGCGTCGAAGGTCTCGTGATCCGTCGACACCGCGCTCACGTCGAAGTCGAGAACGGCTATTCCCGGCCGCATGTCCTGCTGATCCGCCGCGGCCGGCGTCGCGGCCGCCTGCTGCGCCCGGGCACCTGCCGCGCCGCAGACGAGGGCGCCGAATGCCAGAGCGATGGTACCGGATGCCAACCGCTTCATACCTGTCAACCTCCCGTCGAACTGGGTCCGTTGCACCTGCGCCTCACGCTAGAGACTGATCCGCATCCCCTCGGCGGCGGCCACGATCTGCACCTTCCCGCCGCGCTTCTCGGCGATCTCCTGGGCCTTGTCCTCGACCGTGTCCATCGCCGCGTCCGTATGCTCCGGCTCGTGATGGAACAGCGCCAGTCGCGTGACGCCCGCTTCCACCGCCAGCTCCACCGCTTCGGCGTAGGTGGAGTGGCCCCACCCGGCGTGGGTCCGGATCTCGTCCGGCGTGTACATGGCGTCGTGGACCAGCAGGTCCGCGCCGCCGATGAACTTCACGAACCGCTCGCGCCACTGCGGGCCGACCTCGTACTGCCCGCCCGGGCCCAGCTCGTCGTCCGTCACGTACACGATCGAAACGCCCCCCGGCATCGCCAGCCGGTACCCGAGCGTCACGGCCGGATGTCGGACCCGCATCGAGGTGATCGTGCATCCCTCGGTCTCGATCGGTTCCGAATTCACGTGCTTGACTTCGAGCGTCGCGGCCAGCGCGTCGAGGGGCACGGGGAAGACCACCGGCTGCATCAGCTGCCGCAGGATGTCTCCCATCTCCACGTCGCCCTGCTTGGGCCCCCACACCGTGATGACGTTGCCCTTCGCGAAGAACGGCGCGAAGTAGGGCAGGCCCTGGATGTGGTCCCAGTGGGCGTGCGACAGCACGATGTGGGCGCGGACGCCGTCGGCCGCCTTGAGGCCCGCCAGCTGCTTGCCCAGGCCCCGGATCCCGGTGCCGGCGTCGAGGATGACCAGGTGCCCGTCCCCGGTCCGGACCTCGATGCACGCCGTGTTGCCGCCGTAGCGCGCGGTGTGCGCGCCCGGCGATGGGATCGTGCCGCGCACACCCCAAAACGTCACACCAATGCTCATCGCCGGAGCACCCCGTCGCGCAGACCGAAGAGTACCCGAAATCGGGGGAGATTCACAAGGAAACGGGTCACCCCCGCCATGTGACGGTCCTCACGCCCGCGAGCCGGCGAGCAGCGCCAGGCCTTCGCGGTTGCGGATGGAGATCTCGCGCCGCGTGACCTCGATCAGCCCCCGGTCGACCAGCTCCCGCATGGCCCGCGACACCGTCTCGCGGGAGGAGCCGATCATCTGGGCGATCGTGTGGTGCGTGAGGCGGCGCGTGATCTTCGGCCCGCCCCCTTCGTCGGCCAAGTCCAGCAGGAGCCGGGAGACGCGCCCGTTGACGTCCAGCAGGACCAGGCCGCCGATCTTCTCGTCGGCGCGGCGCAGGCGCTGGACCAGCACCCGCAGCAGCTTGAGGCCGATCTTCGGCTGCGCCACCAGTTGCGCCTGGAAATCGTCGCGGCGCAGGACCAGCAACTGCGAATCCCGCATCGCGATGACGTGCGCGCTCCGCGGCTCGTCGTCGATCAGGGCCATCTCACCGAAGAAGTCGCCGTCCCCGAGCACCGACAGGATGACCTCGCGCCCGTCCTCCCCGATGAGCACGACCTTCACCTGGCCCGCAGATACAATGTAGAGTGCGTCGCCGGGGTCGTCCTCGAAGAGGATCACGCTGTTCTTCGGGTACTCCCGCTCCCGCGTGACCTCCGCGAAACGCGCCAGCTCGACCTCGGAGAGGTCGCTGAACAAGGGCACCTTTTTCAGCACGTCAGTCGCGGACATGAGTGCCTGAGGGGGCGGTGAGCTAACTGTACGAGTGCGCCTAGTTTACCGACGGGGCCTACGGGTGTCAAATCGGACCGGCGCCCGCGGCTTGTCGCCAAGTTGAGGCCCCCGTTATATTTGCAGGTTCCTAGTTCACCCTTTGCGTATGGGCAGGGCGCCGTGAAGGCTGGCATTCATCCCGATTATCACACGGTGACCGTCGTCTGCGCGTGCGGCAACACGTGGAAGACCCGGTCGACCGCCAAGGCGATCCACCTCGAGATCTGCGCGAAGTGCCATCCCTATTTCACCGGGAAGCAGAAGCTCGTGGATACGGCGGGCCGCGTCGAGCGGTTCCGTGCCAAGTACAAGTCTCCGTCCGAGAGCTGATCTCCCGGGCCGCGTCAGGGCGGCGCTCGAGCGTGCGCAGACGGCGGCCGCCGAGCGCGCGAGCGCGCTGACCGCGCGGGATCCCTCCAAGCTCAAGTCGCTGGGAAAGGAGCTCGCCCGCCTCGAGCCGATCGCGCGCGCGGGGGAGCGGTACCTCAAGCTGGCGGCCGATCTGGCCTCGGCGCGCGAGCTGGCCGCCGGGAGCGAGCCGGAGCTGGCGGCGCTCGCGCGGTCGGAGGTGACGGAGCTGGAGCCTGCCGTGGCGGCGCTCGAGGCGGAGTTGACCGTGCTCCTGACGCCGCACGACCCGCTGGACGACCGCGATGCGATCGTCGAGATCCGTGCGGGGACGGGCGGCGACGAGGCCGCGCTGTTTGCGGCCGACCTGCTGCGGATGTACACGCGGTACGCGGAGCGGCGCGGGTTCAAGGTCGAGCCGATCTCGGTCTCCGAGGGCAATCTCAAGGGCATTCGCGAAGCGATCGTCGCCGTGCGCGGGAACGCGTACGGTGACCTGCGGAGCGAGTCGGGCGTGCACCGGGTGCAGCGCGTCCCGGTCACCGAGGCCGCGGGCCGCATCCACACCTCCGCCGCGACCGTGGCCGTGCTGCCGGAAGCCGAGGAGATCGACGTCAAGCTGGAGGACAAGGACCTCCGGATCGACGTCTTCCGCTCCGGGGGGCCGGGCGGTCAGAGCGTGAACACGACCGACAGCGCGGTGCGCGTCACCCATCTGCCCACCGGCATCGAGGTCAAGTGCCAGGACCAGAAGTCCCAGCTCCAGAACAAGATCAGGGCGCTGGAAGTGCTGCGCTCGCGGCTGCTCGACCGGATGCTGGCCGAGCAGGAGGCCGCGCGCTCGCGCGAGCGCCGCGCGATGGTCGGCACCGGCGACCGCTCGGCCAAGATCCGCACCTATAATTTCCCGCAGAGCCGCGTCACCGACCACCGGATCGGGCTCACGGTGCATAGTCTCCAGAAAGTGCTCGATGGAGAGCTGGACGAATTCGTGAAGGCGCTCAGGATCCAGCGGCAGGAGGAGCGGGGGGACGCGTGAGGAGCGGGTGAGAGGTGAGGCGTGACATAGTGAGGGGGACAAGTGAGACGTGAGAGGGGGAAAGGCGTGAGAGGTGAGACCGTCACCGCTGCTGCGGGGAGCATCCCCGCTGCCGTGGGAGGGCCTCTCACGTCTCACCCTAACGTCTCACCTCTCACTTTGCCCTCTCACGTTCTTTCCCGTCTCACCCCTCACACGGTCTCGGACGCCCTTGCCGCCGCGACCAAGCTCCTCGAGGAAGCAGGCCTCGCCGAGCCGCGGCGTGAGGCCGAGGAGCTTTACGCCGCCCTTGTCCGCCGGCCCACCAGCGCCGCTTGGCTGGAGCGCGAGGAGCCGATTCCTTCGCGGGTGCGCGCCGCGCTCGAGGTGGCAGCGCAGCGGCGCGCCGCGCTCTGGCCCCAGGCCTACGCCGCTGGTGCCGCCAATTTCCGCGGGCACTGGCTCGCCGTGGACCGACGGGTCCTGATCCCCAGGCCCGAGACCGAAGGGCTGGTGGACCTGGTGCTGGAGTGGGCGAAGGCCGCCGGCCGCGCCGGCACGCCCCTCGTGGTCGCTGACGCGTGCACCGGCTCCGGGGCGATCGCGGCCGCGCTCGCGCTCGAGGCGGCTCCAGGCGCGATCCGGGTCATCGCGACCGATTGCTCGGCGGCAGCGCTCGACGTCGCGCGGCTGAACATGGCCGCGTTGGGCCTCCGCGACCGGGTCGAGTTGCGGCACGGCGATCTGCTGGAGCCGCTCGGGGGCGCGCCGGTGGACGCGGTCGTGAGCAATCCGCCCTACGTCGCGGCCGCCGAGTGGGACGCGCTCGAGGCGAGCGTCCGGGATTTCGAGCCGCGGGAGGCCCTGGTGAGCGGAGAGGATGGTCTGGCCGCGATCCGGGCTCTGATCGTTCAGGCGCGCTCCGCGCTCCGGGCCGGAGGACTGCTCGCGCTCGAGGTGGACGCCCGGCGCGCCGCCGAAGCCGCGGCGCTCGCCGCGGCGGCTTCTTTCGCGTCGTGCACCGTGCTTCAGGACCTGTTTGGCCGCCCGCGCTACCTGCGGGCCAGGAGACCGGCCGATGGAAGCGATTGACAAGCGCGCCGACGAGCTCGGCCGCCTGGTCGGGCAGTCCGAGGAGTACCAGGCCTGGCGCCGCGCGGAGGAGCGGCTCACCGCGGACCAGCCGATGCGCGAGGCCCTCGATCGCCTGGCCCAGCTGCAGATGGCGGTGGCCGAGAAGGCCGAGCGCGGTGAGCAGCCGCCCGCGGACCAGCAGTCCGAGCTGGAAGGGCTGTGGAGCCGCGTGCAGGTGAACCCGCTGTATCAGAGCTACATTGCGGCGCGAACCAACTTCGACAAGATGATGTATCGCGTGAACGAGACGATCCTCGAGGGGATGAAGAAGGGATCCGAGTCGAAGATCATCACCCTCAGCTAGGGGGCAGGACGCCGAAAGGCCTGTTCGTCGCGTTCGAGGGCGTCGAGGGCTCCGGGAAGTCGACCCAGATCGGGTTGATGGCGGAGCGGCTGCGTGCCGAGGGACGGGACGTGCTCGTGGTCCGGGAGCCGGGAGGGACGCCGCTGGCCGAAGAGGCGCGGCGGCTGTTCCTGGACCCCGCTCTCGAGCCGGGCGCGGCGGCCGAGCTGTTTCTGCTCCTCGTGGCCCGGGCGGACCTGGTCGAGCGCGTCGTGCGCCCGGCGCTGGTTCGCGGAGTCGTGGTCCTCGCGGACCGGTTCGATCTCTCGACGCGAGCCTACCAGATCGCGGGACGGGGGATGGCGCCGGGGGCGGTCCTGGAGGCCAATCGGCTGGCCACGGGCGGGCTGGAGCCCGACCTGATCCTGGTACTCGACCTGCCGCCGGAAGTCGGGCGGGCGCGCCAGGCGGCCGAGGGGAAGGTGCGCGACCGGATGGAGCTCGAGGACGAGGGTTTCCACCGCCGGGTCGCGGAGGCCTTTCGCGCCGCGCGCGGCTCGAACATCGTTCACCTCGGGGCCGTGCGGCCGGCCGAGGCCGTGCACGAGGAAGCGTGGGGAGCGCTGGTCGGGCGTCTCGCGCCGACCTTCTCCCCGCGCGCGGGGTAGAGAACGCCAATCTCCAAGGAAGGGTCCATGTCGCGTCAGCGCATCATCGTCACCACCGCAGTGGCCGTCGTGGCGTTCCTGTCCGGCGGCTGGTTCATGCAGCAGGGCAGCCGCCGCGACGACAGCGTGTACCAGCGGGCGCGTCTGTTCGACGACGTGATGTCGCACATCTCCGACTACTACGTGGACCAGATCGACGAGCGCCAGCTGTACAACATGGCCATCTCGGGGATGGTGAACGAGCTGCACGATCCCTACAGTGTGTTCCTGAGCGGCAGGAGCCTGTCGGGGATGAGCGAGGTCACGACGGGCAACTACGGCGGCCTGGGCATCCAGATCGAGTACCGGGACAACGCGGTCGTCGTGATCGCGCCGCTGCCGGATACGCCGGCCGAGCGCGCCGGGATCATGACCGGCGACCGGATCGTGCAGGTGGACAGCCAGAGCACTGCCAAGTGGAACCAGGACCTGGCCGTGAGGAACCTGCGCGGCCCCGTCGGCTCCCAGGTGACCCTCAAGATTCAGCGGCCCGGGGTGCAGGACATCATCACCTTCCAGCTGACCCGCGCCCAGATCCATGCGGCCTCGGTGCGCACCGCGATGATGGTCGGCGGGCACGTCGGCTACATTGAGCTGAACCCGTTCAGCGATCAGTCCGCCCGCGAGCTGACGGCCGCGGTGGACAGCCTGAAGGGGGCCGGGATGCGGTCGCTGATCTTCGACCTGCGCGGGAACCCGGGCGGCCTGCTGGACGAGGGGATCGCCGTTTCGTCGCTCTTCCTCCAGCCGGGGCAGGAGATCGTCTCGACGCGCGGACGGGCGGAGGGCGCGACCCGCGAGTTCAACGACCAGGACCCCGAGCGCTACCCGGACCTCCCCATCGTGGTCCTGGTGAACAACGGCTCGGCGTCGGCCTCGGAGATCGTCGCGGGGGCGCTCCAGGATCACGACCGGGCGCTGGTGATCGGGACGCCAACGTTCGGCAAGGGGCTGGTGCAGACGTTGTTCCGGCTCGGCCCCGACGCGGCGCTGAAGATCACGACGGCGAAGTGGTACACGCCGAGCGGGCGCAGCATCCAGCGGCAGGCGCGGAACGAGCAGGAGCAGGAGGACCAGGCGGACAGTGATGCGGTGCGGCCGGATACCGCCCAGCCCAAGCCGGACCAGGTCTTCCGCACCGATCACGGGCGCGTCGTCCGCGGCGGCGGAGGGATTATCCCGGACGTCGTGGTGCGGCCCGATTCGGCGACCGAGACCGCGGTGCGGATCCTCAATTCGGCGCTGGGCAAGAACGTGGCGAAGTACACGGACGCGCTGGCAGCGTACGCCCTGGAGGTCCGGGCGCACCACGGGGTGGACCGGCCGACGTTCGAGATGACCGCGGACATGCGGGCGGCGTTCCTCGCCCTCCTGGCCCGTCGCGGCGTGACGCTGGACGAGCGGACGCTCGGCGCGACGCAGGGGTTCATGGACGAGCAGATCGGCTACGAGATCGCGCAGCTCAGCTTCGGCCGCAGCGGCGGGATCCGGCGCCTGTTCGACCAGGATCCCGTTCTGGAGCAGGCGCAGCAGTTCGCCTCGAAGGCGAAGACGCCGGCCGATCTCCTGGCGCTCGCGCAGAGCGCCGCACCGGCTCCGGCGCCGCGGCCGTAGCGCCGGCCGCCGCCATGCCGGCGGCGCGCAGGCATCCCCCTTCCGCTCCCCCGCCGCTTCCCGCGGTGGGGATCATCGGGCCCGGACGCGCGGGGCTGGGGCTGGCCCTCGCTCTGCGCCGCGCGCGCGTCAAGGTGGCGGGAGTCCACGGCCGCCGCGACCGACCGATGCCCGCCGGCCTGCGCCTCACCCTCGGTCCGGTCCCTCCGTGGCTTCCCGAGGTCGGCATCGTCGTGCTGGCGGTGCGCGACGACGCGCTCGGGACGCTCGTGGACGATCTGGCGCGCTCCGGCGGCGTCGCACGCGGCCACGTTGTGCTCCATCTCTCGGGCGCGCTGACCTGCACCGTCCTCGCCCCGCTCGCCGACGCCGGCGCGGCGACCGGCTCAATGCATCCGCTGATGACGGTGAGCCTCGAGCCGGCGCAGGCCGCGCGGCACTTCCGCGGCGCGACGTTCGTCCTCGAGGGGGATCTGGAGGCCGTGGGGGTGGCCGACGCACTCGTCCGGCGCCTGGGCGGCGTTCCGCTCACCATCGCGCCGGAGGCGAAGCCCCTCTACCACGCCGGCGCCGTGTTCGCCTCGAACTATCTCGTCACGATGCTGGCGGAGGCCCTGCGGCTGCTCGAGGATGCGGGGATCGGCCGCGAGGCGGCGCTGGCCGCCCTGCTGCCGCTCGCGCGCGCGACGCTCGACCACGTCGCGGCCGCCGGGCCGGCCGGCGCCCTCACCGGACCCATCGCGCGCGGCGACGCCGCGACGGCGCGCCGGCACCTCTTGGCGCTCCCACATCGGGATGCGGAGCTGTATCGGGCCGTGGGCAGAGAAACACTCAGGCTGGCGCGAGAGGCGGGACTGGACGAAGCGCGCGCCACCCGTCTCGAAGAGATACTCAGAGTTCAGTAGTCAGATTCCAGAATAGTTGCCAGACGGCAAAGGGAGCAGTGGTTGCCAGACGCAAGCCGTCGGGGGCCAGGCAAGTTGCACGTACCGGCAACTGGTCTGGCCCCCGTTCGCTGGCAACTGGCAACCACTTCAGTTCTTGCCGTCTGGGAACTGCTCTAATGACTTGCGTCTACTACCCTGACCCCTTTCGGAACCCGGAACACGAAGCTGGATGCCGGTATCGGGATGTTGACCCGCAGCTTGTCCAGCACGATCCGGCGGACCGCGCCCGAGCCTTCGTTGATCTCCACGCGCCGCACCAGGCTGTCGATTCGGTCCACCCAGATGAGGACGCGGCGATAGGGCAGGGTCCCCTGCTGGCGGGGCACGAGTGACAGCTCGTCGGCCGGCCGCGACCCCACGCTGTCGGGGCGCACGTAGCTGACGAGGAAGCGCTGCGCAGGATCGTCGAGGAACTCGGCCAGGACATCGGCGGACTCCCCCGGCCTGCCCGTGAGCGTCGAGCGCACCGCCTGGCCGGGCGCTGACGAGGGGAGGTAGGCCCAGAGCACCTGCCCGTCCGCCAGGATCAGGTCGCCGGCCGGATGGCGCCAGCGGAAGGCGAACTTCCCCGGCGACTCCCGCAGGAACTCGCCCGACGACGTGTCGCTGCTGCCGACCATCGGGTCCCGGAGATACTGGGTGAAGTCGGCGCGCAGCGTGGTCGCGCGGTGGAAGGCGGCCACCGCGCCGTCGAGGATCGCCGGCGCGCTCGCGTTCTGCGCGAGAGCGGGGGCCGACGCGGCGCACAGCGCCACGGTCGCCGCCACCCAGGCCAACCCCCGGGGATCGGCCACCCTGCAGCTCCGTCGCGCGGTCGTCATTGGGCCGCCACCGGCTCGCCGATGCGCCGGCCGATCACTTCGGCGATGGCGCGGCACTGGCGCATCAGATCGACGAACTGATCCGGGGCGAGGCTCTGGGCGCCGTCGGACAGCGCGCGGTCGGGCGCGGGGTGGACCTCGATCAGCAGGCCGTCGGCGCCGGCGGCGATCGCCGCGCGCGCCATCGGCGTCACCTTCGCCCTGAGCCCGGTGGCGTGGCTCGGGTCCGCCACGATCGGCAGGTGCGACAGCTTGTGCACGAGCGGGATCGCCGTCAGGTCGAACACGAACCGCGTCGCCGTGTCGAATCCGCGGATCCCGCGCTCGCACAGGATCACCTGCGCGTTCCCCTCGGCGAGGATGTACTCGGCCGAGAGGAGCAGCTCGGTGATCGTCGCGGAGATGCCGCGCTTGAGCAGCACGGGCTTGCCGATCCGGCCGGCGTGCTTCAGCAGGGAGAAGTTCTGCATGTTGCGGGCGCCGATCTGCACGATGTCGGCGTACCGCGCGACCAGGTCGATGCCCTCGCTGTCCATCGCCTCGGTGACGATCAGCAGCCCCGTCTCCTCTCGCGCCCTCGCGAGCAGCTCGAGGCCCTTCTTGCCGAGGCCCTGGAACGAGTACGGCGACGTGCGGGGCTTGAACGCGCCGCCCCGCAGGATCACCGCCCCCGCGTCCCGGACCGCGCGGGCGGCGGCGATGATCTGGCTCTCGGATTCCACCGAGCACGGCCCCGCCATCACGACGATCTCGTCTCCGCCGATCGCGAGGCCCGACGGGAACTGGATGACCGTGTTCTCGGCCTTCCACTCGCGCGAGACCTGCTTGTAGGGCTGCGTGACGTGGATGACCTCGAGCACGCCGGGCAGCGCCTCGAGCCGCGACGCGTCCACCTTCCCGTCGTTGCCCACGAGGCCGACGGCCGTGCGCTGCCTGCCCGGCATCGGCCGCGCCTGGTAGCCCATCTCCTCGATCGTGGCGACGACCCGGCGGATTTCCGCTTCGGTCGCGCCGTGCTGCATGACGATCAGCATGGTCGCGTCACCCTCAACGTCCGAGCTCGAAGCGGTCGCCGTCAGCCGCGAGGGCGACCTGCCCCTTGAATCGCGCTCTCACGAGCTTCTTCACGTCGAGCCGCTCGGTCGCCGGGTAGAGGTGCGTGAGCACGAGGCGCCCGGGCCGCGCGCCGGCGGCGAGCCGCCCCACCGTCGCCGGGGACAGATGTCCCTCCACCGGCTGGTCGTCGGGCACCGAGCACTCGGCGAGCAGGAGATCGCACCCCGCCGCCCAGGACGCGAGCTCATCGCTGGGCCCCGTATCGCCGGTGTACACCACGCGCCCCTCCGGCGCCGTCACCGAGAGCGCGACGCTCTCGGCGGTGTGCGGAGTCGCGTGGACCTCCAGCATGACGTCGGGGGAGAGCGGGAACGGCTCGCCGGCCTGCACGTCGAGAATCCCGATCGGGTAGCCGGGGTCGAGCAGCCAGTCGCCGAATCCGTGGGCGAGGCCCTTGAGGAGCCGCACGGTGCCGGCGGGGCCCAGAATGACCAGCGGCTCGGTGCGCTTCGTCGCATGGCGCAGTGCGAACAGGAGCGCCGGCAGCTCGCCGAAGTGGTCCGGGTGGAAATGAGTGAGGGCCACGTGCGACACCTTCTCCCACTTCAGGCCGAACTGCGCGAGGCGGTGGATGGCGCCGGCCCCGCAGTCCATCAGCAGGCGCACGTCGCCGCGTTCGACCCAGTGGGCGGGGCCGGTCCGGGTAGCCGAGGGGGCCACCGTGCCGGTGCCGACGGTCACGAGCGTGAGCGTCATGGCGCTCCAAGGAAGACGATGCGTTTGGCGTCCCGGAAGCCGGGCGCCGTCAAGCGGTAAAGGTACACCCCGGGTCGCACATATGCTCCCGTCTCGTCCTTCCCGTCCCACGCCATTCGCGGGTCGCAGGTGCCCAGCGCGTCCCCCGCCGGCCGGCCGTATCGCCCCACGTCGAGCTGCCCCGGCACTTGGTCCGAAGGCACCAGGCGGCGGACGAGTCGCCCCCGCACGTCGAAGATCTCCAGCCGCACGTCGCCAGCCTGGGCGACGTCGAACCAGATGCACGTGGTGTTCACGCCGAGCGCGTGGTTCGGGAACGGGTTCGGGAAGTTCTGGAAGAGGATCGTGGTGGCGGGTGCCTGCTCGTCCAGGACGAGGAAGGTGCCGCTGCTCGTGACGATCGAGCTGTCCGTCGCACCGAGGTGCGCGACGACCCGCCAGCGGAACGGGAGGTTGCGCTCCAGCGGCGTGCTGGGCCGGAAGATCGTGTCGGTGAGCCCGCGCACGCTGACGACCGGGCTTCGCGGGCCCTGGGAGGACGGGTAGATGGACACGTCGTAGGTAAACGGCCCCGGCGGCGTGGAGACGGCGGGGGAGTGCCACACCAGCAGCGGCAACGAGTCGCGGATGCTCTGGCCGCTCGGTGCGTTGAGCGACAGGAGCGTCACCCACGGCGGCACCGTCAGCGGGCCGATCACCGGCGTGGCCTCTGCGACGCCGAGCGCGCTGCGCGCGGTGGCCTTCCAGTAGAGTCGCATGCCGGGATGCGCCGCCATCGGCAGCCGCACCGACGACGCGACCAGCGTCGTGTCGAACGTCACTGTCGCGAGCGTCGTGTCCGGGCCGACCTGGATGCGGATGGTATCGGGCTCGACGCCGGGCGGGGGTGTACCGGCGTCCCACGTGAAGGTCGGCGTGACGCTGCCCAGCGTGGAATCGAGGGGCCCGACGGCCACCAGGCCGGTGGGGAAGGCGAGGAGCGCCAGGGCGTCGGGAATGCCGTACCCGTGGACGCTGTCGGGGGTGGCGTGGAGACTCGAGGCCAGGAGGAGGCCCCGCCGCAGGGCCACCGCGGGCAGACCCGGGCGCGTACCCTGCACCAGGGCGGCGGCGCCGGCCACGAGCGGCGTGGCGAACGATGTCCCCGTCTCGATGGCCACGCCGCTGACGACATTCGCGGCCGGCACGTTGACGCCGGGACCGACCACCTCCGGCTTGATCCGCCCGTCGGCGGTGTTCCCGCGGGAGCTCGTGGCCGCGACACGGCCCAGCGAGTCCGTCGCGCCCACGGCGACGATGTCGATCGCGTCGGCCGGGGTCTCGAGCGTCTCTCCCGCGGGGCCTTCGTTCCCGACGGCGACGACGACGAGGGTCCCGCGCGCGGCGGCACTGTCGGCGGCCACGCTCGTGACGGCGATGTCGCCGGTGAGCTGACGGAAGGTGTAGGTGAAGCCGTTGTCGAAGCTGAGGTAGCCGAGGCTCGAAGAGATGATGTTGACTCCGAGGGACTCGGCCGCCTCGACGCCGGCGACCCAGTTGTCCTCCTCGGTGCGCGTCTCGGTGGGTGTGTACTCCGTCCGCGCGAGGATGTACTGCGCGTCGGGGGCGGCGCCGACCAGAGTGCCGGGCCGGTTCGCGGCCAGGAGCGACCAGACGGCGGTGCCGTGCGCTTCGCCCGCGGTGTCGGGGATGGTCGCGCCAATGTAGTCGCGCTGGGCGATGACCTGTGCGCCGGCCAGGTACGGCTGGGCGGTGTTGAAGCCGCCGTCGAGCACCGCGATGCGGACGCCCGAGCCGCGGTAGCCGAGGTGCTGCACCGCGGGGATATCGAGCTGCTGCATGGCCCAGGTGCCGCGGCCGTACGTGGAATCCGCCGCGGGCGCGCTCGGTGGAGCGGGGAGCCGCAGCAGCGGACCGGGGAGGGCCCGCTGCGGCGCCGGCAGCGCCGAAACCGTGGGGCCGGCGCGGCGCTCGAGGGCCCGCTCGGGCGGCCGGAAGTAGGTCCCGACGAGCTGGATGCGCCGAATGCCGCGCGCCGCGGCGAGGGCGGGGAGCGCGCTGCCCGGCACCCGGGCCGACACCGCGTGCACGAACTGGCTGACGTGGCGGACTTGGCCGCCGGAGCGCGTGACCAGGGCGGCGAGGCTGCCAAGATCGGTCGAGGGCTCTCCGATGACCCACACCAGCACCGCGGTGTCGGCACGCGCCCAGACGCGCACGAGGCGCGGCGAGGCCGTGCGCGGCATCTGACCCTGGGCGGCGCTGGCGCCGACGGCGGCCAGGAGCAGGGCCAGCAGGCCGCGCATCTTACGCGGCTTGGGTTTCGCTGCCCAGGCGCACCGACACGACACTGGAGACGCCGGGCTCCTGCATCGTGATCCCGTAGACCGCGTCCGCGACCGCCATCGTCCGCGGATTGTGGGTGATCACGATGAACTGGGTGTTGTCCTTGAACTCGTCCAGGAGGCGCGTGAAGCGGCCGATGTTGGCGTCGTCGAGCGGCGCGTCCACCTCGTCCAGCACGCAGAACGGGCTGGGCTTGGTGAGGTAGATCCCGAACAGCAGCGACAGGGCGACCAGCGAGCGCTCGCCCTGCGAGAGCAGGTGGATCCGCTCGGTGCGCTTGCCGCGCGGCTTGGCGGTGATCTCGATCTCGGACTCGAGCGGATCGTTCTCGTCGAGCAGGAAGACGTCGCACGAGCCGCCCCCGAAGAGCGTCTCGAACACCCGCTGGAAGTTGGCGCGGGCCGAGGCGAAGGTCGTGGTGAACCGCTCCTTAGCGACCGTGTCCAGCTCGCGCACGCTCTGCTGGAGCGAGTTCCGCGCGGCGACGATGTCGTCCCGCTGGGTCACCAGGTGCTCGAGACGGCGCTTCTCCTCCGCGTGCTCCTCGACGGCCAGCGGATTGATGGGCCCGAGCGCGTCGAGCTGCGCCTTCAACTCGTCCGCCTCGGCTCGGAGCGCGGCTGCGTCGCCGGTCACGTCGGCGGGCGCCGCCAGGATCTCCTCGAAGCTCCGCCCCCACTCGGCGGAGAGGCGCTCGCCCATCACGCGCCGGGTGCTCGCGAGCTCCGCGGCCTCGAGCTCCAGCCGGTGCGCTTCCTCGGTGAGGACCTCCACCCGCTGACGTGCACCGGTGAGCCGCGCCTCGACGTCCTGCAGCGTCTGCTCCGCGGCGGCCAGCCCCTGGGCCGCGCCGATGGACGCGCGCTCCAGCTCCGCCAGCGCCGCGCGCCGCTCGACGAGCTCCTCCTGCCAGAGCGAGCGCTGCCGCTCCAGGCCCGACAGCTCCGAATCCAGGGTGCCGGCCTCCTGCACCAGCGCCTCGCCGCGCTCCGTCAGCTCCCGCGTGCCCGTCGTGGCGCGGCCTTCGCGTTCCAGCGCGGCCGCCAGCCGCGCGGCGACCTGCGCGTCCTCCACCTGCCAGTGCACGCGGCGCTCGCGCGCCGCCTCGTGCTCGGCCTCCAGCTCCGTCAGCCGCGCGCGCTCTGCCGCGAGACGGCCGTCGAGCTTGATCTTCTCGAGATCCGCGGCCGAGAGGCCGCCGTCCACCTCGACGAGCCGCTGCTGGACCGCCCGGAGGCGCGCCGACAACCGCTCCACCTGGCCGCTCTCGATGTCGAGGTCGCGGTCGAGGTGGGCCAGCCGGCGCCGCGCGTCGTCCGCCTCGGCCACCGCGCGCCGCTCCTCGGCGCGGGCCGTCTCGACCGCCGCGTCGGCCTCGGCGCTCTCGCGCTCGGCGCGCTCCAGCTGCCCGGCCGTGACTTCGAGGGCGCGATCCTGCTCCGCGAGCGCCCCCGCCAGGCGGGCGGCGTCGTCGCCGAGCGCCTCGAGCTCGGCGCGCCGGCGGAGCGGGCCTCCGGGCGCGCCGGGCCCGGGCAGGAAGACGGCGCCGTTGGCGCGGATGATCGCGTCCCCGGACGGCGCGAAGGGGCGCGCCCCCGCCAGCAGGGCACGGACCCAGGGCGCGGCGGGGCCGCTCGCCTCGACGCGCGACGCGAGCTCGCCACCCCGGGCTTCGCCGGCGGGGCCGGGATCCAGCGGGAGGAGGAGCAACGGCCCCGTGCCCGCCTCGCGGTGCCAGCCGTAGATCGCGTCGCACGCCGCCAGGTCCGACACGACGACCGCGTGCATCCAGTCGCCGAGCACGTGCTCGGCTTGCGCCGCGTCGTCGCGGCGCGCCCGCACGAAGTCGGCGAGCGGTCCCAGGATCGCGCCCCCGAACCGCTCCCGGACCGCGAGCAGCGCGGCGGCAGCCGGCGCGAGGCCCACGTGATCGCGCTCGAGCTGCTCCAGCGCCCCCTGCCGCGCCGTCGTCTGAGCGAGCGCCTCCTCGGTGGCCCTCCGGTCCGCGCGCAGGCGCGCCTCGTGCTCGCGTGCCTCCGCGAGCGCGTGGCGCGCCCGGTCGGCCTCCAGGCCCAGAGACACCAGGCGCTCCGCCAGCGCTGCGCGCCGCGCCTCCGTCTCCCCCGCCTCGCCGGCCGCGACGTCACGGTCCCGCGCCAGCGCCGCGCGCCGCGCCTCGGCGGCGCTCAGCTCCTCGCGCAGGTCGGCCAGCTCGCGGTCCAACGCCTGCCGCTCGCCGTCGAGCCGCCGCACGCTCTCCGCCTGCCGCTGCAGCGCCTCCTCGATCTCGCGCAGCGCGGCCCGCTGCTCCGTCAGGTGCGACCGCGTGCGCTCCTCGGCCGCGAGCCGCTGCTCCAGCTCGGCCTGCACGGCCGCACGGTCGCGCTCAGCCGCCTGCCGCTCCGCCGCCGCCGCCTCGCGCTCGCGCGAGACCCGCGCCGCGGAGGCCTGCGTGTCCGCGCGCTCGGTGAGGGCGCGCTCGCGCCGCGCCGACGCATTGCCGATGCGCTCGGTCGCGAGCGCCAGGTCGCCGTCCAGCGTGCTCGCCGCCAGGCGGGCCTCGCCGACCCGCCGCTCGACCTCGCTGCGCTGCGCCTCCGCGCCCGCCCGCGCCTCGACCGCGCCCTGCCGCTGCCGGTCCTGCTCGGTCTGCGCCGCCCGCGCCTCCGGCAGCTCGACGCCGAGCGTCGCCCGGCGGTCCTCCAGGAACGTCAACGCCCGGTCCACCTCCGCCACGTCCAGGCGCGCCACCGCCGCGACCAACTGGTAGCGTCGCTCCGCGATCTCGGTGTGGCGCTCGGCCCGCCGCCGCTGCCGGGACAGGCTCCGCACCCGCGATTCCACCTCCGTGATCACCTGCTCCAGCTGGGCGAGGTCGCCCGTTGTCTCCTCGAGCCGGCGCTCGGTGCTTCGCTTGCGGTCCCGGTAGAACCCCAGCCCGGCCGCCTCCTCGAACAGCGCGCGCCGGTCGTCCGGCCGGTCGGAGAGCAGCGCATCGACCATCCGCGCCTCGATCACCACGGCCTGGTTCGTCCCCAGCCCCGTCCCCGCCAGCTTGGCCAGCAGCTCGCGCCGCGTCACCGGTGCCTGGTTGATGAAGTACTCCGACTCGCCGGACCGGGAGACACGGCGGCCGAGCACCACTTCGGCGAAATCGAGATCGATGCCGCGATCCGTGTTGTCGAAATACATCGAGACTTCGGCGACGTTCTGCGGCCGGCGCCCCATCGAACCCTGGAAGATCACCTCCTCCATCCGCGAGCCGCGGAGCACGCGCGGGTTGTGCTCCCCCAGCACCCAGCGCACGGCGTCCGAGACGTTGGACTTTCCGCAGCCGTTCGGGCCGATGACCGCGGTGACGCCCGCGTCCACCAGCAGCTCCACGGTATCGGCGAAGGACTTGAACCCCGCGAGTTCGAGGCGGCGCAGCTTCATGGGTGGAATCCGACGCGCGGGCCGAGTTGCCCGGCGCTCCCGGTTGAGGTGACGAGGCTGTCGAGGTTGCCGGCCTGCTCCGGCGCCCCGTAGGCCCCGGCGTACAGGCGGTACGTGCCGTCGGCCTGACCCAGGACGAAGGCCGGAATGCCGATCCCCCTGAGTCGCGCACGCTCGGCGCGCGCGGCGTCGGCCGTGGCGACGCGCCTCAGGGCGAGCGACAACGGGACCAGCACCGGCACCGCGGTGCGCGGGCGGTCGAGCCCGGCATCCCGCACCGCCGCGAGCAGCGAGTCGGCGGCGTCCTGGCCTGCCACCGGACCGGCGTACACCCGGTACCAGAGCCGGCCTCCGATCCGGATCGGGGCGATCATCGGTGCGAACCCGCGCGCCTCGAGGGCGTCCCCGGCGTCGAGCGCGAAAGCCAGGCTGGTCCACGCCGACGTCTGGACCGCGAAGGGCAGGGTATCCACGGCGTGCGGCGTCAGCTTCCGAAAGGCGGGGACGATGGACATCCGCGGCGCGCTGTCGGGCTCGTCGCCGGCCCCCGGGGCCTTGAGGCCGAGATCTCCCAGCCCCAGCTGCCGCCGGTAGGTCAGGACGAGCACGGCGGCCGCGAGCAGCGTCACGCATCCGTACACGGCCGCGCGAACGCCCCACGCCGAGCGCGGGGCGCGCAGCCGACGGAGGAAGGGCGCCGACGGCTCCGGGGCGCTCTCCGGCACTGCGATCTCGAGCACCGGCTCGGCCAGCTCCGGGGCGCTCTCCGGCACCGCGATCTCGAGCACCGGCTCGGCCAGCTCCGGGGCGCTCGCCTCCGCCGGCGCCGGCTCGGCGACGGGCGTCAGGTCGTCGCTGTCCGTCAGCGTCGCCAGCAGCGGGATGCCAGCATCGGCCGCCGCCTCGATCTCCGGCGTGCTCGCCAGCCCGGCCTCGGCGCCGTCGGGCGCGAGCGCCACCATGCCGTCCAGAACCGACGCGAGGGACCCGATGCAATCGGCCGGCAGGAAGAGCAGCATCACCGCGTCTTCGTGGCGGAACCCGGCGGAGAGGCGGCGCCAGCGCGGGTGCGATGCCATCACGGCGGGATCGGGGGCGAAGGTCCCGGCAGGGACGAAGTACAGGTTGGGCTCGCTCTGCTGCCGCGCGATGCGGGACAGCGAGGCGCCGTATTCGAACACGTCCACGATGCCGTCGCGGTTGTCTTCCCCGGCGGTGGCGTGCAGCTGGGGCTCGTCCACGTGGCAGTCCACCAGCGCGACGCGGCGGCCGGACGAGGCGGTGGCCCGGGCGAGGTTCCACGCCATCGCGGCGGCCGAGTCGAGGTCGGCGGTCGCCGGGACGAGCGCGACGAGCGCGGCCCCGCTGAGGAGCTCCGGGATCGAACGGGCGAGCGGCGCGGCCGGGTCGTCCGTCCCGATCATTGCCGATCTGGTTCCTCGAGCCCCTGCTCGAGGATGTAATACGGCCGACCGAGGAGGCGCCCCGCGGAGTCGGCGGCGGTGCGCGAGGGATACGGCCCCACTACGACGCGCCAGCCCTCGCCGGGCGAGCGCGGCGCCATCACCTGGGCGGCGTGCCCGGTCCTGGCGAGTTCGGCGGCAAGGTCGCGGGAGGCCTTCTCGTTCTGCGAGACGGACACCTGCACCCAAACGCGCTGGGGGGGCGCGGCCGTCGCGCGCGCCGGAGCGGCCGGGGCGCGCGGGTGCGTTGTGGCGGCCGCCGCTGCGGGCGCGGGCCGGGCGCGACGGGGCGCGGGCTCGCGCGCCTCCTCGCGGAGCACGTTCGGCCCGGTGGTGGGCTTCCACCGGCCGACGAACCAGAGATCGGCCGCTCCGGCGACCACGGTCCCGAGCGAGTCGAGCGTGCGGATGTCCCGCGCGACGACGTTGGGCCCCTCCCTCACCAGCAGGGCGCCGTCCTCCGCCGCGGTCGGCAGATCGCTCGCCCAGCGCGTGCTCAGGCGGCCGGAGAGACGGTTGTCCGCGACGGAGACGATCCATGTCTCGTCGCTTGCCGGGTCCGCCCGATGGACGAGGACGGCGCGGCCCCACGGGTCCATCCGCAGCGCGCCCGCGGGACCCGGGAGCGCGATCGAGGCCAGGGTGCCGCGCGTGAACCGGTCCACGACGGCGAGCTCGCGGCTCGTCTTGAGGGCCACGTAGACGCGGTGTCCCGACGGCGTGAACGCCGCCGCCACGGGCGAGTCCTTGAGATGCACGTACCATGGGGTCCGCGGCTCGCGTTCCTCGACGACCACGAGCCCCGAGTCGGTCGCGAACGCTACCGCGTCCCCGTCGCGGCTCGCGACGCACGCGGTCGCCGACGGGACGGGCTCACGGAGCGAGATGCCCGCCTCGCGCGACGCCAGAGCGAGCGTGTCGGCGGTCGCGTGGCGGATCGCGATCAGGCTCGCGCTGACGCCGGCGAAGGCGTCGCGGACGCCACGGCCGAGCCGGTTCGGCCATGCGCTCGCGCCCCACGGCGCGGACTCGATGACCGTGCCGTCCGGCAGGACCGCGTACAGCGTTCCGTCCGGGGACAGGGCCATGATCGCCTCGCGCCCGACGTAGACGCTGTCGGCCTCGACCGGCCGCTCGCGGTAGGCGACTAGGTCGAAGGCCGCGACCCTGCCCGTGCTGTCGCGGTAGATCAGGCGGCGCCCGGCGTCGTCCATCCCGATCACCGTCGCCACGGGCGACGTGCGGCCGCCCAGCGCCCAGTCCGCCGGCTTCAGCGCAGGCAGGAGATAGGCGCGCAGCGCCCCGCCGCCGGCCAGGACGCGCAGCGCCACGATGGGGATACTGCGGGCGCCCTCCGTCGTCTGAAGGGCGGCGCGCGCTGCAGGGGTGCCGATTGCGTCAGGTGCGCCGGATCGCGAGCCGGAACACCCCACGAGCAGAGCGAGGAAGGGGAAGAGGCGCTTCAACGTCAACAAGATACGACGGGAGCGCAGCAGTTCAAAGAGTTCAGAGGGTCAAAATGGCGCGCTGCGGCGCGTCGCTCCACAGGCCCTCCAGCTGGTAGAACTCGCGGAGCGACGGATGGAAGACGTGGACCACGACATCGAAGAAATCGAGCAGCACCCATCGGCCGCTGGCCAGCCCCTCGATGTGGTGCGCCTTCATCCCCCGCTGCTCCAGCGCTTCGAGCACGTGCTCGGCGATCGCGCGCACGTGGGTGTCCGACGTCCCCGAAACGACGACGAAGTAGTCCGCCGCGTCGCTCAACGTCCGCAGGTCCAGCACCACGCCGTCCACCGCTTTCCGGGCGGCGCACGCCTCCACCACCCACTCCAGCGCCTCACTCGCCGCCGGCGGTCGCGCCCGCCTGGGCCGCGGCCGCGCGCGCCTCCGATCGGTCATGACGCTCCGACGGCTGCGGGAGCGCCCGCCGGGGCGCCGTCTTCCACCTGATAGAAGACGCCCCACGCGCCGGGCCCGGTGTGCGCCGCCAGCACGCCCGTCACCGACGATACCAGCACGTCGAGCGGCTGGTAGCGCTCGCGCAGCGCACGCTCCACCTGCTCGGCGAGCTCGGGCGCGTCGGCGTGCGCGACGCCCAGCCGGAGCCGCTGCCGCTCGCGCGGTAGCGCTCTGTCCAGGAGCCGGAAGACGCGCGGCAGCAGGGAGGCCTGGTGGCGCACCCGCGCCGCGGCGACCACGAGGCCCTCGTGGTCGAGCGCGAGGATCGGCTTCATGTCGAGCAGCGAGCCCAGCCAGGCCTGCATCCGCGAAACCCGCCCCGAACGGAGCAACTGGTCCAGGTTCGCCACCGTGATGAACGTCCCGCACTGGTCGCGCACGCGCTCCAGCTCGCGGGCGATCGCGGCCCCGCCCCAGCCGGCCTCGGCCAGCTCGGCCGCCCGGAGCGCGAGCATCCCCAGGCCGAGGGAGACGCTGTGGCTGTCCACCAGGTGGATCCCGCCGGCGGCGAAGGACCGGCGCGCGGCTTCGGCGTTGGCGTACGTCCCCGAGAGGCCGGAGGAGAGCAGGATGACGACCACCTCGTCGGCGCCCGCCCGTGCGTGTTCGAAGGCGGCCGTGAACTGCGCCGGCGTGGGCTGGCTGGTCGTGGCGTTCGTCGCGCCGCCGCGCAGGCGGCGGTAGAACTCGGTCGCGTTCATCTCGACGCGATCGAGGTACACCTCGTTCCCGAACAGCAGCTGCAGCGGCACCATCGCGATGCCGTACCGGTCGAGCACCGCGTCGGGAAGGTCGCACGAGGAATCGCACACGACGGCGACCTGGCGCGACGCGGTCGTCAGGAGCCGGTGCTGCTCGCGCATGTCGTCGGCTTTGCGCGTCACGACCTCGCCCCACTGCTCGGCGATCCGGAACACCGCCTCGGCGTCGTCGGTGTGGACGTGCACGCGCAGCAGGTCGCCGGCGCGCAGGACCAGGAGCGAGCCGCCGAGCGGCGCGATGGCGGCTCGCGCTTCGGCGGAGCTGGGCAGCCGCTCCCCGCGCACCAGTACCTCGGTGCAGAACCGGTAGTCCTGCGCCAGCGCCACCTCGGCCAGGGCCGCAGGGGCCACACCGGCCGACGTCGGCACATGTTCGGCCGCCATCATCCCCTTCTCGATCAGGCGGATGATGCCCTCGAGCAGGCGGACGAACCCCTTGCCCCCCGCGTCCACCACGCCGGCTTCCTTCAGCACGGCGAGCTGGTCCGGGGTCCGCTGCAGCGCCTGGTCCGCGTGCGCGAGCGTGGACTTGATCACCGGCAGGATGTCGACGTGCTCCGTCGCCGCCCGCTCGGCGCCCACCGCCGCCTCGCGGCAGACCGACAGGATGGTGCCCTCGACCGGGTCCTCCAGCGCGCCCTCCAACCGCTCGAACCCGCGCCGGAACGCCGCGGCGAGCTCGTGGGAGCGCACCCGCACCTTCCCGCCGATGCCCTCGCTGAACCCGAGCAGGAAGTGGGAGAGCATCATCCCGGAGTTGCCGCGGGCGCCCTCGACGGAGGCCTGAGCGACCGTCCGCGTCACCTCGGGTAGAGGCGCGTCGCCGAGGCGGTGCAACGCATCGACGATGGACTTCAGCGTCAACGTGAAGTTCGTGCCGGTGTCGCCGTCGGGGACCGGGAAGACGTTGATGCGATTCAGCTCGTCGCGACTTGCGCCGACCCACGCGGCAGCGGCCAGGATCGAGCGGCGCAGGCGCGGCCCGTCCAGGTAGCCGATCGACGTGCCCATGTTCGCTACTCCTTGACCACCCAGACCCGGACTTCTGGCTTGACGTCGGAGTGGAGACGCACCGGTACCTTGTAGACGCCGAGCGCCTTGATCGGCTCCGGCAGCTCGACGGTCTTCTTGTCCACGTCGAATCCCTCAGCCTTGAGCCGCTCGGCGATGTCGTGCGTGGTCACGGAGCCGAACAGCTTGTCCCCCTCGCCGGCCTTCATCGTGAAGGAGAGCGAGACGGCTTCGAGCCGCGTCGCGACCTCGCTCGCCCGCGCGACCTCGGCGTCCGCCCGCCGCGTCCGCGACTTGTGCTCGGCTTCCAGCCGCCGCTTGTTCCCCTCGCTGGCCAAATAGGCCAGCCCGCGCGGGAGCAGGTAGTTCCGGGCGTAGCCGTCCTTGACGGTCACCACCTCGCCGGCGGCGCCGAGCTTCTCGACATTCTCACGCAGAATCACGTCCATGGGCTTCCTCAGGTTTTCGGGACGGCGCGCGCGAGGCGCTGCCGCCAGTCCATCAGGGTGTCGGTCAGACCGAGCGCCAGCGCGCCGAGCGCGGCGACCGGCATCAGGAACAGCGTCACGAGCGTCGCGGCGACGATGGCGATCGGGCCGCCGATGACGCCCGCCGCCGCGGCCGCCGAGAGGACGGCCACTCCCCGCACCACGTACAGGCCGCTGAAGAACACCAGCAAGTTGCCGCCCAGGGCGTTGATCCACCCGAGGCGGGGAAGGACCAGCACGAAGAGCGAGCCGGCAACCCCCCAGATGAGATGGTCGTTGAACCGGAAAGACGCCAGGGCGCCCAGCGGCTCGCCCTGCGGGTGCTGGGCGAGGCGGTGGTAAAGTGCCCACGCCAGGGCCAGGGCCGCGAACGACTGGAGCAGGACGAGGCCCGGGAAGAGGGCGCTCAGAATCCGCACGCCGAGCGTCAGCGAGCCCTCCAGTGACGTCAGCAGGTCCGAGCCGCCAGGCGCCTGCGCAATCTGGCCGATCAGCCAGGACACCTGCAGTCCGTAGTGGCGCTCGGCGAGCCAGATCACCTTCGCCCACGACAGCCGCGTGAGGAGGGCAAGCACCACCGCGGCGCCGCCGGCACAGCCCACCGCTGCCAGCGACGACCGGACGAAGCCGCCGATCCGTCCCGAGGCCAGCACGACCGCCAGGCTGGCCGCGAGGAGCACCAGCCACGCCCGCTCGAGTTGATCGAAGCCGTCGGCGGACCCCGCGCACAGATAGACGACCAGCGCCACGAGCACCGCCGCCGTCGCGCCGTCGCGCCGCGTCGGTCGCTGTACGCCCAGCAGCGCCGCGAGCGGCGCCGCCACCAGCGCGACCGGCGCGATGAGCGCGATCGCGACGTAGCTCAACCCGCCGAGGACCAGCGGGGCGAGCCGTCGGTTACTGGCCGTACCCTTTGATGTAGGGCAACAGCATCAGCTGCCGTGCCCGCTTGATGGCGGTCGAGAGCTGACGCTGGTGCCGGGCGCACATCCCCGACAGCCGGCTCGGCAGAATCTTGCCGCGGTCGGTCAGGAACCGCCCCAGCGTCCGGTCGTCCTTGTAGTCCACCACGCGGACGCCCGCTTCGCACACCGGGCACGTCTTGCTGCGCGACCTCATTCCTCCTCCTCCTCGACGCCGACGGCCACCGCGGCCTCCACCGGCAGCGGCGCGGGCGCTTCGCCCTCGGCCCGCACCAGCAGGAACCGGAGCACGCCGTCGTCCAGCTTGATGGCGCGCTCGAATTCGGGCAGCACCTTCGCGTCCACCTCGAACTGCGTCACGACGTAGTAGCCCGTCTCGTGGCGCTTGAGCTTGTAGACGAGGGTGCGCTTGCCCCAGTGATTGACGTTGACCTGCGCGCCTTCGCCCAGTAGCGCGTGGAACTTCGCCAGCTTCTCGCTGACGGCCGGTTCCTCCAGCGCACTGTCGAAGATGTAGACGACCTCGTAACGATGCGTCACGATCAACACCTCCCTTTGGTCTGAGCGGCCCCCGCCAGGTGTTTGGCGGGAGCAGGTGGTATGTAGATGCGAATTATAACGTGAGAGGTGAGAAGGGAGAAGTGAGAAGGCCAGGTGAGACGTGAGAGGCCTCGGTGAGAGGTGAGACGAAGAGCCTAAGCTTCTCACCTCTCACGCGATTCCCCTCTCACCCCTCACGTCTCACTTCTCACGCTACAGCAGTAGTCCCGCAATCGTGGCCGACATGAAGTTGGCCAGCGTGCCCGCGAGCATCGCGCGGAAGCCGAGCCGCGCCAGATCGTGCTTGCGCTCGGGCGCCAGCGCCCCGATCCCGCCGATCTGGATGCCGACGGAGCTGAAGTTGGCGAAGCCGCACAGGGCGAACGACGCGATGGTGAACGATCGCGGGTCGAGCGTCGCCCTCATCGGGCCGAGCTGCGCGAAGGCGATGAACTCGTTCAGCACCGCCCGCGTCCCGAGCAGGCCGCCGATCGTGCTGCTGTCGTGCCACGACACCCCCATCGCCCAGGCGAACGGCCGGCCGATCCACCCGAGCACGGTCTGGAGGTCGGCGGGGAACCACCGGACGACGCTGTGCACCCAGCCGAAGCCGCCGTTGATGAGGGCGACGATCGCGATGAACGAAATCAGCATCGCGATCACGTTCAGCATCAGATACAGCCCCTCGCCGGTGCCCCGCGATGCCGCGTCCACCACGTTCACGTCCGTCATCGGGATGTCGAGCTTGACGGTGCCGAGCGTCTCGGGCTGCTCGGTCTCGGGCTCCAGCAGCTTGGCCATCATGATCGTGCCCGGCGCCGTCATGATCACGGCCGTGAGCAGGTGGCGCGCCTCGATGCCAAAGGCGATGTACGCCGCCATAATCGCGCCGGAGACGTGCGCCATCCCCGCCGTCATGACCGTCATCAGCTCCGAGCGCGTCATCTTGTTGAGGAACGGCCGGATGGTGAGCGGCGCCTCCGTCTGGCCCATGAAGATCGAGGCCGCGACGTTGAGGCTCTCGGCGCCGCTCGCCTTGAGCAGCTTGTTCATCGCGATCGCCATCGCCTTCACCACGACCTGCATGACGCCGAGGTAGTACAGGATGGCGAACAGGGCGGAGACGAAGATGATCGCCGGGAGGATCTGGAAGGCGAACACGACGCCGATCTTGGAGTGCTGGGCCCCGAGGTCGCCGAACACGAACTCCGACCCCACGTAGGAGAAGCTCAGGATCCGGGTGACGACGGCCCCCAGCCAGCGGAACAGCTCCTGGCCGAACGGCACCCGCAGCACGAAGACCGCGAAGGCGATCTGGAGCCCGAGACCCCAGCCGATCGTCTGCCAGTTGATGGCGCTGCGGTTGCGGCTCAGCGCGTAGCCGACGAGCAGGATCAGGGCCATCCCGAGCAGGCCGGTGAGCCGCATCGGCAGGGACACCGGCGCGGCGGGCGGAGCCTGCGGCGTCGCCAGCGCCGGAGCGCTCGGTGCGGCGGGAGTCGGCGTGCTCTGCGCCGCCGGCGGCTCCTGCGCCACCGCGGCATGGACCGTGTTCCAGACGAACCGGGGCAGCGTGAAGACCGCGAGCGCGCAGGCGAAGGTGATGGCGAAGGACAGGAGGATACGCTTGAGGCTCATCGGGCGTCCTTTCGGTTCCGGATCAGATCAGCCACGGCGCCAGCACCAGGCTCACCACGCTCATCAACTTGATCAGGATGTTCATCGCGGGTCCGCTCGTGTCCTTGAACGGGTCGCCCACGGTGTCGCCGACGACGGCGGCCTTGTGCGGCTCGGAGCCCCGGCCGCCGAACGCGCCGCCCTCGATGTACTTCTTCGCATTGTCCCACGCGCCGCCGGCGTTGGCCATGAACAGCGCCAGCAGGACGCCCGTGAGCGTGGCCCCGGCCAGGAAGCCGCCGAGCCCGGCGACGCCGAGCAGCTTGCCGACGAGCGGCGGCGCGAGCACGGCGACGAGGCCCGGCACGACCATCTGCCGCAGCGCGGCGCGCGTGGCGATGGCCACGCACCGGTCGCTGTCGGGCCGCGCCGTGCCCGCCAGCAGCCCCTTGATCTCGCGGAACTGGCGGCGCACCTCCTCGACCATGTCCTGGGCGGCTCGGCCGACCGCCGTCAGCGTGTGCGAGGCGATGAAGAACGGCACCAGACCCCCGAGGAAGAGCCCGATCACCACCCGGTGGTCCACGAGATTGAGACTGGTGAGCCCCACGGCCGTCGTGTACGCACTGTAGAGCGCGAGGGCGGTGAGCGCCGCGGAGCCGATTGCGAACCCCTTGCCGATGGCCGCAGTGGTGTTCCCGAGCGCGTCGAGCCCGTCGGTGATCGCCCGCACCTCGGGCCCGAGGCCGCTCATCTCGGCGATTCCGCCGGCGTTGTCGGCCACAGGGCCATACGCGTCCACGGACATCGTGATCCCCGTGGTTGCCAGCATCCCGACCGCCGCCACCCCGATCCCGTACAGGCCAGCGGCCGCGTACGCGAGCGCGATGCCGGCGCAGATCACGAGGAGCGGCGCCACGGTCGAGCGCATCCCCACCGCCAGGCCGGCCAGCACGTTGGTGGCCGGGCCAGTCAGCGCGGCCTCCGCGATCCCGCGCACGGGGCCGGCGCCGGTGTAGTACTCCGTGGACCAGCCGATCAGCACCCCGGCCGCCGTGCCCGCCAGCACGGCCCAGAAGGGGCCGAGCGGCGCGACGAGGCGCCCGTCGACCGCGAGGGCGAGCGGCAGGCGCGGGGTCACCAGCCAGGCGGCGAGGAGAAAGAGGGCGGCGGCCACGAGGGTCGCGAGCCGGAGCGCGGCCGCGGGGCCGCGCCGCTCGAGGAACCGTACCGACGCGATCGCCACCAGGCTCGCGGCCAGCCCGCACATCGCGTAGATCACCGGAAGCGCGACCGCGTTGAGGCGGTCCGCGATCCCGGGCAGCGTGGCGCCGATGGCGATCGTGGCGATCACCGCGCCGACGTACGACTCGAAGATGTCGGCGCCCATCCCGGCCACGTCGCCCACGTTGTCCCCGACGTTGTCGGCGATCGTCGCGGGGTTGCGCGGGTCGTCCTCCGGGATGCCGGCCTCGGTCTTGCCCACGAGGTCGGCGCCCACGTCCGCGGCCTTGGTGTAGATGCCCCCGCCCACCCGCGCGAACAGGGCGACGGAGGAGGCCCCCATCGCGAACCCCGTGATGATCTGCGAGAAAGCGCGCCAGGCGGGATCGCTCTCGATCGGGCCGCCCTGCCACCGCAGCCAGAGGATGGCGCCGATCCCCAGGAGGCCCAGGCCGGCCACCGCGAGGCCCATCACCGAGCCGCCGAGGAACGCGAGCGTCAACGCCGGGAAGCGGCCCCGCGCGCGCGCCGCCTCGGCCGTGCGCACGTTGGCCCGCGTCGCCGCGGTCATCCCGAGCAGGCCCGCGAGCACGGAGCACGCGCCGCCGGCCGCGTAGGCGAGGCCGGTCCAGGGGCCGATCAGCCGGGCCAGGAGCGCGGCGACGACCACGACGAATGGCACGAGCGCCGCGTACTCCCGCGTGAGGAAGATCCGGGCGCCCGCCGCGATGCGCTGCGCGACGTCGCGCATCGTCTCCGACCCTGCAGGCTGCCGCTCGATCCACCGGAGGACCAGCGCGGCGGCGAGCAGGCCTGCGGCGCCGGCGGGTGCCGCCCAGAGTGCGAGCAGGGCGCTCACGCTTCCTTCCGCACGCGGCGGTTGAAGCGCGTCATCGCGCGCTCGGCGCCCTCAGCTATCCAGCACTCCACCGCCTCGCACATCGTCGGCATCAGCTCCTCGATGGCAAGCCGCTCGTCCCGCGGCATCCGCTCGAGGACGTGATCGGCGAGGTCGTCCACGTGGTCCGGCTTGGGGCCGACGCCGACCCTGAGGCGGGCGTACTCTCGCGTGCGAATCACCGCCTCTACGCTCTTGAGGCCGTTGTGGCCTCCCGCGCTCCCGTGGGCGCGGATGCGGAAGTAGCCGACCGGGAGCGCCACCTCGTCCACCAGCACGAGGAGGTCCTCCAGCGGGCCGCCGGGCTCGACGGGCGCGAGCCCGGAGAGCGCGCGCCCGGAGTCGTTCATGAACGTCTGGGGTTTGAGGAGATGCACGGCGCCGAATCGCGTCCGGCCGCCGGTCGCCAGGGAAGGGGGCTCGCGCCGGAACTTCGGCAGCTGCCACCGCTCGGCGAGGGCGTCGGCCAGCCAGAACCCGGCGTTGTGCCGCGTGTCGGCGTAGGCTGCGCCGGGATTGCCGAGCCCGACGATGAGCTTCAGAGGGTACTCGCTACTTCTCTTCCTCGGCCTCTTCGTCCTTCGGCTTCCGCTTCCGGATCAGCTCGGGCTCGGCCACCTCCGCCGCTGCTCCCGGAACCGCACCCGGCGCCGCCGCCGCACCCGCTGCGGCAGCAGCCTCGCCCTCCACCGGCACCGCCCCCTCGACCGCTGCCGCCGCCGCCGGAGCCACGACCTCTTCGACCCGCGGCGCCACCACGGTGGCCACCGTCAACGCGGCGTCCATCAGGATCTGCGCCTGCGGGATGCTGAGGTCGGAGATGTGCAGGGACTTGCCGATCGTCAGCGCCGAGACGTCGAGCTCGACGCGCTCCGGAATGTCGTCCGGCAGCACCTCGATCTCGACGTTACGGATTACCTGGTCCAGCGTGCCGCCCTGGTTGCGCACCCCGTCGGGGATGCCGACGCAGTGGATCGGCACGGCGACGCGGATCTTCTGGCCGGCCCGGATCTCGTAGAAGTCCACGTGCACGATGCCGGGCCGGACGGGATGGCGCTGCACCTCGCGGATCAGCGTCTTGACGGGCGTCCCGTCCACTGTCAGCTCCACGATGGTGCTCTCGGGCACGATCTTCTCCAGCAGCCGGCCGAGCGCGACCCCGTCCACCGCGAGCTGGGCCGGCTCGCGGCCCCGGCCGTAGATGACGGCGGGCACCTTGCCGCCGCGACGCATTTCGCGGGCAGCGCCCTTGCCCTTGGAGGTCCGCTTCTCAGCAGCCAGCTGCACCGTCTGCGCCATGGTGATCCTCAGATGAAGCGTGAGACGTGAGGAGAGGTACGTGAGACGGCCAAGTGAGACGTGAGAGGTCGAACGGCGTGAGATGTGAGAGGCACCCTCTCACTCCTCACTTGAACGTCTCACCTCTCACTTTTCCTCACTTCTCACTCCGTTGTGTCAATCGAACAGGCTCGATACCGACTTGTCGCTGTGCGTATTCGCAATCGCCGTCGCGAGCAGGCTGCCCACCGACAGCACCACCATCCGGTCGAACTTCTTGCTCTCCGGCAGGGCGATCGTGTTCGCCACCGCCAGCTCCTCGATCGGCGACGCCTTCAACCGCTCGACCGCCGGGCCCGAGAGGAGCGCATGGGTGGCGCAGCAGTACACCGAGCGCGCGCCGAGCCGCTTCAGCGCGGCGGCCGCCTCCGTCACCGTCCCCGCCGTGTCGATCAGGTCGTCGGGGATGAGACAGTCCTTCCCCTCGACCTCGCCGACCACGTTCACCACCTCGGCGATGTTCGCCGACGGCCGGCGCTTGTCGATGATCGCCAGCGACGCGTTGAGCCGCTTGGCGAAGCCGCGCGCCATCTTGGCCGACCCGACGTCCGGCGCCACCACCACCGGCTCATGCAGCCGCTTCTGCCGGTAGTGCGCCGTCAGCACCGGCGAGGCGTACAGGTGGTCCACCGGGATGTCGAAGAACCCCTGCAGCTGGTGCGAGTGGAAATCCATCGCCAGCACCCGGTCGGCCCCCGCCGAGCTCACCAAGTTCGCCACCAGCTTCGCGCTGATCGCCACCCGCGGCTGGTCCTTGCGGTCCTGCCGCGCGTAGCCGAAGTACGGGATCACCGCCGTGATCCGCGCCGCGCTCGCGCGCCGCGCCGCGTCCATCAGCAGCAGCAGCTCGACCAGGTTCTCGGCCGGCGGGTTCGTCGGCTGGATGATGTAGACGTCCCGCCCGCGTACATTCTCGTCGATCTTGACGAACAACTCGCCGTCGGCGAACCGCCGGATCGTGGTCTGGCACAGCGGCTGCTTCAGGAACGCCGAAATCTCCTCCGCCAGGGGCCGGTTCGCGGTCCCCGCGAGCAGCATGAGCTGACTGCGCCGAAGCGAGACGTCGGCCATAAAAGCCCTCAAAACTAGTCAGACAGTTGCCGGACGGCAAAGGGGGAAGTTGTTACCAGTCAACAGCTACGAGGGGCCAGACGAGTTGCACGTCCTGGCAACTGGCCTGGCCCCTCATGTCTGGCAACTGGCAACCACTTCAGTACTTGCCGTCTGGCAACTGCCCTGCGATCTGGCTTCCGCGAGGTCCTATCTGCCGCGGCGACGGGTCGGCTTTTCGGGTGCCGGCGGCGGCGGCGCGTCGCTCGAGTAGGCCTGGTAGGCGATCTTCCAAGCCCCGTCCGCCTGCTTCGTCGCCACGACCAGGTACTTCAGGGCGACTGGCGCGGGTGGGGCCGGCGCGGCGCCCTTGGGGGGGGCGGGCGGCGCGGGCGGGGTCAAGGCGTAGGTCCCGGCCATGACGGCCAGGTCCTGCCGGCCGAGGAGCTTGCCCACGTTGATGTCGATCATGGGCCGGTTCGGCGAGCCCAATGTGACGTTGAAGTAGTTACGCAGTGCGTCGGCGCCTCTGACGGCTGGCCTGTTCGGCCCTTGGAGCTCAGCGTCGCTGGTGTAGAGCGCCACCACGGCGTCCACCTTGCCGGCGTTCCAGGCGGCGATGTAGTCCGTGCGGACCTTTATGATGGCGGTGGAGTCGGCCGCCGAGAGGGGGACGGGTTTCGACGGCTGGCAGGCGGCCAGCAGGACCAACGCGGTGCCGGAGGCGAGGGAGAGAGCTCGATGCATAGCGACCTCGGAGGGAGGGTAGGTGTGGACAGAGCTAGCGCGTCCCCCTCCCGGCCGCAAGCACGGCAGGCGCCGGCGGGCGGGCGACGACCCGCACCGCGCCCGTGCGGTCCAGCTTCCCCCACCCCTGCCGCTTGCCCTTGATGGCCGTGACCAGCGACTTCCAGAGCACCGCGTACATCATCTGGCGGTAGACGAACCGCTGCCAGAACAGCCACCACAGGTCCCGCGGGTCCTCCCGGTCGAGCCGGTACGCGATGGCGGCGGCGATCAGGTCGACGGCGAAGAAGAGCGCGTACAGGAAGCCCACCACGAGAAGCAGGCGCGTGATCCCGGGCAGCGGCTGCCAATCCGAGACCAACCGGCCCGTCGTGGCCCAGGAATACAGGAAGTCCCCGGCGCTCCAGAGGAGCTTGAGGTCCACCAGCGGGCCCAGGGCCTGGAAGAAGACCTGGAAGAGCCAGACCGCCGGGATCGCCATCCAGCCGAACCATCCGTACCGGAACAGCGCGCCGCGGTGCTTCCAGACGCACTGGAGCGTGCCGTAGGTCCAGCGGAACCGCTGGCGGAAGAACATCCGCAGGGTCGCCGGCGCCTCGGTCCAGCCCACGGTCTCCGGGTCGGCCGTGATGCGCCACCCGGCGCGCCGGAGCCTGTAGGTCAGCTCCATGTCTTCGGCCATGGTGTCGCGCAGGTAAGCGCCCACCGCGACGACCGCGCTCTTGCGCCACGCCCCGACCGCGCCGGGCACCACGGTCATCGCGTTGAGGTAGGCGTAGGCGCGGCGGTCGAGGTTCTGGCTGGTGATGTATTCGAGGGACTGCCAGCGGGTGAGGATGTTGACGCGGTTCCCGACCTTCACGTTGCCCGCGACGGCGCCGATCTTCGGGTCGGCGAAGTGCCGGACGATGAGGGCGATGCCGTGCGGGGCGATCTGCGTGTCGGCGTCGAAGCACACCAGGATCTCGCCGCGCGCCTCCTCGAGGCCGCGGTTCAGCGCCGCCGCCTTGCCCGCGTTGGCCTGGCGGATCAGGCGGACGCGCGCGTCGCCGGCGAACTGCGCCGTCACCTCCTCGCCGGTGCCGTCGGTCGAGCCGTCGTCCACGACCACGATCTCGAGGACCGGGTAGTCGTTGGCGAGCACGCTGCGGATCGTCTGGGCGATCACCGGCTGCTCGTTGAAGGCCGCGATGAGGACGGTGACCGACGGCCGGTACGCCGGATCGAAGCTGGCGCGTTTCGTGTGGCGCCGGGCGACGAGCGCCACCGAGATGACGAAGGCGACGCGCAGCACCGCGAGCGCGATGGCCGCGAGGAACGTGATGCTGAGGACGGTCTCGACGGTGAAGACCGTGTCGAAGCTGAGCCGGTCGAGCCCCACCAGGAGCTGGTCCCGCGCGCGTACCGGCGGCATGAGGACGTCGTCCGTGGTGCCGAGCAGCTGGGCCAGCGTCACGAACTGGTAGCCTTTCCGCTCCAGCCGCGGCACCACCGTCGCCAGCGCAGCGACGGTCAGGTCGCGCTTGCCGCCGGCGCTGTGCAGCAGGATGACGTTCCCCTTCGTCGTGTCCGCCTGCTGGATGATGTCGTTGACGATGTCGTCCGCAGTGCGCGGCACCTGCTCGCCGAGGCTGTCGGTCTTGTAGATGTTCCAGTCCTGCGGGTCGATCAGCTCGCCCACCGTGATGTAGCCCAGAGCCGAGGCCTGGACGATGGGGTCGGTCTCCGCGTTGGTCTGGGCTTCCTCGTCGGCGTTGTACGGGAAGCGGAACAGGATCGTGGAGCGGCCGAGCACGGCCTGGAGCGCGCGCTGCGCCGTGTTGTACTCGAGGATCGCCCGGCGGTGGCTCACAGTCGCCATGTTCGGATGCGTGAAGGTGTGGCTGCCGATCTCGTGCCCCTCGCGGAGGATGCGCCGCGCCACCTCGGGGTACTTCTCGACCATCTGCCCGACGAGGAAGAAGGTGCCGGGCACGCCCAGGTCTTTCAGCTCGTCGAGGATCTCGGGCGTGTACACGTCGTCGGGCCCGTCGTCGAACGTCAGCACCAGCTTCTTGGGCTGGTAGCCGGAGTGCCGGATGACGTACGGCATCGGGAAGCTGACGTACTCCTCGTCGGTCACGAGGCCTGTCGTCGAGTCCGCCTCGGTCGTGCGCCGGCCCCCGTGCGGCGCGGACACGACCTCGAGCACGTCGCCGTCCCCCGTGTTCACCGGCGCGTAGGGGGTCGGTACCGTGTCGAGCACCGCGGACGGCGGGAGCGAGTCGGGGAGGCGGCGGTCGTAGAAGCTCCACACCGCCGGGTCCTCCGACCCGAGGACCCAGAGCACGGAGCCCTTCACGCCAGCGCGGTGCGCGAGCAGGAGGTCGTTGTAGACCGTGACCGCGTCCAGCATCCAGACCTCGTGTCCGTGCGACGCCGCGTCCTCATACGTGAACGTCGGGTTCAGCGCCTGGGCGTCGAAATCCAGGACCTGCTTCGGGTCCTCCTCCGGCCGGTTGTCCCGCGCCGTGAACATCGCGTCCTCGAAGCTGAGGCGTCGCGCCGCGGAGCCGTCGCGCCGCCAGTCGAGCCCGTAATTCGCGATGCCCACCACCGCCTTGTCCGTGGGGATTTTGGCCAGCGTCCGCGTGAGGACGCTGTCGTACCACCCGACCGCAGAGATGGGGCCGGGCGCGCCCGCCTGACTGTGCTGGTTGTACGCCATCAGGACGACGAAGTCGGCCAGCTCCGCGAGCCGTGCCACCGGCACGTCGCTCCTGCCGACCTCGATGTCCACGCTCAGCTGGAGGCCGGCGGGATGCAGCGCGTCCTTGAGCCGCGAGACGAATGCGGGCAGGCGCCGGTAGTCGGCGTCCTCCAGGTTCTCGAAGTCGAGATTGAGGCCCTGGAAGTCCTGCTGCCGCAGCCAGTCCGCGACGGCCCTCGCCACCGCTTCCTGCCGGGCGGGCGAGACCAGCAGCTCGTGGGCGCGCAGCGAGTCGAACCGCCCGGCCTCGGCGTTGTTGAAGACCGGCTGGATGTCCACGTGGTGGTCGCGCGCCACGTCCACCACGTGCCGGTTCATCAGGTTGACGTTCGGGTCCCAGTCCTTGAAGTCGAGCGCGCCGCCCGTGCGGCTCAGGTGGAGCCACTCGGGGAAGAGATCCGTGAGGTGGCTGGCGTTGAGATTGAGCGCCTCGACGCCGCCCTTCTGCCACACGACGTAGAACGCGCCGATGATCGTGTCGGGCGGTTGGGTCGGCGCGGCCGGGGCGGCCCGCGCGGCGCGCGCGGCCCGGCTGGCGGCGATGTCCTTGAACAGCAGGTTCCGTGAGCGCCTGAGGAGCTGACGGCTCAGCCGCTGCTGCCGGGGGGGCAGGAGCGCCTGCCCGGCGCGCCGCAGCTGGTGCGCCGGATTCGTCATCCCGGGGAGCCGCGGGAAGAACGGCACGGCCAGGAGGCTCACGACGAAGACGGTCGTGACCACGGCGAGCGCCAGCCCCGCCACCGTCGTGGAGCGGTTCACCACCCGCCGGCGCTTGCCGGTGGGATCGAAGAAGACCGGTTGGGTCACTGCAGGGAATACTACGAAAACTGCCCAGCGTTCCGCGAGTTAGGCTACCAGCCGAGGTGCATGAGGACGATGCCCAGGGTCGCGATGAGGGCGCCGGCGGCGGCGTCCCCGTAGTGGTCGAGCCAGCGGGAGCGCAGGGCCGTCGCCCCGGCCCACGCCGCACGGACCAGCACGGCCATGGTCGCGATGGTGGCAGCCTCGTAGACCAGGGCGACCGCCGCGACGGCGAGCACCCCGAACGGCGCCGCGGCAATGACGAGCGGAATCACCGCCACGCACGGGTCGGCGCTGAAGAGCAGGAACAGCGTCCACGGGGTCATGCTCGCGGCGTCGTGCACGTGATCGTAGTGCGCGTGCACGTGGCCGTGGAGCCGCGCGCCCGCGGCCCGCCGCAGCCCCCACAGCCCGTAGGCGAGGCCGAAAGCAATCAGCAGCAGGCCGCCCCAGGACTCGAGCCGGTGCCCGAAGGCGGAGACCAGCTCGAGGCCGAACAGCAAGGCCACGACGCCGAGGGCCACCGATGTCGTGACGTGGCCGAAACCGCAGAGCATCGTGACGCGGACGGTGCGCCCCGCCGACCACCGCTGGGCCCGCGCGAGGGCGGCGAACGGCACCCAGTGGTCTGGCGCCAGCGTGTGCAGCGAGCCTACCGTCGCCGCCGTGACGGCGATGGCGGCCAGCGCGCCGAACGATCCCGGGACGGCCATACGCCCCCGAGCCTTGCAACTCCCGTTCCACAGTGCGCAGATTGAGGGCCCTTGTCACTCCATCGCCACGTCCATCGCGAGCCCTGCGCATGACGGTCCAGTTGACGCCCGTTGCCGACCGCCGCTCCCTGAAGCAGTTCATCTTCCTGCCCGAGCAGCTGCATCGCGACCATCCGAAGTGGATGCCGCCGATCTACATGGACGAGTGGAAGTACTACGATCCGAAGAAGAACAAGGCCTTCCGCTACTGCGACGCCACGATGGCCCTGGCGTGGAAGGACGGACGCCTGGTCGGCCGCGTGATGGGGATCGTCAATCGCCGCCACAACGAGATGATGAAGGAAGCCGCGGCGCGGTTCGCCTGCCTCGAGTCCACGGACGACCGCGAGGTGGTGCACGCGCTGCTCCGGCACGTCGAGGACTGGGCGCGCGAACGCCGGATGACCAGGATCATCGGCCCGTTCGGCTTCAACGATCAGGACCCCGAAGGGTTCCTGGTCGAGGGGTTCGAGCACGAGCCGACGATCGTCACCTACTACAACTTCCCGTACCTGATCGGGCTGCTCGAAGCCGAGGGCTACGGGAAGGAAATCGACTACGTGGTCTACCGGCTGCCGGTGCCGGCCAAGGTCCCGGAGTTCATCGAGAAGGTTGCCGAGCGGGCGGAGAAGAAGAACGGCGTCCGCCTGCTGGAGTTCACGAAGAAGAGCGAGCTCAAGCCGTACATCAGGCCGATCCTGGGGCTGATGAACGAGACGTTCGTCGGGATCTACGGTTACTCACCCCTCGACCACGAAGAGATGGAAGGACTGGCGAAGCAGTACCTGCCGCTCCTCGATCCGCGGTTCGTCAAGGCGGCCCTGAAGGGCGAGGAAGTGGTCGGCTTCTTCATCGCCATCCCCAATCTCTATGAGGGCATCGTCAAGGCGCGCGGCCGCCTCTTCCCGTTCGGGTTCGTCCACATCCTGCGCGCGATGAAGACGGCGAAGCAACTCGACCTCCTCCTGGGCGGCGTCAAGGAGGAGTACCGCGGCCGCGGTGTGGACATGGTGATGGGGGCGGCGATGCTCCGGTCCGCGGCGGCCGCCGGCCACGAGGTGATGGACAGCCACCACGAGCTGGAGACCAACACCAAGGTGCGCGCGGAGATGGAGCGGGGCGGGGGTGTGATCTACAAGCGCTACCGCATCTTCCAGAAGGCGCTCTGAGCGCCGGCCGGCCCGGCGCATCCCCGTCTAGTTCGGCCTCCGCTTCAGCGTCACCTGGCCGACGTCCGTCAACCGGCCGCTCGCAATCCGAATCACGGTGTCCAGCGTCGCGTAGCCGGGGGCTTCGACGCGAAGTCGGTGCTGACCCGCGGGCACCGCGATGCCCGGCAGGATGCCCGTGCCCGCGCTCTGCCCGTCGAGTGTTATGGATGCGGTCAGCGGCATGGTGTAGAGCCGCAGCGTGCCGGTGCCGGCCGCCAGCGGGTTGAACGGCTGCCCGAGCGCAGAGGGGCTTGCTGCAGCGGGCGGCGGCGTGATCTGTCCGGGGGCCGCGCGGCGCGTCGTGCGCTCGGCGAGGCCCGGCTCCCTCGGCGCTACCGGCACGCGCGCCGCAGGCACCGGCTGCTGCGCTGGTGCGCTCTTGTGTCCCCCCCCCAGCCACCACACCCCGGTGATCCCGGCCAGCACGGCGAGCGCCAGCACTCCGCTGAGGAAGCGCCGCCGCTTGGAGGCGCGCACGCGCGCGGCCGAAGGGGGCAGCCGTGGCGGCGCCGCGAGATGGCCCGGCGCGCCGGCCAGATCGGGCGTCACCGCGAGGCTGGCGAAGTGGCTGGTGTCGAGCGGCGGGAGCGAGCCGGTCCGCACTTTGGGCACCGTCCCGCCGCGGGCGAGTTGGCGCAGCATCTCGCGGGACTCCGAGCGCTCGGCGTCGCTCGAGGGGATGGCTTCGACTGCGGCGAGCATCTCCCGCGTGGACGCGAAGCGCTCCGCCGCGTGCTTCCTGAGGGCGCGCTCCAGCACCTGCACCAGCCCCGCGGGCAGTCCCTCGCGCACCGAGCGCACGTCGGGGGGCGGCGTGAAGTAGTGGTGCTGGAGGATGGTCATCAGGCTGTCGGCGTCGAACGGCACCTGGCCGGTGACCATCTGGAAGGTGAGGATCCCCAGCGCGTACTGGTCGCTCTGCGGCCCCACCGTGCCGCCCCACCCCTGCTCGGGGCTCATGTAGTACGGCGTGCCCATCATCGCCCCGGCCGCGGTGAGCGTCTTCTCCTGGCCGGCGCGCGCGATCCCGAAGTCGGAAATCATCACGCGGCCGTCGCGGTCCACGAGGATGTTGCCGCCCTTGATGTCGCGGTGGACGATCCCGCGGTCGTGGGCGAAGGCGAGCGCGCTGGTGGCGCTCCGCAGGATGGCGAGGATGACCTGAAGGGGCAGGGCGCCCTGGGTCTCGATGATCGCGTCGAGGGCGCGGCCCTCCACGAGCTTCATCGCGAAGTAGTAGGTGCCGGCCACCTTGCCGACGCGGTAGATGGGGATGATGCTGGGGTGGTCGAGCGCGGCCGCCAGGCGCGCCTCGCGCCGGAACCGCTCGGCTGCGGCGCCCCGGCCGAGGCCGGGCGGCAGCACCTTCAGCGCGACCGGGCGCCCCAGCTCGATCTCCACGGCCTTGAAGACCACGCCCATCCCGCCGCGGCCGAGCTCCCGCTCGACCTCGTACTCATCCCCCAGCTCGTGGCGCAGCTGGGCCAGCAGCGCGTCGCGCTCCGCGACGTCCTCCGTCGCGATCGCCAGCGTCTTCGCCACGGGGTCCGTCACCGGTGAGCCGCACCGCGCGCACGCCGCGGCGCCGGCTGGCACGGCGGTGCCGCACCGCGGGCACGTCATCATCGCGGTCCGCTCCAGGTGCGGCGGAGGGGGTGCGCCTCCGTGTTGAAGATGATTGCGTCGAAGTCCAGCGTCGCCGGAGACGAGAACAGCAGGTAGGCGTACTTCAGTGTCTCCGCCAGGAAGAAGCTCTCCATCGCGTCGCGGCGCTCCTTCGTCACTACGCTGCTCAGCGCCGTGAAGCCGACGTCGGACCGCGTGTAGTGCAGGAGGCTGTCCACCATCACCCGCCCCATGTCGCGGTACCGCCGGTCACCCGTGATCCGGTAGAGGTAGTAGGCGGACTCGAGCGCCTCCGGGCGCAGCCGGTACCCGGCCTCCACCGGCCGCATCGTGAAGTAGTCGAGCACCTCGGGCTCGATCCCGAACGCCGTCCACATCCGGTACACGGAGCCCATCAGGCGGGCCGCGTGCGGGATGTCGCCGCTCCTGGCCAGGACGGCGGGGAAGTAGGCGTCGAGCGCGCCGAAGTAGGGCGCGGTCCGCTCCCCCGTGTCCATGTCGGCGTGCCCATACCAGAGACCGGCCCGCTCGTCCGCCAGGTAACGGTTCACGGCCGCGATGCTCGCGTCCCACATCCGCTTGAAGTCCGGGTCCCGGAAGAGCAGCCACGCCTTGAGCAGGTACTCGTAGTAGGAGTCGATCCCGCCGGAGACGTGGCTGTCCTTGTCCCCCCACGCTCCCGTCTCGACGTCGATCGTGCTGCCCACCAGCCCGATGTGCGAGCGCCGCTCGAACAGCGCCGTGACCGCGCGCTTGGCGGCGTCGTAGTAGCGCGCGTCGCCGGTGAGCTTGCTCAGCGTCCCGAACTCGAGGGTCAGGGTGCCGATCTCCGCCGGATTGCTCACCGGCCCCGTGACGGCGCCGGTCCGGAGGTTCACGAACCGGTAGGGCATTCCGGTCCGCGAGGCGAAGGCCGGCAGGAGCCGGTTGCCCAGGTCCCGCGCCAGAGCGAGGAAACGCGGGTCGCGGTCCATCTGGTAGGCGCTCAGCAGCCCGCCCAGCTCGCGGATGGTCACCTCGAAGACCTGCACCTTGAAGTCGCGGTCGAAGCTGAGGCTGTCGAGGATGAGCTGCTTGGCCCGCGCCGCCTGGGCCGTGAGGCCCATCAGCCGCATCGTGTCGAAGGCGTCCAGCGGCGTCATCTCGAGGGAGGCGGGATACCAGTCGCGCCAGCCGTGGGAGAGCGGCCGGAGCTGGTCGTGGCCCCACGCGTACTGGACGTAGCCGTCCCACGCGTGGAGGAAGGCCTCGCGGATCAGCCCCGCCTCCTGGGCGCCCGTGCGCTCCTGGGCGGCGAGCGTGCCGGCGCTCGCCGCGAGCAACGCCAAGGCGAGGGCGGCGGCGCGCCGCCCCTGGGGCCGTACGAGAATGGCCATTGCCCGGCCAAGATTGCCCCGCCCGGCGCCATGGCGCTAGGGCGGCGCGCTCAGGAGTTCAGCTTTGCCGCCGGGCGGGCCGCGTCAGCGGTGCGCGGCCGGGGGGGTGAGGGTCTCGAGGAGCCTGGCGACGTCGGGATGCCCGCGATCGAGCGCGAGGTCGGCTGGGGTCTTGCCATCGTCCATCCGCGCGTCGGTCCTGGCACCGGACTCGACGAGGAACCGCACCAGCTCGGTGTTGCCTCGCGAGGCCGCCACGTGCAGCGGCGTGTAGTTGAGCGCCGCCGCCGCGTTGACGTCCGCGCCGTGGGCCACGAGGGCCCGGACGATCGCCGCGTCGCACGCGCCCGCCAGCGCCGCGTGCAGAGGCTCGTTCTTCTCCGCGCCGCCCGAGATCGCGCTCAGCGACGCGCCGCGCGCCAGCAGCAGCTCGGCAACCTCGCGCCGCCCGAAGAAGCCCGCCAGGTGGAGGGGAGTCCATCCGTCGCCGCTCCGGGCGTTGGTCCGCGCCGGATGCTCGTCCAGCAGCTTCTTCAGGTCGTCCAGGGCGCCGAGGGCCGCCGCTTCGCAGCTGTCCGGCGTCACCCGGCTTCGGAGCAGCTCCACGATCTCCGGCGCGCCGACGTAGCTCGCGAGGAGCACCGCGCTGGGCCCCGTGCGCGGCCGCGCGGCAGCCAGGTCGGGCGCGGCGGCGAGGATCTCGCGCACCCGCGCGGCGTTCTTCTCCCGGATGGCGGTCTGGAGGTCGGTGAAGGTCGGCATGGCTGGCTCCCGGTCTCGGCGTTTCCGTCGGCGTCCTTGCGCGCCCGGGAGCCCGTCTGCCTGACGGCGCTGCGCCTGGAGCGTGGACTCGAGCCGCCGGACCCGCCCACCTCAGCTCTGGGACAGGATGCGCTCCAGGCGACTCGCGTAGGCTTGGGCTTCCGCGTCCGCAGTGACCAGTTCGATCTCGGCGGGGCCGCTCGCACCCAGGTTCAGCTCCACTGCCCGCGCGATCTGCTCCTGCTCGAAGATCTTGCGGCCCATGATGGCGTCGTTCGACCCCAGCTCCTTCAACACGGCGAGACCCACCGCGTCCACCGCCACGCGATCGTCGCCGGCGATCACGACGTTGCCGGTCTTCAGCGTGCCGCTCGACGGACCGCCGTCGGTGAACGCGCTTACGCCGTCCAGCACGATGAGGTGGGGGCGATAGCCGGTGTTGAGCTCGGCGATCATGCGCCGCATGTCCGGCGAGCGGTGCATCGTGCCGCGGATCCGCTTGGGGCTCAGGCCCACCGACAGCTTCAGCGACATGCTGAACACGCCGCCAAAGCCGTGCGTCTTGAGGCAGCAAGTGGAGACCGTGTACTCCGAATCCACGACCAGCCGCGGGAGGGAGAACCCGTCAGGCCAGTGCGTGGTCCCCTTGGCGAACGTCACCCAGTCCGCGTCCGGGATCTCCTCGTAGTTCACGACGTCGAACCCCGCGGTCCGCGCCAGGTCGAAGATCCCCTTCTTCTCCATCACGCCGCGCGTCTGCGGTGGGCCGCTCGACTCGCCGACCGTCACGCTGCGCGCGCCTCGCTCGTGAAGCTCCGTGACCAGCTGGCTGAGCGTGTCGTTGTGGGTCGAGCCCGGCGTGTCGTCGGCGCTGTTGAAATTGGGCTTGATCACCACCCGCTTCCCGGCGATCCCCGCCGGATCGAACAGCTTGAGGACGTCCGCGACGCCGCGCTTGCGATCTGCCGTGCGCACCAGCGCCACGCGGCTCTTCGGTGCGGCGCGGCCGGCCGCGTGCAGGCCTCGCAGGTGCGCGATGGGCAGCAGCGCGACTCCGGCCGCGGTGGCGCGGACGAAGTCGCGGCGATCTAGCGAGCCAGGGCAGTGTCTCATGGACAGCCACGATATGGTGCGCGGCCGCGGCGCACCAGCGTGACGTTCCCGACCGCGATTGCGGGAATTAGGCGCGACGCAGGGTCCTCGGGAGGAGTCTCCCGGTCCTCCGCATGTACTGCCGATATGTGTCTCCGAACTGCTGCACCATCAGGCGCTCCTCAAGCGGGATGCGCCCCGCGAACTGGCAGCCGTGCAGGGCGAGCCAGCTGCCACCGACGAGCCAGTTCGCGGACAGCAGCAACGCCGACGCGCTGGCCATCAATCCGGCCGTGTACATCGGGTGCCGCACCCAGCGGTAGGGTCCGCCGACCACCAATGCGTGCTCCTTGAGGACCTGCACTCGACCGCTCCAGCTCCGCCCGAGCGTCGCGTGGGACCACTCGAGCAGGGCGAACGCGGCGAACGCGAGCACCAGTCCCGCCCAGCGGAGCCATGCCGGGAGCGGCCACGACGCCCAGCGGATCCGCTCGGGCGCGACGACATACACGGTGTTGGCGACAAGCGTAAGGACCGCGAGCAACAGCCCGAGAGCGGCGCCGGGCTCCGGGGGCTGCTGTGCGATCGAGCCGGAGGCGTGGCGCACCTTGCGGAAGTAATACGCGCGATGGGCGAAGTAGCTGACGAGGACCAGGGCCGGCAGGAATCGCAACGCCACGGTGTCCATTAGGGCTCGATGCGTCTAGGGCTCGATGCGTCGGTCGAGTTGGCCCCGATGGATTCGAACCATCATTACCGGATCCAAAGTCGCACCCGCAGCGGGGCTGCTTACAGGAACTCCTGCGTCTACAAGATGTTCGGCGCTGGGCCTGCCGCGCTACTGTGCGGGGCGACGGGGAATTCCGCTGAGAAACTGGACCAGAAACTGGACCAGTGCCGGCGCGAATCGTCAACGACATCGGCACGAAGCGGAGGTCTGTGCGCCCGAGCTACCCAACTGGCGTAAGCTAGTGTAGTGTCGCCAAAGTCGCTTGGGCTTTGCGGACCTTGGCGAGAATGTGGGTGACGCGGGCCGTCCAGACGAACGGGGTCGGGGCGACGTTGCGGCGGTCGATATAGGCGAGGATC
>Ga0187882_1000058_pt1 | contig 122584 bp, 91 predicted proteins | sample June2016WEW_19_1_3_FD_132991 | JGI IMG/M metagenome (GOLD analysis project Ga0187882, IMG submission 132991) | Peatland microbial communities from SPRUCE experiment site at the Marcell Experimental Forest, Minnesota, USA - June2016WEW_19_150 | ecosystem: Environmental > Terrestrial > Soil >... | reverse complement strand
ACCCGCAGGGCTGCGACCAGGGTCGGTCCGTCCATCTCCGGCATCATCATGTCGGTCAGCACCAATTGAATTTCCCGCCGGCGTTCCTGGAAGATCGTGAGGGCCTCGGCTCCGCGTCCGGCTGTGATCACCTGGTACCCGAATTCCATCAGTGCCTGGCGCGTGACCTCGCATACGGCGGCTTCGTCGTCGACCACAAGGATGCCTTCGCCGTGGGTGTGAGGCCAGGGCGTGGCTGACTCGCTTTTAACCGCCACCTGCTCGGTCGTGGCGGGGAGATACAGTTCAAAGGTGGACCCCTGCCCGACTTTGCTGGCGACCCGGACGAAGCCGCCATGGCTGCGCACGATACCCAGCACGGTGGACAGCCCCAGTCCCGTGCCCTTGCCCACGCCTTTGGTCGTGAAAAATGGCTCGAAGATCTTCTCCTCGATTTCCGGCGGAATGCCCGGACCGGTGTCGGTGACGCGAAGACAGGCATAGGAACCCGGCTGAGCGCCTGGTATTTTTTCCGCCTCCTCCTTGGCAAGCACGACATTGGCGGCTTCCAGGGTGAGGACGCCGCCCCCCGGCATGGCATCGCGTGCGTTGATGCACAGGTTCATCAAGGCCTGATGCAGCTGCGTTGCGTCGCCCAGAACCTGCCACAGGTCGGCCGCCACGTCGGATTCAATTCGTATGCCTTTGGGGAAGGTCTCGGCGGCGAGTCTTTCCATCTCCCAGAGCAGATGTCGCGGCTGCAGGGGCACGCGCTCGCCTTCAACTCCGCGGGCGAACGTCACCACCTGTCTGACAATGGCGGCCCCGCGCTGGGCGCTTGATTCCATCGTCTTGAGCAGGTGGCGCGCCGTCGGGTCCTTCACCATTTCATGCAGCAGCGGCGCGCCGATGATAATCGGAGCGAGGACGTTATTCAGATCATGGGCGATGCCGCTGGCGAGCGCCCCGATGCTCTCCAGCCTCTGGGCGCGGAGAAACTGGACTTCGAGCTGCTTTTTTTCCGTGATGTCGGTATTGATCTCAAAGACCGACTGCGGCTGGCCCTGCTCATTACGCATGAGCGTCACCCGGCTGAACACCTCCAGTATCCCTCCGCTCTTCGTGATTTGCCGCCGTTCTCCGGACCAGCTTCCCTGCTTGAGCAGGCCCGCGACAAGCGCCTCCGTGGCAGCGGGATCAGGGGAGATCAATTCCGTGGTTTTTCGATTCAACACCTCGGCGCTGGTCCAGCCATAAGTCCGCTCGGCGCCACGGTTCCAATAGAGTATCGTGCAGTCGAGGGCCGTCACGTAGATGGCGTCATTCGCATTGTCGAGCAGTGCCGCCTGTTCGCGGATGCGTTCCTCCGCCCGCCTGCGCTCGGTGATGTTGCGCGAGATGCCGACCAGCCCGGTGATGTTGCCGTCCGCGTCGCGCAGGGGAACCTTCGTGGTGGACGCCCAGGTGACGTGGCCGTCAGGCCAGGTCTCCTTCTCCTCCAAACCGATGAGCGGTTCGCCCGTGCTCATGACGCGCTGCTCGTCCTCGTAAGCCTGCCAGGCATGCTCCTCGCTGAAGAAGTCGAAATCTGTCTTGCCCACCACCTCCGGGGCACTCCGCAAACCGAAAAACCGCACCATCGCCTCGTTGATGCGGACAAAGCGGCTCTTCCGGTCCTTGAAATAAATGAGGTCTGGGATCGTGCTGGCGAGATTGTTGAACAGGGCCTGCTCCTGCCGCAGCGCCGCCTCCGCCCCCTTGCGCTCGGTGATGTCGCGGACAAAAACGAGCGCTCCCTTTGCTCCCTCGTAGGTTATCGGCGTGGCGGTGACTTCGACAGCAACGGGCGTGCCGTCGAGGCGCAGATAGCTGTGCTCATGCGGCGGCCCGGGCATGCCTTCCTCCACGGTCCGCCGGATGCCCTCCTGCACGATGGCGCGCGAATCGGGATGAACCCGGTCCAGGACCGGCTTGCCGATCAGCTGATCAGCTGAATCAGCGCCGAAAAGCCGCATGGCGGCGGCATTGAGGTACGCAAAGTTGCCCTGGGTATGGACGAAGACGGCGTCCGGGGCGTGTTCGATCAGGGTGCGGAACCGCAGCTCGCTTTCCCGCAGGGACTGCTCGACCTCCTGGCGCTGGGCCTCGCGCGCCAGATTGTCCATGCCAAACGAGATGTCCGCGGCGACTTGCGTCAGCAGGGCAATCTCCTCCGGGCCGAACACGCCGGTCTCGCCAGCATAGATGACCAGCATGCCGGCAGTCTCTCCACCGAAACGGATGGGAAACGCGGCGCAGGCGGCCAGTCCGAACCGCGATGCCGCTTCGTGCCATGGTGCGGTCCCCTCATCCGCAAGAAAGTCGTTGATGACAACCGGCCGGCCCTCGCGAAACGCCGTTCCTACCGGTCCGAGCCCCGCCGGAACCTCATCCGTGGAAACGACGATATTCTCCAAGTAGCCCGCGGCTTCGCCCGCCTGCGCTACGGGCCGGATCAAACGACTCTGCGGGTCGTGCCAGCCGATCCAGGCGAGCTTGAAACCGCCGGACTCCGCCGCCACCCGGCACACCTGGGCCAACAGCTCCTCTCTTGATCGACTGCGCACCAGTCCTTGATCGACTTGGCTCAACACCCTGTAAAAGCGAGTCAGCCGTGCGATCTCTCGCTCCTGCGCCTTGCGTTGCGCGCCTCCGCCGCCAAACAGGGACTGGTGGTGCGGTTTCATGGTCGCAGACCCAGCGATGCACCGCTGCTCCCGCGCTTCGGGTCCGCGCCCCACTGAGTCCATCCCAACGGCGCGTCCGTGGTTCCCACCCCTCCAAGCGTGATCCCGAGGTTTGAAGTGCCCGATGCAAGCAAGTCTGAGTTCTGAATAGGCAATTCGGAAATGAGCTGGGTGCGGAGCTTCCTCGCCCAAACGCGATGAATTACGGGATAGCCTGCGACAGTTGAGGACCTGATTGGGTTAAGGAAACTAATCATCGAGGGGCGGCATTCGATCACTTTGAGCACTCTATTTTGGGTAGGCTGGCGTGGCCGCCCGTCCGTGGTCCAACTGACGAACTCAGGCTAGGGGCCGTTCGAGGTTGTTGACCTGCCCCGAAAAACTAACAGCAGTCCAGATTCAGGGGAGCCGGTCATTTTGATGCTGGCCTTGGGGCAAAACGTCTTGGGCCGGCGATTACATCCGATGCGCCTCCCGCAGAATCTCCACGAACCACTGCATGCGGGCGCGCGCTTTGGCGTTGCGAAGACACAGCGAACGGAGCTGCGCTATCGCATCGGCGGCGGTGGGTGGCAACGGACTCCGCGAATCGCGGCCAGATACGGCTGGCACAACGCCACTGCCCTCCACTTGGATACGCACGATCCGGTGCAGTGACTCCGGCAATAAGTCCAAAATATAGGCTCGCACCAGTTCCCCGCGTTCCTCTGTGCTGCGTCCGACCGCCTGAGCCAACGAAGCCAGGTGGTCTGGACGGATCGTCCGGTATTTGCCCTGCAGATAGTTGTTGATGCGGCTGCACGCTATGCTGCTCGCTGCGGACGCATCCACTTGGCTGACATCGTTACGCTCCATGAGGAGAAGCAGTGTGTTCGAAAAGAACTGAGTCCGACGGACGGGAAAGGGGGATTTGGGCATGGCAACCTTCAAGTCTTAGCTGGATGGCGGATGCGGAAATGCGGCTGGAGGTTGTCAGGAATGCTGAATTTAAGTCAATATGATCTAACATGTTATGTAACTCGAAAACTCCTATCTTTGGAAGAATCTTTTCTGCGCGTGAGGCCGGGCACGGGCGGCATTCAAGGGCCGCACGCGCGTTTGGACAGGAATTTTCACAGAGCAAGTCTGGACCTAGTTTCCTGTGTGAGGAAACATGCCCGAGCCATGGTGTCATCGTGGTATCGGATGTTTCGCATTACGAAAATGGAAATGATATCCGCACCGCGGTAGCGGTTGATGCCGATAAGACATTCCCTCGCCTTCAAAAAGGCCCACGTACCAACGGCGGCCTGACTTTAGTCGGGGGTCCGTTCAACCCATACTACCAGATAAGGATCCGAAGGAATGGCGACCGACGCGTGGTGGTAGCCCCGGACTCCGCCGGTAAAGTCTGCCACGACGACGCCGTTACGGATGAACGCCACATGCAGGACCTCACCTGATTCGAGAAGCTCGGCCTGGACCCCGACCGGCGCATCGCCGGCAACCTCGATTTCACCATACACAGACGGCTGACTCCCGCCGGCGGCGAGAAAGGGGAGGCGTTCCTCAGGAAGGACGGGTGCAGGCTTTCCGCTCGGCCAGAATTGCTTGACGACGAGAAGCATCATAGCCCTTCAACATTGAATCCGTGCCCGACCGATCTTTACGGGGCCGGGCGGAGGTTCGTCCTGCCGGCATCGCGAGTCATGGCCCGCTCCGGCCACTGCCATCATAAGTGAAGCTAGGTTGGCGGGATCGCCTTTCCATGACAAGGAAAATGACTATCAGTATATTTCACCAGCATTCAGTGTGCAAAATTGAATGTGATTGCACGGCAGCGCGCAACCGCCCTGAGCCGACTTTCCCGTCTGAGATAGACGAACGCCGCACCGTCGCAGCAGACGTCAAAGAATACTAATTGGAATGATAACAAAATCTAACATACCAAGGTGAACGACTCGTGCAGAGGCTTCCTGCGGCTGCCGTTCTACAGCAACCGCGTCCGAATCTCCTGCATCGACATGGTCAAGATCAGTTGAGCGGTCTTTAGAGCGGGATGGCGAGGGAGTTCATCCACAGGATCGCCGGCAGGGCCAGATTGGAGATCGCCAGCAATGGCAGGGAGAACGCAGGCAGCTTGCGCGCGGCGGCCACCGTGAACGGCAGCAGCATGGCGGCGCTGCGCGTCGAATCCCACGCCAGAAACGTCACGGCGCCGAAGCCCAAGGTGGCTGCAGTTAAAAGCGCAGGGTCCCGCCTGAGCCACCCGCGCCCCACCGCGACTGCGGCTGCCGCAGCGAGCAGCAGCCAGCCCAGCCGCCAGCCCATGAACCAGCCGACCGGGAGCCAGTGCCACCAGTACTCCGCCGACAGCTGGGCCGCCTGCAACCGAAGCTGGTGCGCGACGGACAGGTCGCCTCCTGCGCATGCCGCCGCCCGCGCCAGCAGGTAGGGCAGGAGGCCCGGCAGCACCCAGGCGCCCCCGCTCAAGTTCAGCCTCCGCCTCAGCCACCAAACCGCCGGCAGGGCCAGGATGAAGCGTTCGTCGACCCAAGGCCCGGCGATTTCGGCCAGCAGGACGAGAATCTTCAGCGGTGAAAAGCTCACCCACAGGAGCAGCAGCAAATAGATCCAGTCGAACTGGCCGACGCAGTGCCAGCTCCAGAGCCAGGCGCTTGAAGTCGCCGTGAGTATCACGACCGCTGCGCCGCGGCCGGCTGTGCCGGCGTACCATCCGGCTGCCATCAGCAGCATGAGCGCGCCCCAGCGCGCCGCCTGCAGGTAGGCCTCAGGCCCGAGGCCCAGCCGGCCGGCCACCACGGGCGGCAGCAGCCGCCAGCGCAGCGCGTTCTCGCTGGAGGTCGTGAGCCGGCCCTTGTCCCAGTTGACCGGGTCCTTCAGCTGCGCCAGGAGCGCCGGGACGCGGCTGACCTGCGGGCAGTCGGTTGAACCGTAGGTCTTCGCCTGGCTGACGGTCCACCAGCTCCTCCAGTTTTGCGGGGTCACTCGCGCCGGCCAGCGCCACGAGGCGACCGTGACAGCCACTGCGGTTCCGAGAGTGATAAAAGCGAGTCGTTTCCAGAGGAATACGGCCACGACTAGGAAGCAAAATACCTCCAGCACCCGCTCCCCTACCTGAAGCGCCTGCCGGAAGCCCCTGACAAATCCGCTTGCGCGCTTGATGAACCCGGCGATGGTCGAGTTCCAGATTTCGACCCGACTAGCGGGAGGATTTCGCATGGCAGGAATGGGCTCCCTCCACATGGGGACATAGCGGCAAAGGGCTCATCGGAACCCTCTGTCCGGAAGTAACAGATGCTCCGATAACGGAGCAAATCTCAATGACCCGACGATATAGTCAAGCTCCGATAACGGAGCATGAAAGCTCAGAACATCGTCGGCCCGCAGATCAGGCGCCTCCGGAACGCCGCGAACCTCACCCAGGAGCAATTCTCGGCCCGTTGCGGCGTTCTCGGCTGGCGGCTCTCCCGCAGCACCCTCGCAAAGATCGAAGCGCAGGTGCGCTGCGTCAGCGATGCCGAACTCTTCGTACTCGCCAAGGCGCTGCGCAAAGAGGTTGACCAGCTCTACTCGACCGACCGCTCAGCCATCCTAGTGCAGCTCAGGCATTCGGATGAGTAAAAAGCGACTCTAAAGGTCGCTGGCATTCACGGGACGAAACTGACTTTCGATTCGTTGACCTCAACATCCGGACGCTCCAGAAGATCGAGGCGGGCCAAACAAATATCCTCGTGACGACGGCGGTCAGGCTCCGGAGGGCGCTCGAGTGCACGTGGGATTCATTCCTGCTCGGATGAGCCCGCCCTAGTCTCCGCAGTTGGTTCCGCGACACAGGAGGAAGGAGGAAGCGGGGAAGTTCAGCGTTTGGCGGTTTGAATCCATGCCGGCCCGCCAGCGGTTCTAAACCACGAACCAAGATCGACGTTGGGAAGACAAATGGCTATGTTACGCTGCGCTCGGTGGAGCGGCAGCTCCAATTTTTCCAACTTTTAATTTGAGTTCTCGGTTCGTGCTCGTATGGGGTCGGTTTTTTTGGCTCGTCGCATTTTCGGAGAAAGTTGGGAAAACTTTTTCGAGTGAAACGGCGACGGAGGATCGGCGTTAGCCAGAGCATTCTTGCTGCTCACAAACGAAATCTTATGTCTGCCAGTGTGTTCAAGCATGATGCAAATGCTTCGGCGAACGAACAGCATATCGCCGAACTCAAAGATTCGATTCGGCGAGGCAGTCTCGTCTTCATTACCGGCACCGGGGCATCACTCCAGGTGGTGAAGGTGCTAGGGGCAAAGAAGCCGAACCTGTCAATGTGACTAGGCAGTGAAGGCATATAAGTTCACAAAGCGGCGGTACTACGACCGCGGTTCATTTCGGCTTGGAACGCTCTACGATTATCGTCGTGAAGAGGCATACGGAAGCGCTATTGGGGACGCCCGCGAAGGTACGTTTGACCGACAGCACTCGTTCGATTTTAAGACCAGCAACGCGCTTATTAAGCAGCTGACTTCTGCCCAAGAGTTCGGGTTGATGTACGCGAAGGGAGAAAAAACCGGCAAGTTCGAGCGGAACCGATTTGTGCTCAATTTTACGAGCGTCAATCTTTTGGTCTTTTCTGCTGCGCTAATTTCCGACCATTTTCTCTTCGGTGAATTCGCTGACACTGATTGCTGTATCGAAATTGACGACTTTGAGGCGTTTTGTGGCTGTCTAGTAGGGAAGATTTCTCAGCCCATTGCAAAGGCGGCGATCCGCGAGTGCATCTACGGCGACAGGGTGGTGGTTAACGATCGTAATCCCATGCCGCCGCTTCCGTTTCTCAAGGATAAGCGATACGAAAAGCAAAGAGAGATACGTTTATGCGTGCAGCTTTATGCCGATCCAACCGGTCCGATAACATTGAGCAGCTTGGATGCCCTCTTACATTGCCGAATTGTGAAGAGCTTATCCTCACGACAAACAGCCAGATAAGCTGGACGTTGTGGCGGTGCTGGAAATTCCGCCAGTGATGTCTCCAGATACAGCGGTGAAAGCGGCATAGTGGATCAGCCACTGGGCGGGATGTGGATCATGCGTGGTTAAAAAGGGGCTTTCCTCATGGCTCTGGCCGCTGGGTGCATCCGGCCGAATTAGGGCTGGCGCCCGGCTATCCGCGCCGTCGCTGACCCCCAATGGTGTTCTATTGTAACAGTGCTTTCCCTGCCAGACTCAGGGGGACGAGTTCAGTTCGATCACCGTGCTGTCGAACTCCTTCGTGCAGGGCGGCACCAAGCCGTCGCGCATCAGGGTGGCGCCGTCAATGACCTCACCATCTTTTGCCATTCGCGAGGCAGCTCCTTCTGACAGACTCATTTCGCGTACTTGGTAGCGCTTCGCCGGATCGAGGCCTTGCGGCTTCACTGCTTTGGCGGTGGAATCTTTCAGCTGGTAAACGAACAAGACAGCATGTGAGCGATCAGTGGAAACATAGTTGAGTGCGGCGCGCGGCTGATCGTAGGGAGATTCGAGCCGGTAGAGATCGCCCTGCTGGACTACTTCGCGCAAGTGCTCTTTGTAGAGGTTGATGGTGGTGGCAAGGAATTTGCGGTCTTCCGCGTTCAATCGGTTCAAATCCATGTCGACGCCGAACGCACCGCTCATAGCCACATCGATGGCGAACTTGAGCGGCCGGTTGCCCGAACGGGTCACATGCGCCGAGATGGTGGAGGCCGGGAAGAAATGGCTGTAACCCCACTGAATGACCACCCGGGCGTATGGATCGGTGTTGTCGCTCGCCCAGAAAGAATGAAAATAGCGCAGTGCGCCGTAGTCCACCCGGCCGCCGCCGCTGGAGCACGCCATACCCATGACCTCCGGATGCTGTCGCGCCATGCGTGCCATGATGTCGTAGAGTGCCCAAGTATAATCGATGAATAGGTGGGATTGCGTCTCGGGTGTCAGCCACGTCGAGCCCGGCTGCGAAACGAACCGGTTGGCGTCCCATTTCACATAAGAGATGCCAGGATTCTGGCGAAGTGTGCTGTCAACGACACTCCAGACAAACTCGTGCACTGCGGGGCGAGTGAGATCGAGGATGGCCTGGTTGCGGAAGTCCGTGGTCTGGAGCTCCCGGTGCGGCTGCTGGATGACCCAATCCGGATGCTGTTCGAAAAGGTCACTAACAGGGTTGACCATCTCCGGCTCCAACCAGATGCCGAAGCGCACGCCGCGCTTTTTCGCCTCGTCCGCGAGAAAGGAAAGGCCGTGAGGCAGTTTATTCTGATTAACCTGCCAGTCGCCCAAGCCGGTTCGGTCGTCGTTGCGTGGGTGTTTATTCCCGAACCAGCCGTCGTCCAGCAAGAACAACTCGGCGCCAATTTCCTTCGCGCCGTCAAAGAGGGACACCAAGCGCGGTTCGTTGAAATCGAAGACGGTGGTCTCCCAGTTATTGAGCAGCACCGGACGGGGCTTGGTACCGTCGCGAATACCGTAACGCCGCGCCCAGTGGTGGAAATTGCGGCTCATCTGACCTTTGCCCTGGTCGCTCCAACTCCAGATCATTGCCGGTGTGACGAACACTTGGCCGTGGAGCAGCCGGTATTGGGAGCCGAAGGGGTTGATGCCGCAGAGGGCGCGCAGCCGGTTGTCGGTGTCCAGTTCGAAAGCGAACTGGAAACTGCCGGACCAGGCCAGCGTGCCGCCAATGACCTCGCCCGCGCTCTCATTTGCCTCCCGACCCAGTGAGAGGAAAAACATCGGCGTCCGGAACTCATGCGCCCGCACTCCGATCTTCGAGTCGAGCACCTTGATGCCCGGCGTAAGTCGTTCTTCGACCATATTCGCTTCGCGGGCCCAGTTGCCTTGGAACTGCGTCAGCCAATAATTCGCGGCCCGCGGCAGCACCGGCGCTGACGACGCGAATCGGAACAACATCACCGGTCCGCTCTCCTCGTGCCGGATCTCGCTCCACTGCTCGATGACATCCTCATCGCGGAAGGCTTTGAAACAGAGTGTGACGAAGAACGGATAGAATCGATCCTTCAGCTCGACCCGGGTGAGCACCACATCGGCGTCGACAGCCTCCGTGCCGTGCTTCACATAAACCAGATCAGTGGATGAGTTGCCATCGGCATGGAACGCCTGCACCGCTGGCTCGAGGATGAAGCCATTGCCGGAAGCCGGGTGAAATTCGTCCTCTCGAGCAGGAACGGTTGTCGGCGCGACCGGGTTCCGGGTGGCCGGACCGAAGTCTAGCTGGTAAAGCCGGCCATCGGCGGCGCTGAAGAGCGTGAGCGCCGAGCGGGCCGTGGAGATCTTGATCAGCCGGGGGGCTGCCGGCGGGGCATCCGAAGCTGGCTCACCCGCCCAGGCAGTTTGCTGGCAGGCGAATGCACCTAAACTGATGGCGTAACAGAGTGATTTAATCATGGTATTTTGAGCGGGTGGATTCCTTCACGGAAGAGCATTGGTCTGCGGACTGTAGATCCATACGCACTGGTCCTCGAGTTCGTGCCCGTCACGCCGCGCACTGACGGTGATCTGATTCTCACCTTTTGCGAGGTCCACGTCCGGCCAGAGAAAAATGTGATTGGTGCTTGTTTTCCTGCCGCGCAAGACCCCGTTGACCCGCAATTCCACGGTTTCGGCGTTGGAGTAAACCTTCACCGTCGTGACCGCCTGCGTTCGTTTTGTGAATCGCCGAGAGGTGATATGCAACACCGGCTGGTCGCTCCAGTTCGCCTTGTACCAGTAAAATGCATCCTTCCGCGTTTTCCGGTCGGCCGTTACTAGTCCCTTGTCGTTGCGACCCGGTGTGCTTCCTTCGTTGCGCCTATCGCTCGCGAAGTCGAACATACACCAAATGAACTTGCCCCACAGCCATGGCCGAGCAGCCATCGCCTGCCAATAGACTTCGTGATAGACGGCTTGCCATTCCTCCGGATGCCACGGTCCCCCCGCCTCCGGTCTGTGTGCAGGCAGCTCATGTTGGGCGATGTTGGCCCCCGCCCCGAATTCGCTCATACTGATGCGCAAATCCGGCCGGCTCGCGTGCTGCGTGTCCACCCAACGGGCAAAATCCTCAGGCGCATCGTGATACCAGCCGAAGTAATGATTGAAGCCGATTACATCCGTGTGGCTCGCCCGCGGCTCGCCGACGTGGCCGTTGCTCGCATACGTGGAAAGTCGTGTGTCGTCCTCCTCTTTCGCCACTGCGGCGAGCTCGACAATCAGCCGGTCATTCGTATCGGCAGGCGTTACATGCCGGTCGCGCACAAACGTCTCGTTACCCACGCTCCAGAAGCAAATCGAAGGATGATGATAGTTCTGCCGAATGAGTTCGCGGAGCTGTTCCTTCGCGTTCGCGAAAAACTCCGGGTTGTCCCTCACGTCGTTCACGAAGGCGAGTTCCGCCCACATCACCACACCCTGTTCGTCGCCGAGATCATACCAAAGCTGCGACTGCTGGTAGTGCGAAGTCCGCACCGCCGTGCAGCCCATCTCGCGGATCATTTCAAAGTCCTCGCGCTCATCGGCCTCACTGATGGCCCAACCCTTGTCCCAACGATCCTGATGACGGTTGACGCCGCGCAGATCGAGATAATGGCCGTTCAACGAAAAGCCGCGTTCTAGATCGACTGAGAAAAAGCGCAGTCCGAGAGGGAGAGTCACCGAATCGCGCACGGCACCACCCTCGAACACCTCTGTCCGCACCTGGTAAAGGTAGGGGTCAGCCTGGCCGTTCCACAAACGCGGCTGTACCAGCACCAGCTGTTTCCGCGCTTCGCCACGCGCTTGCGCCGCGAGCGAGACCTCAGTCTCTGCGACCTGTACTGGCCAGCCCGTTGCATCGAGGATAGTCACGCGCACACCGACGTTGCACGCGGCGCAGCTATCGTTCGCCAGTTTCATGCGCACGTCCAATTCGGCCGACTTGGCAGACACTTTCGACGGCCGCACATAAACACCCGGTGAGGCGTAATCGAGTAGGTCGATATGCACGCGCTCGGTCGCCACGAGGCTGACGCCGCGGTAGAGCCCGCCGAAAAACGTAAAGTCTCCTGACACGGGAATCATGTTGTCGTCCGTTCGGTTGTTCACGCGCACGGCCAGCACGTTGTCGCCGGTGAAATTGATCGCCGCAGTCGCGTCGAACCGGAAACGCGCAAATCCGCCACGGTGCGCGCCGAGCCGACGACCGTTAAGAAAGACCTCCGCGCTGCGATTTGCACCGTCGAACTGCAGATAGACCTGCCTCTCCGCCCAGCTCTCCTCGACGCGAAAATGCCGACGATACCAGCCGTCGCCACGATAATAATCGCCTCCGCCAACTTGCCCATCCTGCGCATTCCAAGTGTGCGGTAACGTGACAGCTTCCCAGGTCGCGTCGTCAAACGTTGCTGCCGATGCTTGCTCTACCTGGCCTTTGTGAAATTTCCAGCCAGCCGTTAGCATCACCTCCTGCCGCGGGGTGTCGCCGACCGCCGCGCGGCCGAGCGGGCCGCCCGCCAGCGCCAACACGCCAATGATTAACCCAAACAGCAGGAAGGGGGGTTGCATAGGCAAACGAAGACCGCGTGGTTTGAGTCAAGTGAATTGTCCAGGTTCCTAACAGACGGCGCCTCCCGTCAGCCCGGGAGGCGCCGTGACTCTAATCTAACCCCTAACAAATCTTCAGAATTCCAACGTATTCGTGAGAGTCCACACCGCCGCCGGCACGATTCGAAAGGTCGCCGGCGTACCATCGGGCTGGACCGTGATGGGGATCAGCGCGTCATGTTGGAATGCATTCCGAACATTGACCTGGGTCCGCCAGTTTAATTTCTTGTTGAGCCGGTGTTCGTAGCCAATCCATAGGTCGATGTTCTTTTCCGAAGGGCCATAGAATGGCTTGCTCAAATCGAAGGTCACGGCCGTGGCAGCGGGAGCGTTGGTAGTGGGCGTCACGCCGTTGAGGTATATCGGCGTGTAGCCGATCACGACCCTGTCCTGCCAGCGGTAACCGGCGCCAACGTTCACTCCTTTGAGGATGCCCCGGTCGAAGTCGTAATTGGCCACGAAGTTGGCCCGGTACTTACGCAGTTCCGGCACCGCCGCCCCCTCCTGGATCTTGAACGAGCTGTAGGTCGCCCAGAAAGAGGCGTTCCAATCTTGCAACGTCGTCGTGGCGGAGGAAGTCCCTGCCCCCGTCAGATTGGGTAGGCGCAGGTCGCCCGCCGGGGTGGTGTTTAGGGCCGTGTTGATCAGCGTGGCCAGATCACTCAACGATTTCCCACCGATGTTGAACCGCACCGCCTCGGCCTTTGACGCATTGATCGTCAGTCGCAGATTACGGATCGGTTGGGCATAGAACTCGAGCTCGTAGCCCTTGGACGTATCGTCCTCGGGTTGAGCAAGTCCAATTGGCGTAACGGCTGTATGTTGCTTGATCTGACTGAAGTCCAGGCCCCACGCATTGAAGTATGACTGTGGCATCTGAGCAAAAAGGGCCTGCCAGCCCGCGACCGCCGCCGCCTGCTCCGCGGCCGCCTGCGCCTGGGTCTGGCCCGTGGAGGGCTGGTAGGTGTAGCGGCTCGGATCACCTTGGTTGGCAGTGTCCATGGTGTATCCACCGAGTTTGTATGTGTAGACGTTCCACGCATCCTGGCCCTCGGCAAAAATACTACCAAGGAGAAACGCACTGAATCCCTGACCGGAGGCATTGACCACCTTGCTCTCGTATTTGTTTACTTTGACCGAGTAGCGTCCGTCCCTCGTGGCCAGCATGATGCCGTAATCCGTCGTATTGCCTTTGGGGAGGGGAAGCGCGTTGCCATACGGGTCAACCCGGCCGGCCAGAGGCTGGAAATTCTCGGATTTGTTGTAGAAAACGCTCAGCTCGACGGGCAGCCGATTGGGAATCAACTGCGAAAGGTGCGCCACCACGCTGTATGTGTTCGACGTACTGTGGATTCGGATATGGGTGGAGGGGAGGAAATAGGAACTGGGGTCCAGATTGACTTGGTCGAGGTTGTTTTTGACGCCCTGTTTGGACCACGCTTTCGAGATGTCGTCGCGGTAGCCGTACATGGCAACCAATCCACCGTCCCAAAAACGCCCCTGCCAGACGACGGCCTGGGAGGCGACATTCGACTTCGTCAATTGCGCGGAGTTGGTAAGTGCGTCGCGATTCCCCTGCTCGGAATCGAGGACATTGAACGGAATATCGGTCCAGCCACGGTAGTTGGCCGGATTCTCGGATTGGGTGGAATTCCGGTTACTGTTGCCCACGGGGTAGTAGGTATTCGTCCACGGGTCGCCCGGATTCACACCGGTCGCCGTCCATGTCGAATCGTAAACCCGGATGCTGCCGGTCTTCGCCACCTGCAGCGCTGTTGGCCTCGGAATGTTCGCGCCGGATGCCGTGGTCGGTTTGGCCAGCGACCCTCCAAGATAGACAATCGGGTAGATCACACGAGTGCTGCTGTCGATCGCAAGAACAGAGTTGCTGTTCATATCCTTGTAGCTGAGGTCCGTGCCATAGCGCACCCAACTGCGGCCGTCGGCTTTGCGCGTATCGTCGCTGTAAAGTCCCGTGACCGTGTGCTCGCCGAGCAACTTGGTCAGCCATGAGCGGTTCTGCCCCTGATTGAAGTCGTGCTTCAGGAACCCCGTCAGCCGGAAGGCGTCACGATCGATACTGCTGGAATTATTGCCGTTGGCGCTGCTGTCGCCGATGAACGGACGCCCGAAGTTCGGGTTGGCCGTGCCGTCGGCCAGCGTCTGGATGACGTCGATGTTAAGGGTCTGACCCTTGTCGTTCCCGATGAAGCTGAGCTGGCCCTGGTCGTAGTGTTGACGGTCGTAAGCCGCCTCGAAACCGGCATCCCCATTAAGGACCGTCTGCGCTAAGCTCACGTTGAACGCATGGAAATTCTGCCATTCCGATTTGTTCGGACCGTCGATCAGGTTGTGGTAGAAATCAAAGATCGACGGGTCCGAAAGCTGCAGGTTTCTGGTGAGGCCGAACTTGGCGCCGGGGAGGTTAACCTTCTTGGAAATGTCGCGGTAAATGGTGATCGTTGATTCCCGGCTGAACGGTATGCCTCCGATGCTGCCGTCGATCGTCCCGCTGGGAGAAAGGCCCCGGACTGTGCTCGGCGTGCCAACATAGTAGTGAACCGCGGTGCTCGCACCACTGTCGAAGACGGCAAAGGGGTTGTCATAACCGCCTGCATTCAGCTGGCCTCCGAGCCACGGCTGCCAGTACGGGTTAAGCGCCCCGTTGGAATAGTTTTTAACGAATTGCCCGAGATTCGACACCCCCGTCGAGGCGATGTTGGTGTCCTGCAGACCTATGGCGCTGAACCCTATCTTATTCAGGTTATTGTAGGTCAATGGATTACCTGCCGAATCGAAACCTTGAGCAGTGCCGGTTCGGAACCATGGCGTGATATTATCACCAGGCGTCAAAGCGCGCGGGCGGTTGCTGTTGACCTTGCCCGCCTCGTAGCTGGCCTTGATCGTCGTGTGGGCCGAGCCCTTGTTCAGGAACGCAGGCTCATAACGAACGGTGCCGAAGATGCGCTGGTCGAGGCTGTAGGCCGGTTGCTGCTCATACTCCGTTCTGTCCCGCAACGCATCAAAGCGAAACGCCAGTTCGTTATCGATCAGCACGTGATTTAGATCCAGCGTGGTGCGGTTGCTGCCATAACTGCCGTAACGGAATTCGATTTCCCCCTTGTCCCGGAACCCGGCGGTCTTGGTGCCGTTGTTGATGACACCTGCGGGGCTGCCCAATCCGAACAGGATCGCATTCGGACCACGCTGAAAATCAATTCGATCCGTGTTGTAGGCATCCCACGGGATATCGGTCAGAAAGTAGTCCCGGGTGTTGTCTGCTGAGGTGAGACCACGAACGCGGGTGTTGGTGTTAACGTTGTTGAATGATTCGTTGAGCTGGGTCCCGCTGCCAGCATTCGAGAAATTGCCGAAGATGCTGCCGACCTCGGTGTTGGACGTGTACTGCAGCAAGGTCAGGTTGTTGACGGCGCCGATGTCGCGTAGCATCTGTCCGGTGACAACGGTGATCGCGGAACCGACGTCGCGGAGATCCGTGTTCAACCGGTTGCCGGCCAGCGATGTCGCCGCCGCGTAGCCGGTTTCCCGGCCGGCCGTTACCTCGAACGGTGACAATTTCACCACTTCTTCTGTCGTCGCGTTGCTGGTTCCAGTAGCGAGCGGGGCTGCTGGAGTGGCTTGGGCGATGGCGCGTCCGCCTGAAGCGATCGTGGCGATCAGCAATGCCAAGATCGAACTTAATTGGGAGTGTAGTTTCATATGTTTTTAGGTTTGGTGTTAAGGAACATGAACCAATGCCGTTAGGCTCGAATTGGCCTGCAGTAGGAAAAAACCAACGCGCGCCCAAATGGCTGACCTCCGCACGTCCGGTTCCGCGCTAACTTTTCGCGGGCGCAGAGCTCTGGCCGGAAAAGCCTACCAACGGGACACGCATGGGGTATTGCTGTTAGGGAGCTGGATCTGTCTCAGGAAACGGGCTTGTAGCCCGTCAGAGTAACAGCCACGGCGAAACCGTCATGTCGTGGAAAACTATGATTCCTCGCTGCGAAACACCGCCGCATGGAGGAAATCGGCCTAGAACCTACGCTCGCCAGGGGTAAGGCGAAGAAGAAGGAACGGTGTGCGGCGTAGCAGCAATCAAAGCCGGGCGCGGGCACTCTCTCCTGTCGACAAACTGCGTGGCGCAACGTCTTGCCGGAGGAAGGCGAGACGTTTGGCCTGGAAAATGTCCGCCGAATCGCCGGACTGGCCCGCGCCGTTCAAGAGTGGCGCACCGCTGGCACCTGCGGATCACCCGGGAACGGCGCAAACAGCGCCACCGCTTCCCCGCGCGACCGCACGTGCAGTTTCTGGTAAATGCGATGAATATGCGTGTTCACCGTCGGCATGCTGATACCCAGCGTGTCCGCAATCTCCTTGTAGGCGTAACCTCTCGCCAATAAACGCAACACTTCGCTTTCCCGCGGCGAAAGGCCCTCCGGTTTCTGCCGCGGCGACTGCTCCTGTTGAAACCAGCGCACCACCTTGCGGGCGATGTAGCTGGTCATAGGCGAACCGCCCTCATACACCTGCTTAATAGAAGCCAGCAGCTCCTCCCGCGGCGTGCGCTTCAGCAAATAACCGGAGGCGCCCGCAGTCAGCGCGTCAAAAATATGGTCGCTATCCTCGTAAACGGTCAGCATCAAAAACTGCGTCTTGGGCATCACGGGCTTGAGCTGGCGGACGCAATGAATGCCGCTTTGTCCGGAAAGATTGATGTCCACCAGCACCACGTCCGGTCTATCCTCCGTCAAATGTGCCAGGGCGCTTTCAACGCCTCCATACTGGCTGACACACCGAAACCCTTTGGCTTGGTCAATCCAACCGGCAAGGATTTTGCACACGCCCGGATCGTCTTCAATAATTGAAACCACGATATTCAAAGCGTCTTTATTAGCAGGTTGTACGAAACACGAAAGTCATGCGTTCTTACGATATAAGGAGCCAACCTGACCTCAACCGACCTTGGGCCGTTGCATTTTCGAAGGGGCGACAAACACGACCTTCGTCCCTTGCCCCGGTGCGCTGCGAATCTCGCAACGCCCGCCTATTTGCGTCAGCCGCTGGCGCATGTTCTCCAATCCGTTGCCAGAGACTAACTTGTCGCGGGCGGCGGTCGCTTTGGCCGTCCGGGTGTCGGGAACGAATCCCCGACCATTGTCTTCAACCATCAGTTGGTATCCGGATCCCGTCAGTTCGAGTGTGATACGCACCTCGCTCGCCCCTGCGTGCTTCACCACGTTGTTGAGCGCCTCCTTGAACGCTAGGAACATGTTGTGACGAGCCTCGGAAGTCAGCAGCCAAGAGGGAAACTCCATCGGGATCTCCAATCGGCAGCGGACACCGGCCATCTCAAGAAAATCCAGAGCAAACTTTTCCAGATAGTTGACCAACCCCTCCATGGTGTCGTGCTTGGGATTCACTGCCCAAACGATTTCGTCCATGGCCCGTGTCAGCTCGCGCGCGATGTCATAAATCCTGCTCAGGCCCTTGTCGGCCTTAGCCGGATCGTTCAGCTCACCTCGCGCCGTTTCGCTCAACATGGTGATACGGGTCAGGTGGGAGCCGAGATCGTCATGAATTTCGTTGGCGATCCGGGCCCGCTCCTGTTCGATGGCGCGCTGCCGTTCCAGCCGCTCAAGTTTGCGCCGCATCCGCCGGCGCGTGTCATACCATACCAATCCACCCGTCGCGGAAATCGCTGCGGCCCCGGCCAGTGCCCTGAACCATAGCGTTTGCCAGAAGAACGGCAGCAGAGTGAAGGCCACCGCCGCGCCTGCCTCGTTCCAGACGCCGTCGTTGTTGCAGGCTGTCACGCGAAACGTGTAATCGCCCGGCGGAATGTAACTGTAGTCCGCAGCGCGCTTCTTCCCTGCTGGCACCCATTCCGTGTCCATTCCCTCCAATCGGCACTTGAATCGCACCTTGTCCGGCGCGACAAAACTCAGGCCGGTGTAGTGGAATTCAAAACGGTGGCGGCCCGGCGGGATTCTTATCGGCGTGCCGAGCGCCGCACCTTCGGCGACCGGCCGGTTATCCACCGCCAGACTCTCGACCACTACTAGTGGCGCGATCGGGTTGGTGGCCACCTTCTCCGGATCTAAGGCCACTAATCCGTTGCTTGTGGCAAACCACAATCGTCCGTCCGGCGTCTTGCACCCAGCGGGCTGGAGTCCGCCGGAGCATTTCAACGTCGGCAATCCGTCGGCCAGTCCGTAGGTCAGGCAATGCACTTCCGGGATCTGGCCATCGGCGCAGCGATCCAGTTCCACCTTGCTAACCCGTATGATCCCGGCATGCGAACTCATCCAAAAATAGCCCCGCCCATCCTCTTCAATGTGACAGATGACGCCATCGGGCAGGCCCTGCTGCCGGTCGATGACCGCAAAGCGCCCTTGCCTGAGACGGTTCAGCCCGCCGCCAAAAGTCCCGATCCACAGCGCACCATCGCGATCGAAGTGTAGGCATTGAATGAAATCGCTCGACAACCCGTCGCGTTTCCTGAACTGCCGGATCTGGTTGTTCTTCCAACAGCCCAATCCGCCACCGTAACTGCCAAACCACACGGCTCCTTCGCCGTCCTCGATCACGGTCCGTACATCGCGCAACGTCTGGTCTTCATTCGTTCCCACCCAGGTGGCTTGCCCAGCCTCATATCGCATCAACCCCATCCCCGTGCCAATCCACAAACCGCCCTGCCGCGCGCAACTGATCGCGGGCATGGGGGTGGTCAGGGTTTCCACGCCGGGCGCGCGCTCGAAGCGGTCACCCCGCCGCGTGTACAGGCTCCCACCCCAAGTACCCGCCCACAAGCCGCCCTGTGCATCCTCCACCACCGACCAAATGTACGGGTTTCGAATCCCGGCATCCTTGGCGAAATTCTCCCATTGCGCTTCATGCAGGCGATACAAGCCTGCCCCATCGGTGCCAACCCACAGCCCTCCCTCCCGGCTTGGGCTCACGGACAACACGGACCGGCCTTGCCACTGGTCCGGGGGCGAAAATGTTTCCACTTTTCCCGGGTGCATCAAAAGCAGGCCGGCGCCGCCGGTTCCAACCCACAGCCCGCCTTCGCGATCCTCGCACAGCGAGATCACCCAGTCGGAAGCAAACCTATTGGCACGGTCGAACTGTCGCACCGGCTCATCGGTCTCCGGGGAAATCAAATAGAACCCATGATCCGTAGTCCCCGCCACCAGCTGTCCCGCTCTAGTTTCAATGAACGTGAAGAGGGGAGTTCCTGCCCCCGGCAATGTGCCTAAATCCCGCACCCATTCTCCCTGCCGGCATTTCCGCAAACGCCCGTCGCTTGCCACCCAAAGGCCGCCATCGCGGCTGGCACAGATTCCGTGGACGTAGCTGTTCGCCAGATCGCCCGGCAAATCCATCACCGTGAGTTTCCCGCGCTCGAGCTGGGATAGCCGCCCTCCGCGTACCACCCAGATTTTTCCCTGCGGCGACCACGCCATTTCCAGCAGTAATGCGGTGCCCGACTGCGGGACGAGCACCAGACCGTCTCTCAGACGCACCAGCGGCCCGGTGTCGTGCAACACCCAGATGTCCCCGGCATCATCGGACCCGATGTTTTGAATCCTGCCTGCCGACTGGTCTGCTCGTGCCTCCATCGCCTCGAACCGGCCTTTTAGGTAACGTGTCACGCCCCCCGTCGCATGTCCGATCCACAGCGTTCCGTCCTCGGACTCAAACAAACTGGTCACGCTGCTGTCGTGCATCTCCGGTGTGTTGCCGTTGTCGAACAACGTGAACTTGACGCCGTCAAACCGCGCCAGCCCGTTGTAAGTACCGATCCAGAGATAGCCGTCGCGCGTCTGCAAGACGGCCATGATCTTGTTATCTGGCAAATCATCCTGGGTCTGCCATGCCTTGAACTGATAATTGGGCGCCGCGAAAACCGGAGTGGCAAAGCCCGCCAATCCCAGCAAGAATGCCACCACCAAGACGGACCATAAGTCCGAACCCCAAAGGTCCTCGCCGCGCAGCACGTTTTGCCTCCAAAAAATGTGTTTTCGATTCAAATGACAAGATGGTTTCGCCGCCGGCGGATGAGCCACGTTATCTTATGGTACGTACGCCTACCGCGCGCAACCCTGGCATAGATTCGTTGCGGTCTCGCCCAGCGCCGAGATCGCCCCGGGCAAGCCTGTCGCGGAGCGCGACGACTAAAGTGGACCGTGAGCTGCGCCTGGCTGATGTGGCCACCCAGTCAGTCACGCATATACTCCCTCGCGTTGCCACCCCGGTGTACATGGATGACCGCGGGTCTCAACTCGCGCATCTAGGGACTCAAGGCCGACGCCCGCAGATTCCGGTGTCTAGCCAATACCGCGCCCCCGCATCCTGTTCTTTTGCGTCAACCTCAACCTGTTGCCTGCCCTCGTTCATCCCTCAGCCACCCACACCAAGGCGTGATGAACCTTGATTTGGCTCGGCACCATCAATCGTGTCGGCTTAACTGCATTGAAGGTGTTATCCCCGGAGCGAAGGTCATCCAGCTGCAGCGGCGGCCGGCCTAACAAGCGCTTCGACCTGACAAGCCGCAGCCCAAAGGCCAGACTCTCCGAGGCCGATTCTCGGCATCAGTTTGCAGGTCAAGCGTTAGCCGTTCGACGAAAGGATAGCCACAACTGGTCCATCCATCGCTCTTGGTGTCACACGCTTTGAAACGCAGTGCTACGACAGGGCCAAGGCTGACCGCTCAACCATGTTTTTGGCCAGCTGTTGGTACCCAAACCGGGTTTCTGGCCAGCTGATGGTATCTATTCCAATGATCCCTACCGGTTATTCTGGGGCGGGCTTGGCCAACTTGTGCTACCCCGCATGGCCAAGTTGTGGTCCCCACGACAAAAACTGGTCATGGGGACCATAAAATGTCGGGAAACGACAGCTTATAGGGCAGTTCGGAATGCGACAGCTTATGCGTTCCGACGGCGATTTTGTGACCGCGGCGCCGGGCAAGTCCGCAATGCGACAGCTTATGCGTCTCTAAATAAGCTGTCTCGCTGACCCTCTGCCCTGAAACTGGAGTGGCCTTGTGTTAGGATTTCCATTCAAACCCCTTCAATCCGCTGGGGGCAGCTCTTCCCGACGCCTTTTCGGCCGCGTCCCCATCTCTGCGATGGACATGATCCAGTCTGGTCGAGCGGCGGCATCGTGAACGGCATCACCCACGTGCCGGGCGGGGCCGAGAAGACGGACCGGACCGGGGCGAAGGTGCTCCAGTACATGTGCCAATAGGGTAGCAGGAAGTTGACCAGCACCACGGCCACCGCCCAGCGCGACCGGGGCAGGTGCGCGGCGCCCAGCACCGCCAGCGGCAGGAGGCCCGCCGCCGTGCGCTTGTAGTCGGCCGCCGGCAGCGCCGCACGCGCCGCGCCCGTGCCTCGCGAAGTTCGCCGCGCTCCGGCGTGGTGCAAAACGCGACCTTCCGCACTAAATAACGCAGCTGTCGTTTCCATCAGAATGAAGTGATTCTGCTCATGGCGCCGTCCCCACCGCCGGTTTGGTCTGGTCAAACCCGACCTCCGCGTGCATGTCGTCGTGGCCGCCGTCGGCTGACAGCGTTTTTGCGCGGAGTTCCTCAATGCCGTCGATCACCTGCTTGTAGAAGCCGGGACGCGCCAGGGCCTTCAATCGCAACCGAAGCCGGGCCTTCGGCTCAAGAACGAACATGAGCCTCGGGGCTATGTATAACTCGGATCTGGAAACCCACGTCACAGTGACCTTCCCCGGGCTGAAGGCCGCCACCTCCACCACGACGAAATCTTTTCCGTCGGCCTTGTCGAATGCGGCACGCACCCGCGGTTGCAGCAATTTCCTCGCGCACCCGTTGCGCCCCAGTTCGAGGGCCTGGATCTTCTCCGGGTCCTTCTTCGGGATCTTCCCAAGCTGTTCCACTACCGTCCGGGCGGTAGTCAGGCCCAAATGCGTGACCGTTGGAATCCGCTCTTCCATCGCCGACTCGGGCTCAAGGTCCTCCCGTCTCCCGCCCACCGGCGCCGGAGCGGGTTCGATCGGGGTGGAAGCCGAAGCGATGCTCGGCATGGCTGTTGATTTGGTTTTCTTCATGCCCTTAAGAACAGATGCGAATCGCGAGCTTCCTCCTTTCTGGGGTTTGTTTACATTTACCAGAATGTCTTGGCCGAGACGCGCGACTCCCGCGTGGTCCGGCCAGCATCGGCCCTCGATCTGCCCGCCTAGGCCAGATGACGGGCGGGGCGGAGGCGCAGCGGGCAGCACGGCTTCCACGGCCGGCGACCGAAGCGGGAGCCGCGCGGCCAAGCTCACAACGTGTCCAGGTCCACCAGGATTCTCCGCGGCTGGGCGCCGTCCTCCGGGCCGACGATGCCCCGCTCCTCAATCAGCTCCATGATGCGCGCGGCCCGGTTGTAGCCGATACGGAGGCGCTGCAGGATCGGGGTCGAAGCCCGGCGTTCCGCCTTGAGGATCGTGATCGCTTCCAGGAGGAGATCGTAGTCGTCGCCGGTGTCCACGCCCGTCTCCATGATCAGCCCCTCGTCCAAACCGGTTTCGGTCCCGCAGGGCTTCGCGCAAGCTTTCGTCGGGCCGGATCTGGTTTCAGCGATGCGCAGCGCAAGGACAGAGGCTTTCGGTCGATCGTCTGGTTATGCTCGGCTCTCTTGGGTTCGAGACCCCCTAACGGGCTCTTGACGCTTCAATCGTCCTAAGGATTTCCCTGCTGCGCTGCTGCGCCTCAAGTACAGCCTGTGGCCCCACCGCGCTCTCTAGAATGTCGCGATACTTTGCTGCGCGCACATTACCCGAAGCTGCGCTTACGTTGAGCCATGCAAGTGCCTCGAGATCGTTTTTCGTCACCCCCATGCTGCTGAAATAAATATAGCCGAGCATAAATTGGGCGTCGGCGTCGCCCTGCTCGGCGGCCTTGCGGAACCACTTAACGCCCTCAGCCGGATCTTGGTTCACGCCGTCGCCGTAAGCGTACATCCTGCCGAGGTTGATTTGGGCGTCGGCGCTGCCCTGCTCGGCTGCCCTGCGATACCACTTGACGGCCTCAGCCGGGTCTTGGTTCACGCCTTCGCCTTTGTCATAACATACGCCTAGGTTGAATTGGGCTCTGGCGGTTCCCTGTTCAGCCGCCTTGCGATACCATTTGACAGCCTCGACTTGGTTTTTGGCCACACCAGCACCACTTTCGTAACATACGCCGAGGTTGAATTGAGCGAAGGCATCTCCCTGGTCGGCGGCTTTGCGATACCACTTCACCGCCTCAACCAAGTCTTTGGTTACGCCATCGCCGTCGGCAAAGATGACACCAAGTTGGCGCTGGGCCGCGGCATCGCCCTTTTCCGCGCTAGACCGCACTAGGCCGAGGCGCAATAACGCACGATCACGTCCTCCATAGGCACCACCGTCTTCCGCGCCGCTTCGCGCCTCGTTGACGCTTCTTGCGGGCACAATGCCTTCCCGTTTATTACGCGACGCGGACGATCGTTGCCAGAATAGCAGGCCCCCGACGCCCATCATCACCGCCGCCCCAGCCACAAGCGTCCATCGAAGCACAGCCATAGTGCGCCCCCCAGACCCGCGCTCTTTCCCGATTTGTCCAACCGCCTTCGATTGATCGTTGGCGGCTATGCGTGCCCCCGCGGTCACCGTGGGACCATCGGTGGCGGCGGCCGATGCAGCCGATGCTGAGGCGCCATTCTGCACGTCTTGCTCGTGCGACGACAAAGCTTGTGCCGGCGCCCCATCTTCAACGCTGACCAGTGGATAGCCGCAGTGCGGGCACGCGGTTGTTTTAGAGGAAACCTCGTTGCCGCATTCCGGACATTTTGTGAGTGCCATAAAGGCGATCCTTATCCTCCGGACGTTTCGTGAGTTATGTGCAACCGTGCGCCGGCCGGTTCATTGTCCGCGCGAGCCACGGCCCGCCAGCATTTCCTCGTTAATCCGAAGCCTGCGAGTCAACATGTCCGCGACTTTGGCTCTAAGCGCTTCCCCCTGCTCTGCCGTAAAATAGCCCGTCTCAATTTCTCTCAGGACCGTGCCATCTGGGCCAAAGGTCAAAGCGATCTTTTTCTTAACCTCATCGAGGGCGCCGGGATCGTATTTCGCATTCGTGAACAACAAATCGTAAAATGATTGCTCCACATGTTCAGAAAACATGTGCCCCCACTGGGAACGCTCAGCGGCAAAATTCCGAGCTTGCTGTCGCAGGGTAGCCCTCACTCTCACTGTGTAAGCATAGAGGGCGCAAATGACGAGCAATGCGCCCACGACTAGTGTGCCAGCAATGCCAGTCGCGAGGCGTTGCCCATAAGACTCCCTAGCCTCCGCGCCATTGCAGCCCACGGTTACTTCTTTCCCCGGGGCAGTGGCCGAAGGCGGCGTTGATGCTGCGGTAACATTTGGCCCGATTCCCGGCTGTTGTTGCGGCACAGATGACGGCACCTCCGCCCCCACGCTGATCAACCGGTAGCCGCAGTGAGGACAAGCTGGGGCTCTCGTGGAGACCTCTCCCCCGCATTCTGGACATTTTGTGAGTGCCATAGCGATCGGCTTGTTACTCTCTGGGGCGTCAGTCAGCAACAGAATGGTTGTCTCACATCGGACGAAAATACCAGCTGCTACCGCGCTTAATGAATCCAATCGAGATCTCAACCTTCTCCGGCATGAACGCCCCTATTGACCCGGTCGGGAGCTCTCGCGAGACATCGAAATCATAGACATGCCAAACCTCATCGTCTAGCTTTCGGCGGTAGTAATTCGTTTCCTTGTAGCTCGCGACCCGAAGAGTGTACTGATTCTCAAGATAATGGGCGATGCCGCCATAGCGTCTGACGGCATAATCTATCACGGTCGTCGGCGGCTTTTCGATTTCGAGCGAACACGCGGCGAACGCGAAACAGAGGATCAGCAAACCGGGAATGTACTTCATGGCAATGTTTGCACCGAGACAGAAACCATACGCCGTTTGAAACAAAGGAACCGAGCAGCGATCGATCCCCGGCTGTTACCCCTGGAAAACCTGATCGGCCGAGCTTTCATGTTTATTGGGTCTCGCTAAGCGCCATATACCCTTCTTTCCCGTCCCACTCGAGCCTTCCGATCAGAAGGTTTCCGTCCGCCGCGTAGAGGTATGTGCCTTCGACCTTCGGGACGGTGCTCTTTCCAGCATGATCGTAGTAGCCGACGATCTTCACCACCGTGCCGGCAGGGATCTGCCATGTCTTTTGCGTTTCCTGGAATCTGACCGTGAGGTCCACGGTCTCCTTCTTGATCCGCGCCGCCAGCTCCTGGCTTCGGGCGCCGAGGTCGGCGGCGGTGATGCCCGCCATGCTTACGGCGACGATCCGGCCCACCTCCTCCTCGTAGGCGGTGAGATACGACCAGTTCCTGAAGACGATGTCGCCCGGCTCGATCCTATGGGTGGGCTTCTCGTGGGCTGCGCATGCTGTAAAGAAGGATGCCGAAAACAGACCGGTGCCGACCGCAATTATACTGCCGACAGCCTTGAGCGCGCAGGTTGTCATGGCACCTCCTCGTGGCAAAACCTGCACTTCTTGGCCTCGGCCCGGATCAGCTCGCCGCAGTACGGGCATTTCTTCATCTTCCCGCTGGCCAATTCCCGGGCCTCGATGGTGCCCTTGATCGGCTTCCGCACCGCGAGGATCAGCCCCGCGACGAGGGGGCTCAAAAGGAGCGAGAACAGGAATCCGGCGATGAAGCTGCCCCCCTTCCTCCGCGACCATACCCCGATCACGACGGAAAACAGCAGCCAGAGGCTGGCCGCTGAGAGCCACCAGACTATTCCCACCGCAACTTGGGTCTCGTCATCCATAATTCATCCGAACTCGCACGGCATTCAGCTCTATCCAGATTCGCCGCGGCTGGTCGGTGTCCGCGATTCAACGCATCTCGGTGATGGTGATGTTCGAGGCGCCGGGGTACTGGGATTGGATCATCTCCTTCGCCTGCCAGTACCCGTTGGCGTGATAGTCGTCTGAATATACCTGCCGTTGAGCCAGAACGACGATTTGTGGGTTTTCATGTCTCTGCGACGCCGAGAAGAGGCGTTTCATCCTAATATTGTCCGGAAATCCAGACACATGAGGCCGAGAAAGCCGCTAGGATGCAAGTCCGGAAATCCGGACAATGCGACCACGAAGGATAACGCAGCCCCGAAACGTCGTCGGAAGGGCGGTTCAGAAGCGCCGGGCCGAGCTGGGCTGGTCCCAGGCGACCCTCGCGGCCAAGTGCCAGCTCGCCGGGTGGGACGTTTCCCGCGGCATCGTCGCGGCCATCGAGGGCCGCGTGCGGTGGGTGGGCGACTTCGAGGTCGCCCTGCTCGCCAAGGTCCTCGGGACCTCCGTGGCCGACCTCTACCCGCAGCGCGTCGACTGGGGCAAGCTGGGGCTGCCCGGTGTGGTGCCGGCGCCGCGGAGGCGATGAGACTCCCGCCACGGTCCCCCTGGCGCGGGCGGGCCTACCGCCGCAGCCTCGCCATCGGCGTACCGTCGGCCCTGCGCAGAGCCCGGACCAGCTGCACCGTGTCGACCCGGAGCGCCCAGTAGGCCAGCAGCAACACCCGGTTGCGCCGCACGAAGCGCCGGAGCTCCTCGAGGTGGCCCTCCGGCAGGGCGGCGCGGGCGAGCGGCCGGACCGGCTCGCGGATGGATACCGGGACGAGCCGGGGGCCACATTCCGCCCAGATCCGCGGGCAGCGCCGGTGCCTGACGGCCGCCCTGGTCCAGACCGCGCAGGAAAGCCCGGTGGAGCGACCGGCGAAGCGGTCGAGCTCGAACGGGTCGAGGAGCCTCGCGGGGATGAGCCGTCTGGCGCGCATGCGGAGGCAGAATGGCCGTCGACGCCAATCTGTAAATCCGTAAACCGCGCGCCGGCGAACTCCTTTGGCCGAGGAACAGATTGAGGCCGCCGGGAACGCCGGCATCCCCTCGAGGACGATCAGGGTTCCCCCGGCACCGTCCAGGAGAACGTCTCGTATCCGGTCGCCATCTCCTCGGGCGCGGACAGGTGCCCGGCGATCTCCTGGAGGCGGGTCCTGACGTCCCTGTCGAGCCGCCCCTTCAACTCGACCACGACATCCTTCAGCCAGTCGAAGAAGCGAGCGTCGGAGAACTCGCGCTGGCCGACAATGTGGTCGAGGGAGGCGACGCGCTCGCGCGTCGCCGGATTCTCGGAGCCCGGAGGCAGGATCACCAGCTTCCGGCCCTCGCAGCTGCTGTGCGACATGAACTTGTTGCGCAGGTCCATCAGCCGGCGATGCCGGAGGTTCAGCCCCTCGTCGGCGAAGTCGGGGAAGTTGGGGTATTCCTCAAAGAGCGACCCCGCCCCCCAGTTCTCGGTGAAGGGCCGCCCGTAGCACACGACCATCGAGACCGCGGCGTGGTAGAACTCGGGCGACCGCGGATCTAGGCTCTTCAGCAACGAATATGCCTCCAGACTGAGCCCCATGTCGAGGCGGGCGCTCGTAAGCCGAAGGAGCTTCGCGTCTTTTGGCAGCATCTCAAGGCCCCCGTGCCCGGCCCAAGGCGAGTCGCGTCGCGAGACGTGTGTCCGCCGCCAGCACCGGGCTGCCGCCCTTCACCGCAGTGGGCGCCCCGCGGTTCCGCTTGGCCACCGGAGTCCTTCCGCACTGGTTCAACGCGGCAGAGTTCATCGCGAATCGGGCCTTCCCCGCGGCCCCCTGAGCGCGCTGGCTTGAGCCCGCATCGTGTCAACTGGGGCAGCCTGCTCGGGAACTCAACCCCAATTGCGACGAACCACCCATCGCTGTGAACCAGCTAGCGTCCGGCGCAGCGCGCGGCCGGCAAGGGCGGCGCCTGATGCCGAGCGTTGGGACCGTCACCAGCTGTCAAGCGGAAGGCCCTCCCACTCCCGCGTGCCGCCCCGGAAGGCTAGACGCTGGAGAAGCTGCGGATCGACATTCAGCGCCAATCCCCGGGGGCGGTAGAGCTGATCGTCGATGTCCATCTCGCCGTTCCATCACACCACAGCCGGCCGAAGCAGCTGTCGGAAATTGCCGTTGACCAGCACGCGGTCGACCAGCGACCCAAGACCGGCCAGGGTGACGAAATGCAGATGACTCACGACGTATCGAAACGTCTGGCCGTCCCTCCAAGGAGAGTGGTTCAGGTAGAATGTTGTCTCGTTGGTCTGGGTGGGCACGCCCGCCGGCGCGCCGTCAGCCTGATAGTCCGTCACCCACAGCATCCCATCCGGCACGACGACGACGGGCAAAATGAAACAGGCAAACCGCGGACCTGCGAAGTTAGCGAACCCATAGTGCGCCTTCGCGCAGAGATCGTAAGCCGAACTCACTGCCTGCGACCATTTCTCGTAGACCTCGGCATCGTCCGCTTGGAAGTCACCACCAGGTAGCCGACCGACTTGCACGGTGGATTTGCCGACGGGATCGTGCACCGCGTAGAGCGAAGCGGGAGCCGACAGAGTCACCGTCTCCGACGGATTCATCACCACCGCACCGCCACCGACCTGTTGCACGACCACATGTCCTTGATTCCGCGGGACGAGCACCTCGTGAAACGCTTCGGCGGGCAGGCGAGGCAGGCGTGAGACCATGAGCGGAAAGAACGGTTTGAGATTCTTACATTCCAGCGCGATGGCGACGCGCAACTGTGGTTCGGGGGCCATTTCGAAGCGGAAATCGAACTGGCGGTTCTTGCCGGTGACGGGGTCGGCGTAAGTCCCAGCATGGTCCACCGTGATTCCGCGCTGGCTCAGCTCGCGCAGGCATCGCAGCTCGAACGCGAAATCGTCATTCGCCGCCAGAAATGCCTGGAGATCTGCCAGCGCAATAGGGTCGGTCTTCAACTTCGCCACAGGCCCAAGCATTTGCAGCCGCGACGTGGATGGCGATGCAGAATCGTGTTATCAAATGCCGTGGTGCCCGAGCATCCGGAGTGGTTCTCGTTTGCTCGCGACACTCGAAACCCACGCGCTGCTCGTCTGCCGCCCAGGAGGCGTGGTGACCTTGCGGGCGCCGGAGACCGCCTCGACGCGCCGCGAGAGCTGCTGGGGTGGAAGCTCCTTTCCGGCGGTCCGGCCTGCCCGACCGGCCGCCCAGATCCGCACCTCTGCCTGCATGTCCTCCTGCAAAAGATCTAGGAGGTAAGCGCGCACCAGCTCCAGCCGCACCGTCGGCGTGCGCGCGACGCCCTTGGCCAGAACCCCCAGGTGGTCCGGTCGGATCGTCCGGTACTTGCCGTGGAGGTAGTTGTTCACGCGGCTGACGGCGATGCCCGTCGCGGCCGTCATCTCGCGGAGCCGTTCGCGGATCTGCTCGTCGCGCTCCCGGGTCTCCGGATTGCCGTGAATACGGCCAGACAGACCATCTAAGAAGATGCAGACACCTTCGGTGCGTTCCGTCGGATCGGAGTAAAAGAAATCAGGAATTGAGCGACCCCAAGGAGGCCCAATAGGAATCGGCCGGCCGGAATCACGAGTTTGCCCTCGTTCCAGACAGGCGAGTCAGAGGAGCGGCTACTCGGTCAGGCAGGGATGAGACGCTAACGCGACTCAACCAACGGTTTCTCGTAGAACCGCTGCACAAGATCGACTCGAAGCCATTGAATTAAGGCAAATACCACCGCCTTTCGCTCCGACCGGTGAAAGGGAAAGTGCAGCTTCCGAATGCGTTCGAGAGAAGCCCGGTCTGGATGAAAATGCGGCTCGCGTCCGTAAGGACTTTGGAACACCTCGATTTCACTCGCGGCAGCGTTCTTACCTACCGCGTCGCCTGCCTCAGGATGGCACTCATACCGAAAAATAGGGGCCTTCGATTGTACATCTGTGGCATCGGTCAACGTGTAGCAAAACGCATAAAGCCTCGGGTCGGAGTCGATGTCCCGAAACTGTTCCCATAACAATAGCCGCAACCCGGTTGTTTTTACGCGAACAGAATGCTCAAACTCGACGACGAGTTCACCGTCGTTCCTTTGCAGTTGCTTTCCGATAACAATCTCGGGTGAGCCGGAAAGCTGCAACAATGCCTGCTGCAACTCTCGCTTCCGAGTTTGAAGGCCCACGGGAAGCATAGTTAAATCAGCCCCTCCTCGCCCACCCTCACCGCCCCTGCGCCGCGCAGGCCTATTACGCGCTTACGAATATACACGGCCTCATCCGCACTCAGTTCCAGCGCCCCGATAACTAGCGAATCAATTTGCTGCTCCAAAGACGCAATGTCTTTCCTCAAATCAGTATCTTGAAATCCAGACGAGTCCTTCACTTTTTTCTGTAGCAGCTTGGCAATTCGGTCCAGTTCGCTGCGCGCAAACGACGATTCGTCCTTCAGAAACTTCGGCACAGGCAAGTTCTCCACCGTTTGCTGTTCAACAAGCAACCAACCACCGCGTCGCAGCGATGAAACTTGCCTCAGATACCATTCTGCGACCACGGAATTCATGTACGCCATCAGACTTCCCGGCAGTATTTCGTCCGTATTGATCACGATCCAAGAACCCCCGCCAGTGCTTCCCGCAATCGCAGCCATCGGGCCGTCGTTTGCGCAAATCAAAGGCCTGAGCGTCAGTTCTCCGATGAATAATTTTGGCTCCGTGGAAAAAACGGTCGTTGTGCGAGGACGAATTAACCCATACCATGCTGCTTTTCCAAGGCTCCGGCGTTTTGCCAACATGTTTTTGTGATGCGAGAGGTAGCTCGCACAGACCGGAAATTCCTTTTGTAAGCGAGTCCAGGAAATCAGCTTTTGGGTATTCCTATCATAAGGATATATCACGCTCGCACGTGGCTTTCCATACCATCGCCGCAAATCACGACTTCGCAAGAATGGCACGACGATTCCAGCTTCGATCGCACGCGACATCTTGCTCACTTCTAGGTTCGGCATTTCCTTTGGATCGCTCTCGATTACGAAGATACTGTCTTCGCCCGTTTTGATCCCCTGTCTTAACTCAATTCTTGTCTCTTCCAACGTTATCGACGCCGCTTTGACTTTTGCTAGCAGGGTCTCCTCCGTCGCATTCCGTAGTATCCACGGCCCGCCCCCCTTCGGCTGCTCTGCCTGAAATGCCTCTCCGCCATCGTCGACCTGTTCAGCAGATACGCTGAGCTTGGCCAGTTGCGACGCGGGCGTCGTCGACAGATTGTAGATCTTTGTGACTGCTACCCGAGACGGTGCTTGTCCGATGATTCGTTTTCGCAACAACAACACGCACACATAAACTCCCACCTTTTGAAAGACAGGCTGGTCCTGAAAGTCGATAATCTCCAAAATATCGGCATTCTCCGACAACCATCTTCTCAGATGCGCACCACTAGCCGAACGCAAAAAAACATTGGGCAACACCAAACCACAAAAGCCACCTGGCCGCAAAATTCGAATCGCCGCCTCGATGAACAGCATGTAAGAATCCGTTCGTTTCGAAAATAGGGCGAACCTCGATTTTAATAGGGTGGGGTCATAAATACCAATCAACGCCTCGTAGTTAATGTATGGCGGGTTCCCAACCACGATGTCGGCCTCTCCATCCCTTAGCGCCTTTCGGAGTATCGGCGAATCGGGGCCTTTGTCTAGCAGGTCATGCAACAACAGGTTGAACGACGGCAGAGGAAGACGAAGCTTATCCGCGATACACTTCGCGGTGAGATTGAGTCGCGCCGCCTCCACCGCTCGCTCATCGTTGTCAAATCCGACCAGGGTTTTTGCGGAACTCGATCGCCACTCGTCCCGTTGCAGTAACTCATCGAGCGCACTTACAAGAAATGTCCCAGATCCACACGATATGTCTACCAACACTGGCGGCTCTTTTGGGCTTGTGGCCTCGTAACGACGCACGAGTGTAGTCACAATATAATGCACCACAAACCGTGGCGTATAATATATTCCGCGATCCCGCCGAACGTTCTTCAATTCAACCGTCGGGGCATCGAACAAATATAGGGTATCAGACTGTTTTCTAATTGTTCGTGTTTCCGGCCTCAACCGAAGGTATTCCTCATAAAATCGCCCTAAGATATCTACGCTCATTGCGGAAAAATCGTATCGCACCCCCCATTCCGCATATCCATAGAGCTGCCGAATCAGCGTCCGCAACGGGCTCGTCCGAAGTCGAGCCAGTTGGTTGGCCGATACCGTAGGATACCCACTTCTTTTGCCAGCGTCGGAAAGAATCTGCCTCAGTTTTTGTTCAAAATCCGTATCCTTGAGTTCGACGATTTCTTCGAGTTGGCTGGTTTGTTTCCCTGCGTCTTCTAAATAGCGGACAAGGAACAAGCTATTTATCAAACGGTGGATCAACGAATCATCGTGCGCGGCATCCCCACCCAAAACTTGGAGCGCCATGTCTCGCCAACCTGCCATGCGCTCCACTAAGTGAACGTCGATCGGTAATCGCCGCTTCCTTAGCGGAAATGCTTCATAAAGCTGATCGATCTCATTTCTCGCAACCTCGTGGGGCGTTAGAAGGTCTAATTTTGGCGCTTCCAGCAAGAACTCGGCGGCCTCAAGCCGCCAAGCGAGTGCGTCGGTAACGTCATGCGGGTAGCTGATCCAATAAGAACCAAATAGACACAGCGAACTAAAGTCCGTCACGACGACCCACGGCACATCACGATTGTATGCCCGGTTTATCGCCGCATAAACACTGTCAATGTCAGTTGGCGGACGCGTCAGAACATTGATCACCGGAGTATCTTCAACGCTGAGCTGAAATGACGATTCATCCGTGGCCTTCATTGAGAAGGCTGCTCGATTGCCCCAGTCCAGCGCTTGGAAGAGCCGCTTTACCCACACGGCTTTCCCGACGTTCCTTTCCACACGGGAACGGTCCACAAGCTCACTCAATCGTCGATATAGCGCGGCTTGCATTCGTTCTAGGCGGCAGCGCCAAAATGGGCACTTTGCATTGAAAGAGTCCTACTCCAAGTCATCTCGGGCCTAGCGAACCTCAATCAAGGTCAGACGCCAAGACTAGTTTTTGCCCCTTTTCACCGCCCTTCTGGGCTCATAGCATCGCAGCGGCATGCTCTGTGTCGCTCTCCGGCTTGCCGTAGGGGGCGCTGGGTATCGAAAGGCGGTGAGCGTGTTAGTCGATGGGCGCGACTTTCTCCGGCTTTGGCGATTCGGGGCAGCGTGTTCGTTGAGGAGCAGCCGCGTCAGTTCGGTCATGCCGCAAGGGCCTGACAGCAATGCTCAAGGCGCCGACCGGTAATTTCCCCGGCGTGCTGCAAGTCCCAGATGGTTTCTGGTTCCCAAAGGCTGGCGCGCAGGGGTTCGAGGAGACGAACAGGGAGATCCGGATCAGCAATCTGATGCAGGATAGCCAAGGTCTGCCGTGAGGCTGGAAGGCCAAGCCAATCCAGCACTCCGAAGATGCCGCCCCGTTCGTGTACGACGTTTATTTCCTCCCATCGCGGCGCAGGGGTACCGCGTAGCGATTGGTGGGCCGCAAGGAAGGTGCACAGAGCAGGAGCCTCGATGAGGTTGGTCACCAGGTCTGGGCAACGGGACAGTACCTGCAACGCTGCGATGCGTCCGGCTTGAAATCGGCTCAGAACCGTGCGTTCAGCGTCGGGAACGTACTCCAAATACTCCTGCCAGGAGCTTGGGCTTATGGCGGCAGCCGCGGAGGTAAGGGAATCTTCGCTGGGATCAAGGTCCTGCCACGCTCTGCCCACTTGACGTTCGAACCGGACCTCAGGCCAGTCGCTTACCCGGTGGAGCGCGCCGTCGTGCGGCCAAACGAGCTGAACTGGCGGAGAAACCGTGGCCTTTATGCGAGTTTTCATGCCTGCCATCATAGTCGCCGCTTGGGACATTGCTTGTCCCAGGCTAAAAATTCTGCTGTAATGGCCGGCATGCCACCCCGCGCCTCGCTCTCCAGACCCCCACTCGAACGCATGCTCCGCATCCACGAGGAACTGCGGCGCGACGCCCTCATTAATTGCACCAAGCTGGCCCGAACGCTGGAGGTCTGCCGCAAGACCGTCGTGCGGGACATCGCATTCATGCGAGACCGGCTGGATCTGCCGATTGAGTACGATCCACAGATCCAAGCCTACCGTTACACCCAGCCGGTGAACGCGTTTCCGACCGTTCAGGTGACCGAAGGTGAACTCTTGGCGATGCTGGTGGCCCGGCGCGCCTTGGAGCAGTACCGGGGAACCCCGTTTCACCGGCAGTTGGAAATCGCTTTCGACAAGCTGGCAGCGGGCTTAAGGGACCGGATCTCCTTTTCTCCCGCCGACGAGCTGCGTGCCGTATCCTTCAAGAACATCGGCTTCGGGAAAGCCGACCTTGCGGTGTTCAATGCGTTAAGTGGCGCGGTGCTCCGCCAAGTCGAGGTGGAGTTCGACTACCGCAAGCCTGGCGAAAAAGGGCCAACACGTCGGCGAGCGCAGCCGTACCATCTGGCGTATCGCGAAAACCTCTGGTACTTGGTCGGATTTGATGTCGAGCGGGAAGCGCTGCGTACCTTTGCCGTTCCCCGCATCAGCAATGTGCGCGTAGGGAAAACCAGCTTCTCGCGACCCGAGGGCTTTTCTCCGGAGAAGTTCTTTGCCAACGCCCTCGGCGTACTGGGCGGAGAAGAGGATTACACCGTCGTGATCCGATTCAACGCGGCGGTGGCGGACCGGGTGCGCGAACGTGAATGGCATGAATCACAGCAAATGCGTGATTTGCCATCAGGCGGGCTGGAGTTGCGCATGCGCCTCGGAGCGCTTGCCGAGGTAGAGCGCTGGGTCCTTGGGTGGGGTGCTGAGGCTGAGGTCGTGGAGCCTGCGGAATTGAGGGAGCGGATTCGTAGGACAGCCGCGTCTTTGGCCGCAGCTTACCGGGCGAATTGAGGGGCTTAAGCGCCAACCGCGTCAGTGGTTTCGAACCAGATCCATCACCCGCACAAACGGCAGGGAGCCGTCGTCAAACGTCGCCTGGGCACTCTCAATCTCGGCCGCGGTAGGTAGACCGGTGATATTCAATTAGGCGGTTAAGCCGATCTTAGGGCCGATTCGACTCAGACTCGCATTGGGCTGGGACAGCAAGGATTCCCTCACGCGGATATTCGCCGAGATCCTGCGCGAGGCGCACGGCGCCTGAAGCTGGCCAGCGTGTTCCTTAGGACGGCCGGGATCGCCCCGCTTCGCCCTGACGAATGTTTGGTAACAGGCAAACGGCAGGTTCGGCTGGCCCCAGAACTGCGGAAGGGCGATTCCAAATTCCGCCCATTACTCACGCGTCCGCCAGCCACTATTCAGGCCAGTCCTCCGGGCCCACGGACAGAGCTGAACCTCACACGGGTACAGGCAGAGACATGCCGGCATGCCGAGCATGCAATGAAGCGAGGGCTTAAGAAACCACAGCGGGTAAAGGATTCGAATGGATTAACTTGCACAGCGCCGGTGCCGAGGCTGAACGGTCCGCCGGATCCCCGTTGGTCACGTATCCAGCATATCCCATTCATCGCCTAATACCCAACGAAGGGCGGACAATTTCCCATTGATCATCCCCCATTCAAAATCACTCCACGGCCCGAGGTTTTTCCTTCCGTATTTCTTCTCCATGCGCTGGGCCGATTTAACCGCTCCGCCGAGAATCTCGCGCTGGATAGTGTGCTGGCTGTTCGCAACCGACCATTCTGCTTTCTCGACCACTTTGATTTTTCCTCGGGCGATTTTGTAGCGCAAGTTTTGGTGTCGGTTATACCAAACTTTATCCACTAGTTCGCTGATCGCCGCGACAATCTCGGAAGCCCGCCGCGAACCCTCGTTCCACTCTGCTGCCACTGCAATATCGGAGACGAGCCCGGGTTCGATGCGCCGCAGGGCGTCGCCCAAAGTGATGAAATACAGCGAGCGGATCCGCGAGAATACCCCGGCAATGTCCGGATGTGGGAGCCGGTTGTTTCCAGTGGGATGGCTGAAGTCCTTTGTATTGTGAGTGACAAAACCGAACCGGACCCCCGCCACGCGCGGCGCCGAGACCACGGACGCGTACACTTCGATCAAAATCGCATCATCAATACCATTCCGTTGGCGGTGAAACGGCGCTCGCTTCTCGATGGCTCGCTGCACCGCGCGGAGTTTAATCGCGTCGCTTACCTCGATTACCGTCGAGCGCTGAAACAATCGTTCAATGCGGGCGATCGCCTCCGTCGCCGCGTCGCCCAAGCTCGGTAATCGGTGGTCGATTTCGTTCAGTTCCGCAAGCGCGATCCGTTGGTGCCGGCCCGATCCGAATTTGCCCACGAATTCCCGGGCACGCTTCAGGGTGCTGGATATGCTGCGGGTCGCATCCTCGGCCACCCGGGCCTTGTTGCGCGCGAATTCATCCAGGATCGGCTGCGGCAGGATGAGTTCAACTGATTTCCCATCGATCAACTCCTCCAGGGCCTGCAACAGCGGCTCTTGTTGCGAATCCATCGCGAGGTCGAGCCACACACAGGTATCGATCAAAAGCCGAAACATACTGCGGAGACAAACCCGGGATGGCGACGGACGCGAACTCGAAAGGGCTTACCTGCGCCGACCAAGGCGCGGAGTATCCGGACCTAGAGTTGAATCAGATCGAAATATCCTTTCAGCTCATCGAGCATGCACTCGTAGAGAAAGTGCCACAGCCAGCCGACCAGGTAATGGGGAAGAAACCAGCTCAAATTATCTATTTTAAACGTTAGCCTGCCCCCATACTCTTCGCTTCCGTGGCCGCGTTGACGTCAACCGCTATTTTGCTGGAGCAAATCGCCGACGGAGGGGAATTCGAGCGACTCGCGCTCGCATGCCTCCGGCAAATGTCGCCTGGCGAATGCGGCACGGTTATCCACCAAGGCGTGAACGCCGAGGGCAAACCGGTCCCCGCGCCGTTGGATGGCTTCACTCAAGTTCCATGGCAAGATCCCCCGTTATTCGTAGCCATTGCCTGCACCAGCGAGAAGGCGGGCACGCTCCGTCTGAAGTGGCTTGGAATCGCCAAGAAACCGCGTCGAGCGAAGTTCGGAAAGCCGACTAAGGCGAAGGACGCATCCGCCGATATTCCGAAGGCGATTGAATCTGCATACCGGTGGAGGCGGCAATTTCCAACTGCCCGCTTCAAACTCTTTCTCGTGACCAATCGTGGTGTGGACGATGTCCTTTTGGCCGACGTGGCAGCCGAGCTCATTCCAGCGAACATCACGTTTGAGATCGTGGAGCGTAGCCGCTTGGCGGAATTCTTGGATACCTCGGCTCCGGGGCAGTTTCTCCGAGAGGTCTTCCTCCGCGTGCCGGCCGTCACTCTTTCGCGAGGACTCCTGCAGGAGTGTGGACGTCGCCTACTGGCAGACCGGCGGCATCATCCGGATTTGCAGCGGATAAAGTACCTCATTCCGCGGCCAGTAGAGGACGAACTGCGCACGGCCTGGAATAATGCGCAAACCGCGTTGATCTGGCTTGTCAGCGAGCCTGGGAAAGGGAAAAGCCTCGCCGCATGCCGGGAATTGGAGCGGCACAGCAACCAAGACGGGCTGGCCCTCTGGCTCACGGAAAGCGACATCCAGGCATCTACCACACTCGGAGAGGCGATGGTACGAGCGATCATGCGGATCAAGCCCTCGCTCCGTTGCGACGACAACTCCGCGGTGTTGAATCTCGGAGGGCCGGCGGACCGAGTGCTCGTGTTGATCGACGATCTCAACCGCAGTGATGACCCGGCTGGGAATTTCGCCAAAATCCGCGGCTGGGCGGAACGTCTGATGGGCGACACTGGCGGCGAAGACGGGAGCAAGGAATCGAGCGTGGTGTTGGTGTGTCCCATTTGGCGTCGGCATCGCAGCGGTGTGGCAGCCTCTGAGCGCAAGCTTCCCCATTGGGAAGCAGAGATTGAAGTGGGTGATTTCACCGAACCGGAGCTTGTCGCCTTGGGTCAGACCATGTCGCTAAGCCTTGCAGAGCAATCAGCCATCCGTGCGATAGCGGGCAACGACCCCTATCTCACGGGTTGGCTGTCAACTACTGCGCAAGAAGGCACATTCAGCGCAGGCGACTGGGTGAAACTCGGCGCGGCCTTGTTGCTCGACAAGCAGCTCGACAATATCGCGGCGGTTTCCCCCGGCGTTGGCCGCGACGAATTGGGGCATGCAGTGCGCGCGGTGGGGCGCTGGATCCTGGAGAATCGGCAGCTTCGTCCCGAGTGGACCACCGTGGTGAATGCATTCTCGACGACTAAACACATGGTCGCACTCCGGGCGCTGATTGCCGACGGGCGCCTTCTCCATGAATCCGAGGGCCGCTTGACCTTCTCTCACGACCGCTTGCGCGAGATGTGGCTTGCACGTGCCGTGCCGGAGGCTTTTGCCGCCGAGGCTGTCCATGGCGAAGTGCACTATGCGGAGATCATTGGCCGGGCAGCGGCCGACGGTGCACTGACGCCGGAACAACTCGACAAGCTAGTCAGTGCCAATCCGCTGGCGCTGTTCAGTGCTTGGCAATTGGTGTGTGCCGCACCTGGACGCGAGTCGCGCGCTCAGATACTGGAACGGATTAGGAAATGGCTGCGCTATCGATCCGGCGAATTCGATGATACGGATTGGCTCAATTGGGAGATTGCGCGGAAACTGGAGCAGTGTGACGGGCCTGAGATATTGGAGATCGCTGCACAGTTACGGCCCAGCCAGACGCTCTGGTGCGCCGCGTTGCGCAATGGCTCGGCCAAGGCGGGGCGAGAGTATTTGCAACGTAACCTAGACTTCGCCTTTCCTCCGATAATTGGCGATGCCCGGTTCGCGTCGGCAATCGGCGTCGCCAAGAATCGCCATCAGAGCGGCCTGCTCAGGGAATTGCACCAAGAGCTTTCCGATGCAAGTTCAAGCGCGGAAGTGAAGAATTCGGGTATTCTGCTTGTCGGTTATCTCGGTTTGGCTGAAGGTGGGTCGTGGTTGCTCGAGATCTGGAATCGAGCGACCGATGCGGAAAAGAGAGAATGGATTGCCGCGATGCTGTGGTCATCGGCGAGGTGCCTTGGTGAAGGAGCGATCCCGGTTTGGAAAAGTGTACTAGAGGTCTGGCAATCGATGCCGGAGGGGAAGAGCGAAAACGACGGTTCTCCGCGCTGGAATGTCGCGTATCACCAACTGTATGGATGCCGCGACGATTGGCTCGATGATAAGATGGTGGCATGGATCGAACAGCAGATTGCTGACCGCCATGCCCTGAAAGGCGAGCTAGCGTCAATTCTCAGATCGGTGGATACGCCAGCTGCGTTGGAGTATGCGGTTCGAGAGGCCGGAGCCAACCGGCGGAACAATCCTGCTAGCCGAGGAATGGGTTGGTGGTTCGTCCATGAACGATGGAGTGTAGATCGTGGGCGGAAGCCGCTTTCTTCTGCGAGCAGAGCGAGGTTAAAGGCCATTTGGGATTCAGAGGAGGAGCCGATCGAGGACCGTCAAGCCGCGTTTGCCTGTTGGCTCACAAACGCCAGGGCCGAAGACCTACCGGTCTTGCGTGGGTTAACTGAAAACTCCCCGCTCCAAGAGCAGGCTTTGCCAGCCCGCATGCGTTTGCGCGATGCCGGTTGTGTCCCAATTTTGCTGCGACTGCTCCCAACACACCGTTGGTGGTTGACCATGGTTCCGTCCGTCTGGACCAAACAGCTGCTTGAGGTGGTTACCGTGATGCTGAAGGATTATACGAGCGGCCCTCAATCGGACTGGGTTCCGGATGCCTATGAGTTGCTCATCGCCATTCCACCGGCTGATGCCGAGGCACTGATCTTCCAGCATGAATCCAAGTTCCGGAGTGACGCAAAAATTCTACAAGCGGCCATTCTCGTCGGGACACCTCGGCTGCACGACTGGGTTAGAACGAACGCGACGACACAATCGGGAATTCGTGATAAGGTGCTAGAGCATGTCTTCATGGAGATCTGCATGGGTCGTTCGTATCAGCCTCGTTGGGTTTCGAGACAGCGATACTTATGTAATCTAGAGCCATTCTTAGATTGGCTGACGCCAGAGGAAAGGAAGCACTCTATGCAATATGGACCTCGTGAAGACCTCGAATGGTGTCGCCAACATATATTGCCGAGGCTACCTCCTGAGGAACGCAAGGCGCATGAGTTGTCGGAAGAAAACCTCCTCGCGCTGATGCCCCGACTCGGGGAACGCAACCACCCAAGGTGGTATGCGGAGTATTTCATTGAAGCCGCTCAAAGGCATGGCTGGCGCGAGCGGGACCTGCTCCGTATCTTAGTGGCCTGGGTCTCCGGAAAGAACGACGACGCACGCTTCCTGTTGCTAGCCGCTTGTATCGGAGCATGCGGCATCCGCTCTGATCTTCCGACGTTGAATTCCCTGCGAGAATTAGCCCCATCGCGAGAGCGGACCAGCGCGCAGCGGGAGGCCGAAATCCAAGTGCGACGACGGGTACTCTGACCGGTGCACTAAGCCCCTGAGCGACCACGTTGGATAAATAGCCAGAAGTTGCGGATGACGGGTTGGTCGGGCAGCCTGGCGGCGTGGTGCCCCAAAATTCAAACGAAGGCTCAAGCCGCGTCGCGGTAGTAGTAATTGAACATTCCGCCGAGGCGTTCTCTGCGACAGATTCGTCTTTGGGCTAACTGTTGCATTCCTTCCGCAGCTGCTGCGTGAGCTTGGCCTGCCAGTCATACCGGCGTAGATCGTCGGCCGTCACATCGAAACGGGGGCCATCACTCATTCCGTGAATGCCTAGCGGACATTGGGCCTTCCGCAAAACCGGAAGCGCATACGGCGAGGGGCTTGGGCTGGGCCGCCCCTTGCGCTCCTAGCCAGCCCTCCCGCTGCGCACTAGTCGCATTGAGGCCACAGCTACCATTGACTACAGTGGACACAGTGCTCGGTCCGGTATTCCCCCAGCGGGGCCTCCTTCGGCGTTGCGTCTCTAGTTTAGCTGCGCCACATAAAACGCCGTATATCGATGTACACGAGCAATAGCGCTGCGGACCCTGAAAATGTGCTGTCTCGCATCAAACGTGGCCTCGCGGGTTACGTAAGCTACCTTGCGGCTTGCGAGATGAACGAAGCATTTAGTGAGTATGTCCTGTATGAGCCGATGCTCCGCATTCTGACGGCGCGAGGCTTTACAGTAGAGTGTGAGGTTCCATGCCCCGGGTTGGCGAAAGCCCCAGATGGTGACTACAAGAAGCTGGATTTTAAAGTACAACGAAATGGTCTTCACTTCGCCATCGAGGCAAAGTGGGCTCGACAATCGCGACTCAACGTTACGCGAGACCTTGAAAAGCTGGATGCATTCCGCCGCGTTGTCTCTGGTTCTCGATCCTTTCTGTGTGTCTTCGGCCAGAAGAGCCGTATCAGAAATCTGCGCCTCTCTAGTAGCGCTTTTGCCGAACTCGGCGACCCAATAATTGCCGAATTTGGGGTTACCCGATACGGCTGTCGCGTTTTCGAGCTGGTAGGGGAATCGAAGCAAACGGCTGTGACCGTAGATTCTGATCGGTCGTCCTGATTGCGCTAACTTGACTGCCATGGCTGGCAGACGTCCCCTTACCCATGATGAAGAACGCGGGTTGCTCCGTGTCGTCCGCAACCTGAAACCGCGCGACCGGGCCCTGGTTACCGCCCAATGGTTTACCGGCTTCCGCATTTCGGAGGTGCTGTCGCTCATAGTGGGCTCGGTCTGGCGCAGCGACCAGCTCGTCACGAAGATCGGCATCACGCCGCGGCACCTCAAAGGCCATTACGGCCGCACGCGCTGGGTGCCGGTCCTCCCCGAACTGTCCCGCGCCCTGCACAGCCATCTGGCCCACCTGCGCCGGCGGTATGTCCTGACGTCCGATTTGCCGCTCTTTCTCAGCCGGAAGAACAACCCGGACGGCACGGCGCGGGCCATCTCCCGCGAGGCGGCCCGCCAGGTGATCCGGGGCGCATTCCTGAAAGCCGGCATCGAAGATGATGGTCGGCTCGGCACGCACAGCCTCAGGAAAACATTCGCTCGTTCAGTCTACCAGAACTCCGGCCACGACCTCATGGTGCTCAAGTCAGCTCTCGGGCATTCCGACGTGGCGGTCACGCAGAAGTACCTGGAAGTCGACGAGGACCTGGTGGCGGCCGCGATCGCGAAGGTGGACTTCACGCGTAGGCCGAGGAAGCCGGCGCCGGTGGCCGCCCCCATTGCGGTGCCGGCGGCACCCGTCCTCACCGCCGCGGCGTAGCCAGAGGTAACTTTTCCGCCATGACAGGTCCCATCCCTCCGGACCCAAAGGCCCGCGCCCCGCTCTGACCCCCGCCCCAGCGCGAGGTGCCGTTCCCCGCAGAAGGGCACGTTCGCCCGGGCGAAGCCGAGCAGTCGTTGCGTTGCTACCCTGCTCTCCTTCCGCAACCGGCCGAGGATCGTGTCTTCGACTACCTGGCGGTGCTTTCGGCTCAGCCGGGTGACGTGGTACTCTTAGCCGCCAAGACCCTCCACTCCGGGATCACAAGGCTCAATGCCACGTTGTCAGACGGACCCGGCTGCCGGCGGACCGCGCCGGCGCCCTCGCGCACGACATCCTCCCCGGCCTCGTCCCCGCCGAACGGCAGGGCCGGCAAAGTCCGGTAGGGGTCGACCGGGCGCCCGGCCGCGTCCACCTGATTGTAGGCCGCGAACCACGCGTGCCGGCGCAGCGCCGCATCAGCGTCCCAGACGGCGGGTAGCACCACCTTGATCGAGGTGCGCCCGCCCATGCGCGGATGGAAATAATGCTGCCGAGCCAAGTCATGCAGGTCGCGGATGCGCGGGGAGCGCCTCCAGCCGTCCCGATCCTCGGGTCCGAGCAGGCGCTCGAGCCACGCCGCCAGCTCGCGCAGCGCCCCCGCGTCCGGGAGGCCCGCCACCCGGGCCTCCTCCGTAGGGTCGCGCCGCGCCCATTCCCCGATCTGCAGCAGCACGCGCCGGAGAATCGCCTACTCGTAGGGCGACCAGACGTACACGGTGCCCTTCTCCCCCAGCCGCTCCAAGAGCGACTTGGCGAAGGCGAAGTTGGGAAACGCCCGCCCGGCGTTGAGCTCTTCCGCGTGGCTGATCCTGCCGTCGGCGCCGACGGCGTGGTCGCTCCACTGGCACGCGACCCGCTTTTAAGGCCGCAGGCCGGCGTGGTGCGGCAGCGCGACATCGCACGCCTCGAAGTCGAGAATGTGCAGCGGCCAGCCCGGGTCACGCTTGTGGGTTAGACGCTCCCGGCGCAGCGGCAGCGGCGCCGCTGGGACTCCGCCGCAGGTGTGGCGTGAAGATTGCTGCCTCCCCTCACGCCCGGCAAGAGCCTACCAAGGCTCCGAACCCAGCTTGGCCGTCAGAAAGCCAAAGAACTCCTCGTGCTTCTTGGCGAACACGGGGAAGGAGGCGAGGATGTGGCGGAAGTCGTCTTGGGAAAGACCGTAGGCTTTGGCCACAGCCTTGTTCGCGACCCAAAGAGACTCCCAGTGTTCCTTGAGTTCCGCGATTTGTTTAATGCCGTGTTCCCACGCGCAAACCGTCGGGACGCGCGGCATCGAATTCGTCACCGACGTGGGCGGCACCGGCATGTGGCGCATGTGGGTGGGGTTGATATTTATGGTCGCAGTCCGCAGCCGCAGGGCGTAATCAAAGCAGAAGGAGTTGAGAACCACCGCCGCCGCCTCAATCTCGACTCGCTCAGGGATCAAGCCAGAAAGCGAATTCGATGCAGCCGAACCGCTTGGCAGGATAGCGGCGATACAAGTCCTCTGATTCGTGCTGCTGCTTATTCGTCGGTAGACAAGGAACGGCCCCGACCACGATTCTCGTCCGTACTTCGCTTGAGCCAACTCGCGCTTCAACCACCACCGGATGGGCTCCCCCCCGAACACGAACTGCTCCACGTGCCTGCCTTCATAAACCGGACTGAAGCCCTCCGCCCCCATGGCCCGTACCACCTCGAGCGGGTCTTGGATTCTTCGTCCAAGCACAGCCTCAGGCGCAAAGAGCTTCTTCGTGAGCGGGTCGGTCCAGAGGTCTTGATCCTCCCAGGTGTCATAGATCATCCTGTCCGCCCGCCAGCCAATGAACCTTGTCCCCCACGCCTCTTTCCCCTTCTCCACAAGCGTGACGCTGTTGCGATGCATCTTTTTGATTATGCCCGAATCAATATCTCGCGCGAAGTTCCTCCCAGAAGGCGCCGTTAACTGATCGATGGTGTCGACGAGCGTGTCAGGCGTGGCAACCACCACGTCGTATTCCTTGAAGAAATCAAAGAGTTGATCGAAGTACCGGCCCCTGTATGGGACGGCTACAATCGCACGGGAGCCAGGCACGAGGTGCTTGCGGTAGAGTGCCCTTCCTATCGCGTCAAACCAGCCGGAGGAGCCGGCGTTGGGCTTACAAAGCACATGAATCTTGGGGTCTGTTTCAATTAACAGATCGTACGGCAACGAGCGTGCCGATTCTTTCACTACCAAGCCCGCTGCAGAAAGCACACGCCAGATCTCGCTTTCAAATTCCGCTCCCACCCGACTGGAGGGCAGCATTTTCGCCTCGTAGGCGATAACTTGACCACCCTCACTAGGTTCGGAACGGCTTTCCGGCGTGATCGCATCGCCGGCTAAAGAGTCAGCCAGCAACGCATACTCCTGTTTGGTTGGGGCCAACACCCGCACAATCTTGGAGAATGTTGCCCCTCGTGGTATGTACTTGTTCCCTAGGATCAGGGAAACAGCAGTTACCGAGATTCCTGCCTGCTCCGCGAGTTCCTTTCCGGTCAACCCACGCTTACGCATCAACTTGCGAATCGCATCACCTAGCGGTGCTGATGGATCTGACTCAGGCGGCATGGAGATAATTGGGATTAGCCGAGCTTGATCGAGGTCCGATTTTAATGCAAGTTTTTTGTTGACGCCATTTAATTAAATGATATTCGTTAACTAACATGAAATCTATCACGACCTCCACGGCCGACGTGCATTCAAGAAAGTCCGTCGCTGCTTTGAAGACAAATTGTCTAAATGATTCTGCGTAAGCTGCGTATCATGAATAAATTAAGTCGCTATGCAGTGACTCCGTCCAAGCTCCTCCGGTGGGCAGCCGAAGGCCGCGGAACCGGCGAAGGGGCCTCCTACAAGCCGTTGCTCACCGTGCACGATGTTCCTTCCAAGGGCCTTCGTGTCCGCGCTTGGTCAGCGAAGTTGAAGCGAATCGTCCATCTGCTCAGTCGCCTGGAATACCTATTCTTCCTGATCCTCGAGCACGATCCAGCCGTACTCGACGTCTTCGAACAATACGCCCTCGCCCTCCAAAAGACGAAGGCCATCGCCCGGCGGTTGGGCATCGCCCACCCGTGGGACCGGAAGACCCGGTGTCTCGTCCCCATGTCCACCGATTTTGTTTATCTCAAGATCGTGGACGGACGCCCGCATCGCTTTGCGCGCAACCTCAAATACCGGCGCGATCTTGCGAGGCAGCGTACGATCGAAAAAATCACCATCGAGCAAACCTACTGGGAGGACGAGCCGGACGTGGATTACGGCATCGTCACCGAGCGAGAGATTCCCCGGGACCTCGTACGCAATCTCGAGTGGCTGCACGACGCCCTGAGGCCCGACTACCTCGCCGGGATTGAGGAATTTGTGCCGATGGTCGAGGCCTTTCTGCGCCCGCGCGTTGAGGCTGAAGACACGCCCCTCGCAGATCTGACCGATCAAGCCGACATGCACTTCGGACTCGAGCCCGGCTCTTCGCTCGCAGTCGTGAAGTGGCTCCTTGCCCACAACCGCTGGCGGGCCGACCTGAAAAGACTGATTTCTCCGCTCACCCCCCTTCACCTCGAAACTCCTCCCCATGTCGCAATTGCCATTTGACCGGTTGCAGGTCTTCCGCGTCGGTACGACGGGAGAATACCATCGAATCCTCTGGGTCGACGATAGCCCCGAGGGACCGCACCGCTACGCCATCATCCGGCTGGACGGCCCTCTCCGGCTGCCCCGCTGGATTACGTCCGCCGACCTTGCGGCCAACATCGCGCAGTCTGGATGGACGGCAACGGACGAAAACCCGTTCAGATTCTCTTTCCGCTCGGAAGCGGACCTGCCGGAGAATCCAAACATCCGCCAGAGATATCTGGAGTCCTGGAAATCCAAGCTCCGATGCGTGCGAATGGTCACGGAGCTCGGCCGGGACGCCTTCATCGGCAGGTGTCGCGAAGCGCGCATCCAGGAAATCCGGCTAATGGGCAAGGCAAAACCCGGCGGCGAGTTCGGCGACCCCAACGGGGACAACGGCGCCTGCATGTCGGCAGGTGCAATCAGAAAATGGTTGATCCTTTTTTGGCGCTCGGGCGAGGACCCAGCCTCGCTTTTCCCCCGGCACAACCAGCGCGGACGGAAGCCCTACAGCGTTAGCTTCGCCGACAAGGGTGCACGTCCAAAAGTAAAGCCTGGACGCAAAAGGAAGGCCCCCGGCGAAAACGGTGCATTGGGGTGTGACCTAGATCCGGTGAAATGGAAGAACCTCATCAAGGGTGCACAGGAGTTTTTGTTCAAACCCAACGGCAGGCATTTCACACACGGTCGACGTCTGCCCTGGCGTTACGCCCACAAGGCCACCCTGGCGAAGCACTTTTCGACCTCGGTCCGAATTGACCACGACAATGACGGCAATGCGCTGAGGGTGCAGGCCGCCTTTGGACCCGCACAATGGCCTACACTGGCGCAATTCAGAACGGCGGCGTTATCCGGTCACGATCTCCCCAAACGCATCAAACAGGTGGTAGGCGAACGGGCCTATAAAACGAGTTTCCGCCCAATTCCGGGAAGCTCATTCGACATTGCCCGTGCACCCGGCTCTGTCTTCCAGGTCGACTGGATGGTCGCCAAGATCTGGCTGGCCAGCCAAATCGACGGGGGGCCGTGTGGACGGCCGCACGTGTTCTTTGTGATCGATGTCTACAGCCGGATGATCGTCGGTGTGTATGTCACGTTTGAAGACCCAATGTATCGGACCGGCGCCATGGCTCTGGTGGAGGCCATGTCCGACAAGGTGGCGTTTGCGGCCCGCTACGGAGTCACGCTCAAACCTGAAGATTGGCCATGCCAGCATGCGCCCAACCAAATCCTGAATGACGGCGGCGAACTGGCAGCCAAGCTCGGTGATTATGTTCCCGGAGGAGTCTGTGATCTCGTCACGGTTCCGGCTTATCGGCCAGACCTTAAGGGCATCGTGGAACGGTGCTTTGGCGTCGGCAGTGCGGGCTTGATCGAATGGCAGCGGGGCGCGGCGTCCGCGAGTCGCCCCGATGATGCGCCAGATCCGCGCCGTACATCCAGCCTGACGATCGGCAAGTTCACCCATGATCTCGTCCGGTGGGTGGTCTTTGAGCACAACCGACACCCTATCACGAAGATCACGCTTCCCATCGAGGCGCAGCGGGAAGGCGTCGATCCGGTCCCGATCGAATTGTGGAATTGGGGCATCAGGCGACTCTCGGGCCGGCCGCGTCATCTGCCTCGCACCGACTTGATCCCCCGGATGATGCCCCGGATCGAAGCGCAGGTTACCCGTCGCGGAATCGAACTCGAAGGCGCACGGTATTTCTCCGACTCCGGCTTCTTGCAGACGCTTGTGCACCAGGCAGCTCTCACGGGAAGAGCCATCACCCTAGAAGTCGCCCACGACCCAAACAACACCAACGAAATCTATCTGATCAACCCCAAAGCCGAGAACCAGTTCGAGACTATCCCGATCGTCCCCGGTAGCCCGTATGCTGGCATGACATTCAAAGAAGCCCGCAGGCAAATGAAGGAATTGGAGGATCGCGTCAAATACCTCCAAGGCGTGCGGGGCACCATCGGCGTCGAAGAAGAAAGGATGAGACAAGAGCGGGGTGCGGAAGCAGATCGGGAGCGCGACGAGAAACAGGCTGCTGCGGCAAACGGCTCATTCCATCCAGCCGCCACGGACCAGGCTGAACGCAAGGCAGAAGAGATCAAGATGCAGCAGGATGAGGAGCGAATGGCGAATGCCACTGCTCCTTGCCCCGGGTCCGTAAGCAGCGCACAGGACCAGCCGTCAGCCGGCGCCACCAAACCCATCGCCAACCGCGTGCTGCGTCTGCGCAGCCCTGACTCTCAAGAGGAAGATCCATGAACCCACCGACAGCAATTCAACATATCGACAGGTACGCCGCCAATCCACTCATCACGGGCTTGCCGCCCGAAGAGATCAGCGAAGAGGCGCTCAAAGAGCTGCTTTCAGTTCATATCGAGGTGCCCACGGACAAGACACGCAGCCTGCCGGCGCGAACGCGACTGTTCATGTGCGAGGACCTGCGTCGCCTCCAGATCCCGCTTAATCGCGACTTCGAGTTGGAGTTCGAAATCGCGGCAGCCATTCGCGAGGGCTACGTGGACCGGATGCCGAGCCCGCGGTACTGGCAGAATCACAATCATGAGGTCCAGGCGATACTCGCGAACGCACGAAACGACGGCCGCACGTTGACCAACTCGCGCTGTCTGGCGAACACGGGAGTTTCCGGCGCTGGCAAGACCCGCATCTGTGAGATGATCCTCAAGATGTACCCACAGGTCATAACCCATGACACCGCCGAGAATCCGCTGCTGCCCCTGAAACAGGTGGTTTGGATCAAGATCGATTTCCCGTCCAATCGTTCGCCTCGCGCGCTCTGCAAACGATTCTTCAAGGAAATGGGCGTGGCCGTGGGCGAACCGTACGAGCAGCAGTTCGGCTGCGGCAATGTCGACGAAATGCTCTCTGACATGGCTCGCCTGGCGCGCGAGCATTTCCTCGGGTTGCTCGTGATCGACGAAATCCAGCATGCCGGAGGTCAGAGTGGCACCGCCAGCCCTTCGCTCATGCGATTCATCATCACAATGAGCAACGAGCTCAAAATGCCGATCATGTTCATCGGGACAACCAAGGCCCTGACTGAACTTCGGCAGCGCCTCGCCACAATCCGAAGGCTCATCGGCCTAACCTATGATCGCTTCCTCGAAAACGATCCTAACTGGGATCACTTCGTTTCCGAGCTCTGGAAATACCAATTCACGCGCACTAAGACCAAGCTCAGCGACGATCTCCGCAAGACGTTTTATGAGCTCACCCAGGGTATCCTGGCGTTCGCCGTCGCGCTCTTTGTGCTTGCCCAACGCCGCGAGATCACGCGCGGCATTAGTGAAGAAGGTGACGAACGTCTCAATGTGGAATCCTTCAGATCCGTGTATGAGGACTACTTCAAAGCGGTCGATCCGGTCATCCAAGCCCTGCGCTCCGGCGACGATCTTGCCATCGAGCAGTTCGAGGATTTGCCGAGCCAGTTCAAACTCCATGAGATTCTCGCCCAACAGACTCAGACATTTCTCGTGCGCGAGGTGAAACGTATCGATCGCGCGTTCAAGCGTGGAGGGAAAACGATCCGAAACCAAATCCCTGAGATTTTTAGGCCCTATTCGGCTGGTCTGGAAGAACGGGTCAAACGCAGAGCCCGAGATAAGGAAGAGGGACTTGCCGCGGAAGCGAAGAGCGCCGCAAAGCGCGGCGAAGACCCCGTCAATGTGCTCGAACAGAAGGGTCTGATCAAAAAGGTAGCTGGCCAACCATGAGTGTGCGTCTACCGCGACCGTTGCCCGATGAGACCTGGCAAAGTGTCATGGCGGCCCATCAACGAGGATGGTCCACGCCAGCGCGCTGGCGTATCGCCGAGCGCTCGCTTGGTTCGGCACGAGCGCCGGTAGCTTACGATCATCCGCGCGGCCTTCAGCATACCGTCGAGCGGCTCCCGCGCGAACTCGGTTTAGCTCCAGAAGGAGTACTGCTGGCCCACACGCTCCTGCCCCTGCATCGTCCCTTCCTGACCCCGCATCGATGGATGTCCGTGAAAGCGTCGGCACTCGCCAACCGTCATCTGCAATTCCTTCTGGGCGTCGGGCCGAGCCGAATCACCCTACCCCGATGGCTCAGACTTTGCCCCAAATGCGTGGTGAGCGATCGCAGAATGTGGGGACGCGCATACTGGCATCGGGTTCATCAGGTGCCAGGTGCGTGGGTTTGCCCCACTCACGGGGTCCCACTCTGGGAAACGAATGTGCGTGCCCACCGAGATGCGGCGTTTGAGCTTGTTTCGGCAGAGGACGCGAAGTTGGTGCATCCAATCCGATTTTCGAAAGCAGAGCACGGGCTCTTACGCGGCATTGCGACGGATCTTGCGGCGTTGCTCGATCCCGACTGCCCGGCACCCGGACCAGACCAATTGCAGGCCGCCTATTTCTCGGAACTTCAAACAAGAGGGTTCATAACCCACCAGGGACGGGTCAAGAACACCGAATTGTGCCGCCGTTTTCAGAGATACTATGGCAATCGCCTCCTGGCTCGTCTGGGATGCTCAGTGAACGCCACCAGGCGCGATCACTGGCTGGCGCGGCTTGTTCACCCACCTCGATGGCATTCGGCCCCCCTAAGGCATGTCCTGTTTATCCGCTTTCTCGGACATGACGCAGAGTCATTCTTGGGTCGAGCCCTTGCTCAGCACCGAATCACGACAGACCGGCTTGTGATGCGCCGCGCCCCGTGCAGTCATTGCGTAGAGCGCGGACAGATTCTCCAGAGACGCCACAACTGGCTTCGGATTTGCCGGACAGAAAGCGGCAATTTGCGCGAAAGACATGATGCGCTCTACTCATGGCTCTGGCGTAACGACCGCGACTGGCTTCACGCCAGGCGACGCAAGCCTACCGGGCCGCATCGCACCAACTGCCGGAGGCCATCCCTTGACCGTATCCTTGCCGCCGAGGTACGGAACGCCGCGCGAATTGCCCTAAAGGAGAATCCTGCGGCGAGGCTCTCGCGGCGGCGGATCGCCGAGCGCACTTCCCGGCAGTTCTTGGTTCAAGGTAACTCGCCGGCTTTGCCCGCGACCATGGCCGCCATTCGCCAGGTTGTGGAAAGCGTCGACGCCTGTGCCATACGCAGGCTCTTGTCTGCGGCAAGAACCCTTCCTCCGACACAAAAGCGGATACGCTGGCGATTGATAGCTCACGCGGGCTTGGGTGCCACAGTCGTAAAGCGCAATGCCGTGCGACGCGTGCTCGCCGTACTCACCAAATCTTCCCGAACATGATTTCACGATTCCCAAGACCATTCGAAGACGAACTGATCTGGAGCACCGTCGCTCGTTACCTTCGAAGGATCGGACCGAAAGCAAGTGCCTTTGCGTCCACGTTACTGCTCGGCCACAGTTTTCGACGCCTCGATCCCTTGCTGCCAAGTTATATTGAGCTTCTCTGTCGGAAAATTCCGCCTGAGTTCCAACTCGATCCGTGCACGATCAGGGATCGCCATACGCTTTATCGGATTGCCGCCGCAGGCCTGCCAAGCGACGCGGCGGATCGACTAAGCAAGCTCATGCTTGGTGAAAAGCCCGACCGTCGGAAAGCCTACATTTCTCGCCGGCATCTACGCGCACATCCAACGTACCGTCTGAAATACTGTCCAGAGTGCCGGAGACTAGACCTGCAAAAGTTCGGCGAGGCGGGTTGGCGAACTTGGCACCAGATACCAGGGGTGGCGTGCTGTGATAAGCACAAATGCGCGCTCGTCGAGACTCCTGTAACCGCATACGTCAAGGACCCCATACCCTTGGATCAGATAGAACCTGACGGCAATCCCATGAGTCAGGACCCCCTGTCTCGGGAATACGCCGAACAGGCTCATCTACTCTGCTCCTACCGTGGCAAATTCCCGCCCGCCGACACCATTTCCATGGCCTTGGTCATGAAACACACGGTACCCGACGACAAAGATAAGCGATGCCGCCCGTGCGAAAGAGCCTCTCGGACAATTATCCAATCCTTGCCTTCTGTCGCTTCTCACATTGGCTCGACGAGCAATGCGGAGGACGGGACGGTCGAATACGGATTGATGGCATTCCGCAAGACCATTGGTCCCGTCATATTGTTATCGGCGACCGTCGCTAATCGTTCGACCATCCCTGAAACGATTTCGCTCGCCGAAAACCTGCGGCACGATGAACGGCCGCCCTTCCCCTGCGTCAATCGACTTTGCGGATGTTTCGGTCAGGATACCATCTGGAGGCCACGATTGGAGTGTTCATATGACCCTCCACGAGCTGTATTTTCCTGCCCAAAGTGCGGCCTTTCATACTCGCGCCCGCTTCCACTGACAAGAAAGAGCCCCAAGTCCCCGGATTTCGAGTGGACCACTGTTCGCCCGGGAAAATGCGTTCACGACAGGGAACCTTTGCGGTGTGCGCGATTGGAAAGCCGACGCAACGAGTATTTGGCGCTCGCGGCGAAGCATCCAGCCGAACGAGACGCACAACAGAAAAAACGCCTTCGCTCTTTGAGGAATACGATGCTGCTACTGGACCGTGAGTGGTTGGCGCGTCACAGCGAAATCCGGCATCGTCGAACATACCGTTCGAGGAGGAGAAGACGCCCAAGGGTCGATTGGAAGGCATATGAAAAGCAAATGCTGCATTGTCTAGATGAGATTTCGAAATCCGCCTTTGTGAGGAAAATCGCCAGCCGTTATAGGCTAACGATAGGCTTTCTCATCGAGGCACTGCGCGAATATGGGCCACTGACGTACCAAGGCCTCTGGAAAATGCCCGTTTTGCAACGCCAAATTCGCCAGGTGGCAAATTCCCTGTTTGCACTCGCGGGAAACAATTGCCTCGGGTTCACAAAAAAATCGTGGGCGATTGCCGGGCGACGCTCTGTCGCCGCCGGGTTCGCGAGCGGCACATCGGCCGGCACCGCACGGGACTCTGTCATTGTCCCAACGCAGACTGCTTAGCCCGATCATTCGCCCAAACGAGGTAAACATGCCGCCCGTCCACAATTGGAAGCTCAGCCCATCCGACTTCGCCTTCCTTTGGGAGGAATGTAAGCGGTGTTTCTATCTACGTGTCGCACGGGGCTTCCAGCGGCCGCGCCCGATCATGCCGAAGATCTTCACGCTGATAGACTCGGAGATGAAGAAGTTTTACTCACAGAAGCGGACCGAGGACATCGCGAAAGGCATGGCCCCTGGCGTCGTTGCCTACGGAGAAAGGTGGGTCGAATCTCAACCGATCACGGTTCCAGGATTCTCTTCAACCTGCTTCATCAAAGGGAAGTTCGACACAGTTGTGAGATTTGATGACGCGACATACGGTGTAGTCGATTTCAAGACGTCGCAACGGAAGTCCGAACACATTCCCCTATATTCCCGCCAGCTTCACGCCTACGCCCATGCCCTCGAGCACCCTGCCGGGCACGGGTTCGCCGCCAACCCCGTGACGCAGCTCGGGTTGCTCGTTTTTGAGCCGTCGCAATATACACAGGGCAGGACCGGGCGCGTGGGTTTTGCCGGCGACGTCTCATGGCTCCCGGTCCCGCGCAATGACGCGAATTTCATGGAGTTTCTGGCACAGGTTATGACGATCCTTGAGAGCCGGGAGCCGCCGCCAGCCAGTCCAAACTGCGAGTGGTGCAAGTATCGACAGAACAGCAGAAGTACGAACTTGTAGATGGGGGACCAATCCTAACACAAGGCCACTGCGGTTTCAGGGGAAAAGGTCTACGCTCAACGCCAAGAGCGAGCATGACCAAGCGATCAAGGCCTACCGCATCTGGTTCGCCCGTCTTCAATATGGTGCTTTCGCCTCCACGTCGTCAGCGAGCGCCTTGAGTGATTCGCACAAAGCTCGAAATCGACCTTGGCGCTTCAGCGATGCTCCAGCTGAGCCCAATCGCTGGCCGCCTATCGCCCTCACCGCGGCATTTCTAGCTTTTCCGCTATCGTGAGCTGCAAGGTTCCGTAACGCAGCGAGCTGCTCCAGAGCATCTTTGTATCGCGCGTCTTTTACCCCAAGCTGACGGCAAACTTCACCGATCTTTGTGCCGGCTTCAACCGGCCGAAGCGCGTACACAAGCTGCTCTTCACTGCGTTTTCTCCTAGGCCTTGGGGGTGGGTTTTTGAGGTTTACCCACCAGCGCAAACTAACACAACCCTGGCTCAAAAAACCGTGTGCACGTCACGTTAATGCGCTCCGCCTGCGCCATGGCCCGGTGATCCATCCAGACGATGACGTTCTGCTCCGACCGGCCGCTGGTGCTAACGGAGACCGGGCGGTCGTCGGCATCAAGCGCGGCCAGCGAACACGTGGCATCGAAACCGACGCCCTTGATCGCGGCCGGATTGAGCCGGGCCGTTTTCAGCGCCGTGCGCGCCGCACGGCTGCAGGCACGCCAGATGTCGTCACTCGATTGTTCCACATGATCCGGCGCGGGCTTCCAGATCTGGATCGGCTGGCTGGCGGCGCCGATCATGCGGCCGCCGAGGTCGAAAATGCCCGCGCGGGCACTGCCCGTGCCCACATCGATGCCCAAAAAATAATCGTGTTTCATGACGGTCCTCTGGAAAAACGTAGAGTCTCAACGTGGCGGTTGATCCTGAAAACGGAGAGGAGTGGCGGTGAGGGAAAGCCGGGCGGTTCCGCGGCCTTCAGGGCAGCCATTCGCCGCCTTTCGTGATGTTGTCCCTGGTGAAAACGCGGGACTTGAGGGTCACTTCCTTGGGAACGCTTTCCCCTTGGAGGACCTTCAGGGCGTTCTCAACGGCCTCCCTGCCGCCGGTCGGGTATTCAAATGATGCTTCGAGCAGCCCCTGCCTGACGTAGACCTGCCCCTCTTGCGGCAGCGCATCGATGCCGACAAAAATGATGTCGCGCAGGCGGCCGGCCGCCTGCGCCGCCAGATAGGCGCCGTGCGCTCCGGGATCGTTGTGGGCATACACCAAGTCGATCTGCTTGTACACCGCCAGGGCTGACTCCATTTCCCGGCGCGCCTCCGGCTCCAGCCATTTCATGTCGGCTTCGAATATGATGTCCACCGGCTGGCCCTTTAACGCCTCGCGGAAACCCGCACTGCGGTCCTGGCCGGGAGTTGAGGTCATGAGCCCCTTGAGTTCGACCATGCGCGCCCGGCCGCCGGCCTTGACCGCAGGCAGCTGGGCCAGACGCCGGACCATCCATTCGCCCGCGTACCGGCCGATCTTGCGGTTGTCCGCACCGATGAACTCGGTGAAGTCAGACCCCAGCACCCGGCGATCCAAAACGATGACTGGAATACCCTGCCGGAAGGCCTCCGCAATCGGAGGCGTGAGCGGCGCGGCCTCCTTGGGCGAAACAATCAGCAGATCGACCCCGGAGCTGATGAACTCCTCGATCTGGCTGCGCTGCATCAGGGTGTCGTTCTGGGCGTCTTTGAAGACGACCTCGATCTCGGGGTGCGCTTCGGCGGTCTTCCGGATGTCTGCATTCATCTGCACCCGCCAAGGCTCCCCGAGATTGCACTGGCTCATGCCGATGATCCATTTTGGGCCGTGACGGGGAGCGGCGGCGGCTAGGGTTCCGACCATGGCGGCGGCCAGCGTGAGGGCGATGATGGGTTTGTACATATTGGCTTCCTTTCCGGGATGGGGGCGGTGCGTTGCGGCGTCAGCCGGGTTTGCGCCGCTGCAGCAGGACCGCGGCGATGATGATGATTCCGGTCAGCATCAGCCGGCTGGATTCGCCGACTGCGTTGAGGCTGAGAATTTTCTCGAGATAACCGATCATCAGCGCTCCCAGCAGGGTGAGGCCGATGCTCCCGCGGCCGCCCTGCAGGCTGTTGCCTCCGATCACCGCGATGGCGATGGCCGTGAGTTCGTAGGAGATGCCGGCCTCGGGGTCGCCCTGCTGCTCCTGGGCCGCTTGGCAGATGCCGGCAATCGCGCCGAACAGGCCGCTGAGCCCGTAGGCCAGCAGCTTCGCCCGGACGACGGGAACGCCCGACAGCCGGGCCGCCTCCTCGTTGCCCCCCGTGGCATAAAGATACCGTCCATAGCGCAGCTTGGCCAGCACCACCCACGAGATGGCCAGGCAGCCGAAGAAGATCAGGGTAACAGCCGCAAGATCACCGCCGAGCAGCCGGCTGTCGAGGAGCCGGAAAACCGGCGGCAGATCCACGTAGGAAAAATTGCCGTCGGGCTGCTGGATCACCCGGGAGATCTTCTGTCCGCCGGAAAGCCACTTTGCCAGCCCCCGGGCGAGCACCATCATGGCCAGCGTCGCCACGAAAGGCTGGATCTTGAAGCGTGTGACGAGGGTTCCCGAAACCAGCCCCGAAGCCGCGCCGGCCGCCAGCACGACCGCCACCGCCACCAGCGCTGGCAGCCCCTGGTGCAGGCTCAGCTGCGCAAACAACACGGCACAGAGCCCCAGCACGCTCCCCACCGCCAGATCGATGCCGCCCGTGATGATGACGAGCGTCATGCCGGAGGCCAGAATCCCGTAGGTCGAGACCTGCCGCAGCATGTCGCGATGGGTGCTCCAGCGGAAAAACGCGCCATCGGCGTTATAGATGCTGCCGATCATCACCACGAGCGCCAGCGCCAGCAGCGCCCGGACCGAGGGGATGGCGATCCAGCGGCGAAAGGTCCTTTTCATGCGCTGGACTCCTCGAGAAAAGACGCACTCCAGGCCAGACCATCGCGTTCCGCCCGCTGCGGCTCATGATCCCTCCTGATAACGGCGCCGGACCCCATGGCCGCCGCCAGGATCTTTTCCGGCGTGGCTTCCCCGCGATCGAAGGAGGCGGTGATCTCCCCGCGATGCAGCACAATGATCCGGTCAGAGAGGCCGAGCAGTTCGGGCATGTCCGTGGAGATCAGCAAAATCGCCAGGCCTTCAGCCGACCACTGATTCATCAGCGAATAGATCTCATGCTTCGTGCCGATATCCACGCCCCGAGTGGGTTCCTCCAGCAGGAGCACCTTGGGCCGCGTCTCGAGCCACTTCGCCAGGACGACCTTCTGCTGGTTTCCGCCCGACAAAGTCCCCGCCTCCTGACCGAGCGAGGCCAGACGAATCCGCAATGCGCCGATGTGGCGAGTGGCAGCCTGACGTTCCAGTCCCGGCCGCAGCCAGCCTCCCGGAGATAATTCTGGCAGCGAAGCCAGACCCACGTTCTGTTCGACGCTCAGGCCCAAAACCAAGCCCGTGCTCTTGCGGTCCGCCGTCAAATGGGCCAGGCCCCGGCGAATGGAGTCGCCCGGGCTGCGGGGGCGGAACAGCTCGCCGTCGATCCGCACGCTCCCCAGGCACACCTCGCCATAGGCGCCGAAAAGACCCTGAAAAAGCTCGCTCCCGCCCGCACCCTGCAACCCGGCCAAGCCCACGACTTCGCCGGCGTGTACGCTGGCGGAGAAATTGCGCACAGCATCGGGCCGCGAGGGATCGGGATTCGGCACATGGAAGGCCCGTACTTCCAGCCGCGGTCGTTCTCCTCCAGGGCTGGGCCGCCTGGCCCGCGGGGGAATATATTCCGACAGTTCCCGGCCAATCATCCACTGGATGAGCTTCGGTTCCGGGCACTGCTGCACGGTCGCCGTGCCCACCCATTTGCCATCGCGCAGCACCGTGATCCGGTCGGCGACCCGGTAGATTTCCTCCATCTTGTGGGAAATGTAGATGATCCCGCAGCCCCGGCGTTTGAGCGCCTCCATCAGGGTGAAGAGTTTCTCCGCTTCCGCGCGATTAAGCGCGCTGGTGGGTTCGTCCATCACCAGAATCCGCGCGTCGAAGGCCAGGGCCTTGGCGATCTCGATCCGGTTCTTGACCGACAGTGAGAACTGCTCCACCGGGCGGGAAAGTTCGGCGGCTGTAAACGTCAGGTCGAACTGACGGCACAGCTCCAGAACCCGCCGGATCTGGGCCGCACGGTCCAGCCACCAGCCGCCGAGGCGCGCCGGCTCGCGGCCCAAGAGAATATTGTCCGCCACGCTCATCGAATCGACGAGCGACATCTCCTGATGAATGACGGATATCCCCTGCCGGTTCGCCTCGTGCGGCGTGGCAAAACGGACCGGTCGCCCCGCAAGTTCGATCGTCCCGTCATACTCCGGGTGGATGCCCGCCAGAATCTTGATCAGCGTGCTCTTGCCAGCGCCATTCTCGCCAGCGAGAACGTGGACCTCGCCCGCGTTCAGATCCATGGAGATCCCGTCGAGCACCCGGATGGCGCTGAAGCTCTTCCCGATTTGGGACAGTTGCAGCAGCTTTTGTGGCCCCATCCGACTCATGACGAGATCATCAAGGCACACCGGATCGCAGTTCTGGAATCAGGTGCGTCGGTCATGGGCATCGCTGCCCCAACCAGGTCTTCGCAGGAAAGGGGATTGCCGGCAGCAAGAGCGCAATTGTTGGAGCTGACCGGAGGCGCCGATACACCAACACTGAACCATGCTTTCATGAGGCACCGTTCATTGGCGGAGAATAACGGATCTCCCGGACTTCCATCGTGCCGTAAGCGGTTTCCCCAAAGGGCTTCCCCTCCTTGACACCAACCGTGCCATAGCCAGTGGCGGTGGAAAGAAAGCAGCGGAAGTCACCCTGGATGGAAGGCTGCAGGTATATCCGCGCAAATATGGAGACATTATTCATGGGTGTTGAGAGCCTGTGGCTGCCGATGTCTCCATGGGGCAAGCCGGAAAGCAATGAAAGCGAATCCACCACCCACGGTGATCGCGCCCGACGAATTTGCGACGCCGTCCGGGCTCTTACGTTAGATTCAAACTTGAGCATCATCCAAGACGAGGATTCGTTGCGCCTTTGTCGCGACAACCTGCACCAACCTTTTTCGATTCGGGCGCCTTCTGGCATTTCTCTTTGGACCCACGGGGCCTGCCAGTTCGGGTTAACAGTGTCTTCGCTCAAGTTCATAAGTGGAATGGATGAATCCGTAGCGCGAGACCCGCATCGACCGTTGGCCGCAACGCACAAGCCCATCGTGCGGGAGCCACTCCGGTTCTGGGAGCATCGACCACGCCGGTTGCCGACAGGTACAGTCCAACCGCCGAAAGAAAACGATAGGCCTTATTAGATCTCTCAAGGTTCATCGGTATCTGCTTAATGCCACTCCAGTTCGTCCCGGCCCGGCAGGGGCGGGAACTTCTGATGCGGCTCGGTCTGATACCAGAACGCGACGGAGGCGATGTCGTCCTGCAATGGCAGGTAACGTCCTCCGGACTGCCAGCCGAGGGCCTGAATGGTCACCTTGAGGTCCTTCTCGAAGCGGATGGGGTCTGTGATGTGCCAGCGATAGAGGCTGAAACGCTGTTGGGAATCGTACAGCCCGTCCGGCCGGATGATCTGCGGCATGCCCGTGTAGAGGGTGGTGAATTCGGTGTAGCGCGTCTTGCCATCCGGTCCGGTGCCTTCGAAGTCGTAGGAACCGCAGAAATAGTCTTCCGTGCCCGTGCCGCAGATGGTCGGGAAGTCCTGGTCGCCATCGATGAAGAATTTGATTTCGCCCTCACCCCACCAGCCGGTGTTATGCACGCCCCAAGCGAGATAGGTGCCGACGTACTGGCCCTGGCCCTTCACCCCGTCCAGGATCGTGTAAAGTCCCCTTGTCTTGAGTGGATTCTCCCGGCGGAACTGCGCGTGGAAATAGGCCGCGTCCCGGGGCACCTCGGTGAGCGTGTAGTTGACCTGATAGAAGAGCACCATGTCCTCGCCTGCGAGGTTCTCCATCGTGACCCGGCACCGCTTCCGGAAGGGCATCTGCCAGTAGGAATTGAAGCCGCAACGCGGATTGACGCAGACGGGCAGGGAGCTGATGAGGGCGCACCGGTCCCATTTGCCCCAGCCGCTGGCGAAGAAGTCCGCCACCGGCACCTCCACCGACGGATCCGTCTCGCCGTCCCAATAGAAGCGGAGGATCGACCAGCGCCAGTTGCCGGTGGGTGTCATCCAGATCTGCTGGATGCAACCCGGCCCCCCGATATCGGCCACCGTGAAGATCTGCCCGGCCTTGATGGTCACGCAGGGAGAGACCTTCCAGCCCCGTCCGAGCTCACGCGAGGCGGGGTTGTTGCTGGCGGGCGCCATGCCGCCCTGCCCCTTTCCGCCGGAGAAATTCTCCGCCGAGATCGACCGGGTCTGGGCCGGCGAAGTTCGGTATAAGTTCCCGAGATTGGTGCCCAGTCCGTTGAACGGCTCGTCCGCCGCGACGGTGTTGAGGAATGCCCACGCCAGCGCGATGATCACGGCGTGAATTCGGTATGGTTTTTTCATGGGGATCGTTGCTCCAATGGGGATTCTGCAGGTTGGCTGTACAATAAGGGATCGGCCGGGATGAACAAGACCGCCGGCCGGGCTCTCCCGGCGGGCTCGCGCTACGGCGTGGTCTCGCATCGCGGGAAATAGGTGATCCGCAGCTTGGAACTGCCGTACGGAACGAGCGTCACCATCGTTGTCTCAGTCTCCAAATTCTCTGCGACGGTTTTCGAGTCGGGCACGAGTGGCGTGAAGAGGAAGTTGCCGGTCTGCTTGTCGAAGCCGGATTTCACCCACTGCTTTGCTTTGCCGGTCGGGTGGATCGTTGGCTGGCTCCAGCGGAAATGGCAGCTCCCTCTCTCCACAACTGTTGATAATGCGGAGCGTGCTTCGAGTAATTTGTCGTGATCACCATGAGGTGCAGGTCCAGCTCGTCGCAGAGCTTTACCTTGGCAGCGCGCCAACCAATGCACCAAGCAACAAAGCCACTGGCAGCAAATCCGAAACAGGGCCCAACGAATGCGGAGATCAGGTTATAGATGCTCATCGGATTCCTTCTTTGCCGAACGGCCAGGATCACTCGCTGCTGGAAGCGCGCTCGGCGTGCTGTAAACAGTCGAGTGCATCTTTTGGTTGGCCCGTTTCTGCCTTCTCGTAGATGCCCTCTTCCCGCCATATGTTAAGCATCAGTTCGTAGCGGTGAAGAGGCATCCCTGTATAGATGCAATTGCTGGTGCCGAATACGTATCCCCCGCCGGGCATTCCCTGGCGGAGTGCTCTGCGAACGTCTGCGACGACCTCATCATCACTGCCGGTCTGAAGCAGTGCACAGTTTATATTCCCGATCAGGCAGACCCTGTCGCCCACACGCTTCTTTACCTCGGCAAGATCAACTCTGCCCTGCGGATCAAGACTGTGCAGTGCATGTGGTCTGGCAGAGACAAGGGATTCCAGGATAGGCATGATGTTGCCGTCGGTATGCTTAATGACAAAGAACCCCATCTCTCGGTATCCAGTGACGAGTTGTGACAGGTAGGGGGCAACAAATTCGTCAAACATGGCGGGAGAAAGAAACGGATTGTCATTGAAGCAATAGTCCGCACAGAGGCAAAAGCCGTCTACGATATCCCATTTCTTGATTCGTTGTCCGCAGGCAAGAGCTTCATCAACGCGGCGCTGTGCGTTGTCCTTCATCTCCGCTGCTTGGTCTGCGAGTTTCACGACGAAGTCCATCATCTCGTCACCACTCGGAATCGAATAGGTTGCGTCACCGTGCAGCGTGATCAGGTAATCCATTCCTGAGAGTTTGCGAACGTGCTCAATCGAGCGTCGAGTATCTTCTTCCGTCCAGCCGCCCGGAGAGTGATATAGCATTCCTGCTTGGTCGTACCGTCTGGCGACTGTAACATGAAGGTCAGCTATATCCTGCCTATGGAGAGACCTCTCGCTCTCGGACATTTGATACCATTGTTCGTAACGCCGTTGCGACGGGTGGATGCGCCCGAAGGCTTCCATTGTCAGAAAGAACTCCAACTCGAAGTGAGGCACCCGCCCCTTCGGTGGTTTGCGTTCAAGGGCTGCAATAAACGATTCTCTAGGTGTCATGTTTGTGCTGATGCCTCATGCAAGGTAATAATCCGACTCAACCACCCCAGATACTCCCCGGGCAAAACTGGTTTTGCCATGCTGGCATCAACTGACTGAAGTTCCCAATAACATAATGCGTCAGAACTCTTCGATGGGAGACGACGACGCTTGCCCCTAAGCGGCGCAGGCGAGTCGCATTCGTAGCTGTCGGCCTTCTCATAGAGTTGGCGCTGAGCAGTCATGGTCAATTGATCGAAACACATTTTTGCCTCCAACAGGAGCGCATTGCTCATGAAACGTGCATAAGGCGACGCTGTGTCATCATAGGTGACCAACAGGCATAGATCCCCAACTCGCATCGGCCGACTGGATTCAGCCGGTCCGGGAAAGAAACCATCGGCGGCTGGTGGCAAAAAATGCCGCCAATATCGACCTTTATGCCGTAAGGCCGAAACAGGTGGCTAAACGCCAGCTGCATGTCCTCTAGGCCGTGAAGAGAAAAATACAGAACATAATCGCTCTCCCCCGCCCTGCCGCGCGTGCGGCGCCGCGCCTACACCTTGCCGCGGCGCGCTTCGAGCTGCTGACGGATTTCCGCCATTTTGGCTGGGGTCAGCGGGAAGTAGTGGATCATCACCAGCGCGAGCGCGATGCCGATGATCGGAACGGCCGCCAGCAGGAATCGGATCATGAACAGCGCGTGCGCGGTCTGGTTGCCTTGGAGCGCCGCGTCAAATCCCGTGGCGGAGAGAATCACGCCGGACGCCCCCGCCCCGAGGGCCCAGCCGACCTTCATGATCCAGGAACTGCAAGCGGTGAAGGCGCCCTCGCGCCGTTTGCCGGTCTGCAACTCGTCGTAGTCGATCACGTCCGCGCCGATCGCGCCGTCCAGCATCCAGAAGCCGGCGCCCGTGAAGGCGATCAGTCCGGAGGCGAAGATCTGCAGCCACTTGATGTCCGGGTTGTAGAACCACCAGGTGCCGACGAAGACCGCGATGGCGGAGATCAGCACACACATCACGCCACCGCGCTTGCCCAGCCGGCGGGCGATGATGTTGAAGGTCGGGATGCCGAGGAACCCGAACCCCATACTGGAAAGCCCCATCCAGAAATTCCACACCGCGCCCTCGGCGTTGTTGCCGTGGCACACGTAATAGATGGTGTCGTAATACCCGAGCGCGCCAACCATGCTGGTGCCCATGGCGTAGGGCAGCTTCATCAAAAGCTGTATTCGGAACGGCCGGCATTTCAGCGTGAGGTAGATCGTTTCCTTGAGCGCGATCTTCTCCTGCTTGCGCGCGGTGACCTGGCCATAATAGCGCTCGCGCATCACCACAAACATTACGATCGCCCCGATGATCATGAGCAGGCCGAGGGCGGCGCAGTAAACCTGCGCCCCGAGAAGGATGTTCGGCTTTGTGCCCTCCGGAGCAGGACCCCAGGCGTTGGCCGAGGCGAACAGCCGCTTCACCCGCTCGAAGACGTTGCTATTCGTCGCTCCGACCCACACGGCCATCGTCACGAACTGCGCCGCAAAGAATAGGCCCAACTCGGGAATCTTTTGGACCGCATTCCGGAACGCCCATACGTTGGTCCGCTCGTGGTAATCCGGCGTCATTTCCTGTGCCAGGCTGTTCCACGGCATGTTGATGCAGCTCATGACCGGCAGGAAGATTGCCGACGAGCCGATCATGAACCATAAATAGTTGGAGATCTCTGCGCCAAAGAGGCGGGTCGATCCCCAGCCCGGCGTGACGGCCAGGAGGAAGGGCAACCCGATGCCCGCGAGGATTCCGCCCACGAGGATGTAGGGCCTCCGCCGTCCCCACCGCGAACGGGTGTTGTCCGAAAGCCAGCCGAAAAACGGGTCCGAGACCGCGTCAAAGATGCGATTGAAAAACAGCGCAACGCCGATCAGCCACGGGGCCACTCCCAGGAAGATGTTGTACACTTGGAAACCCAGGTTGGGGTAGAGCCAGTGGCCCCACATGTCGTGAAACGAGCCGAGCCCGTAGGCGAGTTTCTGGCCGAGCGGCACGCGGTCCTCGGGGGCGATGCTGGCGGTCGGACTGGCTTGGGGCGGGGACGAACCAGCAGTCTTTTCCATGGGGATCGGGATTGGGGCGACGCGGGAGGTAAGGGAAGTTTATCGATACATCAATCCCGGAAGCAGCAGCAGCAGTCAATGGCTCTGGCTGTGCCAGTCTACGCGAAAATGGTACCCTGCAGGCTTCTCGAAACAGTGGCCATTGGGGCTTGTCTCTTACGATCCGCAACGCGGCAACTCAAGGTCCTCGTCCTTCGCCAAGGCTACGGACGACAGGCGACTCCTCCATGAGCTGTCCTCGTCGGCAACCGGATTCTCTCCGCACACATTCAAAGCAGCAGAGTTTCATCCCGAACCGGGTCAGCCGTGCGTCTTGCCTGGTTATGTCGAAGGCCGGAATACTCAACGAACGCCGGCGTGGCAAGACCGCAACGACGGACGATCGGGTGGTCGACCTCCGTGGCGCCCAGCCGGCCCCGCCCGATGGCGCTCGGAATTTTACCGCCGAGCAATGGCCGCGCCCGTCGCACGCGTTCCTCGATCTCCGTGGCGGGCGTGAGCTTCGACTTTGACTCGCCGCCTGCGTTAGCAAGGTGCGTCGGAGTCAATGTCGCGACCGCCAAATCGGCTCTCGCGTGGCGGAAAGAATCCGGTCGAGTGAACATGTTCACGCCTTGTGGATGTTGCATCTGTCGCCAGTGCCTACATTCAGGTGGCCCGGCGTTCGCGCCGACGGATCTCCTTGGCTGCTTCCACCATGGCCAGAAATCCTTCCACGGGCACATACCCAGGAATCGAGTTGCCTGAACCCAGCCCATAACCCTTGGCCCTGCTCCGGAAACGCGTGCCTTTCTCCACAACCTCGTGATAGATCTCATCGGGACTCTTACTGCATAATGTGTCCACATCAATGCCGCCGAACAGGCCGATGCGGTTGCCATAAAGATCAATCCATTTGTCGAACGGTGCGATCTGGTCCTCGTTGGAGTGCTTGGCATCGATGCCGAGACTGATGAGATCCTTCATCACTTTAAAGATGCAGCCACAGCTGTGCAGGAGGAACTTCTTCCCGGCTTGATGCACCACCTCGACAACCCGCCGGTATTGCGGAAGGATGTGCCGGCGGATGGTCGCCGGCGACAACATTGTCGAAGTCTTGTAACCCAAGTCGTCGCCCATCCGGAAGAACACGAAAATGTCGCCGTATTCCCGAACCATCCGCGACCACAAGGTGACGTAAAGGTCGCCGATCTTTCTGAATAGGTCGGCGAATAACTCGGAGTCGTCATGCTGCATGAAGCACAGCGACTCGAAGCCCACCAAATCCTGGCTGGATTCAAAAATGCCGTATCCGACCCCGCCATAGGCCTTCATCCCCGGCGGGAGCGTCGCGCGGATCGCTTCCAGGCACGGCCGGTAGCGCTCCCAGAAGATCCCGGGCAGGTCATCGAAGGGATACTGCTCGAAATCCGTCCGCGTCTGAATTGGCCCGGTGCCGCCGCAGATCGCCCCGTGCCCGGGGAATATATCGCAGACGGCCGCCTCGTAATCGAACGCATCATACGTCATATTCCGCCAGAAGCCCGTGATCTCCCGGTAGTACGCCGCGTAGTCCTCGTCCCGCGTTCCTTCCAGAGCGATCTCCCGACCCAGCGCCTTGGAGATGAACGGTGGGTCGATGTGATGCTCATACAACGGCAGACGCGCCGGGCGGCGGTTGTGGAGCACCTCGAGCAGGTTCCCGCTATCGGGCTGGAATGGCTCTTTGGTAATGAAGTTCATAATAGCGGCAACCAATGGCGCTGGCTGTGCCGAGCTATTCTACCCCCGCTTTGAATACCGCGATCTCCACCTGGAAGGAACCCGGGCCATCGCCCCGAACGGCCAGATGCGCGCCGGCGTGACCGTGACCAACGCCAGCCGTTCGGCGGGCGACGAGGTCGTGCTGGTTTTCGTCCGCGACCTGGTTGCGAGCGTCACGCGTCCAGTGCGGGAACTCAAGAGCTTCGTCCGGTTGTCGCTGGCCCCTGGCGAAACGAAAACCGTGCACATCGAAATCCCCGCCGCCGCGCTCGCCCTCTGGGATCAGGACATGAAAGAGGTAGTGGAGCCCGGAGAATTCGAGCTTTGGGTCGGCGAGGAGCCAGAGCCGGTCGCGGTCGTCCGTATCCCTGTGGCGGCCGCGACCCCCTGATTGCTGCGGCTGTCTATTTCGTTTCAAAGAGCACGAGGGTTTGGTTGATCTCGTGATCGGAAGCCGGCCAGCGGATGGGCCGGTCCTTTCCGAACGACGCCTGCAAATAATACTCCACAGCCGCCTGCGCCTCGGTGAGCGCCGGCAGGGTCACGCGGTAAACCCGCCGGGCCACTTGGTCCAGCGGCACGCGGTGGAAATGCCCCCGGCCCAGCGGACGCCAGAAAAGCATCGCGTCGCGGGGTGCCTCCGCGCCCACGAGGATGACTTTCAAAGTCAGTGATTCGTTCGCGTGGGCGGACGAACGCACCGTCGGCACGATGATCCGCGCCGGACCGGCGTAGGCTTTGGCCGGCTGCGCGGTCGCCGGCAGGGTTTCGCCCAGATAGCTTTCCAAGGCGGCATCGTGCCGGGTGAGAAACTGCAGTTTGGTTCGGCTGTGCTGCTCGAGGTTCGCGAGGATGCCCAATTCGCCGGTCGTATCGGTCGCGGCGATCTGCAGTTGCATCAGCTCGGTCCACTGCCGCGCCAAGTCCAGCCGCAGCGGCAAAGCAGCAGCACGCGCCTGCTCGCGCCGGCGGATAGGATCGGGTTCCCGCGCCAGTTCCTCCACCAGCCGGTCCAGCGCACCCGCGGCACATCCGATCCGGGCGAACGTACGGTACACCCGGAACTGGCCGAGCCAGTAATCGAACCGCGCGCGGTCCGCAGCGTTGCGGACCAGCGGCCGCAACGCCTCGAGTTCGTCGACAAAAGCATACTGTGGTGCGAGCGCTTCCCACGGTTCGCCATGGCGGGTGATGCCGCCGGGGCCGTCGATCCATTCGACGGTCTGCGGCAGGCGGCCGTCGAGGCGAGCGAAGATCCGTCCGATTTGCGCTCCGGCGCCAGCGCCGAAGCTCGTGACGGCGAAGTCGCGGTAGAAATCCTCGAGGGGCATGCTGCGCGCCTGGTCAGGCCGGGCCGCCCCCGGCAGGACATCGGCCTCATAGCCGTTCCCCGCGGGGCCGCCGCAGTTGATCCGGCGGAGGTACGGGGCCGGGCCGACGTCGGTCGTGCCTGCGATGACGATGGCAGCGATGCACGGCTGCCCGAGGATCTTTTCAAAATCCAGCCGGAGATTTTCCGCCGTGATCCGGACCCCGGGGACGGTGATATCGTGGCTCCGCGCCGTGCCGGCCTGCGCCGCGAGATCGAGCCGCTCAATGAGCGGGCGGCCATTCAGTTTGATGGTGAACACCCGCTGGCCAGCGCCTGTCGCGGACGGCTCGATGAACTTCAACGTCAGCGCATAGGTGCCGTTGGGCACCAGCAGGTCATACGCCTCCATGCCGATGCGCACCGACTGATAGACAAAAGCATCGGCGGGACGGTCCTGCGGTGCCGGTACGGGCATCGGGGTGCCGCCGACGGCACCGGAGGTGGTTTGCGGTGGGATCGGCGCAGGGTCGAACGACGCGGGAACCCAAGATTGATCCCAGGCAGCGGCGGCGAGCGCTGCAAGATTTGGCGCCAGCACCTTCGTGCGCCAATGGATTCCAATGAGGCCAGTGCAGCCCAAGCGCCGCGCGTCGGCGGCATCGAAGCGCATGCGCCCCGCCCAGAGTTCCGGCTGGGTGAGTTCACCATCGTTCTCGAGCCACGGGATAGCCCACTTCGGCCGGGTGCTGAGATTTGCGAACTGCCGCTCGATGGGCATGTGGCCGACCGACTGGTTGATGCAGCTCATCGGAAAGTCCGGCGGAAGGAGCTGGTCCAGGGCGGCCCGGTCGTGCTGCGGGCCGAGCACCCAGCCGCAAGTCGCGAGCGTGAACGGTCTGCCCAGCCGCTCCAACGCTTCCAGCGCCGCCCTGATATCGCGGGCGATGGCATCAAACTGGCCCGGCTTGTTGCCCTCCCACGTCCAGTTCTCAGGCGTCCACAGCCAGTAATAGTCCGGCGGACAGACCTTGGCGATGTGGTCGAACATCGCGGTGTAGATGTCGCGAGCCAGCGTGGGGTCGTCGGACGCGCGACCGGCGGCCTGGATCCGCTCCCGCACCAGCTTGGGCAGCACGAGCGGGGTCTCGGTTCCGAGACAGGTCTTTACGCCGAGCCGGCGCGCCTCGGCGAACGCGCCCCGCAGCAGCTCGGCCGTGCGGTTGAACACGGCATTCGAACCTTCCGGCGCCTGCCGTGCAAACGGCTGGTCGCGCATTACGTCGGCGCCGAAATCATCCCGCTCAAACAGATCCGCGGCCCCGCCGGTGAAATCGGCCGTGTTCATCGGGGCGTAGGCCCACCACGACTGGCCGCTGCGGCCGGTCGTGTGGTAGGCCGCCGGATAACTGCGGCTGACGCGCCCCTGGGTGTCGTACTCGTCCTTTTGCCCGATCCATACCGTGGGCTCGGGACCGACGCTGCTCTCGGGATAAGTGTGCAGGCCGATAAAATTCATCCGCAGCTTGGCCATCTGTCCGATCACCGCTAGATAGTCGTCGCGATTCCACCAGTCGGGGCCTTCGGCGAAGTCGTGAAATGGCAGGAGGCCCCGGATCGAGAACAACGGTTTGCCCACTTCCTTCAGGTCGGGCAGACGTAGTGGCACGCGCTCGTCCGGCACCACGTCGCCGTGGAGATAAAACCTCACTCCGAGTCGTTCGGCGAAGCGGTACACGCCATACAGCGCACCGAGATCGTCGCCGCCGACAATCCAGAGTTGCCGGCGCTCGGACGCACCGGCGGGCGCGGTCGTGGTCCGCAGCAGGTAGCCCTCCGCGCCCAGCGCCCGAAAGTCGGCATCCGCTGCCAAGGACGCATCGGCGGCCAGAGACTGTCCGCGGCAGGTAATGATGATCGCTTCCCCCCGGGGCGGAACGTCGCGGAAGGCGATCGGCAGCACCTCGCCCGTGCGCAAGTAGACATAGCGCTGCACTTCGCGTGCGGCGAAGCGCAGCCGGGGCACGGACCCGGGAGCCAAGGCAATTTCCGGAGCCGCCGCGAGGGGCATTGGGGCGACAGACGCTCCAAGCAGGGTCACGCCCCAGGCCAGTGCCGAAATGCAGCGTAGAGAAGGGACCGGTCGTGGCATAAGCGGGCGAGGATCAGGCTTTCTTGCTGGCGCCTTTGCGGTCGCTCCCGGGAGGCCGGTTCTGCCACTCACCAGTCGGAAGCGCGGATGAATTCGGCGCCCGGCGCAGAGCCAGTTTGATCACCAAGCCGGCATTTGAATTACCGATGAAGAGCATCCGGGACCTTTTCGTGGGTTACGCCAGCCGGGAGTTTGGAAATCACAGTCGGGCGGCCACGACAGTGCCAAGGCCGGCGATGAAACCTACGAACATGAGCCAGCGCAGGCGGCTGGTGCCCGGCGAAGCTCGCGACGGCGATGAGGTGGAATTCGACGATGATCACATTAGCGTGGCGGGTAGATCGGTTTGGCCAGAGGATTCGGAATGCCGGAGACGCCTAGGAAACCGCAGTCGTCCACTATTTCAGTCGTTGCGCCGCCATTCCCGCATGGGCGGCGTCACCGGCCAACCCGTTCCCGACCGTGAGTTCCGGGCAGGCTTCGGCGTCAAGCGCATACTGATAGTAGTCCGGCCGGTGGGAGCCCCACCGGATGGAACAGTCGCGGATGGAGACCCGAGCCGCGTGCCGCAAAAGAAAACCACTGGTACCCATGACGGGCATGGGCTGCGTCTCGTTGGGCCGGAAGTCCTGCTGCCCGCCGGCGAACGCCGAAGTCTTGTCGAGGAGGATGGAGACGTGGTCGAAGGAGATGTTCTCGATGTGTCCGGGCTCTTCCGCATAAACCACGGCGCCATTCTCGGAACGGCAAATCAGGTTTGAAAATCGGATGTCACGGATGACACCGAGCCGGCTCTGCTTGGTCCACGGCATTGCCAGCACCTGGATCGGCTCGCCGCGACCCCACCACATCGGGTCGAATATCTTCGTCTCGATGACAAGATTCGAGAAGAGCACCCGCTCGATGGTCCCCTCGAAACTCAGGCGGACGGCCACGCCCCGGTGGCTATCCTTGATGGTGCAGTCGCTCACCACGACGTCGCGAATGTCCCCCGCAGCGTCGCAGCCCATGACAATGCCGGAGGAGCGCGACACCAAGGTGCAGCCGGAGATGACCACATTCTCGCAGGGCCGGGTGATGCCCTCGTTCAGCGGGGTGGCTTTCAGCGAGATACAATCATCGCCGGTGGCGATGTGGCAGCCGTGGACGCGGACGTTCGAGGACCGGTCAATGTCGATCCCGTCGTTGTTGGGCATTTTCAGGTCCGCATCGATCCGGATCGACTCGATGGTGGCGTCATCGCAGCCGAGCAGCCGCAGCGTCCAATAGGCGGAATTCGTCAGGGAAATATCCCGCAGCAAAACGTGCCGGCATTCCTTGAAAACGACGGTGAAAGGGCGATCGAGGACACACCTGTAAATGAAAGGGCCCGTTTCGGTGACGTAAGCAAGATGGTTTCCGTCAATCCGCCCGGGGCCGGTGACGGCGATGTCCTCAGCCTTCTCGGCATAAACAATCACGCCCAGCTTTTCCACCGGGCCGGGTTCGAACCAGACCGGTGGCAGCGCGAATCTCGTGAAATCGCTATGGTGGGGGCTGCCCCGGAGCAGGGCGCCGCGCTCCAAGTGGAGATCGACGTGGCTTTTCAACTCAATGGTCGCAATCGTCGCCTCGATCCCGGCGGGCACGACCACCTGCCCTCCTCCGTTGTGCGTACAGGTGTCGATGGCTTGCTGGATGGCAGCGGTGTCGGCACCGATGTCATGACCCGTAAGGCCATAATCCATTACATTATAGATGCTCGGTCGTTGATTCATGGCAGGAGCGACGGCGGCGAAAGCCGGCCGAGAAGGTGCCAGCAAGAGCAGGACAGCGATCACCTGCTGCCTTGCGCAACGGCCGACAATCCAGCGGAGGCGCCCTGCGCGGTTGCGCCAGTCGCGCGACGACAGGTGTTTCATAGGGTGTTTTCAGACCAGTGTGGCAGAATCTAGTCGCGGGCAAACAGCAGAAAAGCCCGCGATGGCTCATACATTATAACAGTATAATATCGCAGAAAACCTGACGTTTCCGCGAGACAGCGGGCGCCTGGCTAGGTGCGCGGTTTCGGCTTTGCGCTTGCGGCGGCGTTCCAGGGGCCGAGAATTCTAACGAAAGAGTGGGCCGCGCCCTTGTCGCAACAGTGCCAGCACACAAAATGACTGCGTTCGCACCAACCGATGGCCGGGTATCATCTTCCGCCCACCTCCGCCGTTTCGCCTAAGAAACTGACAAAATCCGGCCTGGTGGCGCGTCCATCCGATTCGTCATCACTCACCCCGGCCATCACCGAAACTGCGCAACCATGGCGGAACTCACAAAGATGCGTCTCGAATCACGGCCTCTGAGATCGCTCCTCGGATTCACAAGGCTCGTGACCCTGCTGACCATCGCGACCGCAGCGGCGGCCGCGACGGAAGAACCGGAGCCCGTCTTCTCTGTCCACCTCGGGGGCGTTGAGTTCGATTATCCCGGGGCCGAGCACTGGGCCGAGATCGCGCGCCCCGACGGCACGCGGCTCTGGGCCTTCGCCATCTACCACGGCCAAGACGGCTGGACTGTGTCCATCCCGGCCGACAAAGCCGGCTCGTACCGGCTCCTGCGCATGGAAAGCAGACGGGGGGAGCAGCGCGCGGCCGACATGCTGATGCCGGACTCGCAGCTCACGTTGGAAGTGAAGCAAGGTCAAACGGTCATGCCGCACGTCGAGGTTGAGAAAGGCTTGGTGGACGTTGGCGAGTTCAAGACCATTTTTGCGGCCGAAGAACCGTGGTGCATCAACGATCACACCTTCGCCCAGGGGCCGGACAAAACGTGGCACCTGTTCGGCATCACCCACCCCAAGCCCCTCGATCCTTCCCGGGATCCAGGGCTCCGGCTGGCCCATGCCACGGCGCGGACGTTGCGGCAATTCCCGTGGAAAGCCCAGCCACCGGCAGTGACCCGGGACTGGGAAAAGTATCGCGAGTATCTCCTCTGGGCGCCCTACGTCCTCCGTTACCGCGGGACCTATTACATGTACGTCTGCGTTGGCGACAAGGACACCCACCGTTATGCCATCCACCTGCTCACCTCCCCCGATCTCCAGCAATGGACGCGCAGCCCAAGCAACCCGATGCTCGTGGATGGCTTTGATGCGCGCGACCCCATGGTCATGCCGGTGGGCGATCACTGGGTGCTGTATTACACCGCGACGACGACGCCCGAAGGCGGCAATCACGTCGTCGCGTGCGTCGTCAGCAAGGATTTGGTGCACTGGGCCAACCGCCGCGTGGTGTTCATCCATCCGCGCGCGGGCACTTTCGGCGGTCCCACCGAGTCGCCCTTCGTCGTCCGGCGCGGCGGCCATTACTACCTGTTTGTCTGTGACGGCGGGTGGACGGACGTCTATCTGTCGCACGATCCCTTGCACTGGGAGTTCGACCAGAGGACAGCCCGGGTGCAGGCGCACGCTTCCGAGATCGTCCGCGATGTGGACGGGCGGTGCTACCTGAGTCGCACCGGGTGGACCGAAGGCCCGGTTCAGCTCGCGCCGTTGTCCTGGCACGACGGCCAGGACGACGCTCCGACCAACATCGCACCAGGAGAGAAATAGGAGAAGCTTGAATCCGAACGAACCAGTCCACCATCTTGCTGATCACCATGAACCGTCGCAGCTTCGTCACGTCGTTTGCCGCTTTGGGCGCCACCGCCGCGCTCCCGGCCGCGGGGGCCGGTAATATGAATCCTTCGTCCAGAGAAAGCCGGGAGGCTGCCGACGCCTTGCGCTTGGCCACGCTGGCCGACAAAACCACGCGCCAACTCACGACCTTCGACCTCAAGCGCAAGAGCAAGACCATCCCGGTTCCACGCGGGAAACGGGTGACGATCGGGGAGGTCAAAGGCGAAGGCTACATCGCCCAGTTCTGGCTCACCTTTCCCGGGTGGTTCTGGCAACACTGGAACCCCCAGGCGCCTATCAACCAATCCATTCTCAAGACCCTCATCTTGCGCGTCTACTGGGACAACGCCGCGCAACCGGCGATCGCAGCGCCAGTCGGCGACTTTTTCGGAACGGGTCTGTGCGAGATGGTGAGCTTTGCCTCCCGTTATTTCGGCACCTCCAGTGGCGGATTCTTCTGCAAATGGCCTATGCCTTTCCGCCAGAGCTTTCGCGTGGAGATTGAAAACCTGGATGCGGAAATCGACACGGATGTTTTCTGCAACATTCTCTACCAATTGACGCCGTTGCCAGACGATATCGGCTTTTTCCACGCGTTTTTCACCACGGGGAAAAACCAAGGACCGGACCCGGTGCAGATCGTGGAGGCCCGCGGGCGCGGCCACTACGCGGGGTGCCTCCTCTACATGCAGGGCGAGGAGCGGAACTACCTCAGTTTCCTCGAGGCGCCGGAGCATGTTTATATCGACGATGACTGGGAGGAGCCGCGATTCACGGGCACCGGGCTGGAGGATTATTTCCTCGGCGGCTGGTACTTTCGCGAAGGAACGTTCGTCGGGCCCTATCACGGGGTGCCGACTAAGGACACGCTCAACGCCAGCGTGGCGATGTATCGCGTGCATGAAAGTGACGCCATCCATTTCCAGGACCGGTTCAAGTTTGCCTTCGTAAACCCGTGGGCCCCGGATCGCCTCAAACCGTTTTGCTTCTCGTCGGTGGCATTCCTTTACCTGGACAAACCGGACGGCCAAGCACCGGCCATCCCGGCGGCCACGCGACTGCTGTGCTGGTATCGCATCCGGAACACCGATCACCAGAGCATTCCGTAATCCGTGCTCGGCGAGCAGGTTATCCCCGCGAATTGTCGGCTGGCAAAACGCCTCCTCCCCTATCGCCGGGGCAGGGACTCGCTTCTTGCGCGACCGTAAGACTCCCATCGGCATCCCCGCGGCGCGGTTGGCAGGAACGGCTGCACTCCGGCTAGGCTTGAATCCTTCGTGAGCCTGCATTCCGTCTGCTTGGGCAGACCGAGCCGAAGGGGTCACGCCGGTTGCCGGCAGGTACAGTCCAACAGCCGATTGAAAACGATAGGCCTTAATAGATCTCTAACGAATAAATCCTCAGACCCTTTCGCAGGCACCAAGGCGACTGCCGCAAATGGTTCTAACGAATGAGGATCACCTGTCTTTCCTCCCATGCGGAAAGCTGTCACCGTGCCGGTCTCATTGAAAAGACTCCGACGCGCCCCTCGGCCGCCATGTGCGAGTCGTCGTTAACTGTACCCGTTTTTCATGCGAAAATCTGTCGTCGTTCTGTCCGCGTGTCTTCTCCCGGTCCCGTACTCCGGCGCTGCGACCGCCACCGCGCCTGCCGTTTTGCAGAACGTGATTGATCACGGTGTGGTCCCCAACAGCAAGACGTTGAACACAGCTCCACTGAACCGCCTCGTGAACGACGTGTCGGCCGCCGGCGGGGGCACCGTGTGTTTCCCGCCAAGCTGCTACCTAACTGGCATGATCTCCCTCAAGGGCGGCGTCACGCTTTACCATGAGACCAACGTCATGATCCTCGGCAGCACCCTAACTGGCCAACTACCCGGAGAATACACCCGCGCGCCCGGTTGGTCAGCTCGAAATGGGGCCGATACGCACCCATTAGTGCCGACGGCCAACATGGCGTCGCGATCGTCGGGCACGGCCACATCAACGGACAGGACGACCATCCCAACTTCACCAAGAAAGACCTCATCGCCACCTGATGGAGCAGGAGTGCGCCCGACTCCCTGATATTGTCGCCCGAGCGCCGGTATTGTCGAAGGCATCGACCGGCGGAAAAGCCTCCCTTCCTCGAGATCCAGCTCCCGACCTGAAACACACATGAAAACGTCCCAAGCCATCCACCTACTCACTCCAAATGGCGGACTGCTGTTTGCCTGCGGACTGCTGCTGGGCGCCAGCGTGCCAACAGCGGAGACGTCCGCAGAATCCGTGCCCGAGCCGGCCGTCTACCACGCAGCGAAATATGCCGTTGAACCGCAGTTCCAGCTTCTCCGGTTCGGCGAAGTGAAACCCGCCGGCTGGATTCGCGAGCAGATGATCCGCGATCTCGACAGCGGCTTCGCCGGCCACATGCCCGAGATTGCGCCCAAAACCTGCGCGTCGCAAATCTTCGGCGCGAACCGCAATGAACTCGAAAGAGTCCAGAACGCGGGCGGCGCGAGCGGCGGCGGCGCGGCGGGCATGTGGTGGAATGGCGAGACGGAGGGCAACTGGCGCAGCGGCAACACCATGCTCGCACTGTTGACCGGCGTGCCCGAACACCGGGCTCAGGTCGACGCCAAGGTGGCCGCCCTACTCACGACGCAGGATGCGGACGGCTACATGGGCGTCTACGGGCCGTCCGTGCGCTGGCCGGCCGGCAACGGCGACAATGGCGAGTTGTGGACTCAGACCTGTCTCTTCCGCGGGCTCATCGCCTACTACGAGGCAACGGGCAAACCCGAGGTGCTCCGGGCCGTCGAGCGCGCCGTCCAGTTGACCATGCATCACTATGGCGAGGGCATCAAGGACCCCTACGGCGCCGGCACCATGGGCCACAACCTGATGTTCGTCGATGTGGTCGAGCGGCTCTACGATCTGACGGGCAATCCCGCCTACCGCGACTTCGGAGTCTATCTCTACCGGAATTACTCCAAAGGCGTGAAAGCCGATATCTCGCTCGCCAATCTGTTGGCGCCAGACCATCCGTTCGTGGGCCACGGGGCCACCACCTACGAAGCCCTGCGCGTGCCGATGTGGGCGGCGTATGTCACCGGCGATCCGGTGCTGCGCGCGGCCGGCGAGCAGGCGTTCGCCAAATCGTGGGCGCACGTGTCCCCGACGGGCGGTCCGGTGTCCGACGAGCTGATCGAAAACAAGCTCACGGATCCAGACAAGGGCGGCTATGAGTGCTGCGGCCAGAAGGAATGGATGACCTCGCTGCTCAGCGCGGCGCAGAAAACCGGGCGGGCAGCGTTGGCTGAGCAGGCCGAGACCACCTTCTACAATTCGGTGCAGGGCGCGCGCTTGCCGGATGGCAAGGGCGTCGACTATATAACCACGGACAACCTCTACAAGATCGATGGAGGAATCGGCAACCGGTGCAGGTTCTCTCCGTGCAGCGAAGATGTGGCCAATTGTTGCGCGCCGAACTTCACGCAGATCGGACCGGTCTTCGTCCGCAATATGTGGTTGCGCGCGCCGGACGGCCTTGCGATGCTGCTTCACGGCCCCTGCGAAGTGCGGACGACCGTGAAGAATGTCACGGTTCGGCTCGCCGAAGAGACGAGCTATCCCTTTTCGGAGCAGATCGTCCTTCGCGTTGATCCGGACACGCCGGTGGAATTCTTCCTGCATCTCCGGGTCCCCGCTTGGGCCACCAGTGTTGCGGCCAAATGCCCGAGCGCCGAGATTCACCGTGCGGGCGACTGGCTGCTGGTCGCCAAGAAATGGCAGTCCGGCGACATCATCAATCTGTCCTTTGGCGCAGACGTCCAGCCGGTTCCCGCCAACAACGGCGAGTTCTATGTGCGGCGCGGCCCATTATTCTACGCCCTAGCCATCCCGTCGGTGAAAAAAGCGACCAAGGACTATCCGTTGCCGGGTTTTCACGACTATCTGGTTTATCCCACCACGGATGCCCAGTGGCACTATGCCTTGGCCAAATTGACGGAGAACCCGTCCGCGCTGGCCTTTGAACTCGTGCCAAACGACAAGGCCGATGCCCGGTTCCCGTGGGACGTCGCGCCGCAGCGCCTCAAGGGGAATATATTGAATCTGGACACCAAGAAGACGGAAACGGTTGAGCTGGTTCCGATGGGCAGCGGCGAGGCAACACTGCGCCGCGTAAGCTTCCCCATCGCCCCGTGAGATCGCGACAGCGCCTGCGACAAAAGCACAACGCTATCCGGAAACGGGACGCCAAATCATGGACCTGCTGCGGTCGCTCGCGCCGAACCGGCGGACAAATCGTCCGATGAGGTTTTTCCGGCTGAGACGTGCCAGCTTGGCGTAGTGGTTCGCGAGGATTATGAGCGTGCTTTGGTCGGTATCGAACACCGTGTACAATCCTGGCGACTCCTGTGGCATGTCGCCGGGGCCAATGAGGTCGGCCGGGGCGGCCGCCCCGAGCGGCGGGGGCCGCCCTTCGCCTCCCCAGAGCCAGAAATTCGAACCGGCCGCGGCCCCCTCCCGGGCGATCGACTGCTCGATCAATGCAAACATCTCGCCATACCACCGATCGCGCGAACTGGTCGCGACTTCCGGCGTGTATCCGTCGTCGCGGTCCCACCCGAATTCTTCAAGAACCACGGGCTTGTCGAGCGCCTCTCCCATGGCCAAATGCTCGACGGCATAGTCCCGCGCCTTTTGCAGCGTCGTTCCAACGGTCTCCCGAACGTGCTCCCGTTGCAGCCATCCCCAGTTTTTGGGCCAGAGGTGGAACACCGCATAATCGATCGATTTGCCGCGGTGAACGCGGAGGAAGTTTTCCGCGGTAAAAAGCCCTCCCATGATTCCCTCACTGCCGGTCGTGACTAGGTGATTGGGATCAAGTGAGTGAATATAGGCCGCGGTGTCTTCCACCCATGCGACAAACGTCTCCAGGAGAGCTTGGTCATCATGATCCATCCCCGGCCGCGGTTCATTGGCCAGTTCCCAAGTCATGATCGTCGGATCATCCCGATACTTTTTGCCCGTCAGCGTGTTGGTCCGATTGATGATCATCGCCAAGTATTGCCGGTACCATTGTTGCGCCGCCGCATTGCGGCAAAACGTGCTCAGATGAAGGTTGTACTCCGCCCACGGCAGGTCTGCCAGACCTTGGGCGGGTTTGTGCTCCGCCCAGGCGAGGTACTGCGGCATGCCCCCTGACCAGTCCCAGAAGTTATTGAGAAACAGCACTAGCTTCATCTGCCGCTTACCCGCTTCTTGGATTAGGAAATCAAACCCCTGCAACACCTTCTCGTCATACCTTCCCGGGGCTTGCTGGATAGCGGGCTTGACCGTCCGGGGCACGGCACACGCTTCCGAAGCGCCGAGCACCCGCAGGTTGTTGACGCCTATCTTCTGCAAGCGATCGAGTTCTCGGACCAGCCGCGCCCGGCCTTCCGTGTTGGTCGCCATGCCGAGATATGCGCCGTACCAGAGATTGGTGCCACACACGTACCATGGATGGCCATCCAGGACAAATTGCCTGCCGCTGACCCTTACGAATTGGCCGGCGCTACGCGTCGGCATCATTCTGGCCATCAGCGATCTGACGGCTGCCATTATTCTTTTCCCCATAAATAAGTATCGGCACCGACAAACGTTTGTCGCGGCACCTGCTGCCCCTGCCTCGCTTGAGCCGTTAGGACCTGCTTTGGCAGCTGCGCGACGAAACTGGAACGGGGAAAGCCCGATGGAAAGCCGGCGACGGTTCGTACGTTAGAACGGTCCTGAAGTCGTTCGGGCTGCTGCACCAATCCCGACATCGGCATCTGGCGCGCCTGTGTGGTGAGAGGCAGTCCCTCTCTCCACAACTGTTGATAATGCGGAGCGTGCTTCGAGTAATTTGTCGTGATCACCATGAGGTGCAGGTCCAGCTCGTCGCAGAGCTTTACCTTGGCAGCACGCCAACCAATCCACCAAGCAACAAAGCCACTGGCAGCAAATCCGAAACAGGGCCCAACGAATGCGGAGATCAGTGACGTGACCTCACTTTTTCGTATCGGTTCTCCGGTGTTATTTACGCCAGGAGATCGGACGTCCCAAAAACGGGAGATCTCCTGGCGTGAATAGCACCGGCGGCGCGCCGCCAGTACGGTTGTCGGCGCGGCCGGAGTCTGTCACTTTGCTGCCCGGCTGGTGTACGAATGCACTTTTTCGTTCGTTCGAGGAACATGGCTCGATCATTCGACGCCAGTCGGACAGCATTGGGTTCGGCCATGCATACTCAGCTACCGGCCTTAGCACGCCTCGTACGATACGACCTGCAGCCCGGACTCGCCAACGAAAAAACCATCATGAAGACCACCAACTATGCCGCGTTTGTGGGCCTCGATTGGGGCGACAGGACGCACGCGTTTGCGCTGCAATTTGCAGCGACCGAGGCGATCGAAACAGGAACGCTGGCGGCAAACGCCGAAACGTTCCACCATTGGCTGGAAGCATTGCAGATCCGCTGTGCCGGGCAACGGGTTGCGCTCGCCATCGAAGCGGGTCGCAGCGCCTTGCTCTTCGCGATGGCGGAGCACCCGTGGTTGGACCTTTTTCCGATTCATCCGTCGACGTGTGACCGCTTTCGGGCCGCCTTCCGGCCTTCCGGTGCAAAAGACGACATCCCCGATGCGCAGACGTTGCTCACACTGGTTGCCCAGCACCGGGAAAAGCTTCAACGGTGACGAGTGGACAGCGCCCCAACCCGCGAGCTGGCCGGTCTGGCGCTCGCGCGGCGCCAGGCGGTTGATCGACGCACCCAGCTGAGCAGCCAACTACGGACGGTACTGAAGAGCTATTTTCCACAGGCGTTGGAGCTGATCGGCGACGAACTCGAACGGCCGCTCGCGTTGGACTTCCTGCAACGCTGGCCGGACTTGGGTTCAGCGCAAAAAGCGCGCCCCGCCACACTGCGCAGCTTTTATCATCAGCACACCGTGCGGCGGCCGCAGTTGATCGAGCGGCGCATCGCACTCATCGGGCAAGCGCGCCTCTTGGTGAACGATCCGGTGTTCATCGCTCCGGCCGTGATGCAGGTGCAGATGTTCGTAGAAACGCTGCGCGTGCTGCAAAAACACATTGAGCGGATCGAAGCGCGGATCGAGGAAGTGTTCGCCACACATCCCGCGGCCGCCTTCTTCCGCCAACTCCCCGGTGCAGGCCCCGCGTTCGGCCCGCGCCTGCTCGTCGCCTTTGGCGATGATCGTTCCCGCTATCCCAAGGCGGCGAACCTTCAAATGTTTGCCGGCGTTGCTCCTGTGCAGCAGAAAAGTGGCCAACAGCTATGGATTCACTGGCGCTGGCTCGCGCCAGTGTTCCTACGGCAGACCTTTGTCGAATGGGCCGGGCAGACGGTCGTGTACAGCACGTGGGCTCGAGCGTATTACTTCCGTCAAAAACGATTGGGGAAAAGCCACCACGTTATCTTGCGAGCCCTTGCCTTCAAATGGATCCGCGTCCTGTGGCGATGCTGGCAGAACAATGAGCCCTATGATGAAGCCTGCTACCTCGACGCGTTGAAACGCTGACGTTCACCACTCGCCGCTGAACTCGAAACCGGTCTCACCGCTGCCTAAGAAATGCTTACCCAGAACACCTCAGCTATTGAGCCACTCGGAGTGTTAGTCTGGGCGGTTATCTGAGGTTATCTGAGGTTGATGGAGTGGATTGGGTTTGTCCATCCCTGGCGGAGGGAGACCGTAGGCCGACCGGAGCCAGGGATGGAGGGGGCATGGCCCCTTTGCCGGCCCATTGGAAACCGACGCCGACGATGAACGGCCGTACATCGGCGCGCGCCAGCACCGCATCCACCCGTTCGATCTGCGAACGCTCGATGGTGCCCAACCAGATTTCCGTCTTCCTGCCTTCCTTTTGGAAGAGCGGCCCGAGATATTCGCCAATGAAAGTCCCTAAATCGCACGGTGTCCATACACAGCAGGGAAAGTTCTGGGCGGAGTTGGGTTCATTCTGGACATGGACGGCGTAGACTTCGATGCCTTCGGCACGATAGGCGTCGAGGAACTTGACAAATAATGTGCGTAGGCATCCAGCACCCGTGGTTCCATTCGGAACTGAGTATGCATTTCCATGTCAGCCTGCTCCGGCTTCAGATCGTTCACTGGGGCCGGCATGGCCGCATAGTGCCGGTTCTGCTTCATCCATGCAGGCGGGCACTAGGGAGATGCCCAGACTTTCAGCGCCGAATTAAACTGCTGTGCGCATTTGATGTAGGGGATTAGATACTCCCGGTCGCGGGCGATACTGAAATGCTCTAGCACATAGTCGTCGCGTGTCTCATCGAAGCTATACCACTCCAAAGAATAATCGTTGGCCCCCATCGGCATCCGACCCAGCGCGAAGCAGCAGCCCTGTTGCGGATCAAAGAGCTCCCGCAAAATCTCGTTGCGCTTTTCCGCGTCCAGCAGGTTTAGGACCTCCCAGCCTTTCTCGTTGAAACATCCGCTGAAACCCTTGATTCCCTGTTCGGTCTTCGTCGGATCGATTTCCAGCTGGATGACTTTACCGGTCGCCGACTCCTGCCAGCGAATGGAGTCCACCGTCTGCCAGTAATGTCCGGCAGAGCTGGTGACCACGCTAGGAGCGAAGTTTTCCCCGCCATTGCTCATTGACGTGATGCCAGAAACACAGACAGCGATCGATAGAATCTTTCTCATCTTTATTGTAAGCTTGAGGCCCGCCCGGGAGTGACCGAGGCAAAAAGGAAGCCGACCTGTGGCAAGCGCCCGAAGGCAGCCGCGGCAGTCGGCACGCTGCCTTTTTGCGGAGCGACCAGCGAAGAACTCGCAAAGCGCCTCGTCTGTCCCGCTCTTTGCCAGGCGGAAGCCATCCGAGACCGCGTGGGCTTGGTCCGGATAGCTTTTTCACCGTTATTCCGCCAGACACAAAAATCGCTGGGCATTCTCATTCGGCGTCGACGACGCAGCGGAATCCGAGCGTACCCGCGCGATCTTTGCCTGGCGACATCAGCAGCAATTTGCCGTGTTCGGTCAGCTTAACCGAGTTCGGGAAATACCACTGGGCGCCTTGCGGTTGATAATAGCTGCCGCCACGGACGATGCCGGCGCGGGTGTGTTCATCGACATATTCGTCGGTCCACTGCCAGACATTGCCGGTCATGTCCACGACGCCAAATGGACTCGCACCCTGCGGAAACGCGCTCACCTCGGTGGGCGGCCGCATTGTCCGACTCTTCTCCGGCGGTGGAACTGCGGCGGCCGTCCATTCGTTGCCCCAAGGATAGAGGCGGCGGTCGGCGCCTTGGGCGGCGTATTGCCACTCCCATTCGTGCGGCAGGCGTTTCCCCGCCCACTCGGCGTAGGCGTGGGCGTCTTCCAGCGAGACCCAGGTTACGGGCTTGTTGCCCCAGCCTTCGGGGTAGTTCCCGTCCTTCCAATCCTTCAGAAAATTGTAGTCATCGCGCGGACGGTAGCCGGTCGCGCCGAGGAATTCCTTGAACTGGGCATTAGTGACGGGGTAGCGATCCATGAAAAATGATTTCACCGTCAGGCGCTGCTCGTGATGTCGCCGCGGCGAATTTTCCCATGGATACTGCACGTCCACGCCAATGTAGTCGCCGCCTTCAATCTCGATTCCCGAAACGACGAAGTCATACGAAGCGCCAAGAATGCTGACCATTCCTGCCGGCGGTGCCTTGGCCGGCTTGGTGGGCTTGATCGGCACCTGGCGTTGCGGAAGGCACTTCCACTCGGAGGAAAAATCCGCCAGCCGTTTCGCCGCCAGGCTGTTCATGCTCTCAAGCAATGATTGCAGGGCGCGATCGGGAGCAGCTTCCATCACCAGCACGGCGCCATAGCCATGGCTCTCGATTTCGAAGCTTAGGTCGGCAAAAAGGACGCCGTTGTTCGTGGTGAGAACCGGCTGCACCTCTACGCCATGCCAGAGATCGAAGTAACGCGCCGACGGCCGGTGCGGAATGCGGAGCTGCGGGCCCGTAATGTCGTATTCCATCCGGTTCACGATGGTCCATAGCGTCTGTCGATCGCCGGGAAACTCGCTGGCGAAAACGCCTTTCCGCAAAGCAGGAGCATGTGGCTCCCAGCCGCGACTAACCAACAGGTCAGCGCAGGCTCGCTCGATTTTTGCGACGCGGCGCAGCGCCTCGGCGTCGCGGGGTGTCATGCCGTTCCAGAAACCCCAGATGTTCTCCCAGCTCTCGAATCCGATACCGTTGAAGAACGCATGCTGCAGATCGTCCGTGTGGTTGCGCTCATTCCGGTCGCTGATGTGGATCATGTGCCGCGGCTCAAGCCACTTGTACTTGCTGACGGCGGGCACTAAGTGAAAGCGCCAGTAAGCCCAGCTCAGGTTGTTCCACGGCAACTCGGCTTCATCCTGCAGGCCGCATTCTGGTTCGAAGGCCAGAATGTGGCCGGTCTGGTCCGAAGCGATCCGGTATTCCTTGGGGATGCCGGTCATGGTATCGCCGTTCACACCATCCGCGCCGACCTCCTTGAGTATCCGAGAGATGGCGGCCGCCAGCGGCACGCCCTCGTCCCGTGTGCCGACATCCCACGGCATGATGGGGAAAAGCACTTTGACTCCCCTCCGATGAAAGTCCGCCACCATCTGCCGCACGCCCGGAAGGCCGCCAGGAAGGGCGCGGACCATGTCCAACAGATTCCGGTTGTCGATTCCGATGTTGGGATAGACGGCCCAGATCAGGATGCTATCGATGCCGCCGTACCGTTTTTCTAAGTCGTCGACGTAGCGATCCACGGTGTAATTGCCGGCGACCGGATCGAAGAAATACCGGTCCTCGACCATCATCTGCGGCTGGATGAAGCTGCGTTGGGCCCACTTCAATTCAGGGCGGTCATATTCGGCGCCGTCGTAGTTCATCTTGGCTAGCCTTTCATCGCGCCAACGACGCATCTCCGCCCCCCAGCGGGGGGAGTCGGCCGATGTCCGCGGCCCGGCGATGGTTCCCTGCTCAATTTCGAGTGAAGTGGCTTGGCTCCAGGCAGTCGCAGTCACCAGCAGACTCATCAAGGTAGGCAGAACGCGAAAATCGCTGCGCCTCCCTGCTCGTTTTGGCGTTTTCATGGTATGTGCTGCGTTCATCACATGCGGTTTGTGTTCGATTGAGTGAGCCTCCTGCCGTGGTTTCGTGTCGGAAGAGAATGCATCGGCTCAATGCAATCGCATTGACAGGAACGATTCGATTTCCTTCCGGTCCGGTGCGGAAGGTTGCGCCCCGAGACGTGTGACCGAGATCGCGGCGGCCGCGTTGGCAAAGCGCACCGCCTCCAGCAGCGGCTTGTCTTCGCCCAGCGCCGCGGCCAAGGCACCGTTGAAGATATCACCAGCGGCGGTGGTATCCACCGATCTCACCTTGAAGCCCGGCACGAGTTGCTTACCCTCCTTTGTCGCCACGAAGGCGCCGCGCCGGCCGAGGGTGATGATCACGGTCTGCACGCCCTTGGCCATGAACCTGACGGCGGCCTTGGCAGCGTCGGTTACGTTCTTCACCTTGATGCCGGTGAGCACCTCGGTCTCGGTTTCATTCGGCGTGAGGATCGAGATGTGCTTGAATAGTTTGTTCGGCAGCGACCGGGCCGGCGCGGGATTAAGGATCACACGCACGCCGGCCTTGGTCGCAAGCTGGGCGGCGGTCTGCACGGTTTCAAGCGGTATTTCGAGCTGCATGAGGAGAAACCTGGCGCCGACAAAGGCTTTCTTTGCTTTCTTGACGTCAGCTGACGAGAGCCGGCTATTGGCGCCGGGAGCGACGGCGATGCTGTTCTCGCCGTCCTTCCCCACAAAGATCAGTGCCACGCCGGACGGCGCTGCTCGGTCTTTGACAACGTAGCTGACGTCGATGCCGTCCCTGACGAGACTGTCGACCGCCTGGCTGCCGAACATGTCTTGGCCCACGCGCGCGACGAAGGCGACATGGCCCCCAGCACGCGCAGCGCCGACGGCTTGGTTGGCTCCCTTGCCGCCAGCGGCGGTGCTGAATTCGTCGCCCATGATGGTCTCACCAGGCTTGGGGAGGCGCGCCATCTGGACGATCATGTCCGTGTTCGAACTGCCAACGACAACGATGCTGTTCTTGGCCATAGGGCAACTCACGCTGGGGATATGAAGGTATTTCAGGAAGGTCGACTCCCCTGCCCGCTCACCTCGAGCAAGCGACACCGGGAGCCGTATTGTCCGGCGCTACAGTTTCGACGTGATCAGGATGCCGAGGCCGACGAGATAGAAGAAAAACATGGCGGCGAGCAGGCCGTACGTGCCTTTGGCCGCGTCCTTGAATTCCTTCCAGATAAACACGCCCCAAAAGGCGCCGATCATGGTGGCGCCTTGGCCTAGGCCGTAGGAAAGCGCTGCGCCAGCCTTTGTACTGGCAATGATGCTGAACGACATGCCGAGGTTCCAAATGATGCCGCCAAGGATCCCGATGAGATGCAGGCGGGTGTTTCCTTTCGTGAAGTAATCGCCAAACGGCACTGGGACACCGGTGAACGGTTTCATCATCATGATGCTGTTCCAGAGGAAATTGGAGATCAGCAGCCCCGCCGAGCACAACACGACGGCGGTATAGGGAGTGAGCTTGCCCGCCGGCTCCAGCACGATGGCATCGTTGACCGTCTTGATCCCGGCCATCGACTGCGCGACGAAGCTGTAGAACCAGCCCATCAGCAAGCCTGCCGCAATCGAGATAGCGACGCCCTTGACCGGAGCCTTCTGGGCGCCGCTGGCCAGACGCTTGTAGGCCAGTGCATCGAGGATGATCGCCACCACGATAGCAGCCACGCCGGCAGCGAGCATCGGCGCGTTGCCGACCCGCGTGGAAAGGTAGGTGGTAATCACCCCAAGAACGAGCGCCAAGCCGACGCCGATGGGAAAGGCCACCGCGAGGCCCGCGATGTCGATGGCCGCCACGAGCAGGATGTTTGACAGGTTAAAGACGACGCCACCAAGAAAGGCCGAACCGAGCCAGCGGCCGTCAGCTTGCTGGAGATCGGCCAGGAAGCTGCGTCCGCCGCTGCCTGTGCTGCCCATCGTGAACGCCAGGATGAGCGACAACAACAGCACGCCGATGGCGTAGTCCCAGTAAAAGAGCTGGAAGCGCCATTCCTTGCTAGCGAGCTTCTGCGTGTTGGCCCACGACCCCCAGCACAGCATGGTGATGACGCACATCGCGAGGGCGACCGAAGAGGATTCGACAATGATCATGATGGAGTTCCTTTGTCGGTGGAGTTGCTCAGCTGGAGAGTTCTGTCCCGGAAGGCAGACGGCTATCGTCCGGAAGGATCACGGGCTGGTTGTCGGTTGGAGGCACTTGCTGGAAGGGCAAGTTGCGAGGCGCCGCAGGAAGCTCGGACCACCAGCCGTGTTGGCAGGACGACCCGTCGCATCAGCCGATGAGGATCCCGCAACCGTTCCAGCAGCAGTTGCGCGGCGGGCGCCGCGCTCCAAGTGGAGATCGACGTGGCTTTTCAGCTCAACGGTCGCGATCGTCGCCTCGATCCCGGCGGGCACGACCACCTGCCCTCCCCCGTTGCGCGTACAGGTGTCGATGGCTTTCTGGATGGCAGCGGTGTCCGCACCGATGTCATGACCCGTAAGGCCATCGTCCATCACATCATAGATGCTCGGTCGTTGGTTCATGGCAGGAGCGACGGCAGGCAAGAACCTGCCGAGAAGGTGCCAGCAAGAGCAGGACAGCGATCACCTGCTGCCTGGCGCAACGGCCGGCAATCCAGCGGGCGCGCCCCTGCGCGGTTGCGCCAGTCGCGCGACGACAGGTGTTTCATGGGGGTGTTTTCAGACCAGCGCGGCAGAATCTAAACGCGGGCAAACAGCAGAAAAGCCCGCGATGGCTCATACGTTAGAATACCGCGGGAATCGTGCCTTTCCCACAATACAGCAGACACCCTGACGTATCTCTGCATTGCTTGAGCCGTTTCCCGGGCCTGTGTAAGTTTAGCTCGGAGGCATCACCCTGAACTCGCTGGCGCAGCTACACCCCGTCCTATGTTTGGGAACATTTATCCGTGGCGCAGGGAGCATCCGGCTTGATGGCAAAACCGCTTTGAAGAGGCAGGATCCAAAGGGTCTGCGAAACCAAGAATATGACGGCCGACCCACACTTCCCCGATGGATGGTTGTTCCTACCGTCTCTTTCGAGACGGCTTTGCTTTTGGCCCGCATCAGCGACCGGCGCGCGATGACACCACGCGCGAGGATCGTCGAGCGACCGCGGCAACCATCCAGACTGCTGGACGGGTAGTGGCGACGATCAGAAGTAAACCACATTCACATTACTGCCGACAACGTTGCCGATGGTGGCATTTGCAGCGGAGGCGGTGCCGGTACGGCGCCACCGATGCCGGCGCTGCTGCCGGAATACCATATCCGCGCTTGATCAGCGATTCCCGCTCCCTCTGCCGGAAGGCAGACCGGGGCGGCATTCAGCCGTGGCCAAGAACCCGGCCGCTAAGCACCAAACTTCCCTCGCCGGGTAAACGCCAGCATTGCCGCGCCGAACAGTGCGAAGACGGCACCCCAGAGCAAGTTCACGTTCTGGCCGAGCGAGTGCTGGACGTAGATAGCCGGCCCGGAGATGAAGCCGTAGACAATGAGGATGAGGCCGAGGAGGAGGAACAACAGGCCCAGCGGGATGCGAACATCGAGATGCATGGCGAAAAGGGTTTGGCGATTACCAGAAGATGATGTTGAGGGCGAGGGCTCCCGCGAGGACGACTAGGCCGAGGATCGCCGGTCGCGCGTACCACTTGGTACCCGCGTCGCGGATCTTTTCGGTGAGTGAATAGACCAAACCGCGCAGCTGGGCGTCCGTCTTGTTGGGCGTGGTCGCCAGCGAGATTACGATGGTGCCGACGAAGCAGCCGAAGAAGGCAAAGATATACACCCAGAAGTTCTGCGCCATCGAACTGGCGAAGAACCAGCGCGCGCCCAGCCAGCCACCCTTGATGCCCACCGCCTCGCCTGCCGGCAGCGTCAGACCGTGGAAAACCGCGGCTGAGAGCGTGCCGAGCAGCAGGCCGAAGAACGCGCCGTGGCCGGTGGCGCGCCGCCAGAACATGCCGAGTAGAAAGACCCCGAAAAGTGGTGCATTGACGAAGGCGAACACCAGCTGAAGCATGTCCATGATGTTGTTGTACTGCCGGGCCGTGTAGGCGCAGGCCACGCTGATCAGCAGCCCGACCACCGTGGTGATCCGGCCCACCCGGACGAGGTGCGCGTCGCTGGCGCCCTTGTGCAGGTAACTCTGGTACAGGTCGTAGGTGAAAACGGTGTTGAACGCCGTGACGTTGCCTGCCATGCCCGACATAAAGGAAGCCATGAGCGCAGTGAGGCCGATGCCGAGCATGCCGTTGGGAAAGTACTGGGCCAGCATCGCCGGAACCACCATGTTGTAGTTGGGCGTGCCATCGGCGGCCGGCGGCAGATTAAAGCCGGCGCCTTTCTGGAGGAGCGCAACCGCGAGCATGCCGGGCAGAATAACGAGCGCGGGAAATAACATCTTAGGAAAAGCCGCGAGAAGCGGCGTGCGGCGGGCGGCACCCATATCCTTGGCGGCCATCGCCCGCTGAATCACCAGAAAATCGGTGCACCAGTAGCCGAAGGAGCCCACGAAACCGCCCCCCATCACAAGGCCGAACCACTCGATGCCCATCGGGTTCGCTTTGGTGTCACCCATATTGGCCCACAAGTGCGACCAGGCACCAGGCATGCCCTGCGCCGTGGAGTAGCCTTGGAGCTGCGCCATGAGCCCGTTCCACCCTCCGATGTCCTTCAGCCCCAGCAGCACCAGCGGCAGCAGCCCAAGCACGATAAGGAAGAACTGCAGCACCTCGTTGTAGATCGCCGAGGTGAGTCCACCGGTGTAGATATAAATGAGCACGATGAGACTCGAACCCGCGATGCAAAGGCCGTAATCCACCCCGAGGATCGAGTGGAGCAGGAGGGCCAGCGCATGCATCGAGATGCCCGACGAGAACACGGTCATCACGGCAAAAGAGAGCGCGTTGAATGCCCGTGTTTTCTCGTCGTAGCGGAACTTCAGGTATTCGGGCACTGAGTGGGCCTTGGAGCCATAGTAGAACGGCATCATGAAAACCCCGACGAAGACCATGGCCGGGATCGCGCACAGCCAATAGAAGTGGCACGTGGCGATACCGTATTTTGCTCCCGACGCCGCCATGCCAATGACCTCCTGCGCGCCGAGGTTGGCGCCGATGAAGCCCAGCGCGCAGACCCAAGCCGGCAGCGAGCGGCCTGACTCAAAAAAGTCGGCGCTCGTCTTGAGGTGCTTCCGCAGAATCCAACCGATCGCGATGACGAAGGCGAAATAAACGCCCAAGATGAGGTAATCGACTCCAGCCAGCTGCAGGATCACGTCGTGCATGCCACTGCCGCCGGTCGTGGCGAGGAGAGGCACATGGTGTAGGGATTGCATTATGGGAGGGGGTTGGAAAGAGCGCCCAAAGCCGCGTCCAGCGATGGATGGCCTAGAAAGGTATCCGACCTCTACAAGACGGACGGCGCCGATTCATATATTCAGGAAGCTGGACGGTGGCGATCCCGGCGACGATCTAACTGGCGGCGTGATCGGCGTACACAGCGCGTGAAGGTGCGCGGGCGGAGTCAGCGCGGGGATCTCGCAGCCAGCGGCGACCATGAACGGCATGCCGGCGGCGGCGTGGCAACGGGCCACGGCAGCCTTGATCGCCTCGGGTGGACCGTGCATCACACAGGAGACAGGATCAACGTTGCCTGCGAGCACGATCTGCGACCCGAGCACACGGCGCGCATGCGCGAGATCTACCCAGTGGTCGATGTCGACGATGTCGATGCCGAGCGTGGCGATACCTGGGAGCAAGTGCGTAATGTTGCCGCAGATATGCAGCCGCACATGGACGCCCCGCCCGTGCAGTGCAGCGACGAGTTGCTGTTCGAACGGCAGAATGAGCAATTCGTAGGTTCTCGCCGATACCTGGCTGGCAATAGCGTCGCCGATGCCGATGGTGTCGGCCCCAGCGGCGATTTGCGCGCACCCGAAATCGATGGCGGTTTCGACGCAGCGGGTCATTAACGCGCGCGCGTAGTCTGGATCGTCGAGCAGATCCATGAGGAAATTTGAGACGCCCCGCAGGTCGGCGGCCTCGGCCGCGGGGCCCTCCACCCAGCCCATGATTGAGTAGTGATCGCCAGCGCGCGTTCGGAAGGAGTGTAGGGCTTGAATGCGGTCGCGCATGCGCGGCGCCTGGAGCGGATCGGGTCGCGGGAGCTTTGCCAAGTCAGGGTCGTCCTCGAGCGGCGGTTTCAGGCATAGAGGCACGCCGTCGCGTGGGAATTCAATTAGCGCGCCAAAGCCTGCGGTTTCACGATAGGGATCAGATATCGCGCTTAATTGATCGAAGCCGAATTCCTCGGCACAGCGCAGATTGGCCTCGACCAGAACCCGGTAGTCCGACGCAAAGGCGTCGTAGTGGGAGCCGATGTATTCAGCGGCAAACTGCATAAGGATCGGCAGGCGCGGCAGGATATCGGGGCGGTCGCCGCGGAGGACGGTGAGGTAACGTTCACGGGGAGTCATGGAGAAGAAAAAGTGCAGAGGGACGGCGGTGCGCCGGCCGGACATTTGATTCAAGCGGGCAGAGATCTCCGGCCGTGCGGACGGGCACTTCGATGAAGAGTCGGTCGACGTGAGTCGCCGTCCGCGGGCGCTCCTCCTCTGCCCAGCACCTCATACCTTGCCCGGCCGGCCTCTCTTGCGGCAGATCGCGAAGGCGCGACCGCGCGGGCAACGTTTTGCCAGCCCCGCCGGGTCCAGTCAGAGACACGCAATGCAGCCGGGCGCCATGACTGGAGATCCCGCCTTTGGCGAGTGCAGGCTCGATCGGCATCGGTCCTTTCATGATCCTCGCGCTCCATCCTCCATCGGTTGGTGCCTGGGCCGACGTTTCCACGCGTTTTCGATTTCCTCAAGGGAACGGCCTTTGGTTTCCGGGACGTATTTCCAGACGAGCGCCACCAATAACACGCAGCACGCAGCGTAGCCGTAAAACGGGAAAGCGTGGTGAAACTGCCGCACGAACCAAGAGTCGCTCGCATTCATCAACGGAAAAGTCTGCGTCACCGCGTAGTCGGCCAACCAGAGGAAGAATGCGGCCATACCGAGCGCGCGCCCGCGGACCTCGGTCGGGAAAATCTCCGAGAGTATCACCCACGTCACCGGCCCTACTGACAATCCGAAGCAGCTGATATACAATACGATCAGGAAAAGCATCCGACCGCCCGCCGCGGCCGGATCGGCCAAGGATTGCGCCATGACGCCCATGCCGACCAGACTGGCGGCCATGCCGCTGGCACCGACGAACATAAGCGGACGCCGGCCCCATCGGTCCACCGTGGAGATTGCCACCACCGTGAAGAGCATGCAGGTGCCGTTGATGACGATTTGCTGGAGCAGACCCGCATCAACGCCCGTCGAGGCGCTCATGTCCTTGAAGATGGTCGTCCCAAAGTACATGAAGACGTTAATGCCCGTGATCTGCTGCAAGACCGCAAGCGCTGTGCCGACCAGCAACGGTAGCCGGAGCCTAGCCGAACACAATTCCGCCCAAGAGCCCTTTGCTTTGTCGAGCGCAGCCCTGATGCCGGCCAGCTCGGTGTCTGCAAATTGGTCGCCGCCAATTCGACCCATGATGCCGCGAGCCTTCTCATCGCGCTTCATCTCGGCCAGCCAACGCGGGCTTTCCGGGACGAAAAACAACAGCAGACCAAACAGCGCCGAAGGCACAATGCCAGTGGCAAACATCCAGCGCCACCCGATTTCGGTCAGCCAGTGCTGCACCTCGGGCAACGCCGGGCTGCCCTGGGAATGTGCGATGAGGTAATTGATGAAGGCGGTGGCCGCAATGCCACCGGCGATCATGATCTGGTTCCCCGAAATCATCCGTCCGCGGAGATGCGCGGGAACGATTTCCGCGATATACATCGGCGTGGAGATTGAAGCGATGCCGATCCCGACGCCGCCGATTAACCGGAAAAGAATGAAAGTCTGGATGCTATGCGGGAATGTCGTGCCGACCGCTGAGGCAAGAAACATGATCGCGGCCAGATACATAGCCAATTTGCGACCGAACCGGTCGGAAATCGGCCCCACGAGCAGGACGCCAGCCGCGCAGCCGACGAGCACGCAGCCCGAGACCCATCCCTTCATGAAGCTACTCAGCGCGAACTTCGCGGTCAACGGTTCGATGGCGCCCGAGATGATGCCCGTGTCGTAGCCAAACAGAAATCCCCCGAGCATCGTGACGAGGCAGGTGGGAACGAGGAACCAGAGATTGGTGCGAACGGCGGCCGTCGGCGGCTCGCGAGCGGCAACCCGGCTTGCGGAGGTCATGGGCATTGGAGCTGAAGGCTCGATCCTGTCACCTGCGGTCAGCGACAAGACCGACGGCCCACGCCACGGCGTGAGCCGGTGGAATTAGCGACGCACAAGCGCTGGTCGTTCTGCCGCCGTGTCATTGTTCCGTGCCAATACGGCTGCCGGGCCGACTGCGGATCGTTGCGGCAACCCGGCCGAAAACAACGCCGTCCGCAGAAGATTCGTTGGGCGGCGTGGCCCTTGCCTTCAGCGTGGGGGTAAGGGGGGTTGGCTGTCATCAAAAAGGGAGGACCGGCGATGTTCGGTCGCCGGCTCAGCCGCCGGCGTTGAAAGCGTGCACCGCCTCGAGCATCGCCACGACGTTTTTGATCGGCGTCCGTGCTTGGATGTTATGAATCGTGCTGAATACAAAACCGCCATCGCGGCCAAAGATGCGACACCGATCCCCAACCTCGGCCCGCACCTGGTCCGGCGTGCCAAAGGGCAGCGTATGCTGGGTGTCAACGCCGCCCCCCCAGAAGACGAGGTCGTCTCCGTAAGTCTGCTTCAGATACTCGGGAATCATGCCGGCCGCCGAGCACTGGACCGGGTTGATGATGTCGAATCCGGCCTGGATCAGATTCGGCAGGAGCGGATCGATGGCGCCGCAGGAGTGCTTGAAGCATTTCCAGCCCGTATGCCGATGCACCCAGTCGTTCACCTGCCGGTAATACGGCAGGTAGAGTTCGTCGAACACCTGCCGGGAACAGAACTGCGAGGATTGCGTGCCAAAATCCGTGCCGCAGACGTACAACACGTCGACGGTTTCGCCCACAATCGCATGAAAACGCGCCAGGTTCGCCAAGGCGACCTCACATTGCCGCGAGAAGATCTGGTGAACGTAATCGCGCCGCATCACCAGTGACATGTACCACTCGCTGATATCGCGGATCCCTTTGGGTCGCCGCAGAAACGGCGCGGGGACGAGCGCGATGTCGCCGAACGCGGTGCCGCCAAGACACGCGACCACCGCCCGCTGGCAATGGCGCAACGCCGCCGCGCGCGCCTGCCAGTAAGCGATGTCCAGGGCGGTGAGCAGGGTGAACTCCTCGAGGTTGTCAGCCGGATCCAGTGCGTCGTCGTCGATGGGTTCCTGGCGGACGATGGCATCAAAAAAATAACCCGTGGCCGGCATGTGACCACTGGGTGAAATGGTGGTGTCGCCCTCCGGAAACACATAGATCTCGCCATCCGCGTCAGTCCGGGTCTGGAAGCCCGGCGGCACGAGCACGACCTGGCCCCACGGACAGCGCCACTCACGCCATGCGCCCTCGAGTGGGAAGCCGAACATCGTGCAGCGGGCCGGCACGCCAACGCAATCGATGTCCATCGCCTCCAGCAGATCCTCGGCGATTTCACCGAGCATCTGGTAGGGTTCCGCGACGCGAACCGGCCCATCGGGGAGACCGAAATGCTCGCGCAGGGCCGCGACAACACTGACATGAATGCCGGTGACCGCCGTGCTGCCGAAATCCATCGGCACCCGGCCGGCATGGTGACCAAGTGCATGGAGGACTGTTTGCTTTCGGTTCATGCTGACGGGCGTTGACTTTGGCCGAGACGGCGACGATCGGTCTGTTGAGATGCAGACCCGGCAAGGAGGGCGAGCCCGGCGTCGGAATCAACCGGGCCGTGCCGCCATATGGGCGCAACGGGTTTCCCGCCGGCCGAGCCGCGATTCAGCGCGCGACCGTCGTGGATCCGCCGCTCCCTGTGACCGGTGGGGGTCATGCGGCGACCAGACCGACGTGCGGTGGCGGTTTTTGGCGGCATGCGTGGTCTGCGGCAATATTGCCAAGACGACTGAAACGGGCGCCGGCAGAGAGCGCCGCCATCCCCTCCCGCCGGCACGCGGCAGGCGACTAACGCGAGGCCGGAACGCGGAGTCGAATTGGGTTTCCGAGGAGGCGGGTGCGAAAAACTCAGCGGCGCCCGAAGCGCCCATGGTTCAGGCGACCCCCTGAAGCGAGGCACCCTCGCTTCCCGCGCCACGTTCTTTGGCACCGGACGGGGGCGGGTGCCTTTCGTGCTACAGTTAGCCTGAGCGACCATGATTTCTGCCAGGATCGACCGAGCTTCGCATGATAACAACTGCAGTCCGACGCCACTGGAGCCGAGGCGGCGCAGCCCGGGTGGCATCGTCCTGCCATGAGGGGCATTCGACTCGGCACTCAACTGGTGGGGGCATCCGGCCTACATTTGATCCCGGCAGGCTCCTTGGGGGAAGGCCCGGATCACTCATACGTTAGAGGCCGGGCCCGGTCTCCCGGCTTCCGTGTGAGATGTTTCGATCCACCACGCGCCGCGGAAGCGATCGATGGGGACGCTTCGCCTCATCGGCTTTTGTCCGCGGCTTCGCGACCGAGCCGGCCCAGTGCCAGCCGGGCAGCATAGTCGGGTAGTGGCGGCAGCGAGTCACTTGGAATTGGTTCGTACCAGAACGTCGCCACGCTGACATCTTCCTGTTTATTGTAATAGCCAACGGCTTCATTGGCCCCCAGTTGCTGCAGCGTGACCCTGATATCCTTCTTCCAGTATATCGGATCCTTGAGATGCCACCGATAGAGTGAAAAAAGATTGCCCTCCCAGAGGCTTACGCCGCCATAGAGAAAGGCGTTCTTGTGAAACCCCCAAGCCTGCCCGATGTAGTCTTCCGTGCCCGTCCCCACGATCGTGGGGAATTTCTCGTCACCATCGAGATACACTTTGAACTCTCCCTCACCCCACCACTGTCGGTCCACGTTATCGATGCCGAGCACACAACCGACAAACCGGCCCATTCCTCTTCGCTTAGGCAAAATCTCAAAATCCTGGCCCAATGTTGTGGGATTCTCGCGTCGGTACATGACGTGCAAGCGGCCTACGTCCTCCGGCAAACGTTCGTTGATGGTGTAATCGATTTCGTAATAAAACGGTACCCGATGCTGGTCCCCTTCATTAGTCACAGTAAAACGTGCCCGCCTGGTAAACGGCATGGGCAGGAAGATGGACATGCCCGCGCTATCGGTCACCGAGTGAACCGCAGACTGGTACGCCTTGGCGATGCCGTGGGCGCATCCGAAAAAGTTGCCGAGAGGCGCTTCAATACTAGGTGTGATCTGGCCATCCCAGTAGCCGCGCAACACGAACCCCAGCAGGTCTTCTTGTTTGGCCGGCAAGGTCACCCACATCCTCCGTATTACGCCCGGACCCTGGATGTCACAGAGCGTCACGGTCTCGCCGGGTTCAATATTCTTCAAGGCCGCGCCTTTGCGACCGACGCCGATTTTGCTCGCCGCCATCCCCCCTTCCCCTTTCTCGCCCGTAGGGTTTTCAAACGTGATTGAACGAGACTCCATCGGAACATTCACAATGTACGGCTGCGCGATCATATCCTCGGCGTTGTCTACTGCTTTCGTTGAAATCACCGGCATCGTCGCAAGCAGGCCGAGCAGAACAGATGGTATTTTGGTCATAATATCCTTCGTCGTTTGAGTGTCCTCGCTCCGTTGAGCCAAGCCGCCTGTCCCTTGAAGGGTACCGGAGCGTTCGACCACCGGAGGTTTGGCCGGCAATCGCTTCATCCCCTACCGGGGGTACATGCGGGGAAGTGAAATGGTTGACCTTTTGCCAATCCCAAGGAATCGCGGTCCAAGAACCGGTGGGCCATCAGCGAATCACCGCGGCGGGAAAATGCGCAGGATCGGCGGATTCGCCAGTGAGTCCGGCGGCTTCCAGATGCGTGCATCCCGCCGCGTCGAGTGCGTAGCGGTAATAATCGGGACGATGCGGGCCCCAAATGACCCGGCAATCGCGGAAGGTCACATCGTTGACATTGCGCAGAATGAACCCGCTGACCGGGATGGCTGGTAACTCCTCCAAATAGGTCGGCCGGAAATCCTGATGGCCGCCGTCCCACGCGGTGGTTTTATCGATTGCCAGGGTAATGCGGTCGAAATGAATGCCGGAGAGGGCGCCGGGACGGTAGGCGCACACCACGGCGCCGTTTTCGCCGCTGCAAACCAAGTTGGAAAAACGGATATCCCGGACGGTACCACCGGCTAAGCGCCGCGTCCATGGGTAGACCGTGACACAAATCGGTTCGGCCCGACCCCACCAAGCCGAATCGTACAGCCTGGTCTCGATGATCATGTTGGAGAAGGAGATCCGCTCGACCGTACCGCGCATGGCGTTGCGGACCGCCACGCCGCGGTGGGAGTCCTTGATGATGCATGAGTCGAAGACGGCATCGCGGATGATGCCGTCGATATCAGCGCCGACGACGAGCCCGGCCGAATGCGAGGTGATGGTACAGCCGGTGACGATAATGTTCTCGCACGGACGGTTGATGCCCTCGTTGGGTTGTGACGTGTGGAGGGATATCCCGTCGTCACCTGTGACGATGTGGCAGTTTGCGACGCGGACATTGGACGACCAGTCGATATCGATGCCGTCATTGTTGGGCATCTTCGGGTCGTTGAGGATCCGGATCCCGTCGATGAGCACATCGTCGCTGCCAAAGAGCCGGATGGTCCAGAACGCCGCCTCGCGCACTGTGACGTCTCGCATGGTCACGTGGCGGCAGTTCTTGAAGACGATCGTGTAAGGCCGCTCCTGCGGGCATCGGTAGATATGCGGCGTGTCCTCAAGGACATAGGCATGGCCGTTCCCATCGATCACACCGGACCCCGTGATCGCCACGTCCTCGGCGTCCTCGGCGAAGATCATCACCCCAATGCGGGGGACCGGCTCCACTGGATCGAGCTGCACCGGGTAGGGAATGGTGATCGTATAATCCCTGTGCTGTGGGCTGCCCTTCAGCACGGCACCACGCTCGAGATGGAGTTCCACATGACTGCGCAGGCGGACGGAACCCACAGTGATCACCGGACCAGGAGACACGACTACGCGGCCACCGCCGGCAGCGGCGCAGGTGTCGATCGCCCGTTGCACCGCAGCGGTGTCGTTCACCAGATCGGTACCCGTGGCGCCGAACTGGCGAACCTCGAATTGAAGGCGGCTGGTGCCAACGGCAGCCGAGGGCTGCGCGTCGACGAGGGGGATGACGACTGAAACCATGACAATGACCGCACCGTGCAGTCCGCGAGGCAGCATCCGGGAAAGACCCATAATCAGGCGGTACACGAGCGGATGCGTCGGGCGACTTTCATGGCGAAGGACTTGCGGGCAGTGCCGGTTCTCGGACCGGCATAGAAACCTCAGCGTGTCGCACAAGCCCAGGACGAGAAGCCGTCGGTCCATCATGCCAGGATCCAGGAACAAACGTGATCGATATCTCTTCACGCACGCCGCGTTCATTTGTCTGGCGTCGCATGGCAAGTAGTTCCACAGCGCTCTGCCCGATGAGATGGTGATTTGCCTCCACTCCTGCCAAACCTTCGTCAGTCCGCGCCCAATCGAGCGAAGCAAACCCAAGGTCGCCGGGGATGGCATACCCGGCCCGTCGCATTGAGGCCAGAATGTGACTTGAATCGCTGATTACGGCCTCGATTCGGTTCTTGCTAATCCACATTGCCAGATGCCCCGGGAGATTCTGGGGCGCCACCCCGTCGATGTACAGCGGGGCAATCGGCACCGATTCGGTCCGACCGGCCAACTCCACCAGATACCCCGCCCGCGAAAGCTTGGCGAGCCGCACATCTTCGCTGTGAGTAAGCACCATGCCGATGCGGCGGAAGCCCAACGACCACAGCTGCGACAACGCGAGGCGGCTGGCCTGGATGTGGTCCGCGGTAATAATGTCGAGCTGCGGCTGCAGGTGAAACGACTCGACCTTCAGTGCGCAAAGACGCATCCAGCCGAGCGGGAGTTCTCGCGTTTGCAGCGAAAAAGACACGACGATTGCGCAGTCGATGTTGCGCGACTCCAATATGCCATTGAGTCTCGACGGCGAAAGGTTCTGCGGACCAACGAAAAACCGCTCGAGCACAAAACCCATGCGGCCCGCCGTCTCCCTGGCTCCGAAGTACACGTCTCGTCGGGCTGCCGATTCTTCGAACGCCGCGCCCGAGGCAAGATCGCTGATGAACGCGATTGCCGGGGCCGAACGGAGGGGATGGTTCGCCAAGCGGTGGAAGTTGAACGCGTCGAGCGCCGGATCGGGATGATAACCGATCTTTTCGGCAAAGGCCCGGATTCGCTCTCGTGTCTTAACTGGAATCTCGGGATGGTTCCTCAGCGCAAGCGACACGGTGGTCTGATGCACGCCGGCCAGAATCGCCACATCCCTCATGGTGGGCAGCCGGGGTGCATCCGTCTTGGCCACCGTCCGGTCGATATTCAAACGCGATTTCATCGGATGGGAGGCGCGGAGGCACCGTTTTGCCAGCGTCCAGCGATGTACACAGCCGTCGGACATGGGGAAATTCCGCGCTGGCCGGTCTTCAGCGCCAGGCCGAGGACTTCGACCGCCCGTCTTCCGACAGCATGATGATTTTGGATGACTCCGGCCACCCGCCGATCGGGATCGTTGAGGCACAGACAGACGCAGGCAAGTTCGTCGGGTACGCGCAAACCTGCGGCCACAGCCATCGGCAAGATCTCCGACCAGTTGCTGATCACCACCTGTACACCATGCTCCCGCACCCACGATCGCAGTTTCGGGACGGCTTCCTGCACGCGATCTCCATATGCGAAGTGGATGGGTGGGATCCTTTCTACCCGCGGAACACCGGCCTGCTCTATCAGGCAGCCGGCCGCATAGAGGTCGTGCGTCGCCGCCTCGTCGTATCGTCCGACGGCCATGCCGATCCGGCGGTATCCCAGCTGGTGTAACCGTTCGTAGGCGAGCCGCACCGCCTGCATCTGGTCGTTCGCAACGACGGCAACGGCAGGCTCCATGAATCGGCTGTCGATCTTTACGATCGCATAGCGCGACCAGTCCAGCGTGATGATTTCGCCCGGGATGTTGAACGCGCCGACGATGAATCCCTCGCACTCCGCGTCACGAAAACGGGCTTCGAGTGTGCTCGACGACAAGTGCTTTCCGTCTACGAACAGCAGATCACAAGAATATCCCATGATCTCCGCCTGCCTCCGAGCCCCCTCGAAGAAATACCGCATATGCGCAGCGCCGTAGAACGCCGCCGGATCCGGGTGGTTCGTTAGAAAAGCAATCCGCTGTACTTTTCGGGAGAGGTGCACATCGGTCCGCCGGGAGGTCAGCGCCATGAAAACAGGGTCACGTTGATAGCCGAGTTCGTTGGCAATCGCGACGATTCGCGCGCGCGTTGGCGTAGGAATGCCGGAATGCCCCCGCAGCGCAAGCGACACTGTCGTGAAATGAACATTCGCCTGCCGCGCGACATCCTTCAGCGTCACGCGGTGCGAGAGAGCCTTCGGGCTACTGTCGATTTGAGCGACCATGGCTTAGTCAGGATTCATCAGACGTCATCCTCGCAAGATCGTAGCCCGAGCGGCGTATCTTCAGCAGAAACGCGACCCGGACGACCTTGCTTCGCAGGATAGGCGACACCGAGTCGATGCCTAGTGGAGGTATTTGATCCATATTAGAGCTCCTTTCCAGACATTGGGAAAGGCTTCGATTACTCATACGTTAGAATGAGTGACGATGCCAGAATGATCATACCAAGAAACACCGCTTTTTGACCATGAGGTATTTCATCTACTATCCTGAACATAGTGCCAGTCATTAGCTTACATAATGGACCAAAGGCGCCCGCGTCGCCGGCTATGCCGTTGCCCTTGGCCCCGGAGCTGAGAGCTGCCGCCAACGATGTGTCAGGCGTTGCCGATAAGGCCAGACAGGATGACCAGCGCAGAGATTAGCGCCTTTAGTCCCGCAGCAAGAAAGGGCTTGCGCTGGGCCGGCTTAGGTTCCCTTGGCGTCCATGGTGCATAGTACGACGCGATAGACTGTGCACAAATATTTTGGCACCGCCCGGATTCTCACGCCATTGTGCGCCGGCATCATCACGACCATCACAACCGGCATCACCGGCGTCGCGCCTGTCCAGCAGGAATGGTTGATCATAATATCATTTATAGCTAAACAGCTGTGATCGGATGAGTGATGCTGGACACAAGAAAAGTGTAGATGATCAACAGCGAGCAGCCGATCTGGAGTCGGATGGCATGGAACATGGGGTGATGGGTCCGAAATCGGGATGATGCGACAGGAAGCCGCCAAAATTGTGGCCGCTATCGAGAATGGCGGAAGCGTCAGCGCGGGATCGCTTCGAGTGTATCGACGTCGATCGAGTCCCAGCCGTCGACGAGTCCGGCTAGGGTGACCCGGTTCGCGCCGGGTTGGAGCACAACCTCCACATCGAGGTTCTTCCATTCGCCGCCCGTTGGCGGAAACTGCAGTGGAATCTCCTCTGCGTCGCCAACCTTGAGGGAGTAGGGCAGCGTTTTTCCCGTCGCCCCCTGATACCGGAAGCGCAGGGCTGCCTTCCCGCCCCGGGCGGAGACCACGCCGAAGGTCACGCTGGAACCGATGCGACCGAGATTCCGGAGCACGCCGCGGCCGGCGGATCCGCCCTTCAGGTCGGCGAGGTCGGCAACCCCGGTCCGCGCCGCCAGCGCGGCGGGATAAACCGACGGCGGGTGCGCGGTCGGTTGGAACGCAAAGGAGTTCAGCGCGAATCCGGGCGCGTCGACAAAAATCAGAAGGCTCAGTTGTCCCGGGGTGAGGTACACAGCCGGAACGGTAATGTCCTTGAACGTATCGTCGCCGCCGGTGGCGGGCACGTCGATGGCCGCGAGCACCTGGTCGAGAGCCATGAAGCGGATGCGCCCGCCGCCATGCGCGCTGGCGACGCGAACGGTGAGATCGAAGTAGCCGCCATTGCCGCAGTCGATGGTGTAGCGCGCCCATTCGCCCGGCAGCAGACCGAACAGGATGTAACCGCCGCCGGTGTCATTGGTGTCCGCGATGCTGAAATCGTCCGTGCGGTACCGCTTCTTTTCCGGCCGCGGGCGCTCACTGTGGAAGGCCACGCCTTCTCCGCCGTCATCGTAATTGATCGCTTTGATGCGGGCCGGAAGGGCCGCAGGTGGGAAAAAATGCGGGATCGGTTTGCCCTCCGAGCCGGCCGCCTCGGTCCGCGGATCGATCACCTGGGCTTGGAGTTCAGGCGCCATCCGCAGCGGAAGAGCCCGGCCATCAAGCGCGACGTCGATCACGTGCCGCGTGGCGCAGCGGTCATCCAACACCACGGTCAGCGCGCGCGCCTTCGGGTCCCACGCCCATTCGCCCGGTGCCACCTCACCGGGCCCGGTGCGTTGGCGGACCACGAGGTCCCCCAGCCGGACACTCGTCGGCGTCTCCCCGAGATGAAAACGAACGCGGTAGACGGACGGCACGAAGCGCTTGTTTGACTCATCGATGACCAGCCGGACGGCGGCGCTGGTCTCCTCGCTGGTAAAGTGGGTGAGCGTGTAGTCGCCCTGGCGGTAGGCGAAGGTGATGCCATCGTCCCGGTACAGCGTGAAACTCGATGGCCCGTCGGGAAACACCTCGAGGGTCAGCGGATCCCACGGCTTTTCGCTCGTGTTCTTCATGTCCGGTGCGAGCGGGATGATGGCGCCGGCGCGCACCGCGACCGGAATCCGGTTGAGTGGCGCGGCCACCACCCACTCCCGCCCGCCGGCATATTCATAGCCGTAGTCCCAGTCGATCCAGCGGCCCGGGGGAAAATAGACCTTGCGGTTGGTCTGCCCCTCGAAAAGCACCGGCGCGACGAGCAACTCGTCACCAAACATGTACTCGTCGCCGGGCGTGGCGACGGATGGCGGATCATCGGGAAATTCGAGGGCCAGCGGCCGCACCAAGGGCAGACCGCGCCGGCTGGCCTCCCAGGCGTAGGAGTAGATGTACGGCAGGAGGCGGTAGCGCAGCCGCAGGTAATGCCGGCAGCTCAGCTCCACCGCCGGGCCGAATTGATAGGGCTCGGGCGCGCCGCCGGCCTTGTGCGCACGGGTGATCGGACTGAACACCGAGAACTGCATCCAGCGCTCGTAGAGCCGGGCGTGCGCGCCGAACTGGTCGTTCCTGTAATAGCCCGTCAAGAACCCGCCGGTGTCGCAAGTCCACCACGTGAAGCCCGACAGGCCGGAGTTGAGCATCTCTGGCGGATGCGCCCGGAGGGTCGCGTAATCGCTGTAGATGTCGCCCGTCCACACGGCGGCATGGTGGCGCTGCAGCCCGGCCGAGCCGCAGCGTGTGAGGAGGAACGGCCGCTGGTCGGGATGCACCGCGAGCTGCACGTCCTCGAAGCTGCGCGTGCACAGCAGCGAAAACTGGTTGTGGATGTTGGCGGGACGCCCGCCGGAGTAATGGGTCTGCGGCGGTTCCCCCTCCGGCTCCGTCAGGTCGAGCCACCAGCCGGCGATGCCCATCTCGTTGAGGCGGCGGGTTTGGGGCCAGAGCCAGTCGTTGATCTTGGGGCTCGTGAAATCGAGCAGTTCGCCCCCGTAGTAGCCGCACTCGACCGGGTGCCCGTGGCCATCGGTCGCAAACACGCCAGCCGCCCAGCCCGGGGCGAAGGTGGGTGACTCCTTGCGGATCATCGGGCCGGATTGCGACAAGACGATCCGCACGCCGCGCTTCAGATAATCGGCGATCTTGCTGGCCGGAGTGTAGCCGGGACCGAACCAGCGCTTCGCCCAGACGAAATCGTTGGTGCTCTCCGGCCAGTCGGCATCGATCACCATCACGCCGACCGGGAAGCCGCGCGCCGTGAGCTGGTCGTAGGCTTCATCCAGCGCCTTCCAGTCGTAATAGGTGCACTTGCTCTGCCAGTAGCCGAGCGCCCAGAGCGGCGGCAGCGAGGGTCGGCCTGTCAGGCTGGTGTAACGCTCGACCACGTCGGCAAGCTTCGGGCCGTCGAGCACGTAGAGGTCGACCTCGCCCCCCTCCGCTTCGCAGCGCACCTCGTCGGCCTTGGTCTTGGCCAGATCGAAGCGCAAGCGGTGGACGTTGTCATAAAAGACGCCGTACGCGTGGCCCTGCCGGCCGGTGCTGAGCAGCAGCGGAATCGCATATTGGGCCGTCACGTTACCGGAGTTGATCTTCTGGCCCGCCCACAGGTCCCGGATCACGCCCCGTCGATCGAGGCGACCACCGTTCTCATTGTCCTGACCGAGTCCCATCAGCTTTTCGCTGTCTCCCAAGGTGTGGGTGAGCGTCCAAGCCGCGCCGGCATTCGTCATCGTCACCCGCGCATCGGCCAGGAGGGACGTTCCGTCGGCTGTCAGCACATCGAACTGCAGCGTCCGCCGGTCGATGCGCACCGTCAACGCGCCCGTTCTCACCATCACGTTATCACCGTCATCGACCGGGGTCAGCGGGATTCGCGTCGTCGGCGCCGCCGCCATCGCTAGCGAGGGCTCGCGCTCGAACTCGTCCGCCGGCCTCAACCAGACCCGAACGATGTGGGGATCCAGCGCCTCGACGCGCAGCCGGCCTCGGCCCGGGGCCTGCACGGTGACTTGGAGTCCGGGTGATTCGTGGGTGCCGCCCTCAGCGGCGGCGGCCGAGGAACCGACCACCGCCGCGCCGGCCAACGACACGAGACAAGTCAGTTGTCAAACAAGGACGAGGTGTTTCATCAAATGAACGAGACTACCTAAACTCCGGTTGCCTCAAGCACCGCCGACCCGGATCCCGCCTCTGACCATCCATCCCCGCACGGCGAGCGGCTGCGCGTTTGTTGGCCCCGGCCACACGATGGGTGCGATGCCAGATCGGCGGCGCTTGCATCCCCACTTTGCCTGAAAGCATCGATTTTCACCCCTGCGACGACGGAGATTCGCTCAAGCATACGGCGCCAGGAGCAAGCTCCCGGCGCCGTTGGTTGTAGAAGCCCAAAAAACACGCTGTAGCAGCTAACCCCTTAGCAGCCAATCTCTTGTGTAATTAGGGAATTTGTTGATGGGTTAGAACTTAAACGTGTTCGTGATGAACCATGTCGTCAGGTCGGGAATGCGATACGCCGCCGGTGTGCCGTTGGGCTGGGCGGTGATCGGGATCAGCTTCTTGTTTGCAAAGGCATTCCTTATGTTCAGCTGGATGTGCCAGTCCACCTTCGACGTGAGCTTGCGCCCGTAACCAACCCACAGATCGAGATTGCCTTCGCTGGGCCCCTTGTAAGGGCTGGCTAGGTTGAAGGTGTTATCGCCGGTCGTGGGATCCTTCATGAGGGGATAGCCAATGACCACCCCGTCCTGCCAGCGATAGCCGCCGCCAACGCTAAAGCCCTTCAGCTTGCCCTCGGTGAACTTATAGTTGGTGACGATGTTAAAGTGCCACGGACGCAGTTCGGGGACATCAGCACCCTGCTGGAGTAACAGGAGTTTCCAAGCGGACAGGAATTGAGCGTCCCAGACGCTATGGATAGTGTCCGTACTACCAGCCCACCAGTAACGGATATTGCCGGCATCCCCATGGTAGACTGCCGTTCTGGCATTGATCCAACCCGCGAGCGATCCGCCCAAATTGACACGCGTGGCGGAATCGTGCGAAGCATTGAAGGTCAGGTCCCAGTTCTTCGTGATCTGGGCGGTGAGCTCATACTCAGTGCCCTTGGACACGGTGTCGCCCGTTGCGGTGAGACCCTGGGGTTGGACGTAAGTCTGCAACCGGTTCGACCACGCAGCCTGGCTTGTATCGATATGCCATGCATCAAGAAACTTCTGCGGTACCGCATTGGCAAACCATGCGGTGTCGGCGGCCACCTCTATTGCGTGGGCCTGAGCCCCTGTCTGGCCAACCCACGGATTAGAAAAATAATCCCACTGCCAGCTGGGACCACCAGCCGGATCGCCCGCCAAGCCGGCTTGGTTGATCTTGGCGAAGGTGTAGCCCCACTCCTCCGAAAAGCCTAGCAGATACATGGGGAGCACGTTATCGAGCGAGGCATCCTTCACCGTGGTTTTGTACCAGTTCACCTTGAGGCTGAGCCGGTCGTTGAGCGTGGAGATCGCGAAGCCATAATCCTTGGTTTCGCCCGTGGGAGCGCCGAGGGGATCGCCCATGACGTCCACGCGGCCGGCAGCCGGCTGGAAGTTACTCGAATGGTTATAAAAGACGCTGACGTCGGTACCGAGCGGCAACTTATTCTTGAGGAACTTCGGGGTGTGGGCCACCACGCTCCAGCTGGTCGAATTGCCCGAGACGACATTATTGGGGGTGGACGGAAGCGTATACGCCGGACTCAAGACGTTGGCCGAATTGTCGGCATTCTTACTTGCTATGGTGGCGTAGCTCTTCGCGGTGTCCCTGCGGACACCGACCGTCCCGACGATCGTATCATCCCAGAAGAAGCCCTGCCAGACCAAGGCCTTGGACTCAATCTTGTCGCGGCTCTTGGCAGCCGACGAGTAGAGCCGGTTGATATCGCCGGTGTCGGCGTTCAGAACGCTGAAAGGCACCGAGGTCCAACCCACATAGTTGGCCGGATTGAACGCCTGGACCGAACCACCAACCGGTCCATCTGGAATCTGGTTATAGTATGACCTGACCAAGGTATAAGGATCGCCAAAACCCACCGTCGGGGGCGCATTCCAGTGTGAATCGAAAATCCTAACCTGTCCGGAACTCGGAGGAACCTGGAGGGCCGCGACGTTGGAGAGATTTGCGCCCGCAGCCGAGCTGGTACCCGTGAGCGAGGGCCCAATATAGGAGATGGCGCTGATCTGGCGGTAGGAGTCAGTCATGTAGGGGGAGGCCAGATAATTAAGCCCATAAACCGGATCTGCGACCCAGCGGTTCCACGACCGTTGCTCGACGTCCTTCTTATCCGTGCTATAGAGCGCGGTGAACACGTGGCGGCCCAGAGTATCGGTGAGCCACGACTTGGCCATGATGTCAGTGAACATGAATTCGCCAAAGGCGGTCACGCGGAAGTCGTCACGCTTGGTGGCATACGAGTTGTTCCCATAAGGGGAACCAGTATCGACATAGGGACGACCAACATTGGGGTTGGGGCTGCCGTCGATGAGCTTGGCGTTAAGGTCGATCTGGATGTTCCCCGGCCCACCGGATTCCTGGCCATTGTGGTAGCGTTGATGGTCATACACCAACTCGACGCCTAGGCGGTTGTCCAAGAGGGTCTGGGAGAATGCGGCATCAAAGGCCTCAAAGCCTTCCCATTGCGACGCGTTGGGGCCGTCAATCAGTTTGTCCCAGAAGTTGAAAATCGACGGATCCGTGATGTAGGTATTCTTGTATTGTCCCAGATTAGAGTAGGGGAGACCGTAAGTGCCATCGGGATTACGCACGTTGATCGCGTAATTCGAATAGCCGATGATGCCGCCCAGACGGTTAAACTGTATGCCTCCAATGGATTTGACGACCGTGCCGTCCGCGCCGCGACCGAATGGCGTGTCGAGCTCGCCCGTGCGGATCGGCGTATCATAGGCATTGGCGTTTTGGTTGGGGAACGTCATGTAGATACCGCCCAACACGTTCCCATTGCCGTAGTCTCCCAGCCACGGATTGAAAGCCGGATTGACCGTGCCACCGGCCCCAGCCTTTTGATGCTGACCCGAAGTAAGGGGGTTCGCAGAGTCAACAATCCACGACGTAAACGGATCATAGGTTGCTTTGCCAAAACTCCACCACGGCGTGATGTTATCGCCTGGCGGCAGGCTGCGCGGCCGGTCGGCCGTGATGTCGCCCTGCTCGTAATTGACCCTGAATGATCCGTGGGCGGAGCCTTTGTTGAGGAAGCTCGGATCGTAACGCAGGGCGGTGTACAAGCGCTTGTCGAGGTTGAAGGCCGGGTCCTGCCGATATTCGGTGTCATCGCGCAGCCCTTCGATACGGATGGCCAGTTCGTTCTTCAGCAGCACGTGATTGACATCCAATAGGCCGCGCTTGCTCCCGTAACTGCCGAAGCGTGCTTCCACCGTGGTTCCCTCTTTAAATGAGGCGCCGTTCGTGGTCTGATTGATGATGCCCGCGGGGCTGCCCAAACCGAAAAGAATCCCGTTGGGGCCACGTTGCATATCGATACGTTGGACGTTGTAGGCATCCCAAGGGATGTCGGTCAGGAAGTAATCGCGGGTATTGTCGGCGGCAGCCAAGCCTCGCACACGGGTGTTCGTCTGGGGCGACCGCAGGAGGTTCGTCTCATCCAACACTTGTCCGTTGCCAGTGCCGGCGAAGTTGCCGGGGATCCCACCGACCTCGGTGTTGGTCGTGTAGACCAGCAGATCTTGGGTATTCCTTGCGCCGGTATCCTGCAAGAACTGCCCGGTCACGACGGAGATGGCGGAGCCAACGTCCTTCAATTCGGTCTTGATGCGTGTTCCGGCCAGCGTGGCGGTGCCACGGTAGCCGATGTCTTCGGATGCATTCACATAAAAGGGAGACATTTTCACCACGGTTTCTTCGGTGGTCGTCTCCGGATTGGGCGCGGCGGATGCGGGCGCTGCTTGCGCCTGCAGGTGCGCAGCGGCAACGAGCCAAAGTGCGGATACAGCACTGATGACGGTTATCTGTCTGCTTGGGATTTTCATGTCCATTTCAGGTTTGGGGGTGAGGGTAATCGCGACGTAGCATGCGCAGCGGGAATTCTGTTGGCCGCCCCCGAAGGGTAAAGGCGGGGTCCACTCTTTCGTTAGAGTCGTCGGCGCACGTGCCACTGCGGCCGGTGGAGTCGAACACCCCCTGGCTTTTTGTTCCGAAGTTCGAAATGCACTTTCGGGATATTAACGTGCCCCGTTGAGGCTTCGCCCAAGCATGTTGCTCTTCCCTTCGAATTCGCGCAGATGCGCAATTTCGTAGAAGAACCGCTCGACGCCTACGCCGCACCGGCGAACGACCGCTCCGTATTGGCCACGCTCCTGCGCAACCAGTCACGGTTGCTGCCGCTGCGCTTTGACTGCGGCACGGACGATCCGTTGCTCGCCGCCCACCGCGCGTTCGATTCGGCCCTTGCGGCCGCGGCCGTTCCCCATCAATATTAGTAGTTCCCGAGGGCCCACGCCTGGGATTACTGGCAAACGCACGTGGCCGACATGTTGAAGTTTTTCGCCGCGGCCCTCACGAGGATGACGCGACTGCCATTACCCGACACATCCGGATGAACCAGGATCTGCCCACCCTCGCCCCGCCCGGACCGCCCACCGCGGGGGCACACGACCGCTTGATGGCCTCGGCGGAAACCTCGCCGAGCGACCGCGGGTACTACGCTTTGGTGCTGAACGGTCGCCCATGAGTCCTTCCCTCGCGGTCATCGCCTGCGCCGTGCTCGAAGATGAAGTGCGCCACCTCATCGCCGATCTGCCCCACGTGCGCGAGCTGATCATCCTGCCGCAGGGGTTGCACAACGAACCGGCACGCCTCCAGCAAGAGCTACAAGCGGCGGTGGCCCGGGCCGAGGCGTGTCCGGAGGTCGAGGTCATCGTGCTGGTCTACGGGCTGTGCTCCCGCGGCGTGGAGAACCTGCGTCATGCGCGCTGCCCCCTGGTCATCGCGCGCGCGCACGACTGCGTAACGCTGTTCCTCGGCAACAAGGAGCGCTATGCCGCGTACCTGCGCAAGCATCCGGGCACCTATTGGTACACGCCGGGCTGGATCAAAAGCGCCGTTCCGCCCGGCCCGGACCGCACGACCTACCTCCGCCAGGAATACGCCAGGAAGTTCGCCCCGGAGGAGGTGGACTATCTCCTAGAGATGGAGCAGCAAGGGATATCCAATTACGATCGAGCCGCCTACGTGGATCTGGGGGTTGGCGAAACCGAGCGCGGCAAGAACTACACCCGCCATTGCGCCGCCTGCTTGGGCTGGACGTTTGACCAAGTGCCCGGCGACGCCTCGTTGCTGCGCGACCTGCTCGCCAGCCCCTTGGACGAGAGCCGCTTCCTGATCGTGCCGCCGCACCACTTCATCGCCCTGACGGCCGACGACACCATCATCCGCGCGGTCCCGCCGTCGTCTCCGTCGTGACCACCGCCCACATTCGCATCCTCACGCCCGACGGGCGTCACGATCTGACGGTGCCGACCGGCGAGGCGGGGCTGCCGGTCTCCGAATTGCTCGCGCGCCGGGGTTGCCCCTTGAACACGCGCTGCGGTGGACGCGGGCTGTGCGGAGGTTGCGAAGTCGAGTTGTGCGCGGGCTCGCTGCACCGCATCGCCGATGGAGCCCGCGTCGCGGCCAACGCCACGGCGCGCCTCAAGTCGTGCCAGATGCGGCTGGGCGGAGAGCCCATCGAACTGGTGGTGCCGGCGCGCTCGCTGCTGCGCCATGAGCCGGCGGTGGTAGCGGAGTTCCGCCTCAACATCCCGTGGGCTCGCGATCCGTTGGTCCCGGAGGCGCGCTACGGCGCGGCTGTGGACATTGGCACGACCACCGTCGCCCTGCTGCTGTGCGATCTCGCGACGGGCCGCGTGATCGGAGAAGCCTCAGGGTTCAACGCCCAGATCCGTTTTGGGGAAGACGTCCTCACGCGGATCCAGCTGTGCAGCACCGATCCGAAGGCGTTGGGGCAGTTGCAGCGCGCCGTGGCGATCGAGACCATCAATCCGCTGCTCCAGAACGCGTGCCTGCAGGCCGGCGTGGCGCCGCGCGAAATCGGTGGCATGACCGTCGCTGGCAACACCACCATGCTGCACCTGCTCGCGGGCGTGGATCCAACGCCCATGGGCGTCCATCCGTTCCGGCCGGTTTTCCTCGAACACCGCACCTATGCACCGCAGGACCTCGGCCTAGAGTTTGGCGACGGCGCCGCGCAGGTGCACCTGCTGCCCGGGCCCGCGGCCTACGTGGGGGCCGACCTCGCCGCCGGCATGGTCGCCACGGGCCTGCTCTATGATGACGGTCCGGCGCTGCTGGTCGACGTGGGCACCAATGGCGAAATCATCGCGAAGGTCGGCGACCGGCTGATCGGCTGCGCCACCGCCGCCGGGCCCGCCTTCGAGGGTGCCGGCCTGACGAGCGGCACCCGCGCCGTCCACGGCGCGATCGAGCGCGTGCGGCTGCGGACGGATCCCTTTGCGGCGGAACTCGGCCTCATCGGCGCGACCGACCGACCGCTCGGCATCTGCGGCTCGGCCTACGTGGACTTTCTCTGGGAGGCGCGCCGCACGGGCCTCCTGCAGGCGAAGGGACGGTTTGACGACGCCTTTTGCGCGCGTGCGGGCGACGCGGTCCAAGCCGACAAATATGGGCGCAAACTGCGGCTGCATGCCCACGGGATCTCGGGGCCAGTCTGGATCTCCGAACTGGACGTCGCGCGACTCCTGCAGGCCAAGGCCGCCATTGCGGCCGGCATCTCGACGCTGCTGCATCTGCTCGGCACCGCGCCACGCGACGTGAAGCGGCTCTATCTCGCCGGCGGTTTCGGCATGCATCTCTCGTTGGAGCACGCCATCGGCTGCGGTCTGCTCCCGGGCTTTGCGGTCGAACAAATCCAAGTGGTCGGCAACACCTCGCTCGGGGGCGCCTTTCTGGCCTTGCACGACCGCAGCCTGCTCGAGGAGATGGCTGTTGCGTGCCGCACCATGGAGGCGATCGAACTCAACCTGCAGCCCGGATTCGAAGACGCCTACATCGACCAGCTCGTCCTGCCCTGACATGACCGCCCGCACTGCCCATGACGTGTTTCCCGGCCTGCTTGACGCCTCCGGGTTCGACCGGCTGGCCCGGCACCACCGGCAGGCGACGGGTTTCGGGCTCGCGGCGGTCGACGCCGGGGGCCGCTTCCTGCGCGGCGGGCCCGGCGTGGCCGCATGCGCGCGGAGCGAGGCGTGCCGGTTGTTTCGAGCACAGGCGGTGGCGGAGGCGCTGCGGTGGGGCGAGCCCTGCGTGCTTTGTTGCGCCTGCGACCGGGCGTTGTGGGCCGTGCCGGTGGTGAGCAACCAGCGCCTCTGCGGCGGCCTGCTCGTAGCTGGCGTCGCCCTCAAACGGCCCAGCCGCGCCGGCAGCTTGGATCGCCGCATCCTCGGAGCCTGCGAACGGCTGCTGGCGCTGGCCACCGAGCACAATCTCACCAACGCCGCGCTGCTGGGCGAGCGGCGCCAATTGGCCCGGCGCGAGCGCGAGAAGGCCGAGGCGCTCCACACGCTAAAGGACCGGCTGCACGACGACATCCGAAGCATTTATCTGCACGAGGAGCCGGCGTTGCTGGCCGCCATCCGCCGCGGGGAACGCACCGAGGCCCGCCGCATCATCAACCGCGTGCTGACCGCCATTTACGCCGTCGGTCAGGCCCACACCGAGCTGCTCAAGAGCCTGGCGCTCGAGCTCGTCGTCATGATGACACGGGCGGCGGTGCAGGCCGGCGGCGACCCCACGAAGATCCTCGGCCTAAACTACCAGTCGCTCACCGCGCTGGCCGACGTCGCCGACCAAGAGGCCCTGGCGGTCTGGCTGTGCGACATGCTCGAACAGCTCATCGACGCCATCGAAGCCAACACCCGGCGCCCCAACTCGGTGCTGCTCGCGCGCGCGCTGGAGTTCATGGAGACGCACCTGGCCGACGACCTCACGCGCGAGCAGACGGCGCGCGTGGCCGGCCTCTCCCCAAGCCACTTTTCGCACCTGATGCGGGCGAAAACCGGCTGGTCGTTCACAGAGCTGCTCACCCGGCTGCGGGTGGACCGCGCCTGCCAGCTGCTGGTCCGCACCGACGCCCCGTTGGCACAGATCGCCCTCGAGTGCGGCTTTGGCGACCAGAGCTATTTCACGCGGGTCTTCCGCAAACGCACGGGCCGCACGCCTGGCGACTACCGTCACGGCCGCCCGCCGGAAGCACCAAAGTCCCAAACAAAAGCATCGCAGTCCAAGCCAGCCGCCCCGGCTTCTGCTAGGCTGCGACCCGTTCCCTCAACGCCGCCCCCATCATGACAACGCTCGAACAACTTTCCCAAGCCGTCGCCGCCGGCAAAAGCAAGGACGCCAAGGCCCTCACGCAACGGGCGCTCGACGAGGGGGCCCAGCCCGGTGACCTCGTGGACCAGGCGCTGGTGCCGGCGATGGCCGCGGTGGGCGAGAAGTTCAAAAACAACGAGATCTTCGTGCCCGAAATGCTCATTGCGGCCCGGGCAATGAAGGAGGCGATGAATGTACTCGAACCGCGGCTGCTCGCCGCCGGCATCACGCCGAAATACACGGCCTTGATCGGCACGGTGCAGGGCGACCTGCACGACATCGGCAAGAACCTGGTGGCCGTCATGTGGAAGGGGGCCAACCTCCGGGTGATCGATCTTGGTACCAACGTTGTACCCGCGAAATTCGTCGCTGCCATACAGGAGTTCCGTCCTCAGCTTGTCGGTCTTTCCGCTTTGCTGACCACGACCATGCCGGCCATGGGCGAGACGGTGCGCGCCATCCGCGCCAGCGGCTGTCCGCCGGTCAAAATCATGGTGGGCGGGGCGCCGATCAGCCAGCAGTTCGCCGACGAGATCGGCGCCGACGGGTACGCCCCCGACGCGGCCTCGGCCGCGGACAAGGCCAAGACTCTCGCTGGCGTGGTCTGAGGCTAAAGTCGACCCCGTTCCTGTTTCAGCGGGTGCCGCCGCTTCCCGATCGCCACCTCCTCCGTTCATGAAATACCGACGCCTTGCGATCGCGAACTCGGACGACCTGCTTTTCGGCAGCGCGCCCAAGCCCCTTGTGACCCGCCAGGGGCTGCGCCTGGGCGGCGGGCTGGTTTACCCGGAACTTAATTTTACGCTGCCCACGATGGAGGTCACGGCGGCGACGATGCCCACTGTGGTCCGCCACTACCAAGAGATCATCAAGGACGCGCTGCGGCGCGCCACCGAACTGGAAGCTCCCGGCGTGGTGATCGAGTTTGAGACCTTGCCGCCCATGACGGCCAATCCGGCCTTCGGCCTTGAAATTGTGCAGATCCTTCTGGCCGGCATGGAGGAGGCCCGCCGCCAGTACGGTCTGCGGACGGTGCTGCGCATGACTCCCAACGACAATCGGGAGTTTGCCCGTCCGCCGGTCATGCGCTCGGGCGAGCACTGGGAGCGGATGCTGGAGCTCTTCGAAGGGTCGGCCCGCGCTGGCGCGGAATTGCTGAGCATCGAATCGGTGGGCGGCAAGGAGCTGCACGACGAGGCGCTGATGAACTGCGACTTGGGCCAGGTGATCTTCGCGCTGTGCGTGCTCGGCGTGCGCGACATGGAATTCCTATGGAAACAGCTCGCTGTCATCGCGCGCCGCCACGGCGTCATCTGCGCGGGCGACACCGCCTGCGGCTTTGGCAATACCGCGATGGTGCTGGCCGAGCAGAAGATGATTCCCCGGGTCTTCGCCGCCGTCGTGCGCGCCGTCACGGCGGTGCGCACCCTCGTGGCGTACGAACATGGCGCCGTCGGCCCGGGCAAGGATTGCGCCTACGAAAATCCTTACCTCAAGGCCATCACCGGCTATCCCGTGGCCATGGAGGGCAAGACCTCCGCCTGCGCGCACTTCAGCCCCCTCGGCAACATCGCCGCAGCCTACGCCGACACTTGGTCAAACGAATCAGTACAAAATGTCCGCCTCCTCGCTGGCATGGCCCCGACCTGTTACATGGAGCAGCTGATCTACGACTGCCGCCTCATGAATCGAGCTCTAGATGACGGAAAGACCGCCGCTTTGGCTCTGCGCCGCTGGCTGGTCGATTCCGATGCAGGCCTTGATCCACAGGCGTGGGTACTGACACCGGAGAACGTCTTTGAAATCGCCCAAGCGATCGTCGGCGCATCGGATTATTATCAAGCCGGGATCGCGGCCGCCCGATGCGCAGTGACGCTCCTGCGCACCGGCTATTCCGAAGGCCGCCTCAAGATCGCCAAACGCGAGCTCGGATTCCTCGACTCCATGGCGGCCCAACTTGATGAACTCCCATCCGACGAGGCCGTCTTTATCGGTCGGCAGATGTCGCTGGCCGATCCCGCTAAGTATCTTCCCGGGGAGTATGGACTGCGGGTAGCCTGAAAGGGCGGACTAATGCCAGCCGATTCTTCACCCTCAGAACGCGAGACCTTCCCGCAAAGCGCACCGCCGTGCTGCGTGGTGGTCACTGGTCCCTTAGGGACCGGCAAAACGCGCTGGCTGCGGTTGCAGATCATGGATCTTTTGGGATGGCCGCCCGCTAGGCACTGCGCTGTTCTGCTCGCAGAGGAAAGCCGCACGCGCTTGGGACCGCTTGTCCAATACGCTCCGGCCGTAACCGTGCACAGGCTCATGCTGCCATGCGCGTGTTGCTCGACCTTGCGCGATCTTCCAGGCGCGCTACGCGCCTTGACGGTGGCGGTTCACCAAGGCTGGTTCTTCATCGAGGTGTCGGCGCTCGCCGTCGCTGGCCTTTGGGCGGAAATTGACCGCGTTATAGGCAGGCTACGCGAGATCGTCGTCTGCCTCGACCGAGTCTGGATCAGAACTCTACTGGAGCAACATCTATCATTCTTCCACTCAATGCTACTCAAGCTCACCGATCGCGTGGAGGCGAACTCCATTTCTAGAGGCATCCACGGTGTCTTGTTCGATCGCGAAACGTCCGCCGTTCATCCGCAAGCAGCCCCACCCTAAATTGGATTTCTCTCGATCCATCCATGAAAACCACGCCTCTTGCTGTCATCCTTATCCTCCTAGCCGCCCTTTGGCGCATACTGAGCGCCTATGAGCCGACACTTTCCAACGTATCGCCGATTGCGGCGCTGGCATTCTGCGGCGCGGTTTACTTCCACGACTGGCGGTGGTGGCTTATACCTTTCTTCGCTCTCATGCTGTCCGACCTGTGGCTCAACTACTACCATGCGACGCAGTTCGGCTACACGTGGTCGATGGGCGAGATTCTGCTCCGTCTGTTCTGTTTTGTTGCCGTCGTGGGCGTCGGCCGGCTCGTCGCGCGCCGGCGCAACGTGCTCACGCTCTTGGGCGGCGCGCTTGGCAGCTCCCTGAGCTTCTACTTGGGCACTAACACCGTCACCTGGGCCGCTGACCCCTTTTATGCGAAATCGCTGGCGGGCTGGTGCCAGGCCCTGACCGTGGGCCATCCGGAATATCCATGTACCCTCTGGTTCTTCCGCAACACGCTGCTGGGGGATCTGCTTTTCACCGGATTTTTTGTTCTCGTCATAAAACTTGCCGCCATCCCCGCGAATCGCAGGTCGGCTAGTCTGGGCTTGGGCGGAGGGAGCCAATAGGCGCTTCCGAATTTGCCGAACTGTCTTCCTTGAGGTGGTCACCCAGCATGAATAAGAAAATCCTAACGGAACGTATGACGCCGCGCGAAAGAGTAATCCGGACTCTGAAACGCCAACCAACGGATCGCATGCCCATTGATTTCGGTAGCCATATGTCGACAGGGATTTCCGCTTTTGCTTATTGGAATCTGTTGGATTATCTTGGATTATCGATAGACGGTATTTGGGTCCTCGATACAGTGCAGTTCCTTGCGGCGGTCGAAGAAAACGTTCGGGCACGCTTTCATGTGGATTGTATCCCACTCGAGCCGAAATGGTCAGAAATCGCTTTATGGAATCCGAGAGGTAATTATCGGTTTTGGATTCCGGCAGCCATGAAGCCTGTGAGGGATGATCAGGGAGGCTGGGTTGTACGCCAAGGGAATCAGGAAATGCGAATGCCAAGCGATGGTTACTTTTTCGATGGGGCTTGGCTCTCCTATTAGGGCAGCGGGAATGAAGATATCGACATTGCCATCTATGCCCGAGAAGCAGAAAGAATATACAAAGAAACAGCGTATGCCACCAATTTTGTTGGCTATGGTCACGGAGGTGGCTTTGGAGCCTTTTTCGGTGGGGGCAATGTGGATCGTTTGATACAGATGGTGCGAGATCCCAAAGCGGTGGCCCAAGAAAACGAAATTCTATGTCAAGAGTACATTCGGCGAGCAGGCAAGATCCTTGATGCTATGGGGTCATATATTCAACTGCTAACCATCGGCGATGATATGGGTATGCAGAACGGGCCTATGTGTCGACCTACAGTGATTGAACAATGCGTTGCACCCTATATCAAGAAGTTCTGTGATTTCGTTCACCGGAATAGTGACGTTATGATATTTATGCATAATTGTGGTTCAATCATATCGCTGATCCCGATGTTGATTGACTGCGGTGTAGATGTGCTGAATCCCGTACAGATTTCGGCAAAGGAAATGGAACCTGAGAAACTGAAACAACAATTTGGAGACCAAATTGTGTTTTGGGGTGGTGGTTGTGATACCCAAAATGTATTGGGACTCAAAGCTCCAGACGAAGTAGCCAGTCATGTTCGTTCTGTTGTGAACATTTTCAAGGCATGCGGCGGATTTGTTTTTAATCAAGTACACAACATCATGGGCAATGTTCCTCCTGAAAATATCGTTGCGATGTTTGATACCGCCTACGAAGAGAGCTTCTACGACAGTAACGAAAACTGGGAATAGGTAGCATGATGTATCTGTCCGGCTCCTAGGTCTCCAACTGATAAAACACACATAACAAGCGCTTCCAGCGACTCGGTGCCTAGCAAGCTGTCGATAACGTCCGGGATGGGAGCTGTTGCCCAAATCACCCCCTCGATTGAACGGCAGACGGCCTTGCGTGTCTGATCTCGCAACATGATGGGCATCCACGAGGAACAGAAGGAGCTGTTCGATAACCGTCCGGCATCTAAATTCAACACGGGGTGCACGTCCCGCTCGTGCACCTGAGGTAATGATAAAACTGAATGCGTCGAATTTGACCCTGTTGCCGCCTGGGGTGGAGCGACCGACTTACGACCGTACGACTGTGCGTGCAGGCGTGGTCCACGTTGGAGTCGGTGGCTTCCATCGAGCGCATCAGGCAATGTATCTCGATCAACTGCTGAATAGTGGAGGTTCCCGGGATTGGGGCATCTGTGGAGTGGGCGTAATGGATCAGGATCTGGCCATGCGCGATGCGCTACGCTCGCAGGACGGCCTTTATACTCTGCTGCTGAAGCATCCTGATGGGCACTGCACCGCTCGAGTGATTGGCTCAATCATCCGATACCTTTATGGGCCCGACGATCCAATCGCCGTGATCAACAAGATCGCGTCTCCCGATACGTGCATCGTCTCGCTGACGATCACCGAAGGCGGATACAATTTCCGACCGGATTCCCAAGAATTCAACTTTGACGATTCAGCGATCAAAAGCGATCTCCAGCCGAGGGCGTCGCCGAAGACCGTTTTTGGCCTTTTGGCGGAGGCGCTGCGGCTGCGCCGGGACCGTGGCGGCGGACCGTTGACCGTGCTCTCCTGCGATAACATTGCAGGCAATGGCGACGTTGCTCGGCAAATGTTGCTGGCATTTGCTGAGCGTAAGGATCCCGAGATAAAGACATGGATCGAACGTCACGTGGCATTTCCCAATTCCATGGTGGACCGAATAACACCAGTCACAACCGAGGCGGACCGTGAGGTGGTCAGAACCCGATTCGGCATCGACGATCTCTGGCCTGTCGTGTGCGAGCCGTATGTCCAATGGGTGGTGGAAGACCGATTCATGGCCGGAAGGCCAGATCTTGAAGCCGTGGGGGTGCAGCTGGTCGCGGATGTCGCACCCTTCGAGATGATGAAGCTCCGGCTGCTGAACGCCGGGCACCAAGCTTTGGCTTACTTTGGCTACCTGAGCGGTTACCGTTTCATCCACGAGACGATGAAGGATCCGGCCTTCGTCGATTTCCTAACGGGCTTCATGGACGAAGAAGCAACGCCTACGCTCGCGCCCGTGCCTGGAATCGACCTAGATCATTACAAATGCACCCTTCGCGATCGATTCGGCAATCCGGAGATTCGGGATGCACTGGTGAGGATCTGCGCTTACACCTCGGATCGCATCCCCAAGTGGATCTTGCCCATCATTTGGGAGCAACTACGGGCTGGCGGTCCGATCAAGCGCTGTGCGGCCATTGTGGCCAGCTGGGCGCGTTATGCCGAGGGCGTCGATGACCGGGGCGAGCCAATCGCCGTCGTCGATCACCGACAGCGTGAGCTCATGTCGTTCGCTGCTAATAACCGCGGCTCGCCGGATGCCTTCATCAACAATCGCGCTATTTTTGGGGACCTGGCTGATCAGCAACGCTTTGCGGTCGCGTATCGCGAGGCTCTGGGTCTGCTTCACACACGTGGAGCGCAGGAAACCGTCGAGCACTATCGATAGCAACGAGAGAGCGGCTATCAGGTCATGAATCTCTGGGGAATCGACTTGGGCGGAACGAAGATCGAAGGAGCCATTATCGACCCGGCTCGGCCCAGCCGCGCGGTGTGGCGGCTGCGGGCTAAATCTCGAACCCGGCGAAACAGCGTGGCCACAAACCCGACACTATATCCGGCGATCGCTTCACGCTTCTTCGCGGCCAACGTAGCCCGGGTATTGGGATCGTGCAAGCGACGCAGCGGCTCTTCTTTCCGTTCATTGGCAGAAGCCGCTGGCGACGGCGGTGCGTATCAGGGGCCCAGCCACCGAGCCCAAGCATGCTGACATAAGGAGCCACCTCGATTCCGTCGGGGCCACGTTTGAGCCTAGACCATGCCGGCAACGACGCACCAATAAACGGTGGCACCCAATCCATGAAGATCAGCAGAATCCCGGTTCTCTATACCCGATCGCGTTATCGATTCCGACCCGACCCTGTTTCCCGCCGTCGTCCCGGTTGGCCTCCCCTGCAGAACTACTTTCGGCTCGTCGCGAAGATGTGGTCGACCAGATCGTTTAGCGGTACCGTCGCCAGACCGATGGCTGTGTCGCAGCACCCATAGTATATCCACAGCAGCCCGTCCTTGATCACGTTGCCCGTCGGGAAAATGACGTTGGGGATAAAAGCGCCGAACTTCTCGTAGTATGTTTCGGGTTCCATGATGAAGGTCGGCGCCCGGGCAATCACCCGCCGGGGATCCTTGAGGTCCAGCATCATTGCCCCCACCCGGTAGACCACCCGGCGCGTCGCCGGGTTGGTGTTCTCAACCCCGTGGTACAGCACGAGCCAGCCGCGGTCGGTCCGCACGGGCGGCGTTGACCCGCCAATCCGGTTGTCCTCCCACTTGAATTCCGGCCGGATCACGATCTCCGGCTCGGTCCACGTCCTCAAATCCGTCGAGAACGAGATCCGGATCGATGGGTGTTCCTCGCCGTGCCCGGTGTTAGTGTCGACAAACCCAATCGGGCGTCTCAGGAGGGCGAAGCGGCCTCCAATCTTCTCGGGGAACAGGATCACATCCCGGTCGTCGATGTCACCGGGTGTCGCCCACCCAAAGAATTCCCACTGGAGGCGATCCTTCGAGATGGCGATCCCCGACCGCGTCTGGTTCTTGTCCTTTGCTGGGTCAAACCCCGGGAACGCGCTCTGGCTCGCCTCCGGCACGCCCAAACCGGTCGGATAAATATTCCACGCGAACCGGCGGAAGGCAAACGTCATGTAATACGTGTCCGCGATCCTGACGACCCGCGGATCCTGGACGCTGCCGTACTTGAAGCCTACCATCTCGGGACTCAGGATAGGCTTGTCCGACAAATGCCGGAAATGAACCCCGTCCTCGCTCGCCAACAACCCCACATAGCAATGGTGTGGTCGCAGCGAACCGGCGGTACGTTCATACAGGTAGAACCGCCCGTCATCGTGGATCACGGCGGGATTGTACACATTGCTCATCCGCCAGTCCCATTTGCCGGGACACACGATAGGGTTTTCCGGACAACGCGTGATCTTCAAGACCATGAGATTAACGCCCTCTTCGCTGGAGCTATGGAGTCTGGCCGGCTTCGACGCGACACACCGACTGATCCTGCTGTTCCATCGAAATGTCAACGGCGGTACCTGATTTAAGGCGCACCCAACATCCCCCAGAATGTACACTTATTTAATTCGTCCCGAGGCGCCAAAGGCGTCAAATGTATGCACCTATTTTGGGCAGGTGTTTCGATGATACCCCGACGAAACATCAATGACTTGCGTATCTTCTGTACCCCTATTTAATTCGATCCCACAACGTTCGCCGGGGGACGCTGGGGGACCGATTGCCCCGGAGGGGCCGTTCAGAAAGGACTCACCGCGATGCCGGGTGATAATGGCGCGCGGTCATCATCGGCCATCTCTCGGATGCAGCGCCCTGTGACTTACCCAGCCATGAGCCCGCCTGCCGACACGACGGTTACGTCCCGGATCCAAGACCGCACGAAAACAATCGCGGCGGCCGGCGCAATCGCCGCCGCGGCGCTGGCGGCGTATCACCGCACCTTCCGCGTGCCGTTCCTGTTCGATGACGGGCCGGCAATCCTGGAGAATTCCGGCATCCGGCGTCTATGGCCGCTGTGGAGCGCCATCTGGCCGCAGTCAAAAGCCAGCGCGGTCGCCGGTCGGCCGGTCGCCAACCTCAGCGTGGCCCTCAACTACGCGCTGAGCGAAACCAATGTCTGGAGCTATCACGCCCTGAACCTGCTCATCCACGTTCTCGGCGGCCTGACGCTGTACGGCGTCGTGCGCCGCACCCTGCTGCAGCCGGTCCTGCAGGGGCGTTTCGGCCGCGACGCGCGGCCACTGGCGCTGGCGATCGCGTTACTCTGGACGCTGCATCCCCTGCAAACCGAGGCGGTGACGTACATCATTCAGCGGGTCGAGTCCCTGATGGGACTGTTCTACCTGCTGACCCTTTATGGCTTCATCCGCTCGGTGGCGTCGCCGCGGCCGTGGCGCTGGCAGGTAGGCACCGTGGCGGCCTGTCTGCTGGGCATGGCCACCAAGGAAGTCATGGTGACGGCACCGATGCTGGTACTGCTTTACGACCGGACCTTTGTGGCGGGGACTTTCCGTGAAGCCTGGCAACGCCGGGGGCGACTGCATCTGAGCCTGGCGGCCACATGGCTGCTCTTGTTGGGGCTGGTGGCCAGCACCGGTTGGAATCGCGGCGGCGCCTCCGGCTTCAATGTGGGGGTGGCGCCCCCGGCGTACTGGCTGACCCAGTTCGAGGCCGTCGCCCGTTATCTGTGGCTCGCCGCGTGGCCGCATCCGCAAGTCTTCGACTACGGCACGTTCTGGGTGCACGGCGCCGGCCAGGTAGTGGGCTATGCGTTGGTCGTCGTCCCGCTGGCGGCGGCCGCGGTATGGGCGCTTTGGCGCGCGCCGGCTGCGGGCTTTCTGGGCGCGTGGTTCTTCGGCATCCTGGCCGTCACCAGCGTGGTCCCCGGTACGATCCAGATGATCGTCGAGCACCGGATGTACCTGCCGGTGGCAGCCGTGATCGCGCCCGCCGTGCTGGGCCTGCACGCCGCGATCGGACGGCGATGCTGGGTGGTGCTCGCCGCGCTGGCGCTCGGCCTGGGCCTGCTCACTGCGCGGCGCAACGAGTACTACCGGAGCGAAATGGCCATCTGGAGCGACACGGTGGCGAAACGGCCGGACAGCCCGCAGGCACGGAACGGCCTGGCCTTCGCGCTGGATCACGCCGGGCGGATCCCGGAGGCCGTCCAACAATTCGAGGCGGCGCTGCGCCTGGCGCCGCGCGACGCCGAGTTGCACGACAATCTGGGCGTCACGCTGGGCCACGCCGGCCGGACCGCCGAGGCGATCGAACAGTTTGAAGCCGCATTGCGCCTCCGGCCGGATTTTCCCGTGGCGCACAGCAACTTGGGCAACGCGCTGCTGCAATCCGGGAGAGTCGCCGAAGCCATCCGCCAGTACGAGCAGGCGCTGCGCCTCCGGCCGGATTATGCCGAGGCTGAATACAACCTCGGCGGGGTGTTGGATCAGTCGGGGCAGATCGCCGACGCCCTCCGGCACTACGAGGCCGCGGTGCGCCTCAAGCCGGATTTCGCCCCAGCCCACTATAATCTTGGCGATCTGCTGGCCCGGCTCGGCCGCACCGCGGAGGCGATCGAACAGTACGAGGATGTCCTGCGGCTCCAGCCGGATCTGGCCCAGGCGCACGACAACCTCGGTGTGCTCCTGTGCCGGAGCGGACGGACGACGGAAGGCCTGGCCCACCTCAACGAAGCCCTGCGCCTCCACCCGGATTACGTTCGGGCGCACTTCAACCTCGGGGTGGCCCTGATGAACGCCGGACGCACGCCGGAAGCGATCGAGCAGTACGTCGAGGCCTTGCGGCGGCAGCCGGATCTGGTGGAAGCGCACACGAACCTCGCGATGATCCTCGCGCAGAGCGGACGGCTCCCCGACGCCATCGCGGAGTTGCATGCGGCGCTGCGGCTCAGCCCGGAATCCGTCGAAGCGCATTTCAATCTCGGCAGCGCCCTGCTGCAGTCCGGGCGAACCGAGGAGGCCATCGTTCAATATGAGGAGGTCTT